>Ga0315285_10007791_pt1 | contig 11002 bp, 11 predicted proteins | sample YL17G09_36_MG_FD_203698 | JGI IMG/M metagenome (GOLD analysis project Ga0315285, IMG submission 203698) | Sediment microbial communities from Yellowstone Lake, YNP, Wyoming, USA - YL17G09_36 | ecosystem: Environmental > Aquatic > Freshwater > Lake > Sediment | place: USA: Wyoming | collected... | reverse complement strand
CGGCTGCGCCGCAACCAAAAAAATTTTATTGGACACAGATGAACACAGATAAACACAGAAAAGGATTCATGAAAAACGCTTAACAAAATTTAAAGATTTTACACTACAGTAGTACAGATTTAGATTTAGGAAATGATAAAAATACTTTGAATTTTAGCCTTTATTCTTATCTGTGTTCATCTGTGTTTATCTGTGTTTATCTGTGTCCAATAAATTCTTGGTTTTTCCCTTGGTTTTAAATTTTTATCTGCGTCCCGATAAATTCTGAATGGAGGTGGAGGAAGTGACGCTCTTTACCAAAACCGGCTGCGAAAAGTGCGCTTACGTGAAGAAGACCGTGGACTTGAAAAAGCTGGGGATCGCGGAGGAAGTCCTGGGTCCGGACAACCCCGACTCCCTGGCCCACCTGGCCTGGCATGAGCTGGTCTCGGTGGCCGAGACCCAGCTCCCGATCCTGGTTCTGGATGATTCCTCTTCCATCACCGGAGCCATTCGGATAAAAAACTACCTTCTGGCGATCGGCAGTCAGAAAATAGCCAACAGCTAATCGTGATCATGGATCTGTAGGGGCGGTTCGCGAACCGCCCCTACAAGCTGACCGCTACTATGACCTATTCCATCAAGGGCTTTGTAGAGACCTCCTTTTCCGACTGGCCCGGAAGAGTGGTTGCGGTCCTTTTTCTTCCGTCCTGCAATCTGCGCTGTCCCTTCTGTCACAACCATGAGCTGGTCCTCCATCCCCAAAAGTACCCCGATTTTCCCTGGGAGGTCATCCTGGAAGGCCTGCGGAAGCGCAGGGGATGGATCGACGGAGTCTGCCTGACCGGGGGAGAGCCGACCCTTCACCCCTGGCTGCCGCGCCTGATCCGGGAATTGAAATCGGATCGACGGTTGACCCTCACCGGAGACCCCCTGGCCGTCAAGCTGGACACCAACGGCACCCGCCCGGAGGTCCTGGAGAACCTCCTGGGGGATGGGCTGTTGGACTATGTGGCCATGGACCTCAAAGGCCCCTTGAAGCCCGACCGTTACTCCGCCCTCACGGGCGTCTCCTGGGGAGAAGAGCAGATCGACCGGATCAAAGCCAGCATTCAGATTCTTCTCTCCGGGAAGGGAGACTACGAATTTCGAACCACCTTCGTCCCCGCGCTCCTGGACGAAGAAGAGGTGTGCGAGGTGGCCCGCCGAGTTCGGGGGGCCAGGCGGTATACTCTGCAGAACTTCAATCCCCGGGAGGCCCTGGATGAACGGCTGCGGAAAGAGCCGCTTCTCGAGCCTGACCTTCTCCGGCGGATGCAGAGTAGAGTCGACGAGATCATAAGAAATGAAGTTTCGGGTTTCGCGTTTCGGGTCTCGAGTTCCAGTTTAGAAATTCCATGTTTCCAATTGCAGGGTTTGGGTTAGGGTGGATAGATGGGGTGGCATTTTGAACCTGAAACCTGAAACTTGAAACTCGAAACTCGAAACAAGGGGTTTGGGAATGAAAGAAGAAATCGCCCAGGTTTTCCGGGAAAGCGCCGACCTCAAACTGCGCTTCATCCGGCAAAACGCGGAAGTCCTGGCCCAGGTGGTCAGGATGATTGTGGCGGCCTTCAAATCGGGCAACAAGGTGCTCCTCTTCGGCAACGGCGGGAGCGCGGCCGACGCCCAGCATCTGGCCGGGGAATTTGTCAACCGCTTCCTCATCGAACGGCCTCCCCTGCCGGCCATCGCCCTGACCACGGACACCTCGGTTCTCACCAGCATCAGCAATGACTACGGGTACGTGGATTCCTTTTCCAAGCAGGTCAAAGCCCTGGGCAAAGAGGGGGACGTGGCCATCGGAATCTCCACCAGCGGGTCGGCGGCCAATGTCATCAAGGCCGTAAAAGTGGCCAAAGAGATGGGCCTGAAGACGGTGGGCCTCACCGGAAATGACGGGGGGGAGCTGGCCAAGGTGACCGATATTGCCGTCATCGTGGATTCCCCGGTCACCCCGCGGATCCAGGAAGTGCACATCACCATCGGCCATGTCATCTGCGAGATGGTAGACCGGATGCTCTTCCAGCATCCCACATAAGAAATAAACATGGAATAATGGAATGATGGAATATTGGGTTAGGAATCCTGATAAGCTCCTAGAAATTCGCGAAAGAGTCCTCGCCCGCGCCAGGGAAGGCGCCCCCCCCCGGCGGGACCGCAACGACCGAAACAGGACTTTCTGCGAGAACATCAGGGCTCGATGGGGAGTCTTTCCAACCTTCCATTATTCCAATATTCCATTATTCCATTTTCTACCCCTGCGTTCTCTGCGGTGAATCATCTTATGAACCTTTCCAGGAAAAAAAGCCTGCAGCCGCTGAGTCTCGAAGGCGTCAAGACTTATCCCCTTTCCTCGCGCCAGAGCCTGGTCCGGGTGGAGGACTTTGCCCGGTCCGTCCTTCCCCGATCTTCTTTCCAGAAATTCCTGAACTCCTTGCCCGACTTCCTGGCGGCCAGGGATTTTCGGGAAGTGGTCGCCCGGATCGGGAAAGCCCATGCCAGAGGAAAGCCGGTGATCCTCGGAATGGGGGCCCATCCCATTAAAGTGGGCCTGAGTCCCCTGATCATCCATCTGATAGAAAAAGGGATTTTGCAGGGCTTGGCCCTGAACGGAGCCGGAATCATCCATGACTTCGAGATCGCCTTTGCGGGAAAGACCTCGGAGGATGTGGCTTCCGAAATCGGGGAGGGCTCCTTCGGCATGGCCGAGGAAACCGGGCGCATTCTCAACGCGGCCATCAATCAGGGCGGGGAGAAGGGCTGGGGCCTCGGCCGCTCGGTGGGCGAAAGGATCTGGAAGAGCAAATTCCCCCACCGCCGGTTGAGTATCACTGCCGCGGGGGCGAGACTGGGGATTCCGGTGACCGTGCACGTGGCCGTGGGAACGGACATTATCCACCTGCACCCCCACTGCCGGGGCGCGGCCCTCGGCGAGGGAAGCCACCGGGATTTCCGTCTCTTCGCGGCGCTGATTTCCCGCCTCGAGGGGGGAGTGTATCTGAACCTGGGCTCCGCCGTCATCCTGCCCGAGGTCTTTCTGAAGGCCCTGACCCTGGCGCGCAACCAGGGCTACCGGGTCAGGAATTTCACCACCGTGAACATGGATTTCATTCCTCACTACCGTCCCCTGACTAATGTCGTCCGGCGGCCCACCCTGGCAGGAGGCCGGGGGTTCCACCTGACGGGCCACCACGAAATCATGTTCCCCCTCCTCACCGCCGCCATTCTCGAAGAAATGACCCACCACAAAGGCGAAGGCTAAGTGCTTCGATTCGCAAATACAGACACGTATTCTCAAGCGGGTCATTGATACAATTGCTCACTCAGCACTGAGTCCAGAGTAAATAAATTCGTTACCGAATTTATGAATTGGTGGACTAAGGCTAAGGTTAAGGCTGAGGTTGAGGTCAAGGATAAAGGGGATAAAGCTTGGGCCTAGGTCAGCCTTAGCCTTAGCCCTAACCTTAGCCTCGACCTCAACCTTAGCCTTGACCTTAACCTTGACCTTAGCCTTAACCTCAGCCTAATCCGGCAGGTATTTCTCGAGGGCTTTGAGGCTCGGCTGGAGAAGGTCGATCTCGTGCGGTTCAATCGTGTAGATGGGCTGGATTTTCTTCTGTCCCAGGAGGGAAAAGAGGGCGGGAAAGTCGATGCTCCCCTGGCCCAGGGGAAGGTGATCGTCGGCTTTCCCGTGGTTGTCGTGGAGGTGAATTTCCAAAAGCCGCGATCCCAGAATCTCGACCCAGTTCACCAGGGGCACTTCGGAAAAGAGGTTCCCGTGGCCAGCATCCATACAGTACCCCAGGAAGGGAGAATTGATTTCCTCCAGGATTTTTCGGAGGGGCTCCGGGTTTTCCTCGAAGACATTCTCCAGGGCTATCTTGACCCCGAGGGCTTGGGCCTTTTTCACCAGGGGTTCCCACGTGAGCAGGCTGTTTTTCCGCCAGAGGTCCACGTCGTCGTCGTACCGCCAGCGGTCATACCCGGGGTGGAAGACGATCGACCGGGGCTGAAAATGCGGAACCAGCTTGAAGACCTGCTCGAAACGGAAAGCGGTGATTTCCCGGACCCTTTCATCGACCGCCCCCGGATTCAGGTCCATGAAGGGGGCATGAAAGGTCACGGGGATATCCTTTCCCCGCAGGGACTCTGAAGTTTTTTCCACCTCCGCAGGGGAGAGGCGGTCCAGGGTGAACCCGCTGAAATAGATCTCGGGCTGCAGCCCCACGGCCAGGACCGCGTCCAGGTTCTCCACCAGCATGGGAAAGGGAAGATTGACCTGAACCCGTTTGAGCAGGGTCCCCCCGGGCAGGGGGGACGAGAGGCGGGCCTTCCTCACTTGGAGCCTTTCTGCGAGCTGATCACTTCCACGGTGAAATCGGAAAGCTTGGCGGGGTCTTCTCCCGGCTTGGCGGCAGGATCCGCCGCGGGTTTCCCCGGTCCCCGGTCGGGGGGAAGGTCCATGAACACGATCATGAAGGGAACGCTCTTGTTGGGCTGGATGTTCACGTTGGAAAAAGAGATGCCGAACTGGGAGGAGAGGCTTTTGTCGACCGCCCCTTTGGTCATTTCTTTCAGGTCTTTCTCCGACAGGATGTTTCCGGAGTAAACCTCCTTTTCCTGGACTTTATTCCCCCTGGAGTCCAGCAGGACCCCCTTGACTTTGATGAAACTCCGGGACTCTTTCCAGTGATTGACCGCTTCCCCCTCGATGACGAAGATCTTGCTCGGGGTGTTGCTCTCCAGGTAGTACCCCTTTACTTTTTCCAGGGAAACGTAGCCTTCGCTCGGATCCCCCATGCCCAGATATTTTTTGAGGAAAGGAAGATTGAGGGATACCTTTTTCAGAGAGGCGGACTTTTCCTCGACATACTTCCCGAAAGAAGAGAACTGCTGGGAAACCTTGCCCCCGAAGAAGTAGAAGATCCCCCCCGCCGCCAGAATGACCACCAGACCCAGGACCGCCCATTTCCACCGAAGGAACCGCCCCCGGATGGGTTCCTCGTATCCTTCCCCCGGTTCGAGTTCGCCGGGGGCTTCTTCCTGGGAGAAAAAGGACTCTCCGGGCGATGCCGACTTCTGCACTGGGAAGACGTGCTGGCATTGCGAACACCGGGCCTTGCCCCCTCCTTCGGGGATCCGCTCTTCGTCCAGGCGAAATTTGGTCAGACACTCGGGACAGGTGACGATCATAAAGAAGCTTTCAGGCGTAGGGGCGGGTTTTAAACCCGCCCCTACAATAGTTTATTTTAGCACATAGATCCCGGAAAGGTTACGGAATTCTTCGTTGCAATCCAACCCGTATCCGACGACAAAATGGTCCTCAATGGCAAAGCCCACATAGTCGGCCTGGAAACCGACCTTCCTCCGGGAGGGTTTGTCCAGCAGGGTGACGGTCTTGAGAGAACGGGGGCGGCGGGCCTTCAGGCGCCGGAATAAGTATTCCAGGGTGACCCCCGTGTCGATGATGTCCTCGACGATGAGAACATCTTTTCCCTTCACGGAAGTTTCCAGGTCTTTGGTAATCCGCACTTTTCCCGAAGAAACGGTTCCCGCTCCATAACTGGCCAGGCGGACAAAATCCATCTTCACCGGGGTGGTCATTTTCCGGGCCAGGTCGGCCATAAAGATGAAAGCCCCCTTCAAAACGCCCACCAGGAGGAGTTCCCTTCCCGCAAAGTCGCGGGAAATCTGCCCGGCCAGGCGGCCGACTTTTTTCCGGATCTGATCCTCCCCGAGGAGCCTTTTCATGGCAAGGAGAGTATATTTTTTTTGCCGGGGAATGTAAAGGTAAAATTTGCGATCAATTTCCCTTGCCCATCCCCAGTTTTTGTGCTCGTTGGGGTTCAGGCTGGAGGAATTCGGATCATCAGGCTCGGCGGGATCATCGTTTTCTAATCACCTTCCCGCCTATCCTCCGCAAAGAGAGGCCTGCGAGGAAATAGCTCCAGGGGCAAGACTGGGCTAAACCATCTTTCCTTGCGAATCTCCCCGGGATAGGCCCGACCCAATGAAAGAATGACCGCCTTAGGATGATGATCCGAATTCCTTCAGCCTGAACCCCATGGGCTACCCTCCCTCTCTTCCGGGTTTTTCTCGGCCATGGGTTCTTTCCCCAAAAACTCGGGGTGGGCAAGATCAATTTCCATCTTGACAAATTATGCAGAGTGAATAAGATGGAATCCTGATTTCCTTTCAGGTCGGGTGATACCTGAAGAAAGTCCTTCCGGGCGACTTTTCTCTCCAGCATGAAAGCCAAGGAGTTTATTTCTTCAGCAGAGGAGGAGAGAGCATGGCCGACATAAAAAGGATCCTTTTTGCCACCGATTTTTCCGACAACTCCAAATACGCCCTGACCTTCGCCATCTCCTTTGCCCAGAAGTACGACGCCATGCTCTACATCCTGCACGTGATCCAGCAGCCCAGCTATCCCCTGGGGATGTATGCGGAGATCTCCTTCGACGCCATGGATAAATTCAGCCAGAGCATCTCCGACGCCGTGGAAAAAGAGATGCAAACCCTGAAGGAAAAGGACCTCAAGGGATATCCGAAATACGAAGGCATGATCGTGCACGGAACCCCTTTCCTGGAAATTCTCCGCACGGCCAAGGAAAAGAATGCGGAGTTGATCGTGGTGGGCACCCATGGCCGAACCGGGCTCGATCACGTTCTCTTCGGCAGCACCGCCGAAAAAGTGGTCCGCCGGGCGCCCTGCCCGGTTCTCAGCGTCAGGCTCCCGGGTAAGGAATTTAAGATTCTATAAGAATCATGTTGGAGGGTGGAGGTTTGAGGTTGGAGGCAAAGGCGGCCAAGGGAAATCAGCTAAAGCCCAAAACCTATCACCCATGACCCATAACCTGTTTTGATATTTGTTGCATAATTAACAACCCCCGGGAAGCTGTCTGTGGCCTTTTTAATACAAAAAATGGGGAAGATTTCCATCTCCATTGAAGGGATATTCTAAAGATAAGACGGGGAAAAATTTGATTGACTTTCAGGAGGGCTCCAAGTTTTTCCGCAGGCGAATAATTCTTAAAAAATTTCAAATGGTTACAAAAAAGATGGGTTAAAGGTTCGAGGAAGAAGGAGTCGGCGGTTGATTCCTCTTAACTGAGGCGGGAATCCTTTCCGGTGGCATTAAAATTGCTAATTTTGACTGACAAGCGAGTTAATATTGGCCTTGAAACATTCCCTTACTGAGAAGAATCTTCGCTATTTTTCTTCCTTGATGATTTTGAAAGGAAGAAAAAGCTCTTTGAAAATATTCATATTTTTTGTGGCAGGGGTCCTTTTCATCCCCTGGGTTCTGGCCCAGGCTCCCATGGCTCCACAAGCTGGTGCGCGAGGGAGCGGCCCTTTCCGGGTGGCCATTCTTCCGGTGGCCATTCATAGCCCGGAAAACCTGGATTACATGCAGGCCGCCCTCATGGACATGCTCACTTCCCGGATGGAACTGGAAGGCCGGATTTCGGTCCTGGAAAAAGGAGCGGTGAAAAAAGCCATCTCCCAGGACTTGGGAGAGATCGATTCCGAAACCGCCCGGAAACTGGGAGAAACCCTGGGGGCCGATTATGTCGTCTTCGGCAGCCTGACCAAGCTGGGCGACAGCTCCAGCCTCGATTTGAAAATCGTGGAAGTGAAGGGAGAAAAGCCCGGCTCTTCCGTTTATATCCAGGCAAGGAAGATGGAAGAGGTCATCGCTCAGGTGGATGTGCTGGCCCGGAAGATTGATGAAAAGATTTTGGGATACCCTCTCAGCCCGCCGCCCGCGGAGAGACCCGCGGTAGCGGAAAAACCGTCCGAAGGTGCCAAGCCCATGGCGGCGATCCCCCCCCCGCCGCCGGGTTTACGCCCCATGACCCCGGCCAGGCCGGATCGAGGGGTGAGTCCCACCGGATTTTGGCAGAGCACTCCGTTTCCCTTCAGGATCGTGGGAATGGCCATGGGCGACCTGGACGGGGACGGGAGGAACGAAGTCGTCCTCATAGACGAGCGGAACCTGTGGATCTACCGCTGGGAAAACGAATTCAAGCTGATTAAAAAGCTCAGCGGCGGAAGGATGAATCAATATCTGGCCGTCGACACGGGTGATATCGACAAGGATGGGAAGGCGGAAATTTTCGTGACCAGTCTGGAGGGGGATGCGACCGAGTCTTCCCCGCGGAAGCTATCCTCCTTCGTGGTGGCCTTCAGGGAGGGGGATTACCGGGTCACCGCCAAAAACCTTCCCTGGTACCTGAGAGTTGTGGGTTGGGGAGAAAAAGGAGCGGTTCTGTTGGGGCAGAAGAGGGGGTACAATGTCCCCTACGAAGCGGGCATTTACGAGATGGGATGGGATGGGAAGGGCTATAAGGATGTGCGGAAGATAGAGGCCTCCAAGGTCTTCAGCCTGTACGGGTTCACTCCTTTCTTCCATGAAGGAAAAACCTTTTACGCCTTTATCGATTCCGACTTCCGGCTCAAAGTCCTGGACCCAAAAGGGAGTTTGATCTGGAGAAGCCAGGCGGCGTATGGATCCGACGTCTCTTTTCAGGCCAAGCCATTGCCCACCGGATATAGCGGGTACTACGAGGGGGATGACGTCGCCTTTGTAAACGTGCGGGTGATCGCCCGGGGGAATGAATTGTTTATGTTGCGAAACATCTCTCCTCTGGGGCAGTTCTTTAAGAAACAGACTTACTACACCGGCGGGGAAGTCCAGAGCCTGGCCTGGAGCGGCGCGATGTTCATGGAGACCTGGAGATCTGCCGAGGTCCCGGGTTACATGGTGGACTTTCAAAACCAGGATTTGGACGGGGCTCCGGGAATGGAGCTTGTGGTGGCCGTAAATCTCCCCCGGGAGTCCGTCTTGTCCGGGCAATCCGGCAGCGCCCTGATGATCGGCCGATTCCAATAAATACCCCCTCTTTATCCCTCCCCATTGACGGGGGAGGGGACGAGGGTGGGGGTGATATCAATTTTTCTATTGACAAGATATTCAAAGATCAGTATTTTGAGACCGAGAAACGTCCTTATTTGGTAGAATTCCCAAGGGAAGGGGGTGAGGAGGGGAGCGAAATTGAGAACTGAAACGGCAGGATGAAAAAATTTTACGGTTCAGCATCAATCGAAAAGGAGGTTAAAGAATGAAGAAGTATTTGGTACTACTCGGGGCAGCGTTACTGGTGATGGCCGTGGCCACCCCCTCCATGGCCCAGTTCAAATCCTGGGGCCATATGGAGATCGCCACGCAGTGGATCAGCAAACAGGACTTCAACAACGGATCCGGAACGGCCGCCACGACCGATGACAACCGGGATCTGAACCAAAAATGGATTGCCGAGCGTTTCCGGTACTACCTGCAGTACGGCGACCCCAAGACCGTCCGTGCGGTCATCGGGTTTGAGGCCGACAGCAATAACTGGGGTGAGGATCGGTGGAGATTTGCCGAGGCCCCCGGGACCACAACGGAACTGACCCCCACCGGGAGAATGGGAACCCACGGCGCGGACCAGGCGCAGCTGGAGATCAAGCACGCGTTCCTCGAATTCGTGATTCCCACGACCCCCTTGACGGTCACCGCCGGTATCCAGTTTTACGGGATCGCCGGCCGCCTGTTCCAGTCCAAGGACGATCCCGGCTTGACCGTGACCGCCAATTTCGCCCCTCATACGATCAAGGCCTTCTGGTGGAGGGAAAGGGATCAGCAGGGGAGTCCGTCCTATTCCACTTACAACGTCAACGACAGCTACGGCCTTTCCTGGGACATGACCAAGCAGCTCTTCAACGTTTACGCCTTCGGAGTTTACAAGAACGACTTGGACGGAGTCACCCATTCCACCTATGCTGACCATCCCTGGTGGGTCGGCGTGGGCGGCGGTTTCCGTCCCGGCAACCTTGCCCTCAGCGGTAATTTCATTTATAACGGAGGCAAGAGAGAATCCCTGGTGTCGGGAGTGTCCGACATCGACTACAAAGGCTGGCTTATCGATGCCATGGCCAAATACAAGATCGGGCCGGGACTCGCGGTGGCTTTGGAAGGGTACTATGCTTCGGGTGATGACGCCGACAAATCCAACGAATTCGGCGAGTATACCTATCCCGCCGGGTCGGAAGCGACCTATGCCTTTGGTAACGACCGGTCCATCTTCTTCTTCTACAACGCCGACTTCATGTACTACGCCGGAAAGCAGCTGTATGCTGCCGGCCTGTGGTACGGGCGCCTGAACGTAGAGTACAACCCCACCCCCTGGGTTAACCTGAATTTCAACTACCTGTACATCGGGGACACCAGCAAGGGGACTCCGGGGGGCACAAAAGTCGTCAACGCGATCAGCTCTCCGACCACCGCCCGACAGGATAAGGATGAAGACTACGTAGGGTCGGAATTGAACGCGATCGCCAAGATCAAAATTTACGAAGGCCTGTACTACAACATCGGGTTCGGTTACTTCTTGCCCGGCGATGTGTACGATTCGTCGACTAAATCCGCAGACAGTGCCTGGTCCTTGCTGACCTGCCTGCGCTACTTCTTCTAGAAAAAACGCAAGCCAAACCTAAAACCCCCGGGGTCAAACCCGGGGGTTTTTTTATGCCCGGATCATGGGAAAAACCTCGTAGGGGCGGTTCGCGAACCGCCCCTGCAGGATTGCCGGTACATTTCTCGCGAGCCAGTTCGGGCGCGCAGCTGCGCGCCCCTACAAACCCCTGATTTCCGCAAATTTTCTATTTCACCTTGACATCCCCGGTCGATTTTGGTATGAAAAAATGCTTTGCCCAACCGGCGTCGTTAGAAATTAGGTTGTGCTTGTTCTGAACTACTTACGTTCAATTTCTGAAAATTTTGTTAAGCAAAAAGCATCACCCCCACCCTAACCCTCCCCCTCGAGGGGCATAAGCGCTAACTTAATCCCCCCTTTGAAAAAGGGGGGAAGGGGGGATTTCAGTGGGGGCCGAGCTATGTTGAATTACAATGCAAATCTCAAAGACAAAGCCCGTCAAT
>Ga0315285_10007783_pt1 | contig 11007 bp, 10 predicted proteins | sample YL17G09_36_MG_FD_203698 | JGI IMG/M metagenome (GOLD analysis project Ga0315285, IMG submission 203698) | Sediment microbial communities from Yellowstone Lake, YNP, Wyoming, USA - YL17G09_36 | ecosystem: Environmental > Aquatic > Freshwater > Lake > Sediment | place: USA: Wyoming | collected... | reverse complement strand
AGTGGCTCTTCTTTCTCCTCCGGTCTCTAGAGCAACGGCCAAGCAGACGAGTTTGCGATGAACCAGATTTTTGGATATTCCCTGCCGATCCCCCTGTGGCTGATCCTTTCTGTTTTTCTGGCCTGCTGGGCGGCCCTCAGTCTTCTGATTTCCCGCGTTTTTGACCGCTTGATTCGGCGGTGGACGGAGAAGCGAAAGAACCGTCTGGACCGGATCTTCATCCAGTCCGTTCACACCCCGCTCCTGATCTTCCTGCTCCTCATGGGCGGCTGGATCGCCCTGGGGGCCGTGGAATTGGCTCCCAAGATGGCCCGCTTGGCCCAGGTGGGAATTTCCCTGGCCACTGCTTTGGTGGTGATCCTGGGCGGCGTGAAGCTCTACCATGGCCTTTTAATGGAGTACGGGCAGAGGTATGAACCCCTCAAGCCGTCTCTGGGCATTCTGAACCTTCTGGGGGAGGGCCTCATCATCCTGATCGGGTTACTGATCACCCTGGACAGCTTGAGCATCTCCATCACCCCTCTGCTCACCACTCTGGGCATCGGGGGCCTGGCCGTGGCGCTGGCTTTCAAAGATACGCTGGCCAATTTCTTTGCGGGCCTTTATATTTTGGCCGACCGCCCGATTCGCATGGGCGACTACATAAAATTGGAGGGGGGAACGGAAGGCTACGTGGAAAGCGTGGGCTGGCGGTCCACACGGATCCATACCCTGGCCAATAATACGGTTGTCATCCCGAATTCGAAGGTCTCGGAAAGCATCATCACCAATTATTTTCTTCCGGAGCGGAGGATGTCCCTGCTGGTGAACGTGAGCGTAAGCTACGGCAGCGATACGCGGAGGGTGGAGAAGATTCTCCTGGAAGAGGCGACCCTCGCCGCCCCGGAGATTCAAGGGATGCTGGCCGATCCTCCTCCTCTGGTCCGGTTCAACCCCGGATTCCGAGAATCCTCCCTGGATTTTACCCTCATCTGCCAGATCCGCGAATTCGCGGACCAATATTTTGTGCAACACGAGCTTCGCCACCGGATTCTGGAGCGCCTCCGGAAAGAGGGGATCGAAATCCCATTCCCCCAGCGGACGGTTCATTGGCGGGGGGAGAGACCCTGATTTTTTGTCTCTCGGCCCCCGGGAGAATTGTGTTACAATATACCCGGTTGAAACCCTTCTCTTTCCCCCCATTCCTGAAAGGAGGTCGCCGTGGAAAAAGTCCTTTGCATCGACGATGACTTAAGCCTCCTTCGCCTGTACCAGGAAGAGCTTGCGGAAGAAGGCTACAAAGTCGTTCTGGCCAAAGACGGCAAGGAGGGCCTGGCGAAGTTTGAAAAAGAGAAGCCCCACGTGGTGGTCATGGACATCCGCATGCCGGTGATGGACGGCATCGAGGCGCTGACCGCCATGCTGGGGAAGGACCGTCAGGTTCCGGTCATTCTCAACACGGCCTACCCCCAGTACAAGGAAAATTTCATGACCTGGGGGGCTGAAGCCTACGTGGTCAAATCGTCGGACCTTACCGAGCTCAAGCAGAAGATCCGCGAGATCCTGGATAAACGGAAAAAAGGCGGCAAACCTTAAGGAATAAGGAGCCCTCTCGTTGGTCGATCGAATCCTGGCGATGGTCCTGGCGGGTGGAAGGGGGGAACGACTCTATCCCCTTACCCAGGATCGGGCCAAGCCGGCCGTCCCCTTCGGCGGCATCTACCGCATCATTGATTTCACCCTGAGCAACTGCCTGAATTCCGGGATCCGGCGGATCAACCTCCTCACCCAGTACAAATCCCTTTCCCTCAACCGCCATATCTTCCAGGGTTGGAACATCTTCAACCCCCAGCTGGATGAATTCGTCAACCTCATTCCGGCCCAGCAGAGAGTCGGAGAAGACTGGTACCTGGGAACCGCCGACGCCATCTACCAGAACATCTATGTCCTGCAGCAGGACCGTCCCGACCTGATCCTCATCCTTTCGGGAGACCACATCTACAAGATGAACTACCAGGAGATGATCGCCTATCACCTGGAAAAAAACGCCGATCTCACCGTGGCGGTCATCGAGATGGAGAAGGGCCTTTCCCGGCAGTTTGGCGTCCTGCAGGTGGATGAGGAGTTCCGGATCATCGGTTTCGAGGAAAAGCCCGGGGCGCCCAAGACGATTCCGGGCCATCCCGACCTCCTCCTGGCCAACATGGGGGTTTACATCTTCAACACCGAGATCCTGGCCCGCCGGGTCATCGAGGACGCCAAAGAGTCGGGCTCCCAGCACGATTTCGGGAAGAACGTCATCCCCGCCATGGTGAACCAGGACCGGGTTTTCGCCTACAGCTTCCGAGACGAGAATCGGAAGCAGGCCAAGTACTGGCGGGACATCGGAACGTTGGACGCCTATTACGAGGCCAGCATGGACCTGGTCGCCGTGGACCCCCTGTTCAACCTCTATGACTCCAATTGGCCCATCCGTACCTACTATCCCTCTCTCCCTCCCGCCAAAACGGTCTTCGAGGAGTACGGTTCAAACCGGGTAGGGGCCTCCTACAGTTCCATCGTCTCCAGCGGGTGCATTATCAGTGGGGGAAAAGTGTATCGGTCCATTCTGTCTCCCAACGTGAGAATTCACAGCTACTCGGAAGTCCGAGATTCCATCCTGATGGAAGGAGTCGAAGTGGGAAGGGGAGCCCGGATCAACCGGGCGATCATCGACAAGCGGATCCGCATTCCCGCCGGATACCAGATTGGATTCAACCTGGAAGAAGACGCCCAAAAGTTCACCGTCACCCAGTCGGGGATCGTGGTCCTTTCCAAAGGAACCATGCTGGCCTGAACCCCGGACAAGAATCAATCCCAAGCACCAAGCAACAAGCACCAAATTCCAAATAAATTCCAATTCCCAATTTCCAAACACCCAAACCCTGAGGAGGGAGGGATGAAATCATTTTGGTCATTGGTTATTGAAATTTAGGATTTATTTGGAATTTGGGATTTGGTGCTTGGGATCTGGTCCTTGGAGCTCGGTGCTTGCTTGACGGGTGGGATTTGGGATTTGAATTTTATTCCCTCCTGGGCGTATAATTCCACTGTATGGGATGGCGTGACAAAGTAAAAGATCTGGACCGGAACGAGGTCTTCGACAAGATCGAGGGCCTGCGCGGGGCCCTCATCCGCATATTCCTTATCATCGCGGTGATGTCGGCGGTATCTTTTTTTTTCTGGAAGGACGCTCTCCATTTTCTCCAGAAACCCCTGGGGCTCCCCCTGATCCTGTACGGCCTTCCCGATGCCTTCATCACTTCCCTGCGCCTGGCTCTTTTCATGGGGATCTTCCTGGCGGCGCCCTTCCTATTTAATGGCCTGTGGGGGGCTTTATCCCCCCTGCTATCCTCTTCTTTTCCCCTGCGGTATTCCCTGCTGATTGTCCTGTCGGCCACGACTCTCTTTTACGGGGGATGTTTTTTCTGTTACTTCTTGGTCCTCCCTGTGGGCATCAATTTCCTGGTCACCTATGGGAGCGAGAACCTGCAGCCCATGATCGGGCTGGCCAAGTACCTGACTTTTTGCATCGGCCTGATCTTTGCCTTTGGCCTGATTTTCGAACTTCCCCTGATCCTGCTGATCCTGGGAAGGGCGGGAGTGGTCGGTTACCGGGGATTGGCCAAGAATCGGAAATATGCGCTTTTGATCAACTCCATCATGTCCGCCCTTCTGACCCCCACCCCTGACGCCTACACCATGCTCCTGATGATGATCCCCATGCAGATCCTGTACGAGGTTTCCATCTGGCTGGTGAGAATCTTCGGCAAGAAAAAGGCTCCCGAGCCCGAACCCAGTTGAGAGGTTTGCCCATGAAAGAGGCCATGCTGTACGAGAAGCTCCCCGAGCAGCGGGTGAAATGCAACCTCTGCAACCACCGATGCCTGATCGGTGAGGGAAAGAAGGGCATCTGCGCCGTGCGGGAGAACCGGGGAGGAACCCTGCACACCCTGGTTTACCGCCGGCTCATCTCCCGGAACGTGGACCCGGTCGAAAAGAAGCCCATGTTCCACTTCGCCCCGGGGAGCCGATCGTTCTCCATTGCCACGGTGGGCTGCAACTTCCGGTGCGACTTCTGCCAGAACTACGAGATCTCCCAGATGCCAAGGGAGGAGGACCAAATCACCGGCCAGGATGTGGCCCCGGAAGAGATCGTGGCCATGGCCAGGAAGACGGGGTGCAAGACGATCGCCTACACGTACACGGAACCGACGATCTATTTTGAATACGCCTACGACATCGCCCGGAGAGCCGGTAAAGAAGGCCTCAAGAATATCTTCGTGACCAACGGTTACATGACGGAGGAAGCGCTAAGGACTTTCCATCCCCACCTTCACGGGGCCAATGTGGACCTGAAAGCCTTCCGGGATGAGTTTTACCGGGAGCGATGCGGGGCCAGGCTGGAAGGGGTTCTCCATTCCCTGCGGGTGATGAAGGAGCTGGGGGTGTGGGTGGAGATCACCACCCTGATCATCCCCGGGCTGAACGATTCGGAGGAAGAGCTCCGGGATCTGGCCGGGTTCATCGTCTCCCTGGGAAAAGAAGTCCCCTGGCACATCAGCCGCTTCCATCCCATGTACAAGATGCTGGACCGGTCTCCCACGTCGGTGAAAATCCTGGACCGGGCCCGAAAGATCGGAATGGACGCCGGTTTACGCTATGTCTACACGGGAAACGTTCCGGGGGACCCGGGCGAAGATACCTTTTGCCATCATTGCGGCCAGCTCCTGGTGGACCGCCTGGGCTTCCAGATTCTCAAGTACCAGATTCAAGAGAAGAAATGCTCCAAGTGCGGCACGGAGATGGATGGAGTCGATCTGTAAAACAGTCCGGAGATGCAGGGACGCGCTGCCGCGCGCCCGGACGGAGTCCGGAAGGGGGCTAGGTTTTCCGGCCCGTGAACCTGCGAAACATCAGAATTTTGCCGAGTACTATCGATTGGGAAACCCATGGCTGAAATCCCCCTCAACCCCCCTTTACAAAGGGGGGCAGGGGGGATTTCGGGGATATCTTTTCCGAAGGCTAAACCGCTCCCTGGGTTCTTCTTTCCGGGGACGGCGTTTACATTTCGGGATTGTATGCTATATTGGAAAGGGTAGTAAAAACCGGAAAGGAACGATTGGGACCAGAAGTAGAGGATTCAAAAAAGGAATTCAAAAGATCAAAGCGGCGGTTTTAGCTCCTCGGCCTTAAGAGTTTTTCCTGCTGCTCCCCCCTGCCTCACCGTCTCACTTTGAGTTCTCAAACCCTGATTTCGGTATCCCCTAAAAAGCATTTTTGGGAAAACGATGAAAAGAAGCGCGCAGAACGAAAAATTAAGGAACATCGCCATCATCGCCCACGTCGACCACGGCAAGACCACCCTGGTGGACCAGATGTTCAAACAGAGCGGCGTATTCCGCCCCGGCCAGGAGGTGGCGGAAAGAGTCATGGACTCCCTGGACCTGGAGCGGGAGCGGGGCATCACCATCGCGGCCAAGAACTGCTCGGTCTACTGGCAGGAGGTCAAGATCAACATCCTGGACACTCCGGGGCACGCCGACTTCGGCGGGGAGGTGGAGCGGGCCCTCATGATGGTGGACGGCGTCCTCCTCCTGGTGGATGCCTCGGAAGGCCCCCTGCCCCAGACGCGGTTTGTCCTCAAGAAGGCCCTGGAAGCCGGCTTGAAGATCATCGTGGTGGTCAACAAGATTGACCGCAAGGACGCCCGCCCGAAGGAAGTGCTGGACGAGATCTACGGCCTCTTCTTCGACCTGGACGCCACGGAAGAGCAGATCGGTTTTCCCGTCCTCTATGCCGTGGGGCGGGAGGGGATCGCGCAGAAGTCCGCGGAGGAGCAAGGACGGGATCTTACCCCCCTGTTCCGGGCCATCCTCGACGAGATCCCTCCGCCCGCCTATGACCCGGAGGAGCCGTTCCAGATGCTGGTGGCCGACCTGGACTACTCCGACTACCTGGGACGCCTGGCCGTGGGCAAGGTCTTTCACGGCACGGCGGGGTGCAACGAGGACCTGGTGTGCCTCAACCGGGAGGAGAAGGCCATCCCCCTCCGGATCTCCAAACTCCAGGTGTATGACGGGATCAACCTGAAAGAGGTGGATTCGGCCCAGCCGGGGGACATTATCATCCTGGCGGGGATCGAAGACGTGGAAATCGGCGACACCATCTGCACCCGCGAAGCGCCCAAAGCCCTGCCGCGGATCTCCGTCGACGAGCCGACCATCTCCATGCTCTTTACCAGCAACACCTCTCCTCTTTCGGGGAAAGAAGGGAAATACGTGCAGTCGGGCAAAATCCGCGACCGACTCTATAAGGAATCGCTGCGCAACGTGGCCATCCGGGTGGAGGACGGCGAGGAGGCGGACAGCTTCATCGTCAAGGGGCGGGGGGAGTTTCAGATGGCCATCCTGATCGAGACCATGCGGCGGGAAGGGTTTGAACTCATGGTGGGCCGCCCCCAGGTCATCTATAAGCGGAAATCCGGGAAGACCCTGGAGCCCATCGAACACCTCTTCATCGACTGCGACGAGAACTTCATCGGCGTGGTCTCCGAGAAGCTCTCCCGGCGGAAGGGCCGCATGGTGAACCTGGCGAACCGCGGCACCGGCCGCGTCCGCATGGAGTTCACCATCCCCTCGCGCTCCCTGATCGGCTACCGCAACGAATTCCTGACCGACACCCGGGGAACCGGGATCATGAACTCCTACCTGAGAGGCTACGAAGAGTTCCGGGGGGACTTTCCGGTGCGCATGACCGGATCCCTGGTTTCCGACCGGCAGGGAGAGGCGGTGTCCTACGCCCTCTTCAACCTGGAACCCCGGGGGGTTCTCTTTCTGACGCCGGGAGAGCCGGTCTACGAGGGGATGATCGTGGGAGAACACAACCGGGAAAACGACCTCAATGTCAACCCCTGTAAGATGAAGAAATTGACCAATATGCGCGCCTCCACCAAAGACGACAGCATTCAGCTGACCCCGGCGATCCCCATGACCCTGGAGAGGGCCATTGAATTCATCAAGGACGACGAAATGGTAGAGGTCACCCCCCGCAGCATCCGCCTGCGCAAGCTCGCCCTCTCCGCCGAAACACGGCACCGGCTGCGGGCGGAGAAGTTGAATGTCCAGGAAGCATGAGGGTCATAATCCCTAACTCGCCAGAAAATCACAGTTTATGAAAGGTCTGCCAATCGAAGGTTATTCCCGGCTTGCCTTCCTTCACTTTTCGCCAAGTAGGCGGAAGATGAATTGAATTTCAGGCGCTGCCCGGAGTGGGTGGCGATGGTTAAGGGACTGCACTGAGGACAAAAAGAAGGGATGAAAACTTCTTATGACCTTGATTTTACCCCTGAGGATAATTCCGGAGGCCATCACTTTTTCTCATAGAATCAGTAATAGGCCCCCGGAATTCATGCCGGGCTGATAAAAAGGTTAGAAGCGGAAAAGTATTTTCCTGCTTATCAGGAAACTACCAGCGGTTGCGCCCGCCGCCGCCGCCGCCGCGGCCGCCCCCATAACCGCCGCCGCTGGGCCGGCCGCCCCCGCGGGGGCTCTTTTCCTGCGCCTCGTTGACCTTGATGGTCTTGCCGTCCAGGCTCGTGCCGTCCATCTTGGAAATGGCCGTTTTCGCATCCTCATCCTGGGCGAAGGTCACGAACCCAAAACCCCGGGAGCGTCCCGTATCCCGGTCGGTGATGACCTTGGCTTCGGTGATTTCTCCGTGAGCCGCGAAGGCCTGGCGCAGGCCGTCGTCCGTCGTATCCCAGCTCAGCCCCCCTACAAACAGTTTCTTAGCCATACTCTCTGCTGCTCCTTTTCTGCCCCGCTTCAAGCGGCGCACGTTGATGGGTAGCGCCCGCCATACGGCGTTCGCCACGTTTACTTGCCTTTGTTGAATGTCCGATTCGTCTGGGAGGATGGGCCACCAATTTCCCTCATTCCCTCCGGCGCCGCGGGAAGCTTCGCCACGGGGGGTTGAGTCCTCACCCACGAGTCCCTTTCAACCGATTTCGTCAACCTTGCCCATCTATGATAAAAGCACATCCTCCCTCACCGGAGGGGCTGGCTTGGTCGGGTTTGCGGTAAAGATGAAATTAGGAAGTCTTTTTCCCCGGAAAGGCATAACCAGTCAAGGGTTGGGCGGCTGGTTCTCTTCTTGCTCAACCTTTTCGGCGTCCGACGGGGCGCCATCTCCTTTATGAAGCTTGCGCTCTCTTCTTTCGTCCTGCTTTTTCTGGCGGGATAATTCTTTTCGCCGTTTTTCGCTTTTATAAGCTCCACGTCGTTTTGGCAAAATTCCCTCCTTGGCCTAAAAACTATCATTATCATGAAAAAAAAAAGAAATCCAATGAAATTTTTCGCTTTTTGACTCAAGCCTAATCCTTTCATCCCCTTCTTCCCCGGGGGTGCGGCCCGCGCGGCAGGCGGGCAAATTCGGCATCGCGCGCCGGTGCCGGCTTTTTATAATCGAAGCCCGGCACCCTGCGGCACTCCACCTTTTTCCCGAGGACCCGCTCGATGCTGCGCACCATGCCCCCGTCTTCCCGGGTCATGAAGGTGAAGGCATCGCCGCTTTTCTCCGCCCGGCCGGTGCGGCCGATGCGGTGGGTGTACGCGTCGGCGCTATCGGGCATGTCGTAGTTGATGACATGGGATATGCGGGAGACGTCGATGCCGCGGGAGGCAATGTCGGTAGCCACGAGGACCTGAACCGTGCCGTTGCGGAATCCGTCGAGCGCCGCCTGGCGCTGGTTCTGCGACAGGTTCCCCTGCAGGGAGGAGGCCCGAAAGCCGGCCCTTTCCAGTTGCTGTCCCACACGCCTGGCGCGGTGCTTGGTGCGGGTGAAGACCAGGACCGACTCCGTGTCGGTATGGCGCAGAAGCTCGAAAAGAAGCGCGGTTTTGAGGTGCGGATCGACGGGGTAGAGCGCGTGCGCGACCGTGCAAGCCGGGGAGGAGGGATTGACCTCCACCGTCACCGGGGTCTGGAGCACATCGCGGGCCAGCAGGCGGATATCATCGGGCATGGTTGCCGCGAACAGCAGGGTCTGACGCCTGGCCGGAACGTGGCGGAGGATCTTCCGGATATCCGGCAGGAAGCCCATGTCGAACATCCGGTCTGCCTCGTCGAGCACGAGCACCTCCAGATCCGCCAGGCGAATCGTGCCCTGTTGGAGGTGATCGAGCAGGCGGCCGGGACAGGCGACGACGATCTCAACGCCGGCGCGCAGTTTCCGGACCTGCGGGTCCATGCCCACCCCGCCGTAGATGGCGGCGCTGCGCAGATGCGTCTGTCGCCCCAGGTCGGCAAAGGCGGTATTGATCTGATCGGCCAGCTCGCGGGTGGGGGCGATGACCAGGGCGCGGATCCGGCCCCGGGGCCTTTTGATCAGGCGCTCCAGGATCGGCAGCACGAAGGCGGCGGTTTTGCCGGTTCCGGTCTGGGCAACGCCCATGACGTCTTGTCCCTGGAGAACCGGCGGGATGGCCCGGATCTGGATGGGGGTTGGCGTGGAATAGCCGAGCGCCTCGACGCCGGCCGCGATCTGAGGATGGAGATGGAACGGAGTAAAACTCATATGCCTCTCTTTCTGGATTCGATGCCCCGCATTCCGCAAGGGTCATCTTTATAATGGGTAGCCACAGGCTGAGCGTGGCCTGCGGCCAGGAGCCTGCGTTTCTTAATCACCCTGACAGGGAGGGTGAAGGTTCATCTGATACCCCGAAACGGGGGGTTGGCCGCTGCTCCCTGGATGTTGCCGGGTAAACGGCAACCCCTGCCTCGCGGGAAACTGCGCCCGGCTTCATGGGGAAAAAGGCCCTCCGGCTTTATTGGCCGAAAGCCTGCAATCCCGTCTAAAGGCTAAGATCTATGAATCGGAGGATGTACAAAAAACAGATAGCGGGGTCGGAGCGGAACCGAAGACCTGAGGGTTGGAAAGACATTTTGACAAATGTCCGGGTAGGCCTCTATCTTGGATTTTTCGTATCACCTTATTTTATATAATATAGCCTCATTCCCCCTATTCTGTCAATGCATTTCTATTCCTTGCCCCCCTTCACTTTTCGCCAGGTAGGCGTCAGACCGATTGCATTTCAGGCGGTGCCCGGCCAGGAGGCAAGGGCATTGCGCGGAAAAACCATGATGCGCATTCCATTTCTTGGGCCGGGCGGGCACAGCGCCAGAACCACATCCTCGGGTTGAATCCGCGTAGGGGCGATCCGGTGGATCGCCCACGGGCCCGCCTCTTTCTGCGGAAGCACGAGGGGATCTCCGTATGGAATTCTTTTCCCGCCGATGCTTTTTCCGCGCAATGCCCTTGCTTCCTGGCCACAAGATTGCCTTTTGGCAGAAAAGGGAATCATAAAAGTGAAGAGGGGCAAGATTTCTATTCTTTCTCCAGGGACGGAAGTCCGCAGCAATCGAATTCCCTTGAAAAAGGCCTCATTCCGGCATAGAATAAAAGTTAATTCCTGTCCGAATCTGTCCCAAGGCAGCCTTCTCGGCATTCCGAGCGGTTTTCCCCGCCATTCGTTCATCATCATCGGAAGAGAATTTGTCTGGCAGGACGTGGTTTTCCACAGGGTACGGAGGGAATGAATTCCGCCCCCCTTTCCTTGTCTTTCCCTTCAAAAGGGAGACCCAGGGAAAACAGAAAAGGGGGATAAGAGGATAGAGGAATAGGGAATGAAGCTGGGGTTGATTGGATTCCCGCAGGTCGGCAAACGAACGCTTTTCCGCCTGCTTACCGGACAAGAAAGCGAGCCGGAGAACGGCAAAGGAGAAGTCCAGGGATTCGCCTGCGTACGCGATGAGCGTTTCGAACGCCTGGTGGAGATCTACCGGCCCCACCTGGAAACGCCGGCCCAAATCAGCATTGTCCGGTTAGGAAATTGCTTTCAAAATATGGGTAAGGAAATGTGAAATATATTTTTGCGATGGGCTCACTTTTTTCTTGACAGCCGAGAAAAAGTATGTAGGTCGCCACTT
>Ga0315285_10007781_pt1 | contig 11007 bp, 6 predicted proteins | sample YL17G09_36_MG_FD_203698 | JGI IMG/M metagenome (GOLD analysis project Ga0315285, IMG submission 203698) | Sediment microbial communities from Yellowstone Lake, YNP, Wyoming, USA - YL17G09_36 | ecosystem: Environmental > Aquatic > Freshwater > Lake > Sediment | place: USA: Wyoming | collected... | reverse complement strand
CGGATAACTTTGCATTTTCCGTCCTCCGCGCGGCTCGGTACGAGCGGGAGAACTCACTGGTCTGGCTTGGAGCTGAGCAGTTTGCCCGAAATGTGGTTTTTGGCCTTACGCTGGTGGTGATGGTTCTCGTCGGCTTGGGAACATTTCTTCAATCCGAGCCGCCTCTTCGCGTCGATCGCTATCTCGCCGGTGAGCCGACGGATTCCCTGACCCGCCGGGTCATGGAGAATCAGGGTGAGATTTCAAAAGAGGACATTGTTTTTGCAGCCCTAACCAAATAGGACGTGACGCCATGGAACTGAAAACAAAGACATTCGTCTTTATCCTTGTGAGTTTTCTCCTCGGCGGGGTTGCCGGCGGCTTCATCGGAAGAACCTATTTTGCCAGCCAGCCGAATTCTCACCGACCGTCGCGGGCCGAGGTTCAGAAACAGTTTGCTGAACGACTCAAGCTGAGCCCGTCTCAGGCGACGGCGGTAGACTCGATTTTTGAGGCGTTTCGCCAGAAATTCACCGAAGTACAGAAAGAGTACTCGCAGGCTTTCCACTCAAAGCGAGATACGCTCAGGCTTACAATCAGAAAGGTGTTGACCGGGAACCAGAACAGACTGTTCGATGATTACATAAGAGAAATGGACGAGCGCGAGGCAAAGAGATGGGGAAACAGCGACCGGTGAGCGCCCGTGCCTTTGGCGTGCACCACTTCGCGAATGTGAACACAGCCTGGTTGACTAATGTTTTTCGCATATCATTAATCGAGGAGCGTTGTTGAATGAAAAAGATTATCTTGTATATAGCCGTGTGTGTGATTGCCGCAGGGGCGTTGGGCTATTACTTTCTGGGCAGCAACAACAAGAATGGTGAAGCCGCACCGACCGGGCAAGTGCAGCGCGTCGTGAAGGTTGAACGAGGGGATCTCAACCTCAGCGTTTCGGCGAACGGCGTCGTCCAGCCTATCAACAAAGTCGAGATTCGTTCGAAGGCGGGCGGGCAAATCCTTCAGCTGAACTTCGAGGAAGGTTCGTACGTCAAGAAAGGCGATCTGCTGGTCGCTCTTGACACGACGCAGACAAAGAACGATTATGACCAAGCGAAGGCCGACCTCGCGACGGCACTGCAAGCGCTGACACAAGCTGAGAACAATGCCCACCGGTCCAGGGAGCTCTATGATAAGAGGTTGATTTCAGACCAGGAGCTCGACCAGTCCAAACTTGACCTGGTGAGGGCTCAATCCCAAGTTGTGAGGACGAGGGCGGCATTATCGACGGCCGAGGACAGGTTGCGCGACACGCGTGTCCTGGCCCCCATCACCGGGGTCATTCTCTCAAGAAACGTCGACCTCGGACAGATCATTTCATCAGCGGTATCGAATGTCGGAGGTGGAACGGTACTTGCCACGGTTGCAGGTATGGAAGAGGTGTATGTCATAACGAACGTCGACGAAGTTGACATCGGGAAGGTGGGAGTCGGGCAGCGTGCCAAGGTCGTGGCTGACGCATTCCCGGATGATTCATTCTACGGGGAGGTCATTCGTATAGCGCCTCTTGGGAAGACTCAACAGAACGTTACGACGTTCAACGTGGTCATCCTGGTGAAGAATATCGGTGGGAAGCTGAAAGCGGGCATGAGCGCATCGGTGGATATCGAGATTTTCCGGAGGCAAAATGTCGTGCTGGTTCCGAATGAAGCGCTGAAGGATCCGCGCAGCGAGCAAGGACAAGCCCTCCTGGCTTCAATCAAGAAAGATTCGAGCCAGGAATCCGGACAGGCGGGAGGGAAATCCATCGCGGGGCAAGAAGCAAAAACGGAAAAAGAACTGAGCATCGAAGAGCTACGCTCAAAAATGCAGAACGCTTCCCCTGAAGAACGGCAAAAGCTGCGTCAGCAAATGAGAGAGCGGTTCGAGAAAATGTCCCCTGAGGAACGCCAACGCATGTTTGCGCAGATGCAGCAGCGGATGACGGGTGGCCAGGGTGGTCAATTCTCGGGCGGTGGCGGGATGGTGATGTTCCGGGCAGAGGGTGGATCTGAGGGTGCGGGAGGACAAAGCGGACTCCGCGTCCGGCGACAGTCTCAGGTGAGCAATACCAGCGAGGTGAAGGAGCGCATCGTTATCGTCAAGCAGGGCGAGGAGTTCGTTCCAAAGCTGGTCAAAATCGGACCAAGCAACTTTGACTATTCCGAAGTGCTCGATGGGCTCAATGATGGGGATGAAATCCAAATCACAACCATTTCTCGCGCGAAACTCGCCGCTGAGCAAATGACAGAGCGTATGAGAAGCATGGGCGGCTTGGGTGGCATGACGGGTGGACGGACGCCTGTCCCGACCGGTGGAAGGCACTGAGGAGCACGCGATGAACTTCAAAGAAAGCTTTCTTACCGCTCTCGCCGCGCTCTTTGCGAACAAGCTGCGCGCGCTGCTCACCATGCTCGGCATCATCATTGGAGTGGCGGCCGTCATCACAATGATAGCGATCGGTGAGGGGGCTCAGAAGGCCGTGATCGAGCGAATTCAATCGCTCGGCACAAATCTCCTCTATATTTCACCGGGCGCACAGCGAGGTGGCGGGATCGTCATAGTTCAGTTTGGCACGAGCATCAGGTTGAGGAATAGCGATGCAGACGCCATCACGGAGAAGGCACCGGCAGTCGAGGCGGTTGTACCCGAGTTCAATCGCCAGGCGCAAGTTAAGTACGAGAACCGTAACTGGAACACGAGAATCGTTGGGACAGTGCCGGAGTATGAGGAGGTTCGAAACTCCAAAGCTATCGAGGGACGGTACTTTACGCACTCGGAAGAGCGCGGCGTTGCCACCGTCTGCGTTGTCGGCCAAACTCTTGTCGATAATTTGTTTCCGACTTCCGACCCCCTCGGAAAGAGAATTCGCATCGCCGGGATAAACTTCGAGATCATCGGCGTGCTCGAATCGAAAGGACAGTCCGGCTTCCAAAATCCTGATGATCAGATCATCGTTCCCCTCTCGACCGCGCAACGGCGACTCTTTGGTGTTGATTACCTCTCCCAGATTACCGCGAGGGTTGTGGACGATAAAAAAATGGATGAGGCGTTCCTCGACATCGAAAGGATCCTTCGCCGCGAGCACAAGCTCCGTGAAGAGCAGGACAACGATTTCACCATCCGTAATCAGGCAGACATCATCTCCACCTTCCAAGAGACGCAACAAACGTTCACGTTTTTGCTGGCAGGCATTGCTGCTGTCTCTCTGCTCGTCGGTGGCATCGGCATCATGAACATCATGATTGTGTCGGTGACGGAACGGACGAGAGAAATCGGCGTTCGCAAGGCCATGGGTGCACGGCGGCGGGATATCATGTGGCAGTTCTTGATCGAATCTGTCGTCATGAGTGTCACGGGCGGCTGCCTCGGTATTGGCCTGGGTGTTCTGGCATCGTATCTCATAACGACGTACGGGAACCTCACACCGATTATTTCGCTCAACTCAATCACTGTGAGCTTCGTCTTTGCCTCGCTCGTCGGAATTTTCTTCGGCATCTATCCAGCCTGGAAGGCAGCAATGGCCAATGTCATTGACGCACTGCGATACGAATGATCAAGGAACTAAAGCCTTTCGCAACGATGTTCCTTGATGGTATACGGGCAGCAGAATGGTCAAATTGAAGCTCGGAGGAAACTTGGCATCTCTTATGAAATATCGGAAGGCTCTTCTCTTAATCGTTCCACTCGCTGCTATAGTATTGATCCTCGTCTTGACAAGATCACAACCCCAGGAGAGACAGCAACGTCCATCAAGCTCCAATCCTCGATCGGGTGAGGTGCGCATCCCTGTTCGAGGACTTGTGGTCACTCCTCAACCGCTGGATAACAAGATCGTGGCGACGGGAAATATCCTCGCGACGGAAGAGGTGGAGCTACGCAGCGAGGTCTCCGGAAAGGTGACGCAGATACTCTTTAAAGAGGGCAGCCACGTCAACAAGGGTGTTCTTCTTGTCAAGATCAACGACAGCGAACTGAAAGCTCAGCTTCAGAAGGCTACGTCACGAGAAAAATTGTTGGAGGAAAAAGAGTCGCGGCAGAGAAGGTTGCGGGAGGTCAACGCCATTAGCCAGGAGCAATATGATGAGGTCCTGAACGACCTCACCGGAGTCAAGGCAGAGGTCGGTCTGCTGAATGCTCAGGTTCAGAAGACAGAAATCCGTGCCCCCTTTGGCGGGGTGGTCGGCCTTCGCTTCATCAGCGAGGGAAGTTACATCGATCCCTCGACCCTGATCGCGCGCATGCAGGATCTGAGCTCCGTTAAGATCGACTTTTCGATCCCCGAGAAGTACGCCGCGATGACCCAGAGAGGGAACAAGATCAGGTTCACGCTCGAGGGATCGAGCAAGATCAACGAGGGGACGATCTACGCTGTGGAGCCAAAGATCGATCCTGTGACCCGTACGCTGAGACTCAGAGCTCTTGCCCGGAATGAGCGGGAGGTGATTGTGCCGGGCTCTTTTGCCAAGATCGAGCTGCTGCTCAAGCGACAGGATGATGCCGTCCTCATACCGACCTACGCTCTGATTCCCGATCTTCAAGGCCAGAGCGTGTACGTCGCGAAGAACGGACGGGCGGCGCTCGTTCCCGTCGAGACCGGCATTCGAACAGAAGACCGGATACAGATCCTGAGAGGGCTCGGGATGAACGACACGGTGGTGACGACGGGGCTCCTGCAACTCCGACCCGGCATTGCGGTCGCGGTGACGCTTGAGAAATAGATCTCCGGAAGTCAACTCTTAACCAGTCCATGGTCCTATGACACTCTCTTCTATTTTCATCAACCGCCCTGTGCTGGCAACGGTGTGTGGGATCTTGATCGTGCTGTTTGGAGCGATCGGATTCACCTATCTTGGCGTTCGGGAATATCCTGCGGTGGACCCTGCCGTGATCTCAGTCTCCACTAGTTATGCCGGTGCGAACGCCGATGTAATAGAGACTCAGATTACGGAACCGCTTGAAGAATCCATCAATGGCATCGCGGGCATACGAATCCTTACGTCGTCCAGCAGCGATGGTCGGAGCAACATCACCGTCGAGTTTGAGCTTGGCGTTGATATGGAAGCTGCTGCCAACGATGTGCGTGATCGGGTCTCACGCGCGATGCGAAACCTCCCACCGGACGCCGATCTACCCATCGTGACAAAGGCCGACGCAGATGCAACACCGATCATGAGCATCATGGTGCAGAGTCCGACGAGGAGTCTGTTGGAACTGAGCGAAATCGCCAACAATATCTTCAAAGAGCGCCTTCAAACGGTGCCCGGCGTTGCCGAGGTGCGAATCTGGGGGGAAAAGCGATATGCGATGAGACTCATGTTGGACCCGGCTCGTCTTGCGGCCTACCGCCTGACACCGTTGGACGTGGTTTCCGCGTTGAATCGGGAGAACATCGAGCTTCCCTCGGGGAGGATCGAAGGCCGCTCGACAGAACTTGCAATCAGAACGCTTGGGCGGCTACGCGATGCACACGAATTTAACAACCTGATCATCAAGGATGAGGGCGGAAAGGTTATCCGCTTGGCGGATGTCGGCTATGCAAGGCTGGGGGAGGAGAATGAGCGGAGCATCATGAGGGGAAAAGGGAGCGTTCCTCTGGTGGGAATCGTCATCATGCCGCAACCGGGCGCAAACCACATCGCTATTGCTGACGAGGTCTATAAGCGCACAGCGCAGATCCAGAGAGATCTTGCGGGCGACATCACCCTGGTTCCTGCCTTTGATGTGACGGAGAATATCCGGACTGCGATCACGGAGGTGGAGGAGGCCATCCTCATGGCCTTCTCTCTCGTCGTCCTGGTGATCTTCATTTTCCTTCGTGACTGGCGAACGACGCTCATCCCGGTTGTCGCGATTCCAATCTCGTTGATCGGGACGTTCTTCCTGATGTACCTCATGAATTTCTCGATCAACATCCTGACGCTGCTTGGGATCGTCCTCGCGACTGGTCTGGTGGTGGACGATGCCATCGTGGTCTTGGAAAACATCTATCAGAAGCTGGAACGGGGCTATGATCCGATGCAGGCAGGACACCGAGGTTCGAAAGAGATCTTCTTTGCCATCATTTCGACGACGATAACGCTTGCAGCAGTTTTCTTGCCGATCATTTTCCTTCAGGGATTGGTGGGAAGACTCTTCCGTGAATTCGGTGTCGTGGTCGCGGGATCGGTGCTCATATCTGCTTTTGTGTCGTTGACACTGACGCCGATGATGAGTGCCAGGTGGCTCAAGAAGAGCGAGGAAGAGAACTGGTTCTACCGGAAGACGGAGTACATGTTCCGGCAGTTGATCAGCGGGTACAGTCGATCCCTTCGGGCTTTTGTTAACAGGCGATGGCTGGCGATCGCCATGATGGTTGTCTCGATAGGGATTATCTTCGGCATAGGTGCGTTCCTCCCGTCGGAGCTTGCGCCGTTAGAGGACCGATCACGCTTGCAGATTTCCAGCACCGCACCCGAAGGTGCCACGTTTGAGTATATGGACGGGTACATGAACCAGTTGCTGTACGCGGTCGAAACCTACGTTCCAGAAGGGAACAACGTCCAGGCGGTCATCGGAGGGGGATTCGGTTCCAGCGGAGCTAACAGTGGATTCATTCGTTTGAGTCTCACGGATCCTGGTGATCGCGAACGATCGCAGCAGGAGATCGCCGATGACGTGACCCGATTCGTGCAGCAGTTCTCCGACGCACGGACCTTTGTGACGCAGGAGCAGACGATTGGCGTTGGTCGTCGCGGCGGACTTCCCGTGCAGTATGTGATCCAGGCGCCGGACATAGAACGGTTGAGGGATGTTTTGCCCAAATTCATTGAGGAAGTGCGGCAGAATCCGGCATTTCAAATGTTCGACGTAAATCTGAAATTCAACAAGCCTGAGCTCCAGCTCAGCATCGACCGGGAAAAGGCACGATCGCTTGGCGTCTCGATGATGGATGTTGCGCAAACACTCCAATTCTACTTCAGCGGGCAGCGGGCAGGATATTTCATCTTAAACGGGAAACAGTACCAGATCATCAGCCTCGCGACCCGAGACAATCGCAGCGAGCCGCTCGACCTGCGGTCGATTTATGTGCGCAATAGCAGCGGCGAACTCATTCAGTTGGATAACATCGTTCGCCTGAACGAGCAAAGCGCAACACCGCAACGCTATCGATATGATCGGTACACATCGGCGACAGTGTCGGCGGGCTTGGCTCCCGGAGTGACGCTGGGGGACGGCATCAAGGCGATGGATCAGATCGCAAAGAAGGTATTGGATGAGTCGTTCCGCACTGCGCTGACGGGCGCTTCGAGAGACTATGCCGAAAGCTCTTCGAGCCTGGTGTTCGCGCTTGTCCTCGCACTCGTGCTCATCTACCTTGTGCTTGCAGCGCAGTTCGAGAGCTTCAGAGATCCTTTCATCATCATGTTTACGGTTCCACTTGCCTTTGCTGGAGCAGTGCTCTCGTTGTGGTTGTTTGGACAGACATTGAACATCTTCAGCGAAATTGGGGTCATCGCGCTGATCGGCATCGTCACCAAGAATGGCATCTTGATCGTCGAATTCGGCAATCAGCGCCAACATGCCGGGCTCTCCATCAAGGAGGCGGTAATTGAGGCTGCCGGCTTGCGACTGCGCCCGATTCTCATGACCAGCTTTTCAACAATGCTCGGCGCTCTGCCTATTGCGTTGGCCCTGGGAGCCAGTGCGCAGAGCCGGGTCTCGCTGGGCATCGTTGTCATCGGTGGGTTACTCTTCTCGCTGACCCTGACGCTGTTTGTCATACCGGCTCTCTACACCTATCTGTCAACCAAGAAGAGCCCTCCCAGCAGTTCGTTGGAAGAGGGAAAGCGCGAGGCCCCAGTGACCCTGGAAGAGGTGCTTGCCAAGTAGGCATCAGGTTTTCACATCAAGTGACGTGCTCAGGACTCAGGACTCAGGACTCTGGGCGCGTCGCTTTTGTTTTTGGAGACACCATACACTGTTTTCTTGACTAAGGCTATGCCCTTTCCTATATTGACTCGTCCTCAACAAAACGAGTCAGAAACCTAGCTTGAAGTGATTTCAATGAGCAAAGACAGGATTCAACGACTGCAGGATCTGCAGGAGAAGGCGCTCCTCGGCGGAGGCCAGACGCGCATCGATGACCAGCACAAGAAAGGCAAGCTGACCGCGCGTGAGCGGCTCGATCTCCTCCTCGATCCGGGTAGTTTTGAGGAAATCGGTATGTTCGTCCAGCATCGGTCGAGTGATTTCGGACTGGATAAACAGAAATACCTGGGCGATGGGGTCGTGACGGGGCGCGGGAGAATAGGCGGGAGGGATGTGGTGGTGTTTAGCCAGGATTTCACGGTCTTTGGAGGCTCGCTCTCCGAAGCACATGCCGAAAAGATCTGCAAGATGATGGACCTTGCCCTCAAGCTCGGCGTCCCGGTCATCGGGCTCAACGATTCCGGTGGGGCTCGTATTCAGGAGGGGGTGGTGAGCTTAGGGGGCTACGCGGACATTTTTCTTCGGAACACTCTTGCATCGGGGGTTGTACCGCAGATATCGGCTGTTCTTGGTCCCTGTGCAGGCGGAGCAGTCTACTCGCCCGCGATCACCGATTTTGTCTTTATGGTGAAAGGCACCAGCTATATGTTTGTTACCGGTCCAAACGTGGTCAAGACTGTAACCCACGAAGACGTCACGTTCGAACAGCTCGGCGGCGCGATGACGCACGCGACGAAAAGCGGCGTTGCGCACTTTGCCTTTGACAATGAAGTCGAATGCTTGCAGGCTGTCAGAAGGCTGTTTGCTTATCTGCCGTCCAACAATATGGACGACCCGCCCAGACTCGAGTCAAACGATGACCCAAGCCGAATGGATGAGAGCCTCAACTCCATCGTACCCGAAAACCCGAACAAGCCCTACGATATGAAGGAGATCATTCGGAGAGTTGTGGACCGGGGGGAGTTTTTCGAGGTGCATGAGCTCTACGCGCAGAATCTCATCGTCGGATTTGCCCGGCTTGACGGATACTCCGTCGGGATTGTCGCCAACCAGCCATCAGTCCTTGCGGGTGTACTGGATATTGATGCTTCGCTCAAAGGAGCGCGGTTCGTTCGCTTTTGCGACGCATTCAATATTCCGCTCCTCGTGTTTGAGGATGTCCCCGGATTCCTTCCGGGAACCGACCAGGAATGGCGTGGTATCATCAAGCACGGGGCCAAGCTTCTCTATGCGTTCTGTGAAGCGACCGTTCCGCGGCTAACGGTGATTACACGCAAAGCTTACGGCGGGGCGTATGACGTCATGAACTCAAAGCACATTCGAGGTGACATGAATTTCGCCTGGCCCTCGGCAGAGATCGCTGTGATGGGACCAAAGGGGGCGGTTGAGATCATCTTCCGGAAGGAAATCGAGCAAGCGCCGAACACGGAGCAGGCGATCGACCAGAAGGTCAACGAGTACCGCGAAAAATTCGCGAATCCTTACATCGCTGCGGAACGAGGATACATCGATGAGGTTATGAGGCCGAGCGAGACTCGTCCGAAGCTCATCAGTGCCCTGCGTTTCCTCGAGAACAAGGTCGATTCCAATCCGAAGAAAAAGCACGGAAACATCCCACTCTAGCGCCCCCGCTTCCATGGGTGACCGCGAGCACAGCTCGCTTCGTATGTGAGATCGGTCGGCGCTTTTGACCCCCCTTCTTGGTAGTATGTAAAGTGGAAAGGGCGAGAATTCCATTCTTGATTCTTTCTCGTTTCTGAGTTATCTTTGTTGAGAATTTTTTTCCCACTACCAGCTGGGGGCTAATGAGGCGAGTTCTACTGTGTGTTCTGTGCGCGCTTGGTCTGAGTTGCTCCTCTGAACGATCGACCCGAACCGAGTCGATGTTTGCCCGCATTGAAGAGGAAGCGAAGCAGTCATCCTCATCTGGCTCTCCTTTCCGCACATCCCCATCCGACAGTCTTATCGGTTTCCTGACTCAAGATTCAACCGGGAATACCTCCCGCCAGGTTCTGAGGGGTGCCGACACTCTTGCTCTTGCTGATACGCTCGGGGACGAGTCGGTGCTGATCGCCCAGAAGCTCGAACAGGCTCGCCAGCACTATCTGAGCGCTCTGAGCGCGCAAGAATCAGGTGATTCCACGCTCTCAGAACGGGAGTTTGAGCACGCAATCAACATTCTCAATGAGCTCAGCTATTTCCCGGACATCGAATCGAATAAGGATTTCACAGATCTTAGCCGGAGTGTCATCGACGACTATGATAAGTATATCGCCACCATAGACCAACTCGGTCCGGACGCGTCCATTTTTGCCTTGCGTGAGAAGCTGAACATCGAGATCGAAAAGCCCGGTCCGGCAGAGGTCGCGATACCGAAGTATGACGTCGAGGGAACAACGGTGCCTCTCCCGTTCAATGAATACGTCGAACGAGCCATCAGTTTCTTCATGAACAGGGGCCGGGAACACTTTGTGCGATGGATGTACCTCTCTGGCAAGTATTTCCCGATAATGCGAAAAGTCTTCGCGGAAGAAGGGGTTCCTGAGGAGCTCGTGTTTCTTTCGATGCCGGAAAGCGGCTTGCGACCTGATGCGCGGTCGTGGGCGAAGGCCGTTGGCTTGTGGCAATTCGTGAGGGGGACGGCATCGCTCTACGGTCTTCGCATGAGTTTCTGGTACGATGAGCGTCGGGATTTCGAAAAATCCACCCGCGCCGCAGCCCGCCATCTGATGGATCTGTTTTCAGAACTTGGTGACTGGAATCTGGTTCTCGCCTCGTACAACGCCGGCGCCGGCAGAATCTACCGTGCAGTCCGTCGCTCCGGAAAAACCGATTTCTGGGCGATCCGAAAACACCTTCCACGGCAAACGCGCAACTACGTTCCCCAATACATCGCGATTGCGCGCATGGCCATGGAGCCTGAGAAATATGGGTTTACGGATCTGCCGCTGGCAGACCCGCTTGAATTTGATGTGGTCGAAATTGATGACTGTGTAGACTTGAGAATCCTGGCACGATGCG
>Ga0315285_10007779_pt1 | contig 11008 bp, 8 predicted proteins | sample YL17G09_36_MG_FD_203698 | JGI IMG/M metagenome (GOLD analysis project Ga0315285, IMG submission 203698) | Sediment microbial communities from Yellowstone Lake, YNP, Wyoming, USA - YL17G09_36 | ecosystem: Environmental > Aquatic > Freshwater > Lake > Sediment | place: USA: Wyoming | collected... | reverse complement strand
TGATGACATCCTCCATGAGTTGTGCCTTGCTGATGGATTCAAGAATACGCATGGTCTCCTTAGCAATGTATCCATGCAACTGCTTCTCGTCACCAGCAACCTGGTAGCGGATAAACTTCTCAAGCAGGACCTTTTGCGGACCAATCAGCGTCTTTGAATACTTCTCTTCAAAACGCTTAGCAACCATCTTCATTACAAGTTGATCTACATCACCCTGTGTTGATGGCTGCTTGACAGAATAATCACCCTTTGTTGTCATGTATTGGATTAGGCCTTCTTCGAGTTGGATCTTAGCCACGCTCTCAGAGAGCAATGCGTCGCCACGACTTCCATCGATGACCATGCCAATACTTGCCAGTAGCCTGTATTCAGGAACTCTGTGAGCATCGAAGAAATCCTTACCAAAGGCGTAGTTGATCTCCTTTAATAGGTTTGACTTCTTGATGTCACACTTCTTGGAGTCCATCTTGATAGCCTGCTTCTGGACTTCGGCAAGAATGCGGCGGGCAGCATTTTCAGAAACGCCACGAGTATTCCTGATAACATCAAAAAGTTCACGCTCTTCAGATAGAACAGAACCCTCAGAATAATACTTTCTCAAGATTTCAAGAGTCTTCGCATACGACGGCTTATCCTTGTTCACCATTGCTGAACTAAGACGCCTTACTAGGAACTCGTAAACGAGACCAACATTTCTTTTCTTGTTATGCTTAAAAGTCGCCATTTTGGGCGTCTCCTGTCTTTGCCTCGGGATAACTAGGCTTGGGTTTCATTTCATGTCTTCTTCTTGATGTCATTAAGTCTTGTAAACATTCCCTGGACATACTTTTCGACATCTTCGACTTCTGTTATAACCTTATCCTTGGTCGGGATACGGTCAATAGTATAAAGCTCGTCAAGGTGTTCCTTCATTTCCATCAGCCTCTTACTCTTCTGTGGACCAAGTCTATTCCTCGTGATGTCCTCAGCTGAGATGTTTCCACGAGCAATCCTTCCAAATACCTTCATTGGGTCTCTTGCTGATGGCTTATGGCCATTTCTAGCGTTATGGAACTGTGGTGTGGCAGATGCCAACTTCATTGGATTATCCATCTTCCTGTTTGGCGCCTGCTTGACACCCAGCGGATCAGTTGAGCCAATGTTTTTCTTTGGTGCAGAGTTGGTCTTCACGCCCCGATTATCTGGAGCGCTGGGGATGTCTGAATTGAGTCTCTCACCCACCACATCACCCTCCCTAGAGACCCCTGCGTTTTGGGGTGGAAGGGTTTCAGCGCCACCCGGGGGCCCTTCAGCTCCACCCGGGGGAGGTTCGCCACCTTCACCAGGGGGAGGGCCACCTCCGCCACCACCTTCACCTCCAAGTGTATCTGGAAGTTCACCTTCGCCACCCATCTCGCCTTCCGGAGCACCCATGTCCATACCAGGCAGAGCAACCTGCTCAAGGTAAAGGTCTTCAATCTTGTCAAACTTCTTGCCCTCACGAATCTGGTCAATCTCTTCGTCAGATAGCTTGAAGATACGCTTCCAGATGAACTCACGGTCGAACACACCCTCTTGAGCAGATGAAGCAATCTCAAGTTTGGTGCGCCAGAGTTCAAGGTATTGCTGCTCGGCGATAATGCTGGAGTTGGCAAGTTTGAGTTCAAAGTCTACAAGATCCTCTCCATTATACCCGCTTAGATAAAGGTGGATGATGGCAATCTTTGACAACTCAGAAACAACGATCTTCTGGATGCGGTCGATTGTGCGAGCAAAGCGAACATCTTGCTGCGCAAGAGTTGCTTTAGAACCAAGTTCTGCCTCGTATGAAAGGTATGCCTTTGGGATCTTGAGTGCTGAGAACAACTTGTTCTGAATGTATTGCACATCGTCGATGTCGCCGGTGAACTGACCACCAGCAAGAGTGCTAATGTCAGATGAACGGTCGCCACGAATAGGAATGAAGTAGTCCTCATCCACTGATAGTGGGTTATACCGAAGGTCTACGCGACCTGACTGAGGGTCAACAATCTGCTGACGCTTCAATGCACCCTTGACCTTCTCAATGTATTGTTCAACCTGCTCTGGTGGAATGTTGCCCACATCGATTTTGAACACACGACGCTCAGGAGAACGAACAATACGATACACCAACATTGCGTCTTCAATGAGGATTAACTGACGCCAGATACGACGAGCAGGTTCAATGATTGATGAACCATAAGGCAGGAAGTTATCATTGCCCAACATACGAATGTGGACAATCTGCCAGTTCTCAAGGATCATGTTACCCTGAGTTAGCCAGCGATAACGAACAGCAAATGGATCCTTCTTATCATAACCCTCTTCACGCTCAATCTCGTTTATAGGGATTGGAAGCATGTTTAGAACGCCATTTGTCTCTGAGGCGTCAACAAACAAAACAAAATCGCCATACTTGACAAGATTGCGTGTCCAGGACCAAATGTTGAACTCAATGTTTAAGATGTCATAGAATAGTGTTTCAAGGACTGACTTAATCTCACTGTTCTTTGTGGTGATTTGTAGCACTTCTCCGTGCTCGTTCTTTGCTGTCACTTCATCTGCGTAAATGTCTAGTGCTGATGCAATCTCAGGAGTGAACTCCATTTCTGAGTAATCAGCATAGCGTGAAAGGCGCTCATACTGTCCGTATGATGCAAGAGAGTGTACATACAAAGAACTGATTTCTTTCTTGTATGCACGAGCTGTGCCTTGTGGTTCTGAATAGTGTTCGCCTGCCGCTATCTTGTGGCGGATGACAGGACCAGAGCGAAACAGCCTTGTGAGCCGTTTGAACACATTCTCTTGCTGCTGCCTTGGGATTAGGTCTTGACCCTCTGGCATTTTATCTCCTTATCTAAGCCAACTAAAATCGACCACTCTGTTTCCAGGCAGGCGTATTTTGTTTGGCATTGGGTTGTTAGATGTGAACACACCCATTTGTGCTGTTGGTGATAACACAGGGTCCTTTGAAGCACCCTTGATTTCTGTATTTACATGTCCAAAGACACGCATGTTGTCAAGAAGAAGTTTGTCGATGTTGGCTGCTGCTTCACCTGGCATAATGAAAGTGTCGCGGATCCAGCAACCCTGAGATGCTGCTGACATAAGATCGTCATTCCATCCCTTCATTGCCTGCGGCTTTCCATTTTCCCAAATGAAAGTTCTTGCTTCAACAACAAATCTCTTTGAGCGAACCTTGATTATACGATTACGAATGAACTCTTCAAGTTTTGAAAATACAAGTGGACGAAGTTTCTGAGACTGCGTAAATCCAATAACTCTATCGCCAGTAGCAGGTCCCCACGCTGAGTGAACTGCTTCACCCGCTGTCTCATTTCCACGAGAAGAGTAATACACATTCTCATACGCAGCAAGACGAATGTGTTCAAGGCAAGCCATTCCAATGTTATTGTTTTCTACAACAAGCAATGCAGTGTTATAGCGATGGCCTAAATCACACAAAAGTCTTGCATACTCTTCAACTGGGATTTTTCCATAATACTCTGCACACTGCTCCATTGAGTCAGTGTCCCATACAGAACAGGCTGAGTTATCCTTACCATCTCCACGCGCGACATCTGCCGTGATGAAGTAGCGCTTGTTCTTTTGAGGCTGCCACCAAATCCACAGGTTCTTATCCCAGTGTTCTTTAGCAGCAGGTGCAATGCATCCCTCTGCGACATAGTCGATTTCTTCTGGTGAGAGGAATGTTTCACCTGATGCGTTGAAGTTGCACTCAAGTTCTTGAGCAACTTCGCGTGCAGACATGTTTGTCTTCTTGATTTCTGCGCGATACCAAGGTGATGTCTTAAATCCAGGACGGTCAGGGTCGTCTTCCAGGCCTTCAATACGCTCTGGATGAACCCACCACATCAACTTATTCTGCTTGAACTCGTTCTGTCCTGCTTCTGCGTCAGTGTAAACTTTGTGGAACAGATTACCAACACCGTTTGGTGTCGACAGCATAATGATGTTGCCACCTGCAGTGACCGTGGGCAAAAGACCTGTCCACAGTTCTTCCAGGTTCTTTACGAATGCTGCTTCGTCGATGATGAGTAGTGATAGTGCTTCTGAACGGCCGGCGTCATCTGATGATGCGATTGCTTTGATTTGCGAACCATTATCAAGTTCGACGCTAAGACGGTTGTCTGTAGTAATGTTTGCAAGTTGAAGCCACTCAGGCAACTTCTTGAGTGCCATCTTTACCTTCTTGATGATGTTCTTTGCAGTTTCTGCCTTGGTCGCCATAACAAGAATGTTCTTGTTGCGGTGAAATAGCATTAACCAAGCGGCGTATGAAGCCGTCACTTCAGAGATGCCTAACTGTCTAGCCTTAAGAATGACATTGAAACGATTGTTGAGATAATCCTTGATCATCTCATCTTGATAGTCGAATGTCCTAAAGGGAATAAGGCCGCGCACCGGATGCTGGATCCGGACATAAGTATTGATGAAGTAATGCGGGTCTTTGCCGCAGCGGATTATCTCCGCCTTCATTGACTCAGCGCTTGCCATCGGGACCTCGCTTAGAAGTCGCCAATAGTGAAGAAGCGCCAAGCCTTGTAGTAGTAGCGCTCGTTAAGCGAGACCTTCTCAACAACATGGTTAGCAAGTTCCTTTTGCTCTGTGAGCTTGAGGGCCTTACCAGTGCGCGACTTAAACTCCTTCTTAAGGTGCGACACGGTGTTCTTGAGTATCTCGTTAGCCTCTTCCTCAATACGCTTTGAATGCGCTGGAAGATTGACAACATAAGTATGATACTGGATCTTCACCTGCGGACCTGACATGCTAAACATCACGGCGTGTGCCGGAGCATCTCTTGCTATGTCCTTGAAGATCTGTGTTATAACTTTATGTGCCTCAGCAATGCCAAAATCAACATCGCTATATGGTGCAACTTCGAATGACTGGGGTTCCTGCTTGCTCATTGTCTTGCTCCTTTATCATGAACAAAATGTCCAAAGATAGATAGACACAGACAATGATTCCTGCCTTTTTGCTAGTCTTTCATGAAACTCTTCATACGATCAATCTCTTCGACTGATGGTCGCCATCCATCTTTCCAACGCTTGATGGCTTCAGGACGGTCTTCAAGCCAGAAGATAACACAATCATAACAACAGTTATAACTATAGAACGAGTATGTTGACTTATTACCCTTCATTAGTCCAGAACAAATAGGGCAAAAGATAGGAACTCTAAGGCTTTCATCAGGCATAACTACTTACTCTTTCTCCTGGTTTCCCAGGCTTTCTTTAGAACATCAGGGTGAAGTTTGATGCCTTATTTCTGATGTTCGTGGATCTATCAAACCATAAATGAAAAAGTTCATAGACTATCTAGTTGGACAGTCAGGCTTGATAACCCAAAATGTAAGTGTGCCAATGCTATTTGAGTTGTTTATTATTGACACTGTGGCAATACCATCTGACACATTATTATCTATTACAAAATCCACATTCAACTTTCTGCCCCACTTCTTCAAGACAAACTTTACTGGCTGTCTTGCTCCGTCAGTGAAAGTTACATCGAAGTCCTGACCTGACTTGAAAAATCTAGGGTTTAGAACAATCTTAAATGAGAATCTGCCCAGTTCTGGATAGGTCTCATCTAGACCATAAACTTGATACCGAGGAGCTGGCGCCATTACTTATCCTTCTTGAAAGGCGCCCAGGAGAAGTTTAGACCATAGAATACACCTGCATTGGTTGTTCCCCAGATGTTAGGACCAAAATCAAATGCTCCAACTTGGTAAGAAGCGCCTGCTCCTCCAAGCACTCCATTTCCAACTCCGAGATCAAGATGAACCTTAAGTTTCTCATACCATTTCTTATCAAGAAGATAAGGATTGACACCAGCAACTCCAATGTCAACTGTCACATCTGGTGCGTTTGAACTCACCTTAGACTTCCATGTCCCATCCTTATCTTGGTCTAATGAAGCAATCAACTTAAGTGGTTTAACTTGTTTTAACTTAACTTCAAAATGAGATGTATCGCTGCCATCTGGTGGAGCAGTTAATGTAAAGCCTGATGCATTAAACAGCCCATCATCCTTGTTGAACTCGACCTTTATACGACCCTTATCTACAGTCGTCTGGCTACCTGTTCCTGAGAATACTTTGTCTTTGATTGACAATGCAAGATTTTGCACAGAGAGCAGAGTTGCGTGCTCTTTTCTAACCTGTTCTAGAAGGTTCTTACCCTGAACAGTATTACCATCAACAAGAGTTTTAGCATCATCAACCTTGAGCGTTAACTTTTCAAAGAGACCTTGCTGGACTTCTATTGTCTTGGCTGTGGACGCCAACTGGTTCTGGAGAGCGGTAATCTTCTCTTCATACTTCCAGATTTTATACGACCCAAGTCCTGCCACCAAAAGCAGCAGGAACATCATGAATAATGTCGCGTATTTAAGGATTGTCTCTTGCATTTTATACTACTTTCTTTTCTTCATCGTCATCGATGCCATTATTATTATCGTCCTTGAACTTTGCTGTTGTGTATCTACGGACGACATAGGCTGTCAGAGTTGGCGTTAGGATAGCGCCTATGGTTGCTGCGTCAATCGGTGCAATGGTAAATGCCTCTCCTCCTGTATGGAATGTCATCCCTGCAAACAATACCTTAAAAAATACAAGGCCAAATGCCATCACCGCAAAGGATAGCATTGTATCTGCCTGACCATCTGAGTTCTCGAACCAAAACCATTTAATGTTCATTTTCATCTATCCTCCGATCTGCGAGAAGCCCAATACTTTCTCGCTGCATCACTCATTTTCTTTCTATTTTCTTCGCTATGCTTAAATCCATACATTGGATGGTCTTTACCTTTCACACCGGTCATCCAACCTTGTTTGCCAGCAGAATGTGGTCTCTTTCCATACATAGGATTACCAGAACCCTTTCTACTTTTGCTTAACTTAGACTTTGATTTTTCTGAGAGTTTTCTTCCGACTGAACCTTGCCCACCATTAGTAATGTTTGTTAGATCGTATCCAGCATTTCTAAAGTATGAAATCCATCCAGTTTCAACCACACCCATTATTTGATTTGCTTCATCATCTGTTAAACCAGAAAGTTCTTGTAAAATGACTATTTCTTTCTTAAGACCTCTCTTTTCGAGAGAGCGTTCCCAGTTTAAACAGTGCGCAGAATGTTTTGCAGAAGGACGAGATAGACCATTTGAAGACCATCCAACATAGCGGAGATCTTTTGTAATGGGATCAACTAGCCCATAAATAATGAAATGTCTAGTTTTCATTCTCCAATGCAAACATGGGCGTATCCCTCGTCGTCTGCAGTAATGTCAATCATGTTATCCACCATATCCTTCATTATGTCAGAGTGAGAAATCACAATAACATGATCGAACACACTCTTTAGATAGTCAAACATTCTCTGAACAGCCTCTAGATTTTGTGGATCAAGTTTACCGAACCCCTCGTCGATGATGAACATGTTTGATCGCGGAAGATTGGAGATGGATAGGAGAGCAGATCTGATAGCCACAGAAGCGAGAAACTTTTCGGCTCCAGAGCCAAGTTCAAGCAATCTTGATTTGTATTGCCCGTATTGCAGATAAAGGCGGATACTTTGATCTTTGGCGTCGTATTCAATGTATACTCCGAACTCTGTAGAGGAACTTAAAATCTTGTTGATTTCCTCATTGATAAGCGGCAACTTCTGAGTTAGAACCTGAAGTGCAATACCATCCTTACCCATTGCATCTACATAATGCTCGAAGGCTGTGCAAGTCTCTCTAACTTCCTTTGTTGTCGCTATCTGTTTATTTAGTCTCGAGATGTCGTTTTCGCGAGCACCTGCTTGCTGGTGAAGTGTAATAAGTCTCTTTTCTACGAACTTGAGTTCTGTTTCCTGATCTGCAAGTTGCTGGCGAGCCTTTGCAATCTCGACAGAGATTACATCATTCTTCTCAAGATCACGCTTTGCTTGCTCGTAACGCTCCATTTCAAGTTTGGCAGTGGCTAACTCCGCTTGCATCTTATCAATGGTAAGAGAGAACTTATCGACCTCAAGTTTGCAAAGTTCAATCTTATGTTCAAGATCTTCACGAGTGCTTTCGAAGTTGTTGTATTCAAGCAACATCTCATTGTATTTCTTAAGATGATTTATCTCGTCAGAAATACTCTTGGCTTCAGCCTCAGCATCCAGAACTTCTTTCTCGTGGCTTGGCAACTCATCCTTGGCTTTGAATGCGTTTACAAGAAACTGACAACCTGGGAACTGGTCGCCACATGGAACCTGCTCAAGAAGAGACGACTGCTTCTTTCTATCTGTTACGTGTCTCTTATGCTCTTTTATTCCTGCTTGAACAGAGAACAAAGCGTGCTCTAATGCTCTAAATCTTTCTGCATTAACACGTATTTCGTCTATCTTATAACTTGCAAGCAATCCATCAGTCAATGTCATTTCTGCTTCAAGATCTCTAAGATCCTGTTGCTTTGCAACTGACTTAGCACGATGCTCAACAAGCATTACTTCTGCTTGCTTAAGTGAATGAGGATCAATCTTTCTAAACGAAAATGTCTCTGGTGTTAGTTGTGCAGACAGATGCTCGATGTGTTCATGGAACTTTGACATCAGGTTTATAAAACTATCCTTCTGCATTTCCAGAGTTAGAAGGTCCTGTTCGTCAAATACCTTATCTGTTGTGAGTTTATCAAGCAACTGCTCGTAGTTGTTCTCTTCAAGATCTGCTAGTTTGTCAAGCCATTCACGGCTTTCATCCTTCGCAAGTTTTGCTTTCTCTTCGAAGATGTCAAGGTCAAGGAATCTGAATAGTATGCGCTTACGATCAGTCTCCTTGCACATAATGATGTCCATCGGGTCCCATTGAGCAAATAGCGATGTTAGAAGAAAATCTTCGAATGTTCCAAAGCGACGACGGATTTGCTTTTCTGTGTCGGGCCGGCTCTCCATTACAAGTTTCTCTATGCCACCATCCTTGTCGTGCTTATTGAAGTCAAGAGTTGTCTTTCCCCACTCTTGTGCCTCACCCTTACGAGCAAACTTGATACGCTCGATTTCTCTTGTTAGTGAATACCTCTCTCCATTTGCCAGCAACTCTATGATAATGGCAGCCTTGTCCTTATTATCATTGACAAGGTGAATGTTTTTGGTTACTTCCTTTGTATTGCTATCAAACATACCTACAGTGATAGCATCAATCATTCCCGACTTACCAGATGCATTTGGCGCAAAAATGCCAGTTAGTCCCTTGATTTGGCTAAAGTCAATGACATTGCCTTCGCCATAGTTGTATAGGTTGTTCCATCCCATCTTAAGGACACGCCAGTTAACACCACGAGCCATGTCTTCCTTCTGCTCGACGATGTTATGATAACGACGGTTCATGTCAACAACTTTATTGATGACATCCTCTTTAAGTTTCTTATCAGACAGGTATCCACGAAGAAGTTGCTCTTGCACTGAGATGTCGCGCAAGTTTTCAATTTTCATGTCTTTTCCATCAACCTTTGCAGACATCTGGCTAATGTTAGAAACTCCCAGCGTAATGACATCGTGTGGCGCAAACTTACGCTTGACAAGTTTCTCAATAGTCTTCTGCTCAACTAGAGTAAGAGCACGAGGTGGAGCAATACGAACGCGACTATCTGGCTCAATCACAACATCTGGGATAACAAGACTATCTGGTAGACGGATGGTGAAGAACTTACGAGCACCCTTCAACTCGACAAACTCTACCTTCCAGTCGTCCTTGCTATTAATGTCCCAAATAAGAAAGCCCTTATCAGGATCCTCTCCAAAGTTTTGCTGGATCATTGAACCAGCATACCACACACGACCATCTTGGAATGACTGGCGTTTATGAATGTCACCCATCATTACGAAATCGAGACCTTTAAAGATCTCGTTGTTGTATTCGACATGCGTCATTCTAAATAGGCTGTCTGTGATACAGTTCATTACAGCGCCATGGAACAGTCCAATGTTTACATAGTCATCATTGAAGGGTGCACGAGGCCAGTTGCTTGTATCAGCGATAGCTAGATTTTGAAACGCCAATAACTTGCCATCAATGAATGCAGTCTTCCATTCAGGAGGAGGCAGCCACTTTCCAGCCTTTTTAAGCAAAACTATTTGTGGATTGTTAAGTGCCTCGATGATTGGTGTGATAGCATCCTGACGATCCTCATTCATTAGATTGAGGTCGTGGTTGCCAAGCACATTAATCATTGGTGCGTGCTTTGCTACTTCAGTGAAGAACTCAGATGCGATTGAAACAAACTCAGGTGAAATGTTGGTCTTGGTATGCGCAGTATCACCAGTATTGACAACAAGGTCAACCTTATACTCTTCCAACTTCCTGTAGAAGTCGGCGAAGGTCTTCTTGTAATCTGAATGGAACTTCAGATTGCGAATGTGAATGTCAGATACATGTGCTATTCTCATGAATGTCCTAATGACGCAGAATGTGAAACCCTATAACGAAGAATGTTAAACACAGACGGACAGGTTAAAGCCTCTTTCTGCACAGCGGCGAACTCTGTCTTCGTCATCTCTCCAGGATCCTTGTATCTGATTGGAAGAGTGACAACATTTGTATTGACACCTAACTTCATTAGGTTTTCTGCTATCTTGATTGTGTCCTCTGGTGCGTCTCTATCTAGCGCAATGAAGACTTCGACTTTCTTTTCGAGGATCTTGTTGATGAGTTTTTGACTGAGGATTTTTCCTTGGAGGGGAATAGCATTTGTGCCTGCTTTGATAGCATCAAATGGACCCTCAACAAGAGTGATAGCTCTTCTCCAGTCAACGAGTAGATCATTGAAGATGATGTTTTTCTCGAAGACTCCCGAGAGGTACGGGAGACCTTGCCTTTTCCAGATCGCCCTGCCGACGAAGAAGTTGAGTTCCCCGTATTCATCGAACGACGGGATAATGATTCTTTCCGCATAACGCCCCGTTTCACAATACCCTAGTTTGTAAGTTAGAATGTCGTCAGAATGGATGCCTCTATC
>Ga0315285_10007778_pt1 | contig 11008 bp, 16 predicted proteins | sample YL17G09_36_MG_FD_203698 | JGI IMG/M metagenome (GOLD analysis project Ga0315285, IMG submission 203698) | Sediment microbial communities from Yellowstone Lake, YNP, Wyoming, USA - YL17G09_36 | ecosystem: Environmental > Aquatic > Freshwater > Lake > Sediment | place: USA: Wyoming | collected... | reverse complement strand
CTCTCCGTCTCTCTTAAGTTTTAGTTTCCTCAACGCTGGACTGGACGAAACAAAAGCGTTTGCGTTACCTAAACTGATTAATACGGCTATTCTCAACCTTTCTACACTAGCGTTGAACCTATATATGGAAGCGGAGAGAAACTCCGAAAATATGAATCTAAGATTCAGAAAGGAAAAATGGAGAGAAGTCAGAGACAAGAACAGAGACCTAGGTTGATCTTCTACAGTTTCAAAGCTAAACGATTCGGATTTGAGTCTAAGGAAGTGTGGGAACTTTGAAGAACAATGCCGTACCCTATCGGAAGTACTTCACTGGCAAAGCCCACACAGTGGAACGTAATGCTCAGGAACTTGGGGCCTTCTGTAGGTGGTTAGGCAAGACTCCAGAGGATTTGAGAAACGAGTACGTCAAAGCTAGAAGATCAGTGCCAAGTTTGGATGACTGGAGACGCAATACCAAAAATATCCTTGTCAAGTACTACAACCATCTCAAAGAACTAGGGAAGACTATCAACACGGCTAGGACTTGTGCATCTGCTGTTATGGCTTTCTACTCTCAGAACTGTGAAGGGATTCCACGAATAACCAAAGAGCTTGACCCCGTTCAAGTACCTAGTGATGAGCTAGTGTTTACTCAAGAAACTTTGAGAAGAATGTACTTCTATGCTAATCCAACTCAGAAGGCATGGCTAACGACTGCTGTATCTATGGGCTATGGAGCTTCAGACTTCTTAAGCCTAGAGTGTGAGATGATCAAGAACCTAGTGCAAGAGGCTAAGGAAGAACACAAGGACTTCATTTCCTTTATTGGTAAGGGTAGAAGGAAGACCAGTGTACAGCCGATTAGCTTCTTGACACCTGAAAGCATTGATGCTCTAACTGAGTACCTTAAGATTTTAGAGAGAGACAATGATGGAAAATTGCCCAAATACCTTTGGAACAATGCGAGTGATGACACCCTAAATGATTGGTTGAAGGCATTGATACGAGGCGCTGGGATTGAGACTTATGGCAAGAAGATAAGATTCCATGCGTTCAGAAAGTTTCTCTATTCTAGACTTGTCCATAAGGATAGGAATGTTGCCAGACGTATATGTGCTAAAGCGATAAGTCCCTCAGAAGCTAGTTATGACACTGAGATCGTTAAAGAGTCTGAGCGAGTTTTCAGAGAGAATTACAAGGATATAGCTTTGAATGGAGACTTGACTGGAAAGGCTAAGAGAGAACAAGCTGAAAGAATTGAACAGTTAGAGAATGCCTTGGCGCAGTTGGAAAGGGAAAATATGACATCCAAGACAAGAATTGACAACCTACATGTCACGACAATAAGTCTTGAAAGCAAGCTCAAAGAATATGGTGAGTTGCTTGCTCATTGGGTTGACTCCTACGAATTCACTGAGGAAGAAAAGGAAGCCATACGTAGGAAGTGGAACATAAGAAAGATTAGTGAACAAGAAAAGCAATATTTGCGAGATCTCACGACTATAATGGAAGAGATACGGAAAGGAGAGGGCCACCTAGACGAGGAAGACATGAATAAGCTGAAAAGACGATTGAAAGCTGTGCTAGAGAAGAAAGAAAAGTGGGAGGAATCGCAATGATCGACCTCAATGCTACACTATGGACATTGCTGCTAGCTCCTCCTATCCTATTCCTCTTTACCTACTGGGTAATAGTTCCCTTCATTGAACTCTGCAAAAGCCTATTGATAAATCCTAAGCCTAGACAAAGGATTCTCAGTGAATGGACGGATGACAAATATCCATATTGCAAGAAATGGGTCATGACAGACGAAGACAGCGAAGACTCAGAACTTGAGGGATACGAAAGCAGTGCGGTCACGGATGAAGAGGACAAAAAATGAGAAAAAACTCTTGCTCAACATCATGGCAGCATGTTGCTACATCGATATTGAATTTCTTCTGAACAATTCAGCGAGAAGATCTGGAAATACTATTGCACGATATATCCTTCCAGAGTCATTGAGTATCGTAAAATGATGATATGCTGCCTGAATTGAAGATTCCACCTTCTTGTCTCTCTTACGAGCATAAATCAAGATAAAACCATCAAATTTCCAATCTTGAGCTTTTGAAGTCTCGGATCTAATCATATGCTCTGAGATGTCATCGCTTCGACTCTTTATTTGAAACCCTATGATCGCATTTTCAAGGCTTTTGCTAATGTCAATTCCAGAGTACTCCTTTGCACCATGAAGATTAATCTGGTAGGAAACCTTAATTCTGTCTAATAATTCATTGAAAGCCTCCATTAGCACAGCATGGGGCTCCTTTATGATGGAGAACTTATTCAGAATGGCATCTCTTTCTTCTGAGTACACTGTTCTGTCAAACCCGACCTCAAAATGCTGAGAGATGAAATTCTTAGCCTTGTTGAACTCGTTAATTTTGTCTGGGCGTTCTTTCCTTACTCTATTCAGAAGAACATAAAGGGTCTCCGAAAAACTGGCTCTTCTTAATCCGTTGATACGAAAAAAGTCTCTTTTGATTCCCTCAATTTTCCTCGTGAAGTTTTCTAGGCTAATATCTGGGTTCTCCTCGAAGATGTCTGAGATCAGTATTGCAACATCTTCTCTGTGAGTATACTCATTTTCGCTGAAGTATCTAAGAATGGCATCGAGATATTTCATTTTGCTTCATTTAATGTCTTTGAATTCTGGATCTTTTCGCAGTAAAGAACCTAGCCTTAAAATGCTATCTATCTTGCTTTTCTTGTAAATGCCCCATTGTTTCAGTTCCACTAGCCCTCTGCTTTCGAGCTCGTTCAGTTCTGTACTAACATTTTGAACATGTATCTGGAGATACGCAGCTATTTGACCTGAAGTTCTCTTCCCATCCACAGCGAGATACACCTTAGCAGTTCTTCTTTTCTTAGAGAAATAGTTGACAAGCAACTTCGCCAGTTCTGGTGCTTCCGAACGAATTATCCAAGCCATTTGTGCATCTATGGATCTCACATGTGTGAGAATTTCATCAATTCTATCAAGTTCTTCTTTTGACATTGTGACATCCTCAGATCGGGAATAAGTTCTTGTAGAATTTTCCACCACTTTTCTCCACTTCTCGAATTATCTCAATTTCCTCCCATTCAGCCAAGATGACAGACATATTAGGTTGACTAACTCCCACGATTCGGGCGATTTCTGACACTGAATGGTTTCCATCGCAGGCGTTATAGCCCTCAATGTACTTTTCTGGATTCCGCTTTTTGTGCGTAATTATCTTTCTGACATCTTCTTTGCTAAAGGCAATTCTCCCAAGTAAGGAGATTATTGTTTCGTTCTGACGGATTATTTTCTTCAATTCTTCATTCATGGACTTTTTCTCCCTCATCTAGTCGTTTTGCAAGGAGACTCGCAAGTGAAAGATATTCTAGAGTTCTATAGGGATCCCTTTGTTGAATCTCAGCGTGAGCTTTCGGGTTGCGAATGCCCGTCATGGCTCCAACATATATGAACCTAAATCCAGCTTGTTCATCGATCTCAAAATCTCTCCGCATCTCGTTAAGCCTGATAATCGGGTTCTTTTCGTTGAAAATTTTATGCATTAAACTTGCACCTCTTCCGTCTATTCCAGATTTCTCCTTTGCAAAAACCTCTATACATCTAAACGCATTGAAAATGGCATCTGTGTAATGCCCTGATTTAAATTGAGATCTGCTAGCTTTTACTATTCTTGGATGGAAGTTCAAAAGATCATACAATCTATTCGGAGCTATCGATTTTTCTTCAGTGCGTGTCCTTTTGCTAGTAATCTCTCTAGACTTTAAGGGACTCATCGAGGTAACCTTTCCTCTCGTGCTCTGCAATTCTCTAAGCTTTCTCAATTCAAGCTCGGAAAGGATATCGTAGACGGGGATTCCCAATTCAGTAGCTAGTATGTTTGCTGCTTCCTCCCTTGTAACTAGTTTTTCCCTTTGAATATTCTTGATTCTTACGTAGATCGCAGCTTGGCTCATCTTCTTACGAAGTTCCGACGTCACTTTCTCGTTTATCAGGAACTACCCCTCCTTCGACTTTAGGTGAAGTTCTCGCAATTTTGGGAACCTCTATGCCAAAATCATCGAGTGAGAAAATCCGTTTTGCTCTGTCACCTCTCTGCACAGAAGCTGATTCAGCAATCCCAGCTCTTATCCAAACTTTCCACCATTTTACAATGGAGGATTTGCCGACATTGGCTACATCTGCAACTTCTCTACTGGTTTTTTCACCATCACTAATCTGATATGCAATCATCTCTTCTGGACTCTTCAGGACGCTCAACAGAAGCTCGTTGACTCTAGGGATACTGGCTACTTTAGTCCATTTGACAAGTTCTTCGAGTAACTCGATCATTTTATCTTCTTTGTTCATTCAAATCCTTCTTGTCATTCAACTGTCTCTTCATCTGTGGAGGCTCCCTTGGTTTTCAGCTTGTGTATGATTTGATAAATGTTATTCGGCTTCTTGTTTAGAAGAATCGCAATCTCTGTGGGCTGAAATCCACACGATGAGAGTGCCTCCACCTTAGCCATGGCACTCTTCAAGTCCTTCACCAAGTTTAGGGAGAGCAGCCTCAAAATCATGTCAAGCTTTTTATTCAGCTCATCAAACTGCTTCTGATCCACCACTACCACCAAATTGATCAAGTAATTAGAGTGTCGAAATTTATGTAACGCTTGCTTGTTTTTTTTCCAATGCCTAGAATCAAACCCTTCCTTTCCCATTCTGGTAAGAGTCGTTCAAGAGGTCTAGGATTTGAATAGCCAGCCTCTTTCGCTATCTGCTCTATTGTTTTTCTTCCATCAAGCGAATCATAGATCTTCTGCTGCATTTCTGTCTTGATCAACGTTGTTTTCAGTTCCTCTATCTTTGGTTTAATCTGAGCATATAGTAATTTGCAGATCGTGTCCAATTTGGCAACAATCTCTTTGTTTGAATCACTCACTCTTTTCACCACGTGATTCTTGCTGAGTCTTTTCCTCCTTTGGTTTACTCTCTCTTTCAATCTGTGGCATGTCTATGCCGAAATCCTCTAATGAAAAAATCCTCCAATACCTTCCCTTATACTTTGAATAGGGCTCGATTATGCCCAAGACAGCCCATTTTTTCCAATAGTTCCTCACAGTCCAATCAGAAACTTTCGCTTTTGATGCGATTGCTTTGCTGTCCTCTCCATCGCTTAGTTGATAGACTAATCTCTTAATATCGTCATCCAAAGTCACTTCCAAGACACTCTTAGCTTTTTGAATGCCTTGGAATTTTGTCCATTTGAGGATTTCCTTCAGGATTTCTTTCACTTCAACGTTCTCCAACATATCCCACCATCATTCAAGAAGTCCAGACTGATTATAGTAGACCTGCTTACCCCTTCTTTCGGTCGCTAAGAATCCCATTTCTTTGAGCTCTGCGACCTTTTTCTTTACAGTTATCTCCGCAACACCGAGCTCATCCGAAACTTTTTTGCACATATCGGAGTAGCTGAGAGATCCGTCAGAGTAGGTCAATATTCTCGAAGAGACTTTGTCTCCCTGTATTTTGGTTTTATATCTTTCGATAATCTCTCTGTTGCTAAGTTTTGTAAGGATTATTAATTGATCTAATTTATAGGAGATTTCCTTCAGAGTGTCCAGTTCTTTGCTCATGTCTCTGCTTCTTCCTCCTTGCACCTCCAATCAGAGGGAACATAATCGAACTTTCTTTTCGGAAAGCCTCTTTTTTCGACTACAATCAATTCTGCTTCTTGGAGTTCTTTTAACGCACCCTGAACCGCCCTTTGGGAAATCGCTGCTTTCTCTGCTATCGTTTTAGTGTCTGTGAGACCATCACTCAAAGCCCAAACCATTTTCCGTTCTTTCGTGGTGAGAACCTTTTCCAATTCCTTTTGGAGATTGTCTTTAACACTCATTTCCAACAGTTGCCTTATCTTGACGATTTCCTCATAGAGGCTCATCAGTGTCTTCTCAGACATTCAGATCATAGATCCAGTCACAGTCCGTGACACTTAAACTTTTCCTTTATGTATACAAAGCGAACCACTTGCTTTTATTCTAACTTCGCTAACTGGTATATGCAATTCTGCGGGCAGATCATTTGATGCACGTTCAACGGCTTTACATGGGAAAATGTACAATGCCGACGCAGCAGAAGGGGAGAACCCTAAGTCGATTTTTGCATTTCAGTCAATTCCACAATCGGCGCCGATATTGATTCTTTGAATGTCATAACATAAGCTGCTCGTTACCTGTAATACTTGTAAATCACAAGTCTTGAATCTGTATTTTGAGTTCACAAACTTCTTATTTCTACAAGTGAACCATCCAATGATATTTGAAGTGATATCGACAGACGTGAAACAATGAACGCAGCTATTTCAGAGACTTGCGATTCTAGTAATCGCGAGTATCAGCTGACCACATCAGTGTTTTTGACTTCTCTTCGTGGAAATGGTGAACCTCTTTGCAGCTCCCTAGCGGAGACGAAATATCGAGATAATAGGTGATAATCTGAAAGGATTCAAGCATATCCATCCTTCGAAAGAGGAATTGGAAGATCTCTATCTGGTTAAGAGAATGTCCGAGTATGACATTGCTCAGAAATACAAATGTAGCCAAGGTACGATATCACACCACTTATGCAAGCTGGGGATTCCAAGAAGAAACATATCGGAAGCTAATATTGCAGCAACAGACCGAGGTAAGAGGAAAGGGCACTGGGAGAAAGATGGTTACACCATAATCCATGATCCAAAGACAAGGAAGCCTACTCGTATTCACAGATTCATTATGGAGAAATATCTCAAACGGAAACTCAAACCTGATGAAGTAGTTCATCATCTCAACGGCATACGATCAGATAATAGGATTGACAACCTGGCAGTTATTAAGAAAAACCAACACGGCAAGTTGACTTACGTCAAAGCACTACAGAAAAAGATTAGAGAACTTGAAGATATCGTCAAAAGCCAGCTTGCGTCTTGTTCCTCGAGAGGTGAGTGACCAAGAGGCAGAAGCATTCGGAATTCACACCATGGCTGTAGACCAATATGGAAACCTCATCTATAATCCACATTGGGTCTTAGCACAGACAGACACTGTCATGAAGGCAGGTGTGTCTCACGAAGTAATGCACGTATGCATGAAGCATCTGGTCAGAATAGGAACAAGGGATCCTAAGATCTGGAACATAGCTGTTGATGCAGCTGTGAACGAGATCTTAAGCCACAGCTTTAGAATCCCAGATGAGTGGGTGAGAATAACTCAGATGGCACAGAAGTGCAGTGAAGAGATCTACGACTGGATCATAAAGAATGCCAAGACATACAAGATGCCATCAAGTGGAGGATTCGACTCACACATCTTTGGACAAGATGAAGGTGAAGCTAACGAAGATGGCAAGAACAAGAACTGTCAAGAACAAGGAAACAAGAACTCACCATTTTATCAGCCAGGACAACAGCCATTCGATGTGGCTAGAGCTGCCCACAAAGCGGCCTTTCATGATTTACCCTTCTTCGTGTATTCGTTGTCTATTACGTCTATATGCTCTTCAGGAATGTCAATAAGGAATCTTGATATTCTGTAAAAACTTAGACCTTTGGCAGCAGGGCCCTTTCGCGCTTTGGAGTGACACAGAAAAAGCTCTTCTTTTGCTCTCGTCATCGCAACATAACACAATCGTCTCTGTTCGCATTCGTCTTGATTCGGATCCGGCATGATTCCCAGATCCATTCCCAAAATGAACACTATCCTATATCCAAGCCCTTTTGCAGAATGCATGCTCATTATTGCCACAGCATCTTCTTTAGTTTCGGGTTCCGGACCTCCTCCAGCTAGATCAACACCCCTAATCTTGTTGATCTCTCGAAGGAGATCCTCTATAGTGGAGCTCTTAGGCAAAGATTTGGCGAAATTTCGCAAACGTTCTACGTTTGCCCGCTCATCTACGCCTAATCGTTTGCTGATCAATCTGACGGTCTCATGAGGTTCAAGCCCAGTGCTTTCGGCTTCTAATGCGTTAATATTGGCTACGAAGTCTTCCAAGGATGATCGCCACCTCTTTAGTTCTATGAATTGCTTTGCATTTGTTGCGATTTCCCAGAGACGCATCTCGTGTTTCTCTGCGAGTCTTCGCAGTCGTCTTACGGCAACGTCTCCAATACCAGTGGCCATCGCCGTTGTAAGGCATCTTCGAAATGCCAGATTATCTTCATTGTCCAAAATCAGCCGTATATGTGCTAGTATATCCATAACATCCTTGTCAGCCAGAAGCCCCCCAGATCTCCAATATGTTGCAGGGATTTTTGCAATTCTCATCTGTTCTGCAAGAAACTCAGCAAGGTTTAGCGGCTTCGCCAGTATTAGAATGTCACTTGGCTTTTTGTTTCCTTCGGAAAGATAGTTCTTTATCCAGTTTACTATCCAAAAGTCCTCGACAATCCAGCTTTTAGAGAGCAGAATGTGAATGGGAATACCATCGCCCTTTGATGAGCAAAGTGATTTTGATATACAGCAGGGATCCTTTGCCACAATTGCATAAGCACCCTTGAGTATGTGCCCGGGACATCGATGTGACTGTTCAAGAATCTGTATTTGGCAGTTGTGGAAATCTTGTTTGAAGTTCCGTATTATTTTGGGGTCTGCACCACGCCATCCGTAAATGCTTTGATCATCGTCTCCAACGACAAATAGACTCGTTGCTTTTTTAGCTAGCAGTTTGATCAACTCATACTCAACTTGATTTATGTCTTGATACTCATCTACTAACAAGTGGCCTTTGAAATCAATAGAAGACAGACTATCACTGCCATTCTGTGCTGCACGTACTACCTTCAGAACCAGTCCGTCAAGATCCACAGCATCGTTGAAATCAAGCAGCTCTTCATAACGTCTGTACACTTTTCGTAGAGTGGGATCTGTGACTTCATCAGGGACTTGATTTCTTGCTTTTGATAATTTCATATTTATTTCGAATGTTCTCAGGGTTTTCCAATCAAACCAAATTCCTGCATCCTCCGCAGCATCCCTTAGCAGCAAGCGTGATTCGTCATCTGCAACAAGGAACTTTCGACTCTCACCTACGACGTTTAGAAGACTCAATGACTCAGCATGCAGTGTCGAAACATTGAGCTTGGTCTCTTCCAACCCTGGGAACCTCTTCAACCGGTCAATCATTTCATTTGCTGCTTTTCTGCTAAAAGTGATTGCTAACAGCTCAGTCGGAGGCAAATTCTTCTTAGTAATGAGGTAGGCAATTCGGTGAGTCAAAACTTCAGTTTTTCCAGTTCCGGGACCAGCAAGAACAAGTATCGGTCCCTTTTCATGCTGAACAAGTTCTTTCTGGTTGCCATCAAGCTTCTCAAACGGAACCGACATTGATGATGCTCCTTCTTTAGCCTACAATTCTTTCAGCGATTTAGAGTTTAGGTTACCTATTGAGGAATTGAAAGAACAGTTTAATGAGAATTTCGTTAGGGCTTTGCTATTAGATGCAGTCAATAGAATAGGATATCTCCATACGCCTTGATAGGTTCGATCTTCCAAGTGTATAGGTTAAGGAAAAAGATGTCCCGAATAGGCTAGGGAGTTCGGGAGCAAACATCAATCTGATTCGGTAATACTCATTGTATCTACTGGTATTTCGAGTTTTTAAGTCGTGTTTCTATGTTTTTTGTCAACTCGATCAAAAAACGCTTATCAAAGAAATCTTTCTCTATCGCCTCTTTCAGCAGTTGCAAAAGAGCATTTTTCCCAATCATAGGGGCAAATTGGCCGTATTTCTCTTTTCCTCCTATCTTGACCCAATAAGGAAACCAGTATTCATTGTTATCTGAAGACGGTGGGGTCTCCCACTCTATCTGTACGATGGGGGGCATGAACTCAACTTTTCCAGCCTCCTTGCTATAGCAGAGAATCGGTGATCTAAGCTTGACAACTTTCTTCACTGAAAAATTCCCCCAATATCGGGCTTTCTTTCTTTGCCCTTCTTTTATCATAAAGATCACCACGTATGTAGTTCTTGCCTATCTAGTCTTAAAGAATTTGTGTTGGGTTACCCTTTCAATGTGCGACTTTGACGGACTCAGATACGGTCTGCCAAAGGACAAGGCCTTTTATATGAAATGGAGGCTAATGGAGAGTCACTCTGGATTTACCCCAAAGTTATCTTTAAATAAATGTATAGATAGATAGTTAATGGATCTGCTGGAAGATTCGGATTTTTGGCATGGATGGACTAGAGGCTACATAAGGTGATTTAACATGAAGTTGCGATGCAAGAACTGTCTGAGTAATAATCTAAGGAAAATTGGGTTCATAATCACAAGGCAAGGAAGGAAGAGGCGCTATCAATGCAAGGATTGTGGATTTGTGACGGTAAAACCAATTGATTTGGACAGATTAGAACCAATCAGAATTGAGATAGAAAACAAAGTCTTTCAACTTTTAAGAGGTGAAACAAAACATGACTAGAGAGTTTGATTATCCCGAAGAGGAAGATGGTTCCGAATGGGTTGTTGTAGAGACTCTAGAAGGAGCTAAACAAGTCGAAAAGATAGATTTCAATGAAAACAAACACTGGAAATACATAGAATATTGGAGGCCGACATTCTATTATACAGATGGAACAAAGGAAGAAACAGAAGAGAATGATGGTGGATTCCATTGCCTGAAGTGCCAGGATTTTATTGGAGCTACATTGAACTCGGTCAAGGAGCATTTGCTATCCAAACATGGAGAAACAGAACTCAAGGCATACGTCGAAGACATGGCTGTGACGAAAGCCAGAAAGAGATCTGAGGAACTGAAGCCAAGGAAGCAAGAGGCAATAAGAGAAATTGCCAAAGTATCCAGCGAACAAGCATTGCTAGGTGTGCTAGCACAGATACAAGAAGGCCCATGGCAGCCGCACACTCTTAATGGATTGAAACCATACATAGAAAACAGAATACACTTTCTAAATGGCAAGACTGACTATTGCCCGGAGTGTGGGTTCTGTGTATCGTCTGCACTT
>Ga0315285_10007777_pt1 | contig 11008 bp, 11 predicted proteins | sample YL17G09_36_MG_FD_203698 | JGI IMG/M metagenome (GOLD analysis project Ga0315285, IMG submission 203698) | Sediment microbial communities from Yellowstone Lake, YNP, Wyoming, USA - YL17G09_36 | ecosystem: Environmental > Aquatic > Freshwater > Lake > Sediment | place: USA: Wyoming | collected... | reverse complement strand
TTTATGAGTTCCCGACCTTCAGGGGTTTGGCTAAGTACGTTATCTCGGAAATATCTTAATAGCTCTGCCTCTTCTGAGTGCTCACCATACAGCGTTTCTGTGGGACAGGGTTCAACAGTAGTGGTTGTTGAACCTGATATTGTGGAAGTCGTTGAACCAGAAATGGTAGTAGTGGTCGATGCTACTGTAGTGGTAGTAGAAGTGTCAAGTGACCCACAGTGTCCTCCGCGAACCGCCCGAACATAGCTGTAGTAAGACTTACGGCCGCCGTACACATCGCCAGCGTAGAAATCGACGAGCCAGGCGTAGCTTGGATCGCCGGCGTAGCCCGGATAGTCGGCGTTAGTAGTAGACGACCAATAGGGGGACGACGGGATGGGGATGTATGTGGGCGAAACGGTGTCGGGGAAAAAGGTTGTGTTGATGGAAGGGTCGTAGGTACTATAATCAACTATAGACTGAAGCTCATTTGCATTTGGTAGACGCCAATCATTGTGTGAAGCCAGTGTGAGAGTATCACAATAAGAGAGTGCCTCTTCCCAGGTGTAAGTATTATCCTTATCCCTATTGCCACCATCATCTGTCTTCACCTCCCACATAAGCCCTGTATCAGTATTGGTAACAGTGCCGTCCCCATTATCGATAAAATTATCAAATGGCCCACACTGTCCTGACCGAACCGCCCGAACATAGTTGTAGGACTTACCGTAGTGGAGCACATCGCCATCGTAGAAATCGACGAGCCAGGCGTAGCTTGGATCGCCGGCGTAAGTAGTAGACGACCAATAGTCGGACGACACCATCGTGTTGGGGAAATAATCTGTGTTGATTGAAGGATCATAGGTGTCCAGATTCCTAATAAAAGAAAGCTCATTAATTGTGGGAAGCCGCCAGTCTGAATAACCACCAAAATTGTCATTATTGAGTGCGGCAATAAATACATCCTGGGCATCTTGCCAATTATAAGTATTATCTTTATCATGAATCGAGCCATCATCCGTTTTATTCTCCCATACCAGACCAGTCACATTGTCTTGCACCATGATCCCGCCGGCAAGGCTAGTATATGATTGTGGATTACAGGGATGCTGAGCATCCTGACCGTAGAACGGTTCTCCTGGGTCTGGACATGTGATCTCAGAATCATTGTCATAACACTTAGTCTGACCGGTATCGGGGATTGGACAACTCACAGCCCATGCTATGGATGATAAAAAGAATACTGAGGAGAGTGTTGCTAATACCGTTATTCTCTTCGTCTTTGTTCTCATCTCCCCTCCCTCAAATAATAAACCCCACCCTCCCAGAACTCCATGCCTGAGAAAAAGTGGGGTTATGTGTGATGTTGGTTTCATGTGAGAATATCCTGGGGCCGTATTCTACTCTTACTATCCTTAATCCACATATATATGTTTAAATCAAGCATTTTTTAGTAGAGTTTAATATTTACCTCTATCCTGTTCTGTGGTATAAGAAATCCATGTACCCCCATAGAATACAACACCTAAAAATCCTATTCATAACCATCCTAGTTATTCCCCTTTCTATTTCCTTATCCATTTCCCAAACCCTCAAATGCACCAAGGTCATTGATGGTGATACTATATTACTTAGCAATGGTAAAAAGTCAGCTTACAAGGTGGACACTCCTGAAACAAAACCTTCCCATAAAGCCATAGAACCTTTTGGTGAAAGAACTACCGCTTCCAAGAAAATGGTAGAAGAGGAAAAAACAAGTTATCCAGAGATTGCCCACAGGTATACTATTTAAAGGGTTTTCGTTACCCAATAGTTTAACATAGGTTGTACACAGGTTTAACTTTTTAGGCATTCAAATCATATAATAAACCTATGCATACTCAAAAAACAGGGGAATATTTATTAAACTCTATTAGATAAATTGAATAAGTTTACCTATAGAAAGAGGTACTTGACAGTTATCGACACATAAAAAGGCAATATCGAACACTAAAAAGAGGGAAATTTTCAGAAGGAGAACTTAGCAATGTTTAAAGAATTGTGAGGCCCTAGGGAGTGCACCCCGAAAAGCCGCACCCACGGCCTGAGCCTTGCTTCACCTTTGGGGATAGTGGGGTGAGGGGGATGAGCAAGAGGAAAGAAACTTTGGTTGAATATAAAAAATCATCTCCAGAAATCCAAGAAGAACAGAAGGGGGTTTTCAATAATCTTGTTAAAAATGTTAATGATGAGAGACTTAAAGAATTTTACATTGCTTTAAAAATCGCTACGAACTTTATGGGGCCATTGAAAGAAATATTTTTTGTTCATTATACAGTAAATATTGCGGGCCATATCCTTATAGAGGGCGTGGACAAAATTGACGAAATCATTAATGAGCGTTTATGCTTTTTAAGGGAAACCAGCGAGCTATGTGACAAAATAATTAAAATGGAATTTTATGAGAAAGCTGAGGTGCTGATTGAATCGTCGTGGTGTATTGCCGAAGATATTGTTGCGTATCAACACCAAGCAAAACAAGACCAAGAACATAATCAGATCATGTTTGATCTAAGAAACGATCTTGAACGTTTAGAAAAAGCAAAAAAATTGCTGCATAAATCAAGGCAGGATGATGTCAAAAAAATGATTATTGAAAGGATTGATCACTTAAAAGATACAATTAAATATCTTCATCGGTTTCACCATCGGAAAATTTACCCCTTTCCTACCGTACCGCGACTTAGGGAGTTCGGGGTAGACTTTTCTCCATCCAAAACAAGGCCCAAAAACATCCATTTTAATTTATTGATTGAGAGTTTATTTAAAGCCATTAAAAAGACCAATGATACATTATCAAACGAGAAGATATGTTCGTTTATTATTAGATTGCTTGAAAACATTGATTTGGTCGAACAGGACGGGGCTAACGAAGAATCATTATTAAAAAAAATAAGCACCAAAAGAGGTTTGGGTATTGCTCAACTAAATCTTACCGAAAGAGATGTTTTAGAGGAGGCCCAAAATATCCTTGGTATTAAGACATTGGGGCAATTGAACAAAATTTTTGAAGAGGATTTTAAAACAATAATAGATATGGAGACGGAGAGGGAAAAAACAGACATAAGGCTTTTATACATCGAGGAGGGGCTTGAACCACCGTGTTCTCTAGATGTGTTAGATACTATTGTTGGTTTCCTTTTCCAGCGTTTAGTTAATTCTAACATAGTCGAATGTGATCTTTTTACCGGACATATCTCAGTTTAAAAATCTTTAGATGTGTCTGTGACAATTATTATTAGTAATGAGACAATAGAGCCATGCTCAGAAATGAGTAATGGCTCTTTTGCTTTAAGGAGGTATTAACAATGGCAAATAGACTTTACGAAACCAGAGTATTACAGCGCATCTCTCAATATGTCCTCGCCTTAAAAACGGGAATACCACAACCCCGAATCTCAATCATTCAGAACTCCCTTGTCACACCGAGAGAGGATGAAAAGAACAAAATTGCAAAGGCATTGGGGGTAAAAGCGGAGGATATCTTCCCTCAAGAGGTAAGCAATGATCAATGAAAAGTCAATTCTGCGAGGTAAAGAATAATGAACGAAATCGTGGTCTCAGAAATTCAGGTCATTCCAGTTAAGCCCAAGAATGGGCTGGTGGCTTTTGCCTGCTGCGTTATAAACAACCAATTTTATCTTGGCAATATCGCTATCTATACCTCCCCCACCTCTCCCGATGGATTCAGATTAGTTTATCCCGCAAAGATGCTACCTAATGGGAAACAAATAAACTGTGTTTATCCCATTAACAGGGAAACTTACGAGTCAGTGAAAAAGGCAATCATTCAAAAGTTTGAGGAGTTAATGAGCAAAATAAATTTTTAATGAATAGATAGCTGAGAAAGTGGATGAAGAAGTTAATTGAAAATATGCGAGACTGCGTGAAACGCGCTTTTGATGAAGGTTCCCAAAGAGGATATGAATTTAAGAAGATGCGCCATGCGATCATTGTAGAGTTAAAAAGGTTTGGCCTTAGTTTATCAGAAATCAAAGACGAGTTGCTTGAATGGAATAAGCGTTGTGAGAAAGTCTTACCCTCAAATGAGCAAAAAAGACAACTTATTGATTATGCTGATTGGGTTAATGAGCAGCAAAAGTGTTGGCTGGGCTGCAAGGGTTTAGAGGATTTCTGCATAGGACAAGATAAATGCTCCTTCCACAAACAAAAGGTTTTTATCAACAAAAAGCAAGTTGAAGAGCGGCCTTTTGACTTTGACGACGCAGAGCATTTTTTGCAACAGCGTTATAGAGGAGATGGCTATGTGATGTACTTAATTCTTATGTGTTTGAGGCGTGTGCAGATTGAAAAAGCAACCGGCGAAACCATTTTTATTGGATACAGAGCTATTGCTAACCTAATTCGAGACCACCACGACCACATGATTGACCACATGACCATCTTCAGAAGAGTTCAGGATTTAATAAGCGAAGGGATGATTGACATTGTGGTTAAAGGTGAAAGAGGCACTTTCGGCAGGCCAGCAAACGGATACCGATTCCTCAAATGGGAAGCACCCAAAGACCAACCCACAACTATCCAACTCACAACCACTCATAATAACTCAATTGTGTAACAGATTGTTACATAATTATGTGTAACAAGGAATGAACAGGGTGGCAAGACAATGGGTTGCCTCGGAATGGAAAAATGAAAAATCTCACAATAAAGTCCGCTCCTGCGGAAAAAGAGAAGTTTCCCCAAACCATAAAAAAAGAGTTCAATTTAAGGGTACCATTTTAAGGGGGCAGGGCGAATAAAAGGAGGTAACATATGAAAAGAGAACAATTTGAAACATATCGGGAAAGCGAGTACTTCAATATTAAAGAGCTGGAAGCCCAAACGGGACAGTCCTACACGAAGTTCGCTAACGTGATCCTAAAGGAGTTACTCGACAACGCACTGGATGCTTGTGAAACTGCCAACATAGCACCTATGATTGATATACGGATAAAGAGCAATATAGATAATATATTAATAACGGTGGCTGATAACGGAAGCGCAATTGACACTGGCACTATTGATCGGATTCTTAATTACCAGACCCGAACCTCAGACAAGCAGGCATATAGATCACCGACTAGGGGTGCTCAGGGAAATGCGCTCAAAACTGTGTTGGGTATCCCCTTTGCGCTCTCCGGTGAAGACCGAGATAAAACCTATCCTGTCATAATAAAATCAGGAAACACCCAGCACACAATACTGCTATGGCTAGATCCTACCGGGAGGGTGCGGTCTGAGGTTAAGCGGGAAAACATAGAGTTCACAAAAGGTACTGAAATAACTGTGCGCATCCCTGCCGAAGAGCAGGAGTTTGACCATGAGAGATGGATTAGGGCATTTAGCCTTTTCAATCCACACGCGACGTTTAATTTTACAATTGATGGGATTTCACAGGAGGAAGCTTATGAAGGGGAGTTAATGGAAGAAAATGAGCACGATGAATCCCCCGATGAAGATGGTGAGTTTTTAAAAAAATCGGATTTTGATGAAAACAAGCATGAAGAAATTGAGCATGATAAATCCTGCGGTGAAAAATCTCAAATTTTTAAACAAACGGTGGATTTCCCTAATGGGTGGTCGAAATACATCCCCACGCATCCTACATCACCCTGGTGGTATACAGAGGATGACCTTAAGAAACTGATATTTGCTTACATCGGTGTAATTGAGGAGAGATTGAAAGACATCAAGCTACGGGATTACTTAAGACAATTTAAAGGACTTACCGGCGCCAAGACCGGGATGATCTGTAAAGAATTTAATGATATTCAACACCTCTCTGATTTCAAGAATAAGCCAAACAGGATTGGTGATCTATTGGCGATAATGAAATCTCTCGCTAAGGCACCCTCCCATAGAGTCCTGGGGATGGTTGGAGAAGACCATTTCAGACAGTTCTTTGATTCACGATATAGAATTTGTAAACCCGTAAAAGATGAAACCGATTGAGATGAAGTTCAACCACAATTTTGGTACCGGTGCGCTAAAGGGGAAGATGATGGTATCCCATTTGTCTTTGAAATTGCAGTTGCGATGACTGAAAAGATGGGGGAGTTCTTTCATGGCGTTAATTTCTCACCAACTTATGAAGACCCCTTCAGCTCTACGAGCTTTGAGTGCAAATCATTCGGGGAATTTCACCACTGGGACGGTGTTAAAGAGTTCCTAAAACGTGCTCATGTCTTCCCCGACTCTGAGGATGGGATAAAAACGGCAGTAGCGATCCACCTGGTGTGTCCAACACTTCACTGGACTGAACGGGGTAAGTCAAGACTTACTAACATTGAGTGAAAGATGAAGAAAGAGATCGAAAAAGCACTGTGGGGTGTGACTAAGGATATCTTCAAGGCTGAAGAAAAGCGAAGAAAGCAGAATAGACCCTATCGCGGGGGGGCAAGCTATTATCAGTATTCAAGCGGGTCTTTTGTAAAAGATATTGTTTTCAAGGTGCTACCAGAGGCATATGAGAAGGCAACGGGCAGCGGCCAATTGCCTGTATCCGCGAGAACCTTGTTTTACCAGGTGCGACCGCTTTTACAGCAATATGAAATTAAAAACAATAAGCCACTCGATTATGCGTATTTCTCACAGACGCTCTTGACAGCGTATCGGCAAGAGGAGGACTTACTGCCACTACTCTACTATGAGCCTAGAGGGGTACTATACGAGCCACATACGGGGAAATATGTACAATTAGGCACACGAGAGGTCGATAGCTATGATTTCCCCACCTGGACATATAACAAAATTCTCTACGTCGAGAAAAAAGGGCTCTGGTACACGCTTAAGGCAGCGCAGTTAGCAGAGCGGTATGATATGGCAATCATCGCAGCCGAAGGGTATTCAACAGAAGCTATTCGAACATTATTAGAAAACGCAGAATCGGGTGACTATCAATTGTTTGTGCTGCATGACGCTGATCCTTATGGGTACAATATAGGACGGACTCTCAGGGCGGCGACCAGCAGAATGCCCAACTATCAAGTAGAGGTGATTGATCTGGGGTTAAGGTTGCAAGAGGCGATTGATATAGGGCTTCAGACTGAAACATTCCCACGCAGGAACGCGATCCCCTATGAACTCTTAAGCGATCTGGACTCTTTAGAAAAGGAAAAGTGGCACGTGGACCAACGAGGGGCTTATTGTGAGCGTGTGGAATTGAACGCAATGACTGCACCGCAGTTGATTGAATACATCGAAGGAAAGTTGAAGGCAAATAATGCCCAAGGAAAAGTGATCCCACCAGATAAAGAGCTCAAAGATTTAGTAAACGAGTTTTATGAGGATAAAGCACTTAAAATGGCAAGCGATGTAATAGTGGAAGAGCTTAAGATTGATGCGATGAAGAAACGCATTATCAAAAAGATTAGAAAAAAGGTACAGCTAGATTGCGCCAGACAGTGGATAGAAGATGCATTCCAAGAAGATGATAGCCAATCTTGGAAAAGTGCTTCGCAGAAAAAACTTGATGGTATCTTATCTGAACTTGATGATGATTTTAAAAACGCAGTGAAAAAGGAGCTGCTCTTATTGAGAAGGGTTTGTTAAAAAAATGCGAGGGCAGAGTACAAGGCACCTAATCAGGGGTTTTATCCAGGAGTTAAATGAAGAAAAGCGGATAGAGTTTAGGGCTTTAGGATACACAAGGAAAAAGAACCGTTACTCTCGAAGGCAGAAAGATTATGCAATAAATATGGCACAAGAAACCGGAGTAAGGTGTACGGCGCGAATCTTGGGGTTACAGAGAAAGACCATTCAGAGATGGCTACGGTCGAGAGGAGTTTGGGTTAAACGTTGCCCTGATTGGGTTTATCAGTGGGCGTATTGGCGGAGAAAGAGGAATGAAAAATGGGAAAGGAGAAGAGCATACAGAGGATATTGACGCCAGTTAAAAAGGGAATCCCGCGACAACTCTCACCCCGTCTAACGGTGAGTGAAAATTCTCTCTGAAGATTCCCAAAGATTTGGATTTACGAGGAGCCAGAATTTTCCGCAACCGTATAAAGGAAGTAAGTAGTGGATTTAGTGAAATTCAACTTTGATAAGTATACCTTCTGGGAATTGATCGCAAAACACAAAGAAGACTATGATATCCGAGTGTCAGCTTCTTCCAGCAAACGATCAGCAAAGAGAATCACTATTCTGGTGAGCAATGCGTTTTTATCCTGCATAGGTGAGGTCAATGGTACTGACTACCTTTTTCACTGGATACAATGTTTAGAAGCGGAGCTTTATAGAGCCTGCAAGGAGCGAAACCTTGAGTGCGACTCGCTAGAACTTGAAGCGATGGAGCGAAACTACTTTTGTAGAAAAACCAGAAAGAAAGTTTTTGCAACGGCTTTTGATAATCACAGAATCAACACCACCATCATTGGTGAGACACCAAAGGCGAAATTATTCGCAGATATCATAACAGATTACTTGGCTTTAGAAGAGGAGGTACAGGATGACACGCAGCTTTCAAGAAGTGATTCACGAGAAAGACCTGGTAGCACTTTTGAATATCAAAAAGCAGATGCTTTATCGACTGAGGAAGCAAGGATTCCCCTGCGTGGTACTTTCAAAGACCCATCGAGTTTACTTGGTTGAGAGCGTCCTGACCTGGCTAGAAAGTAAATTGACGAAGGAAGGGGGTTAGACTTCGCTAAAAGTGTTACAGGGCGATAGCATGGTGCTATCACCGTATCATCCCATGCTATCACCAGAGCGTATCAGAGAAGGCATTTTAAAAGTACGTGGGTAACTATGCCTTTTATTCAAAACAGGGGTTTTGGGTAAAAAACACACCCTTTCAACCAGATGAGAGTGAAGCAGTAAAGGCTGAGTCGGTTATCTATGCAAAGGCTGGGAGAGGTGTTAAAAAATATCGAAACTTCTCATGGCGGAAGTATCGATGGTAGGCGTGGCAGTAAAAATGCTATTTGGCAGATTTAAGATTTACCGCCAGCGGTAAAATAATAGGCAATTTTTCGGGCACAAAATGGGCACAGTGGGTAAATTTCCAACGAAAGAACAAGAAGTTAGAAAGACGCAGGGGATAGGTAATCCCTCGTCACTAGTTAAAAAGCGTCTTTATTCCATCCCTGAAGCTGCTGAATACCTGGGTAGGAGTGTCTGGTCTGTGCGTGAATTGATATGGGGCGGTAAGCTACCTTGCATCAAAGCAGGTAGAAGGATTCACCTGGATATTTTTGACATCAATCAGTGGATTGAAAGAAACAAGGTGAAAAATGTTTTGTGATTCCCCTCACTTTTTCCTTGATTTATTATGTGTCCGATGGTAACATGATAGTTATGGAAGGCAAGGAACTGAAAAACTGGCGTGATATACACAACCTAACTCAGTTAGAACTTTCTCAGTATCTTAAGGTTGAGCGAGTAACTGTTGCTAGGTGGGAAGTAGGAATAAGGGCTATTCCACCATTTCTTTTCCTTGCCTTGGAAGCACTAGAGAATCGTTTAAATGAAGGAGGTGAGAGGGTTCAAACCAAAATAAGGAAAACTAAATCAAGAGGAAAGGAGGTGAAACGATATGGGAAGTTTTTACCAAAGAGGTAGTACTTGGTGGATTAAGTACTATCGAAATGGCAAGCCTTACAGGGAGAGCACACGATCCGAGAGTGAGACTTATGCCAGGAAGCTCCTTAAACTCAGAGAAGGGGAGATAACACAGGGAAAGATTCCATCACTGAAGGTTGAGAAACTGCGGTTTGAAGAACTTGCTTTTGACTTGATCAATGATTACAAGGTCAATGGCAGAAAGTCCCTGGAGAGAGCAAATAGGAGTGTTAAGCACCTGAAGAAATTCTTTGAGGGGATAAGGGTAGTAGATATAACTACGGATAGGATAAACGTGTATATTGCTCAAAGGCTTGAAGAAGGCACAAGCAATGCGAGTATTAACCGTGAGTTATCAGCACTCAAAAGGATGTTTTCTCTAGGTGCCAAGATGACACCACCTAAAGTGATGCGGATTCCCTATATTCCCCACCTTAAGGAAAACAATGTGAGGACAGGCTATTTCGAGTACAGTGAGTTTATAGCCTTGAGGAATGCTCTTCCCCAATACCTAAAGCCTGTTGCTACTATGGCTTACTACACAGGGATGCGGAAAGAGGAAATTCTTTCCATCCTATGGACTCAGGTTAATTTAGAGGAAGGAAAGATAACTCTTGACGCCGGTACTACCAAGAATGATGAATCAAGGGTTATCTACATGGATGGAGAGCTTTTAGAAGTACTATCCTTCCAGAAGAAGATAAGGGACAACCTTTATCAGGATTGTCATTTTGTTTTCTTCAGGGAAGGAAAGAGAATTAATGATTTCAGAGCTGCCTGGAAAAAAGCCTGTAAAGAAGTTGGACTTGAAGGCAAGATTTTTCATGACTTCAGAAGAACGGCGGTAAGGGATATGATAAGGGCTGGTGTCCCTGAGAAGGTGGCGATGAAGATATCAGGACATAAAACAAGGTCTGTCTTTGACCGTTACAACATAGTCAATGAAACAGACCTCAAAAAAGCTGCAATGTGCCTCACCCAGTACCATGATGAAAATCATGGGCACAATTTGGGCACAATTAGCATTTCAAGGAGGTTGAGAGCAAATGAAAGAAACTTCTAAGTTATTGAAAAACCTGGTGCCGGCGGAGAGGATCGAACTCTCATGGGCTTGTGGCCCGCGGGATTTTGAGTCCCGTGCGTCTACCAGTTTCACCACGCCGGCACGAGGATTAAGATACTGTATTATACACATAATTTCAAATGAAAAAATCCAAAGTTCAAAGTAAACCCAAATAAGTCCGTCCTCTCTTCAAGATCATAAAGCTTTTCATCACGTGACCTCTAGGTTTCATTTGTCATTTGGTAACTATTCAGGTGCATCTCCCCAACGAGACAAAAGGTACTGTCCATCCGTATAGCCTAGGCTGAAAGGACGATAATAAAAAACTTACTATTCTTCATTTTTTTTCTTCATTTTTTGCTG
>Ga0315285_10007775_pt1 | contig 11009 bp, 11 predicted proteins | sample YL17G09_36_MG_FD_203698 | JGI IMG/M metagenome (GOLD analysis project Ga0315285, IMG submission 203698) | Sediment microbial communities from Yellowstone Lake, YNP, Wyoming, USA - YL17G09_36 | ecosystem: Environmental > Aquatic > Freshwater > Lake > Sediment | place: USA: Wyoming | collected... | reverse complement strand
CAAAATCAAGAGCTTCTAGGATTGAATCTTCCTTTACCTGGTCGAAATTTCCTTCGGCCATGTTAATTAAAAATTGACCTTCTGAATCTAGGCCTGCCAGAATTAAATCCATCGTATTCTTATCTCGTTCTTCGTAAATGGGATTTAAAATAAACTTGTCATTTAGTCTACCAACCCTAACTGCAGCTATAGGACCTAGCCAGGGGATATCAGACATTGAAAGGGCCAATGAGGCAGCTATTAAGCCAATAATATCAGGATCATTTTGTCCATCCCAGGACAAAACAGTAAGAACCACCTGGACATCTCTGTTTAAACTTTTAGGGAAAAGGGGGCGGATAGTCCTATCAATTAATCTCGCGTTACAAATTGCCTCGTCTGAAGGCCTTCCTTCTCTTTTAATATAGCGAGGGCCTTTTATTTTGCCCGCAGCATAATATCTCTCTTCGTAATCTACCGTTAAAGGAAAAAACCCAGGATTTCCTCTTTCTTCTTTAGACATTACACAGGTAGCCAAAACTAAGGTATCGCCATAACTAACTAAAACATCAGCGTCGGCTCTTTCGGCCAAATTCCTTACCTCTACCTTTAATATTCTATCTGCTAATTCTATTTGAAATTTACCCATTATTTTTTTAATAAAAATTTTTCCGGATTTTTACCTAAGTCCAAAAAATCATCGGCTACTTCCTTAAGTTTAGAAGAAGCCGATCTTCCAAAGGCGATTACTTCTGTCCTTTTCCCCTGATTTTTTAAATATTCAACTAAAGGAATAAAATCGCCGTCTCCTGAAACTAAAACTATAGCATCAACCGAGGGAGCAGTTCTAACAGCATCAATTACGATTCCTACATCCCAGTCTGCTTTTTTAAGACCTCCATAAAATTCCTGAAGGTCTTTGATTCTCGTTTCAATTCCCAGCTTAGTTAAAGCATTAAAAAATGGTTTTTCCTCTCCTGTTTTAGTTCTCACCACATAACCAAAAGCGCGGACTAATTTTCTCTGGGCGATGGCAGATCTTAAAACTTCTCGAAAATTAACTCTTGATTTATAGAGGTTTTTGGCTGAATGATAAAGATTTTGAACATCAATTAAAATACAGACTCTTTGTTCTTTATGCTTCATAATCCACTACGAATTACAAATACTCACTAATATACGAATAATATCTTTCATTTCAGAATTCGTATATTCGTACTCGTTCGTAATTCGTAGGATCATTTTTTTAATCCTAATTTTTTAAGGACATTATTATACCTTTTGATGTCTTCTTTCCTGAGATAATTTAAAAGGGACCTCCTTTTGGCAACCATTTTTAAAAGACCCCTCTTTGAATGAAAATCTTTTGGGTGTTTTTTTAAATGCAAAAGCAACCTTTTGATTTCTTCGCTAAAGAGCGCGATTTGAGCCTCGGGAGATCCGGTATTAGTTTCGGGGAGCCCATATTTTTTAATTATCTCTTTTTTTTCTTCGGGATTTAGCATTTTTCTAATTTAATTATAACATACTTGAAACAGAAAAAGAAAGCATCAACTTTCTCATTTTAGCTTTTATAATTTTTTTTGTGTAGGGGGCTAAAAATAGTTCAAATCCCCTTTGCCGCCTGCGGCGGCGAAGGGAGAAACTTGCTCGCCCCCGTGAATTCACTGCATAGATAATAAAATTTCGAGCCTTTCTTATAGAAGACTAACAACTCATCGTAATAAATTTTCAAAAATTATAAATAGAAGAAACAAAAACTCCCTGTAGGATTTTTCCCGCAGGGAGCTTATAGAGGAGAGACCTTGTGTATTACTGGTATTGTCGGTGGATAACGGGTTAGGACAACGCTATGGCAGCACCCCATAGTAGGTACATAAGCCTAATGACCCCCCTTTTCCACCAGGGGTACTTCCATTTGATACCTAGAACTTCTTCGGTCAGACCCACGATGACTGCACCGATAAGCAAGGCCACGACCGTGGACAGGTTGACTCCCATCTTGGCTTTCTCCTTTAAGGTACTACTTCCTCTGCTGTACTATTATGGCAGAGATTATCGGTTTTTCATAATTATTCCGATAACATTTTAAGCATAGCATATTTACTTGTATAAGTCAAGGGTAACAAAAAACCAGCATATCTGCTGTTTCTTGCCCCTCAACTTTTATTATTATTAAAGAATTTTCTTTTCGCAAAAAACGAAATCGCCAATTCGTTTTTACCCCCAAACTTCTTGCAATTTCCTACGTGGTGCACCCGGCAGGAATCGTCCCATACCAGAGCAAAGCTCGGTACGGGATCTTCGGCCCAGCAAAGCTGGACCTCGAAACCCCTTTATGCTCCCACCAGGAATCGAACCTGGACTCCTCGGTTTAAGAGACCGGTGCTTTGCCAATTAAGCTATGGGAGCGAATAAAAATACGGAGTGCCAATTGCCTGCCCCGTAGTTCCCGCTTTAGCGGGATGCTTCGGGGAGCTACGGGTGCCTTTTGAACTTTCCTTAAGGGGTAATAGTGCAGTCAATTTTGAACCAGCCGCCTGTTAAGCCTGTCCAATCAGACACGCCAATGATCGCAAAAAAAGTATTAATAATAAGCCAGGCAGTATAAACAATTATCAAGCCGATCACAGTAGAGGTAATCACTGATTTTGCCCGAGATAAGGATGCAGGGCTTCCTCCGGCAAAAAAGAAGAGAAAACCTCCAATTACCAACATTAAGACAGCAACAATGGGCACAATATTAAATAAGAAAAAGTTAACAATCCCTTGAAACATCAGAAAAAAATGGCAAAGCGTACATCCTTCATTCTCGGGGTCATATGTGCCGTTACCATCTAAATCATAGCCGCAAGGAACCAAACCATCTGCTTTAGAGATTAAAGGAAAAACCAAAATTAATAAAAAAATAATAAAAAATAAAATTTTTTTTGATTGCCAAGCAATTAAAAAAAGTGAAGCGACTGGTTTGTATTTTTTACTTTTCATCTTGGTTATGCCCTCGCCAGGACTTGAACCCGGACTTCGACGTCCGAAGCGTCGCGTGATGTCCATTTCACTACGAGGGCGTTCTTAATTATAAAATAAATCATTGAATAAAACAAGTTTTTAAGCTAAAATAGGACTATGAACCCCGTATCAAATTTTGCGGGGGAGACACGGCGACACCCTCTCTAAAAGAAAGGCCTGTTAATTGCGAGCAATTACAAGGAGGACGAAGTGCCGACTGGTTTGTTTCGGTCCCGGGTGTCGCTAGAATTTTACTAATGAAATTATCCATAAATTAATATGCCTGCAAACAAACAGCAAAATTGCTACGGGGCAAGTATTCCTCAAGAAGTAAAATTTATTATTAGCCACTTAAAAGAAAAAGGATTTGAGGCCTATATTGTTGGAGGTTGTGTAAGGGATTTATTAAGAAAAGCAGAGCCAGAAGACTGGGATATAGCTACCAACGCCAAGCCAGAAGAAATTGGCAAACTTTTTTTGAAAAGTTATGCTGATAATAAATTTGGGACGGTAACAATTATTACTGATTCAAAAAATCCAAGATTAAAAGAAATTGAAGTTACTCCATATAGAATAGACGAAAAATATAGTGATAAAAGGCACCCCGATAAAATTCAATGGGCAAAAACAATTGAAGAAGATTTGGCAAGAAGAGATTTCACAATTAATGCCATAGCTCTTGGTCAAGAAGCAAAGATTATAGATCCTTTTAACGGCCAGAAAGACTTAGAAAACAAAATAATTCGAACAGTCGGAAAAGCCGAAGAACGCTTTTCTGAAGACGCACTTAGGATGATGAGGGCAGTTAGGTTTGCGACCACTTTAAATCTTGAAATTGAAGAAAAGACCGGCCAAGCTATAAAGAAAAATGCCTTTTGGCTCAAGGCAATTTCTAAAGAAAGAATAAGAGACGAATTAATGAAGATTTTAATGGCTGGAAGAGCTCCAGACGGAATTGAACTCCTTAGAAAATTAGGCCTTCTAAAATATATCCTCCCAGAATTAGAAGAGGGCTATAAGGTTACCCAAAATAAACACCATATCTACGATTGCTACGAACATTCTTTACTTTCTTTAAAATATGCTGCCCAGAAAAATTTTAATAAATATGTAAGGCTGGCAGCTCTTTTTCACGATATTGCCAAACCAAGAGTAAAAAGAGGAGAGGGTTCAGATGCTACTTTTTATGGCCACGAAATTTTGGGGGCTAAAATGACCGCCCAAATTCTTAATCGCTTAAAATTTCCCAAAAAAGATATTGAAAAAATCGCAAAACTTGTAAGATATCACCTTTTTTATTATAACGTTGATGAAGTTTCTGAAAGCTCAGTCAGAAGATTAGTTAGGCAGGCTGGGCCAGAAAACATGGAAGAATTATTACAGATTAGAATGGCAGATAGAATTGGCTCTGGCGTTCCGAAAGCCGAACCTTATAAACTAAGGCACTTAAAATACATAATTGAAAAAGTTTCTCAAGACCCAATTTCTGTAAAGCTTCTTAAAGTAGGCGGGAATGATGTAATGAAAATTTCAAGTATTTCACCGGGTCCAAAGATAGGACAAATTCTTGACATTCTACTGGGATACGTTTTGGAAGATCCTAAGAAGAATGATAAAGAATTTTTAGAAAAAGAAATTATAAAGTTAGGAAGAATACCTGAGGATAAAATTACTTCTCTTGCCAAAAAGGCGCGTCAGGAAAGAGAAAAGCTAGAAATAAAGCGAGACGAAATGACAAAAAAGAAATACTGGGTAACATAATGGCGGGGTGGAGTATGACGGTAGTACGCAGGCTTCGGGAGTCTGTAGACTGGGTTCAACTCCCAGCACCCCGAAAATTTTTCGTAATATTTTATGAAATATATTGACCAAGTATATGGCGACGTTGAGATTTCGGAGCCTGTAATTCTAGAATTAATAGATAGTCCAGTACTCCAAAGACTAAAAGGAGTGTCTCAATTCGGCTACCTCGCTTTAGATTCTATCTGGAAGAAAAACCTATCTCGCTTTGGACATTCTGTAGGAGTTTATCTACTTCTAAAAAAATATAGAGCAACGATCGAAGAGCAGATTGCAGGGCTTATACATGATGTTTCACATTCTGCATTCTCGCACTGTATTGATTACGTTCTAAACGAGGAGTCAGAAAAAGACCAGAAACATCAAGACAATATATTTATTGATTTTGTGAGTAGATCGGAAATACCGGCTATCCTTTTAAAATACAATATAGACCTAGAATACATTTTAGACGATAGAAACTTTCCACTAAAAGAAAAAGAGTTGCCGGATCTATGTGCCGACAGGATAGATTATTCCCTAAGAGACGCGATTGGATTTGGCAAAATGGCAAAAGGGGAAGCCGATAAATTCTTAGGAAATTTAACGATAGAAAACAATAATTGGGTCTTTGAAAGTTTTAATATCGCCAAAAAATATTGCGAATTTTTTTCAATGATGAATTTAAAATATTACTGTGGGTTTCCCACTGCCGTCATGTTTAGCACGGTTGGCAACTACTTAAAATATGCCTTAGAGAAAAGATATATTGCAGAGGATGATCTTTATACTACCGACAGAAACGTTTTGGCGAAGATCGGGCCATTCATTAAGGCAGACAAGGAGCTAAAATTGCTTTTTGACAAAATGAATCATAAGATTAATATTAGTGAATCTAGAAATGATTACGATGTGCGCATTTTTTGTAAATCGAGAGCAGTCGATCCCCTCTTTAAAGATGGAGACGGGATGAGACGGGTTTCTGAAGCCGACAAGGGATGGAAATCTATACTCGAAAGAGAGTTAAAGCCAAAAGAATATTTTTTGAAATTTGAAAAATAGTTTATTTAATTAAATAAAAAATATGGTTTCAGAAAAAAATGATCAAGCAGTTTTATCCGTCGAAAGAGAAGTAAACAACGTTCTGCATAAGATAGTAATTTTTATTACTATCTTGGCGATGGGAATGATGTTAATAGAATTTTTCTCCCGTGGAGATTATCCTCAAAACAGAATCAGCGCTTTTTATATAGGTGTTTTGCTAATCTATTCTCTGCATAAAGAAGCACTACGTTGGCTTGAAGAAAAACATGGAGAATATCCGCAGCGAAAAGGTGAATACTTTGTTTATAGCTGGATTCTATTGACTGCCGCACTTTATTTAATAAATTTTGTTTATAAAGATTATTTTCTATTTTCTACCCGGGGGGAACAACTCTCTACGTTAAACGAAATAAGCTTTACCGCTCTTGAGGTCTGCGCTGTTTTTATCTTAACAAGGTTAATTAAAATAATCGGAACTAATTATAAAAAGGGCCTGTAGCTCAGTTGGTAGAGCACTGCATTCGCATTGCAGGGGTCAGGAGTTCGAATCTCCTCGGGTCCATAATAGATTTCTAACGGGGCGGGTTGTAGAGATGGCAGTTCGATTCTGCCCAGGTCCACTTTAGTAAATCTCTATACTACTGGATTTGGCGCTATAATTTATAACCTGTCTTTAGTATGGATTTATGGAAACCAAGAGTAAAAATTTAGGAAATTTAGGAGAAAAGATTGCCAAAGAATTTTTAGAAAAGAGAGGCTATAAGATTTTAGCTAAAAACTATATTCCAAAATGGGCCGGTTTTGATAAAAAAGAGATTGATTTGATAACCGAAAAAGATAATGTCTTCTCTTTCGTTGAGGTAAAGACCTTAGCTGGAAATAAAAATTTTTCTCCAGAAGATAAAGTAGATTTTTTAAAACAGAAAAAAATTATAAGAACCGCTGAAAGCTATTTTTTAGAAAAGAAAATTCCTTTTGACAAGGCGTGGCAGATTGATGTAATTTCAATAAGAATTGATTTGGAATCAAAAAAGGCAAAAATAAGACATATCAAGAACGCAGTTGGCGGTTGACCCCACACTCTAACCATCCCCATTTAGCGGGTTTTTATTTTGCGGGCGGGGGGATATAATAGATTAATATGAGAGCACCAAAGATTATTGCATTTATATCATTTATTATTAATGGTTTACTTTCAGCTTTTCTGTTATCCTCGTTTCTGAAAGAAAGGCTGATAAAGCCAATACCGCTTGGGATAACCTTTCGTTTTTTAATTATTCCTATAATATTCGCGATAGGAAGCTTACTTTATTGGCTTTATCTCCAGAAAAAAGAAAAAAAAGGACAGCTGGTTAAATTTTCTCTATTATTTAGCTTCGTTTTACTATTAATTCCACTATTAAATTTTATTATTCCCCTTTTTTCTTCCCTTGGTACTAATAGTTTCTTAGACTTTCTTGCTACCTTCCAACTCGGAATGCTCTCTTTCTATACATTCGGAATCCCGATAATATTATTAATTCTTGTGATATCTTTAATCTTAGTTTTTCTTCCGACGAAATTATACAAAAATTTCTTTATACAGGTTATAAGCTTTTTACTTATTGGGATAATGATTTTGTTGTTATTGGCTAATTTAATCTTATTTTTTCTTGCAATTTATACTTTCGCAAATTTAAGTAAGTGCGGGGAACCAGGTTTTTGTGGAGGATGGGCTATTTCTTCTTTTCTAGCGGGATTAGTAGGAATAGTAATTAGTAGCCTTTTTTCTTTTTTGCTTGTTACTAAAATTAAAAAAGCTTCTAAAGAGACCATACAATAATAGAAACTTCGTTTCACTACGGGGTTGACAGCACCCCTCTTTTTTATTAATCTTAAGGAAGGCTGATAACTTGATATTTTGTCCGTTGGGAAACGGACACTTTTTATAAAAATTATAAAAGTATGGATATTAAAAGTTTTGGCTCAGCTATTGCCCAGCTTGCTGAAGAAAAAGGAATTTCGGCTGAAAAAATACAAGACATTATTGAACAGGCAATAGCCGCTGCTTACAAAAAAGATTACGGAAAAAAGGGACAGATAATAAAAGCCAAATTTGATCTGGCGTCAGGCCAGGTTAAATTTTGGCAGGTAAAACAGGTAGTGGAGCCTTCAATGATCTTGACCGAAGAAGAGCTGGAAAAACGGAAAGAGAAAAAGATAGAAGAACCAGAAAAAAAAGAGAAAGTCCGATTTAATCCTGAAAAACATATTTTGATTGAAGAAGCTAAAAAAATAAGTCCAAAAATAAAGGTTGGTGAAGAATTAACAATGCTTTTGAAAACCGAAGAAGCTTACGGACGGATCGCTGCTCAAACCGCTAAACAGGTAATTTTGCAAAGAGTTAGAGAGGCAGAAAGAGAAACAATTTTCCAGGAGTATAAATCCAAAGAAGGGGAAATAATTTCCGGAATTGTTCAAAGAATTGAAGGGAAAAATATCTTTCTTGATATAGGTAAAGCTCTGGGAATCTTAATTAGAGAAGAGCAAGTCCCAGGCGAATTTTATCGGCCTGGTCAAAGGCTAAAAGTTTATATTTTAAAAGTGGAGGAAACACCAAAAGGGCCTGCTGTTTTTCTTTCGCGTTCCTATCCTAAAATAATTTCCAAGCTTTTTGAATTAGAGGTGCCAGAAGTTTCAGCCGGTCAGGTCCAAATTAAATCAATTGCCAGAGAACCCGGTTCGCGCTCAAAAATTGCAGTTTCTTCATCTCAAGAAGGGATTGACCCTATAGGTTCTACGGTAGGGCAAAGAGGAACAAGGGTGGCCGCAGTTATTTCAGAACTTGGAGGAGAAAAAATTGATATTATTGAATATTCAGATGATCCAGAAAAATATATTAAAAACGCCCTTTCTCCAGCTAAAGTTGCAGAAGTAAGAATCCTTCCCAAGAATAAGGCTTTAGCTATTGTCTCTGAAGACCAATTATCTTTGGCTATTGGCAAAGATGGTCAAAATGTGAGGTTAGCTGCTAAATTAACTGGCTGGAAAATCGATATTAAAGGCCAAGAAAAAACAGAGGAAAAAGAAGTTGCTCAGAGCGGAAAAAAAGAAATTAAAAAGCCCAAAAAAAGTAAAGAATCAAAATAGTAAAATGCGGATACTATTTATTATCAAATGATTAAAATTTCATTTGATATTATTTTTAGCATCTGATATATAACATGTCTTACTTCCCAATTGTCGCCTCTTTTTTAGCTATACTTTTTTCACTTTTCACGATGCAGTGTATAAACAAAGCATCCTCAGGGTCAGGAAAGATGATTGAAATTTCTCAGGCTATCAGAGAAGGGGCAAAAGCTTATTTGAAGAGACAATATCAAACAATTGGCGTAGTAGCCATTTTTTTATTTTTTATTCTCTTATTAGTATTTGGATGGAAAGTAGCCTTCGGTTTTTTTATCGGTGCTTTTCTCTCTGCTTTGGCTGGTTTTGTGGGTATGATGGCTTCTACTCAGGCTAATGTGAAGGTAGCAGAGGCTGCAAAAAAAGGGATAAAAGAAGCATTCAATATAGCTTTTCAAGGAGGATCAGTTACGGGTCTTTTGGTTGCCGGCCTTTCTCTCCTATCTGTCTCCGGCTTTTACTTATTAATAGGAGACTTGAAATCTCTTATTGCCTTAGGATTCGGTGGTAGTTTAATATCTGTTTTTGCCAGATTGGGCGGAGGAATTTACACAAAAGCAGCTGACGTTGGAGCTGATTTAGTGGGTAAGGTTGAGAAAGGTATTCCCGAAGACGATCCTAGAAACCCAGCCGTTATCGCTGATCAAGTAGGTGACAATGTAGGTGATTGCGCTGGTATGGCAGCTGACTTATTTGAAACTTATGCCGTCACCTTGATTGCGGCGATGATTTTAGGAAACCTAATTTTTCGCCAAGAAACAGCCGTCATCTTTCCTTTATTCTTAGCTTCCATAGCGGTCGTGACCTCAATTCTAAGCACCTTTTTTGTGAGATTAGGCAAAGATCAAAATGTTATTGGTGCCCTTTCAAAAGGGCTAATTATTTCAGGCCTCCTTTCAGCCATCTTTTTCTACTTCCCCACCCAAAAAGCTGCTACTCAACTAGAAATCTCTGGCTGGAGACTTTATCTTACCTCCCTGATTGGGCTAGTAATCACCCTCTTTCTTTTTTTGATTACCGATTATTTTACCTCTAAAAAACACAGCCCTGTTCTTTCGATAGCCAAGGCCTCCGAAACAGGACATGCAACAAATATTATTACCGGGTTAGCAATCGGCATGAGATCAACAGCCTTGCCTGTAATTTTAATTTCTCTAGGAATCTTGGCCAGTTCTGCCTTAGCCGGACTCTACGGTTTGGCAATTGCTGCGATATCCATGCTTTCTTTAGCCGGGATGATAATTGCTTTAGATGCCTATGGTCCGATTACTGATAATGCTTCGGGTATTGCTGAAATGGCAGGGCTTCCAGAAGAAGTGAGGACAAGGACTGATTCCTTAGACGCTGTTGGTAATACAACAAAAGCTTTAACCAAGGCCTATGCCATTGCTTCAGCCGGTTTGGCGGCTTTAGTTTTATTTTCTGCCTATACACAGGAACTTCAGGTTTTGGGAAAGAGAGTACAGTTTTCATTGGAGGATCCGCGGCTAATAGCCGGTCTTTTCTTGGGCGGGCTTTTACCTTATTTATTTTCTGCATCAGCCTTGGAAGCGGTTTCTAAAACCGGCGCTAAGGTGGTTGAAGAAGTAAGAAGGCAGTTTCGGGAAATTAAAGGCTTAATGGAAGGAACGGCTAAACCAGAGTATGGTAAATGCGTTGATATAGTTACAAAATCTGCCCTAAAAGAAATGAGTTTTCCTGCTCTGATTCCGGTATTAGCTCCGATTATTGTTGGCTTTCTTTTAGGAGCGGAAGCTTTAGGCGGCCTCTTAATTGGCTCAATCATCACCGGCTTTTTCTTGGCCATTTCTATGACTTCTGGAGGAGCGGCTTGGGATAATGCGAAAAAATATATTGAGGAAGGGAACTTAGGAGGTAAAAGATCGTTTGCTCATCAGGCAGCAGTTACTGGAGACACTGTTGGAGATCCATATAAAGATACAGCAGGGCCCGCTATTAACCCAATGATAAAAGTACTTAATATAGTCGCTCTCTTAATCGTCGGCTTTTTATGAACTACCCCACCCCTTTTG
>Ga0315285_10007774_pt1 | contig 11009 bp, 10 predicted proteins | sample YL17G09_36_MG_FD_203698 | JGI IMG/M metagenome (GOLD analysis project Ga0315285, IMG submission 203698) | Sediment microbial communities from Yellowstone Lake, YNP, Wyoming, USA - YL17G09_36 | ecosystem: Environmental > Aquatic > Freshwater > Lake > Sediment | place: USA: Wyoming | collected... | reverse complement strand
ATCTGGTTCGGGGGGCAGCGGCTGATTGGAGAAACGCTGACTCTCGGAACACTCATCCTGTTCATACAATTCAACGATCAGTTCTTCCGACCTATGCTGATAATCACGAACTTCTACAACACGGTACAGAGCGCCTTTGCCGCCTCGGAGCGTGTGTTCAGCATAATGGACACTCAGCCAACGATAGTGGATGCAACTGATGCAGTCGACATCGGAGATGTGAAGGGTCACATCTCGTTTGATGATGTCACCTTCGCATACGTGGAAAACAGACCAGTGCTTGTCAATTTCAGTCTAGACATAAGGCCTGGAGAGACTGTGGCGATAGTAGGTGACACAGGTGCAGGGAAGACGACAATAGTGAGCCTCCTCAACAGATTCTATGACGTCAACTCAGGCGCGATCAAGATTGATGATGTAGACATCCGCAGGGTCAGTCAGAAGTCACTACACTCAAACATTGGACTGGTGCTGCAGGACCCATTCCTGTTTCAGGGCACCATCAAGGACAATATCAGATACGGTCGACCAAATGCGACTGAAGAAGAAATAATCAGAGCAACTGAGGCCATTGGTGCGCGGGCAGTGTTCGAGAACCTAGAGCACGGCTTCGATACCCAGGTAGGTGAGAGAGGGCTTAGACTGTCTGAGGGAGAACGTCAGCTGGTGAGCTTTTCTAGGGCTCTGCTGGCCAACCCCAGGATACTCGTACTGGATGAAGCCACCAGCTCAATAGACATCTTCACCGAGCATATCATTCAGAAAGGCATGAAAGCGCTGATCAGAGGCAGGACCTCGATCGTGGTCGCCCACAGACTGTCTACCATACTGAGTGCAGACCGGATACTTGTGCTCGACAAAGGACGGATTGTTGAGTCAGGCACACACCCCGAGCTGATGGCTAGGGGCGGTGTCTACTACTCGCTCTATGAACTGCAGATGAGGCCGAGAGTAGCCCACTCACCGACAGCCGGATAGTGCTGCCAAAAGCCGGCAGGCCGGTCTGCGGCAAGTGGGGCATGCTCGTGTTTTGAGCCACTCTATTACAGCTCATCAGACTCGTCATCACCGCAACAGGAGTGCAGGTGTTCTGCTGATGGCTCCCAATCATAGAAACCTCTCATATGACCTAACCCGCGCATGGCTCTTGACACCTTGTCGCTGACCATGGGGCCGATTTCCCGAAGCCATTCAAGATCCGGGAGCTTATCACTGCCCAGCACAATTGCCCGGCCGTCCTCACGCCTGATGACTATCCCAGACTTGCCAATTGAAACAGAGCGACCTTCGCCATCAATAAAGACTCTCTTGTCTTGCACGAAAGCAAGACTCTCGGGCTTAGTGGCGATGACCACCGACTTGTCGTCTTCCGTGGTGCCAAGAAGAACGGAACTGCTCCGGTCCTTAACCACATTCTTGTGACCGTTGTCGAGGTGCTTCTCGACACTTGAACGCACTTCGTTCAGGAACGCGCCTGTGTCGTTGTATCCAAGCTTTCCAATCACGTCTGCGGTCAGTGGTTGAGAGACTGTTTCGACTTCCGTTTTCCCAAGATAGATCTGGACACCCTTGAGGGCGGCTGACTTTGTGTGCCCCACGGCCCCCTTGGAGGTTTCAACTATTGCATCAATGATATAACGGGAGGGACCTGCGAACGCGACTCCGACCCGTTCGCCATTGTCTGTCAGATAGGCCCATGCACAGCCAGCATCAAGCCTCACAACCGCTTTCTCGTGGGAGAGAATGTCGAATGGTGCGGTTGTGGCCATTACAGTCTCTTCGGGCTTTATGTTTCTCACTGTTCACCAGCTCCTTCCTTGCTCTTGTCCGCGTCCTCCTCAAAGGACACACTGACCTTGCCCTCGCCACTGTCACCAGTCCGAGACCGCTGCCACTCCACTCTGCTTGTCAACCACTGGGCAAGACGGTATGCCAGACGACCTGCGACAGTGATGTAGTATGTGCCTCTGACCTCACCCTTAATCACATAGCCGGCATCCATCAATGGCGTCAGATGGTGGGTCAGTGAGCTGCCGGTCTTGCCCGTGAGCGTTTCGATCTCATTGAAGGACTTGCCGCCATCTTTCAGGATGTCAAGTATTCTGAGGCGTTCCTCGCTGCCCAAAGGACTCACTGCCTGCGCAACGCGCTCAGCAGGAATGTTCTCGATTCCTCTGCGATGATGCTTGCCCATTCGTCTAATCATGAATCGCGGTGACTTCAGACTGACCCCGATATCACCAACCTCTCGGAGAGACATGCGTATCTGCTCGCCTAGTCCCTCCATCATCTCATCAAGACCATCTGTGATACTGCTGAGATCCACGAAGTGTGAATCCGGAGGACAGCAGGGCTCAGGTGGAGCATGCGCTCTGTGAGAACCTCTGAATCGATGTTCTTCTGCAGAGGTTTCTCTTTCTTTGCGAAGGCGTTCGATCTCTTCCTTGAGACTCTCTTTGAGCCTACGCACTTCTTCGAGTTCTTTGCGGATATCGTCCAAGTTCTCGGTCATTGTACATTACCAGCATACTGTACAGTTCTACACTTATAAGTTTTCGGTTCTGCTACAGTAGGCCAGAAACAAACCCCACTCAGACCGGGACTGGATGCAAGAAACCCCAGACTTGATCCAGATGATCTAGTGGGAATTGCGGTCAAGACGACGCTTATTATTCCCGATGATGGTATGGCCACTGTTGAGAGTGAGCACTTGAGCCTGTTCGAGGAAGAGAGAGGCACGGGATACTGCTTGTGCTTCGGCATGAGCATGCTCCCGATACTCGGCTTGCTCCTGCTGGCTCTTCCTCACGTGACAATCAGTAATCTGCCTTAAGTCGCCGTCCTCCTATTCTTCATTTTCGCACCGCTCTACGGTTGTGGCGAGCTATTCAGGGGGCGACCAGCGTTTCAGTGGCACTATCATGGTGTTGAAACCGAGGTCATGGAGGAACTGTCCCAAGAAGCGGACAACCTCTCCTCCGCCAGCTGAGAGCGTTTCGGTTGGTGCCTATTCTGAAAGTTAGGCGTGAAATCACAGAACTGGTCAGCAGTTTCAGTGTAGCTGTTTCAAGCAATTGGGACAGAAAGTGCTTGGTTTTCGGTCTGTGTCATCGAGGCAGTTGGAGAAACGCATGACACATCGCTGTCTACAGTGGGAGAAACCAAACACATGGCCGACCTCGTGCAGCGCCTCCTTCGCCACACGCTCGAAGTACAGTTCTTCATTCTCCGGTAGGCCATAGAACACAGGACTGAGTCGGGGCAGAGCGACAAGAGCATTGCCGCCATGCTGCGCAAGACCAAATATGAAGTTCAAGCTTGGAACGAAGAGGTCTAGGTTGACAAGACCAAGACCGTGCTTGCCCGGCGGAACGCGGTGGCCGACTATATCTAGGAAGGGGTCTGTGGAGTACTGCCGACGCGCCGGCACATACGCATCCGCGGGCAGAGAAAACTCAACTGGGTCCACAGACACCTCTGCAAGATTCCTAGGCAGTCCGTTACGAAGTGCGTCAGGAAGTCGATCCAGTATGCTGTGTGGTGTGTTGGGAAAGGCAAAGATGAGCAACGCGGTCAATCGAAACACCGGAGAAAGAAAAGGTACCGACGGCGATATGGATTCGTCCATGGACATGATTAGTATGAAACAGCTGACTCGGTTGTCAATCAAGGTTACGCTTGGCTGATTTGACCACAGCCTTCGCAGGTATGATGTTCACCAGGCATCAGAACTCGTGGAAGAGGCTTTCCACAGAAAGGGCACTGCCGCATCAGAGGACCTTCGGACCTCATCACCTTGGCTGCCTGCACCGCATCGAGGGAAATGAACTCGTCCGATTCTGGTTCGAATCGGCCGGCTACGGCGCCAGACCCAACCAGCTCGAAGACGAGTTTTCGGGTTTCGTCGATTGACAACTCCGAGTACGGCATAATCTTTTCCATGCTGATTCTGCCGTGGGACTTTAGCACTCCTATGACTTTCTTCCTCATGCTGTCCCGAGGGTCTTGGGAGGGCGTTTTGGTACGTGACTGAGCAACTGCGGCTGCCTGAGCTTCCAGAGTCTTTGTGTCACTCCACGTTATTTGCTTCTTATACTGCAGCATAGCTCCCCCTGAGAAACCCATGAAGACTCTGTCAGCCTTCAGTTTCGCATACTTTCCCAAGTCGACCTCTCTCAGGCCCCCACAGGTGAAGAGTGCCGATATGTCAAGCTCCGCCAGCGGGTTTCCTGCCAAGAACACCTTCTGAAGAGCCATGTGGTTCCTAATGGGGGATAGGTCAAGTGCTGTAAGCTGGTTTCCTCTCAGGTCGATTGCCTGAATCTGTGTCAGGTTTCTCAATGGCGAGAGATCAATGCTCTGGAGCTTGTTCTTCTTCAGGGCAAGGACCGTCAGCAGCGGACATGCTGTCAAGGGCGAAAGGTCCAGAATGCTCAACTCGTTCTCGTTCAGCAGCAGGCGTGTCAGAGCCACACACATTCTGACGGGCGAGAGATTGATTGCGGCAATCCCCTTGCCGGTCAAATCGATTGCTGTGGTTCCGTCGCTGACACGAAAGGCCTTCGTCTTACCGCTGTGATCTGTAAATGGGATTTCTACATTGACCACTCTACACGCACCCTCTATAAACACCTCCAATATACAAATGACTCTTTCTGTTTTCCGGTGCCGATGGACAATGGCCTGTACTCGTGTGGATGGCGCATGAGTGAGGACAGGGTCTAAGAACAGGCATCTGGTCTCGTGTTGTCTGGATTCGGGACCGACTTGTGCCTGCCTTATGCACGATTCGGCCGCCCTAGGACTCACAGGAAACATGTACAAATCCACGTGGTGTGCAGACAAACCTGATGAACATAATGAGTGGATCATCGCAAGCCAACGATGCAATCCTTGTGCCGACTCAGAATAGAGGATTGATGCATCGACCCCTTCGTAAGATACTGCCTACTTCGAGACTCTCGTATCTTTTCCTTTTGTGGATCCTCTACCTCGCTACCGTTGCGGTATTCATGCGCAGAAGCCCCACTTTCTTCGACGTGGTTGCCCAGCAGAGCGTAGCAGTTGAGTACGATTCCGTGATTCCCTTGGCTAGGTTGGCTTTCGAACCATTCATTGGGTCCTTCTTTGCACTCTTGGCCGACTACAGCCTTGATTTCTGGGTCCCATTATCGATTCTCGTCGTGTATCCTTTCCTTCGGGCAGGATGGCGATGGCTGAGTCACGACCGACAATTCACCAAGTCATCCGACTCCAATCGTTCAATGAAGATAGCACGCACAGTCTTGAACTACACAACGATCATGACAGCCATTGGATTGGGAACTACAGGTGCTGTATTTCTTCTTGTGGAGTACTACTTCGGTCCAGTAGGCAGTCGCGGCCTGTCATATCAGGTTCTGGACATTGGTATCATACTAACCGCGTGCGCTGGTCTGTCGACAGGAGTAGTCACGGTCATCGGCTTTGTCAAGAGAGCAATATCGCCTACTGTGCAAACCAAGGTTCGCAGTCCACTCAATCGGTTCGAACATGAGGTTTTCCGATTTGTTCAGTTTCTACTCATTCTGGGAGTCATCTCGCTCTCTGCGCTCTCAGCTCCACTGCCCACTCAAGAGATTCATGCGGACTTGGCTCCGAACGAGTTTCTTTTCGATTTCCATGTTCACACGACGCTTTCGAACGGATACCTCACCCCCGAAGAGAGAGTTGACTGGTACATCTCTCAGGGAATCAACGGAGCGGCGTTTTCGGATCAGCTATCTCCGAACGGAGCTTTACGGGCTCAATCGTATGTAGACTCGCTCCGATTGAACTTCACGGTCTTCATTGCTCAGGAATACGCGGCGATTGACCCCAAGATCCATCTCAATCTCTTCGGATTATTGGAACCGATAACCCCCATCGCCTATGCAGGGGATCCCTACGCTGTTAACTGCATGAACACAAGTGATGCAATCAGGTATGCCAAATCCTATGGAGGATTCGTAGTAGTGAACCACTACATTGGGAATGGCAACACTCCCGCCTATCCTCTTGAAACGCTGCGTGATTGGGGCGTGGATGGCTTCGAAATCACGAATGCCGGGGCTGAGCTGGACCCTTCAATACGAGAGTTCTGCCTGGCAAACAACCTAGCGCTCATAGCAGGGACAGATGAACACATGAATCAGGAGATCAATGCGTTCATGCGTGTTGCACTTCCCGATCCTTCGAACAGGTCGCTCGCATCAGTCTTCGAAGTGCTGAAGATGAACGAACATGAGGTAGTCTTGGTAGAGCAGTACGTCACTCGGTTTGCATGGCCGAGCCTTTTGGACCCATTCAAGATTGTCTGGAAGTTCACGAATTATATGCTGAACCTGAGCCCATTTCAGTGGGGGTCATGGTTTTTGTGGTCATCGTCAATCTATGCGCTCATCAGATACCGGCTGAGAGTGCACCGTGCTGGTCCATCACCTGACTAGTCCAAGAACTATCCTTCATAAGATTCATAGGGTTACGTACGTGTTTTGCAGCGGCCTTTAGGGTAGGAGCTGTGATAACGCGAGAGCTCGGCGACTCAGAGCGAATACATTGGTGTTCTCAGTCCTGCTACTCATTGGAGGAGTGCTACTGTTTGCCTCACCGTTTGCATATCCACTTTCGACAGCTGAAACAGAAGCAATCAGCACTGTTGATCTGAGTTTCGTCCTTTCTTTGGGCAACCCTTCGCACAATATGAGCCTAGAGAGCACGACAACAGAGGTGGAGATTCTGAAACTGGAGTCGAATGATACTCCTCTCCAGATAGTCACCTATGGTGTTTCAGGCGTCTTCCTTGAGTTGAGCAACGTGACCAGTATCCAAAACCTAGTACTAGATTTCTATCACGATAGTCCATGGGATATCGGTTTCATTCGGGAGAGCGGAGACGCGAATGTTTCTGTGGTGGCTCGAATTCACCGTACTGCCCTGACCCCACTGATCACCTTTGGGCCACATATGATTCTCTTTGGAATGGGTGCCACAATCCTTGGAATATCCCTTTGGTGGTTCTACGGCTTGGATACAAGCCACAAAGCAGAATCAGACACAAGCGGGTCCCGTCAGAGCCGCCCCGCCCTAATTGTCGTCTTGATGTTACTCTCGTCTTTGTGCTTCACGCCTATCACCGTCATATATGGGATCTACGGAGGGCCCTCTCTTCCGGACCCAGGAAATTGGCTTGGCTACATGACCACGGTGAGCATTGAACTGAACGCCTCTCACCCTCAGGAACAAGTAGAGGTCTATCCATATGGTGGCTTCCCGGCTCTTGTTCATATCATAGACTTCAGTGGAGAATCAGTCCTCATGGGCTTTCAGACCGAATCCGCTACTGAAGAGTTCACCGCCGGGTTAACACCACAAAACCACGGGTCGTTCCACATCGAATTGCAGAATGATACGGTTCTCACTCTGACAAGGGTCAATGTTAATGTCACTCTGGTGCTGTGGTTGTCTTCAGGGGCCATGGTTATCGGACATAGCCCAAACTGGGTCTGGCTGTTGTCACCATTTGTGAGTCTGCCCGCTGTTGTAGGCCTCATACTAGTTGTTAACGGACTGACTCGGGCCAAGAGAATCGATTCTGAAGACCTTTCGTGACCCACGGGCCTATCTTTCAGACTGTAGATTCTTGAGCTCCTCTATGACTGCCGGCACAACCTCGAATAGATCTCCGACGATGCCAAAGTCTGCAATCTCGAATATCGGTGCCTCGGGGTCCTTGTTTACTGCAACTATAATGTCACTGGAACTCATGCCGATCCTGTGCTGTATAGCTCCAGATATCCCCAAAGCGAAGTAGAGCTTGGGGCATACAGTGCGTCCAGACTGCCCGACCTGTTGCGATGGGGGTAGCCAACCAGCGTCCACAACCGGCCTAGAGCCGCCGACTGCCGCGTCGAGCAGCTTCGCCAACTCTGTCGGGAGTGCCAGATTGGCCGGGTCTTTGATTCCCCTTCCGCTGCAGACAATGACGTCGGCAGTGTCCACTGGCTTCATACCTTCAGCAAGCTCCTTCACTCTCTTCATGACCCTAGTCCGGACCTGAACTGGATTGACCTTCACCTCAACCTTCTCAATGGTCCCCTTCCGAGAAACGTCCCGCTCGCTTGGTTTGAAGACATTCGGTCGGACCGTGGCCATCTGAGGCCTTGTATACGGGCAAAGAATCTCGGCCATGATATTCCCGCCGAACGCAGGGCGGATCTGCACAAGCTGTCGCTTGTCATCAATTTCCAGACCAGTACAGTCTGCAGTGAGTCCAAGACCAAGCCGAGCCGCCACACGTGGCGCGAGGTCCCGTCCGTTGCCTGTCGCGCCAAACAGTACGACTGCTGGCTTGCGGGGAGCAATCAAAGACGTGACTGCAATGGTGTAAGCATCTGTCGTGTAATCAGCAAAGGCCTTGTCGTCGACTACGAGGACCTTGTCAGCCCCTTGGTGGATCAATGACTCTGCGTAACTGGATATCTCTGATCCAATGAGCACGGCCACGACCTTCTCGTGGAGATTGTCGGCAAGGACACGCGCCTTGGTCACCAGCTCATAGGCGACACTCCGGACTCTTCCCTCAGCAGTCTCGCATACCACCCAGACGTCCTTGTATTGAGCGATCTTGTCCTTGTCCACTGTCTTCCTCTCAATCTTTATGGCATCAACAGGACACACCTCTTGACAGGACCCACAGAGAACACACTTGTCAAGGTCGAACCGCACCTTGTTGCCGTCCTTGGCGATGGCTCCGAAGTTGCAGACCTTTGGGCATAGCATGCAGCCGGTGCATTTCTCCTTGTCATAGATCAGTGTCATTCTCTAGATCGCCCCCTTTGCTGCAAGGAACTCAACGAGTTTCTTTGCTACGGCCTTCGCGTCGGTTCCCTCTATCTTGATGCCGCCTTTCCTCCTCTCGGGTGCAAACACTCTCCTGACTGTAGTGGGTGAACCTTTGAGTCCAATCGAATCTGGATTGATACCCAGTGTCGTCACGTTCACTTCTTCGAGAGGCTTCTTCTTCGCCTTCATGATGCCCATGATGTTGGGAAGTCTGGGCTCGTTCAGACCCTTTGTGGCGGTCAGCAGTGCAGGCAGCTTCACTCGCACCACTTCGTAGCCCTCATCAGTCCCTCGATGTACGACTATGAACTTACCATCCTCCTCGACTTCAAGGTGGCGCACATAGCAGACCTGAGGAATACCAAGGAGCTCCGCAACCTCCGGACCAACCTGAGCGGTATCACCATCTATGGCTTGCTTTCCACAGATGACTAGGTCATACTCCATTTTCTTGATCTGTTCAGATAGAGTGCGGGCGGTGGCCCAGGTGTCGGCACCTGCGAACGCTCTATCGGTGAGGAGAATCGCCTTGTCTGCACCCATGGCCAAGGCCTTCAGCAGTACGTCCTTGGCCTGTGGGGGACCCATCGTGATGACCATAACCTCACCGCCGAGCTTCTCCTTAAGCTGTATCGCCGCCTCAACTGCGTACTCATCGAATGGATTCAGAATGCTGGGCACTCCTTCTCGGATGAGTGTGCCGGTTTCGGGGTTGATACGAACCTCGGCAACCTCAGGAACTTGCTTGATAGGGACTATGATTTTCATGAACGTACACTCCGAGGTGTCCACGTTGTTCGGCTCGCACGGGTAGTCTGGACCATTATAAGCAATATGTACGAGGAACAGCCAGCCGGGCGACAGGGTCCTTCATGTGGGGGGAACCCGCCCAACGAGGTGCGAGAGCAGGCCTTACGTAATCCTTTTATTAGAGCTTCAGCGGATAACCAGCCAATTCCTACTAAGAAGGTAGTGGACACTAATGGGCAAAGAGAAAGGTATTGGCATACTCATATTCATCCTCGCATTCCTTGTGTTGATTTACTACACATGGGGTCTTGTAATCCTGCAGAACCCATGGTTCGGACAAGCTGTTCAGGACTGGGTATTGGCTACTTTTGGAGCCGGGTTACTGAGAGACATCTTCCTCCCGAACCCGATGTTCCTTATCATCCTCCCCGTCTGGCTTGCCGCAGTGCTGATTGCAGTCATCGCGATGTGGATTGGTTGGACAATGATCACCACACCAGCCCCTGAGCCGCTCGAAGACTTCGACTTCGAAGAGGAGAAGGTGGCTGAGGGAAAGAAGCCTGAGGAGAAGAAGCCTGAAGAGAAGAAACCCGAGGAGAAGAAGCCCGAGGGTAAGAAGAAGTAGAGTGCTTCAAGAGAATAACCCAAGTCACTACCACAGGAGAGCGGACCTTATGGTCCCTCTCACCTCATTTTCCGTCACATGACAAGAGCCTGTGACATTGCAGCCACTCTGTTATGGTTTGACACAGCCTAAATCGGAATTGGTACGGAACCGGAACTTCTGCTGACTCATACCTTGTCTACTGCTTCTAGAATTAACTTGACGCCCCTCTGGGACAGCTTGTCTGCCGTGTCTTGAGACCGCCCTTCTGCAAAACACCGCCACAGGGGCTCAGTACCTGATGGCCTCATGAGCACCCAACCTTCGTCATATAGGAGCTTCACTCCGTCCAACGTGATTCTGTTCTCGCCCTCCGTAAGGCGGAGCAGCGCATCAAGAATCTGATCCCTCTTCTCTGGAGGAACAGGGACCTTCGTCTTCGTGCTTGCATAATGGGGCAGCTCCGAAACAAGCTCGGACAGCGCCTTGCCCTCCAAAGCCAGCATCTCAACTGTCTGTGCCGCAGTCATTGCTCCATCGCGAACAGGCTGATGCGGAGGATAGAACACGCCCCCGTTCTCCTCTCCTCCGAGTTCTGCACCTATCTCTTTCAGTTTGTGGGAAACCACGACGCTTCCCACTTCAGTCCACACGATGCGGGCTCCAGCCTCTCGGGCAACATCTTCGATTAGCCTTCCGCTACTGACAGGCGTCACCAGTGTGGACCCTCTCTTTTTGGGCAGCACACGGGCGGCTATCAGAGCAAACGACTGATCGCCCCACAGGACCTGAC
>Ga0315285_10007772_pt1 | contig 11011 bp, 13 predicted proteins | sample YL17G09_36_MG_FD_203698 | JGI IMG/M metagenome (GOLD analysis project Ga0315285, IMG submission 203698) | Sediment microbial communities from Yellowstone Lake, YNP, Wyoming, USA - YL17G09_36 | ecosystem: Environmental > Aquatic > Freshwater > Lake > Sediment | place: USA: Wyoming | collected... | reverse complement strand
ACCGTTGCCACCTATCAAAGAAGAAATGCAGGGTACAACGTCAATTCGGACGATTGTGGATATTGAGCCTTGGGAAATCACGATTTGCGAGAAAGGCGTGAATCCAAAAGCAAACTTCAAAGTCCTAGCCAAACAAGAAGAACCAGAAAGAACTTGTGATACTGACAAATGTCATGGCGCATGCTGCAGTTTCATTACGCAGTGGGAGCCAAAAATAGATTCTGACATTCAAGAATACATGGAATTGCATGGCGTAACCTGCAAAATAGATAAAGAACGTGGAGGCATGTGGCTGAAAATGCCTGTACCTTGCCGAGCATTAGACATGAAAACCCTTCAATGCAAAGTCTATAAATCGAGACCGAAAATTTGCAGTTTCTACCCAAAAAGAGAGTCACCTTTCATAAATAAAGAAGAATGTTCAATGTTGACAGATACATCGGAAACGGTCAGTAAAGAAGTAAGTGGCAAAGTTGAGGCAAAACCCCCTAGTCAAACAGTGCAAAAGACCTCTCTCGAGAATGAATTGCGCTTAACAGTTGAAGAAATCTTGGATAAACACGGGGTTCAGTAAGACAAAGAAGGCTTAACTTTGCATCCAGTTGCTACAGTTCAATATCAAAAAACCAAGCAACCCCAACATTTGATGCGCGTAGGTGAATGTAATAACTGTGGGATCTGTTGCAACCTCTACGACTTTAAACTGCAAATCTATCGACTCTGCGAACATTACGATGGAACTAGAGAAAAACACTGCATGATTTGGAATAAACGACCTAAAATGTGCAAAGAATATCCACGTGGACCAATGGACATCATTAACAAACCAGAGTGCAGTTACGAGTTTTTCGATGAAAACGGACGCAAATATGATTGTTACATGGACAAGCGAGTACGCTTAACCATTGTAGGCAATTTGCCTGAAGAATATCCTTTCAGCAAGAAATTCTAGTCATTGCCTCTGCCCCTAAAAAGGCGTGAGACATTAAAAAAGAAGGAAAGAAAAATGTCAGAAAACGAAAAGATATTGGAAGCCTTAGACAAAATCAACAAACGCATAGATGTAATAGAGAAAAGCAAACCAACTAGCGAAGAACAGCAAGCATGGGCACAAAAATCAGCCGAAATCAAAGGTGGCTATATCCAAGACTATATCAATTTGCAAAAGGAACTACATGAAGCAAGTGAAAAAGATTTGCGAAAGAAATGGGAACAATGGAGCAACGATTTTTACAAAGAAATAACAACTGAGGCAACAGATGTACAGAGAAGACTTTGGGGACTTGATAAAGATCCAGTGATTCATAAAAGCGAGTTACCTAGTCTATTCCGCAAATGGGAACTAGAGAAGGCAGATACTGACAAGCGTACACCTGCAAAAGAAGGCGAAAAAGGACCAGAAGGCACAGTCGCAACAGATCCAATCAGCAAAATGTTTGAAAATGCAAGAAAAGGAGGTCTACAATAATGGTCCATGAATCTATGCCATTCGACAAGTTCATAGAAGGCTACTACCGAGGCTTAGGTCCACGCGTAGATCCTGACCTTGCAGAAATCATGAAAGAAGACACCAGATACAACTACACTGCAACACCAACATACTTTAACGCTGCATACTCTGCGAAAGTAAGTTTAGAAGCCCTCAGCAGAAGCACCACACTCTACAAACTACTCCGCAAAACCTCATACGCAAGTGAAGGAGACAGTTTCCACTACATCAGCACCGACGCACACACAGGACTCTTACCAATCTTGACAGCAGGAGCAATCTTCGGAGCAGACACAAGCATCCCTGCAATCACTGATGTAGACTTCATTGTTCCAGCAGTCCACACCCTACAATGGGAAGACACATTGGTCGCTCGTGAACTAAGCAAAATACAAGCCGCACCAGTCACCGACGCAGAATTCATACGCCAATACATGACAGAAGTATTCACCAACAACATCGACCAAGCTCTCGCAGGAGTCTACCTAGACCCAGATGCTGCAACATACGGACACGGCGTAGACACGCCAGCAAGCTACACGGCAGCCGCACCAGGAGTCGCAACAATCGAATGTATCGACAGAATGCTCACAACAAAGACTGAAGGCGGAACAGCAACCTATGTTAGCGCAGACACTGATGGAGACATTTTCTGGGGACCAACTAACAAAACTGGCACAGACACTGCACGTATAGACAGAAGTGCCAGCACCGCTTGGGACTGCCAAATCAGACTACCTACAGGCGGATCAGCCGCTGCAGGAGAAGCCTACAACATTCTAGACGAACTAGACGATTTGATGGCAACAGCATTAACATACGCGCCAAGCGATGGTAAAAACTACATTGGATTATGCTCGCCTAAAGCCCTCAACAAAATACAGAATGAACTTGACCCCAAACAACGCTTCCTAGAAGGCGCAGCAGACGTAACACAAACGATTAACGGAGTCAGCACTAGACCAGGCGTAGAAGGCGGCAAAGTTTCAGTTGCAAGCCTAACCATTTGCGGAGTCAAAGTACCATTCTTCACAAGCCCCTATCTGCAAGGCACTTCAGCCTCAAGTTGGCTATGGAAGAATGCAAAGCACACTACAGGCGGACCAGGCAACATTTACTTGATCAACATGGACGGCATGGAATTCCGCACGTTGATACCAATCACGTATGAAACTTGGCCATCTCACACGGAAGTGCAGCCTGGACTTGGCAACAGACACATTCTCTATACTGCAGGTCAATTACTGGTTCGGAATTGGGCAAGCCACGCGAAACTAGCGTTCATAGCATCATAGGAGCCTGATTGAAATGGCAGTCGTAACCACTTGGAAGAAAATCGATTTCGAAGGACGCTTTAAAAGAGTCACAATGAAAATGACCTATAACAACCTTGACACGACAGTTACCTGCGCAACTGGACTGCGCAACCTGTTTGGTTATACTGTTCCTTCAGGTTCAAGCGTAAACACAAAGTACGTGACGAGAGGTACAGTTTCAGGTGGAACAGTGACTTTGACGGTGACTGATCCTGCTGCAGCCTGTTACTTGACTTTGATTGCGTGGGGGGTGTAAAACTTGGCTGTAACCTTGACCTATCGAAAACGCAATTACAGCGGCAAATATAAAATGTGCATCCTCAAATACGCCTATGGCAACGGCGACACCACAGTAACTGTGACTGCAGCAGTAACGAACTTGAAACAAATCTACGGAATCACTACAAGCCCTCCAAGTGTAGCAACAAAATATGTGAGCGCAATCGCCGTTTCAGGCGGAGCCGCAACCATAACCGTCTTGGATCCTCTAGCAGGCGCGTACCTATACGTTATTGCGTGGGGAATTTAGAAACACCTTTTCTTAGTAGGATTTATTGCCTCGGATTCACGTTAATCGTGGGTTCTGCGATAAAGAGGCTGAAAACCACGCAGAAACCCATCAAAATAACAAAATGAAAGAGGAAAAAACATGGTAGATCATCCAGATTCAGTACGAACAGGAGTAAACCGAAGCAATCTAGTTGTAACAGGAGAAGTCGTGGACGGAACATTCACCACTGACCAAGCCATAGGAACCACACCAACTCTAACTATCACTCTCTCAACAAGTACAGGCGAACCCGTCAAAAAGTTTCTGTTGGAAGATGTGCAATTTGCCTTAAACTGCACCAATGCTGTAACCTATCAACTTTATCTTTTGGAAGCAGCAACAGCAGATGATGTATTACAAACTACTGACTTAGCATTCTTCAGTCCAGCAGCCCAAGCAGACGCCGTGAACTACCGTTACACCAACGCAGGATACAGTGCCGCTTTAGGTACAGCAGAAGCTGCACAGTACAAACTGCCAAGAATAGTTGAGTTAGAGACACCGAACACCTTGTACTTCATGTTAGACTGGTCAGCAGCACCTGGAGCAACAACAGGCATCATTAAGATTCGCGGTAGACTATTAAAGTAGGCGACGAAGCATGGCAGATCGAGCAGAAACAGTCGTTTACAGAGGCAAACTTGGAGCCGTCGGCTTACGTTACGTTGTCTGTGAAGTCATAGCGGCAAGCACGAATGACACTGTGACTATTGGAGAAATGACTGATATTACAGCGGCAAGTGCATGGCGACTTGATACCGGGGCAACTCTCACAAACACTGACGCAACGAATGTGGTGACGATTACGACTGCGGCAATAACCAACATTCCCGTTCTGATTGTAGCTACAGGATACTGAGACTATGCCTTACTCAGATAAACTTGAAGTTGAAACATGGGCACAAATCAGCGAAAGCGACCTCGGAGCCAAAGGCTACGATTACGTCAGCACCCTTGAATACTTAATCAATTTAGCAGACAGAGCCATCGACAATTACTGTATGCAACCAGACGGACTCTTCAACGGCGGCGGTGTAGAAATTCAGAAGGAACTGCATGACGGCGCAGAATTCGGATACGTCGGCTTTACCGTTTTTCTTTCATCTCACGATTACAGACCTTTCCTACGTTTGAAATACACACCAGTCCTTTCTGTCACGAAGTTTGAGGAAGAAACCACAGCGGGATCTTGGACTACACGGACTGAAGGCAGATCAAGCGACTACATTGTTGACGAAACAGGCATTTACATTATCAGCAATTTGCCAGATTATGATTACCGAAACATCCGAGTCACATACAAGGCAGGCTACACGGTCACGCCTAGTCCCATTGTCGAGTGTAGTGCAAGATTAGCAGCAAACATGGCGCATCGCATCATTGATTCAGCATCAAGAACAAACAGTGGCAGCGGGTCCGTAGCGTTAAGCACGGGTTCAGAACTTGTCGGTTTAGGAAAACCTGTTTTGACAGATGAGTTGAAGATGCTTGTAAGAGATTACATGCGTAAAGTGTCAATCAAGTTGGTGTAACATCATGAGTGAATTAGCAATACCAAAAATGAAAGGCGACAAAGTCAAATCGTTATGGATGCAGCAACTTCAAGATGCTTTAGGCGGCGGCTACCCTTCGCAAGGAGCCAAATACATTGTTTTCAAAGACACAACTGGACTCTATAAAGCAAGAAACGGTTTAGACGGCGACATAGACTTTGAAGATGCAGACTTTATAGACGTAGTAAACCCCGCATTACTTGCTTGCACTACAGGCGGAAGAGTTCATGTATCGCAGAATTGCACAGGAGCAGTTCACGCTACCCCAATCAAGATTCTTCAAGACGCAACATGGTTAACCATTGAAGCAGGCACAAGCCTCGTCAACAGCGGCGCAGACGACGCACTTCAAATAGGCGATGCAACCCACACCGTCAATTATTCAGGCATAGACGGAATGGGAGGCAGTTGGCTAAACCGCGCAGCAAACGGAGGAGCCAACGGCATCCACCTTTACGATGCCCATGTCTGCGAAATCAGAAACATCAACATCAACAACCACGACAACGCCGCATTAAAGATTGAGTGTTCATGGGAAACGAGAGTCTTCGGTTGCGACCTCAGAGCTAATGGCGGTGACTACATCATAGACATCGACGGCATCAACGGAAACCAAAGCAATGACCTTTACATCGCGCATAATTGGATACGCGGAGCAGCAATCGCAAACATAGACATAACAGGAGCCGCACCTGAAAACATTCTTATCTATCACAACGGAATAAGCGACGCAGTAAACGGTATAGTCGCCCATGACTGCGCTAATCTGAAGATTGACCACAACTATTTTGAAGCAAACACCGACAAAAACATCTATCTACAAGGCGACACCACTGAATTAAAAGCTCCAAGAGTTGTGCATAACTGGATAAACATTCTTGCCGCAGCCGACTATGGCATTTACGTTGCTGATGCAGACAGTGCAATCATCAAAGACAACAGTATCACACAGTCAGGGGGAGCTTGCGTAGGTATCTACCTTGCCGCTGCAGCCACAAAGGCAACAGTTTGGCCTAACTTCCTTGATGCAGGAGTCACCAACACTATTGTAGCCAGTGCTTCTTTGAAGGTGAATGCTGAACATCAAATACCGATCTGCGCAGGTGAACCTCCTGACACTGGATGGTTAGTGAATAATGCTGGATGGGAAACTTCAGGCCCAGATGTATTCACGTTTGACCCTGACCTATATCCCCCTATCGTAAGCATCAAATTACGGGCACTGATGAATGCAGGGGCACATCCCGCGTTAGTTTACACTAAACTCTGGAATTGCACTCATGGCGCAGATGTAGCGGGTTCATCAATCGTTACCACAGATCACAGTACATGGCAAAATATCACAAGTTCAGATTTGAAAGCAGAATTTCCAAGCGGAACGCATGACTATACACTCATGTACGTCATGGATACAAACAATGGGTATTTAGGCAAAGTCGTTTTGGTCGTTCAAACCAATTAGAAGGATTTCTATATGCCTGATGAAGCACACGCAGACTATTGCCGCGCAGACTACACACGCGCAGACGTTTACATTGACAATTTCAGTCCACTCCTCGCAAAACTTGAAAGTTTAGGAACAGTCTCCTGCGCTCTCACACGACGATACCTCACTTTAGGCACAAGAGATGCAAACAGTGGATGGCGAGACAAAGAATGGACAGAGATAGACGTTGAAGGGGCAATGATTCCTAAAACAAGCCAGCAAACTGCAACCAAAGTTGGCACATACGTCCGCAATGATTATCTTCTATTGACACAGGACGGGTTCAGAGAAGGCGATGAACTTGAAGATGAAGCAGGCCAATACTTTGAGGTCAAAGGTACTAGAGAGCACATGCTTGGAGACAGTTTCAGCCATCGTGAAGTAGACTTAACGCTGTTGCCCGCGCATGCAGACGTAACGTTCAGCACCTACACAGGCACGTTTCTCGTTGACGATGCACGTTACCGAACAAAAGTCTATTTGGACACTTATTGGGATGAAGCAAACTGTGAAGACGATCTTGGAGAAGAATTAACAGTTGTAGCAATGTATGAGAGTCCACCTTACCCTTTAATCCTTGAATTTCTCAGTGCAGAACCAGGAGACACTGACGCTATTTTATCCATTGGTAAACCTGAAAGCACTGCCATAATCGGACATGACCACATCGCATTCGGCTACAACGAGAAAGTTCCAATTACCATTCAAGCAATCAACAAAACCAATTTGACCGCTGACAAGGCAATAACTCAATGTGAAAATGAAATCAGAAGAATCTGCCAAACCTATCCATTGGGCAGTCTTCGCATGTTAGAAACGATACGTCCAGCCACAACCAAACCCGGAACCACGTTGTATGGTGCAGAATACGTCATGAGATATACTAGGGGAACGACATGACCAACCCAACAATCACGCATACACATGGTTTGCTAGATGATTGTGAAAGCACAACAAACTGGACTCAAAGCAAAACCGTGACCTTACAGGCAGGCGGATACGTTGATTGTGGAGCAGACGATATTGGCAAGGCAGTGACAGACGATGGAGGAGCACTTGGACTCTTGGTTTGGTATGACAATACAGACCGAATTTGGACAGTGACTACAGCTTTAAATGTGGCAGCAGGTTCAGTTATGGCGATTACAGCGGGCGCGGGTACAGGAACAAGCATAGGCACTTTTACCACCACAGTCACCTCTGATGGAGACATAATGAGTTTATCTGCAACCCCATCTGCCGTGGCAGATCAATATTTGTATGTGGAACGTGACATCACTAATTTAAGCACAACAGTCTATGGAAAATGTAAGGTAAGATGGAAAACCAGTGAAACCTTGGTCGCTTTAGGAATTCGCGTTCTCCTAAAATTCACTACTTATGATGTTGCACAGTCTTTTGATCAAAATGTGGCTGATGGAGATGCGCAATGGATTATCGGACCAACAGACACGATTGTAAGCAGCATTTTCACAGTAACTTCTGAAACCATAACCACTGGGAAAACATTAGATAAAATCTGCGTGTTCGCCTATGATTTTCTTTCAGTCGCAACATTCACCGTGTACGTTGACTTTATGCTCATATATGTTGGTGACTTCCTGTTTCCAAACTGTGAAAATTCAGGGTTTGAACCAAACCCCAAATATGCAATTATCTCTATTCCTGGGAGAAGTGGAGATCAGAATCAAAATTTAGGAAGCAATGATGCCCAATTCCATTGTGTCTGCGATCTGGATCTGAGCAATACAACAGATGATTGGAAACGACCTCAAGGCACTTTGACGCCGAAAACCGATTATGTTGCAGGCGAAGTCTTTGATGAAATAGCCCATAGAAGCTACACTGAACCTTGGCAGTGGCTTGATACCGGTAATAGGCAATTCAAAGCCATATTGGAAAAACCCACCTTCACCTATCAAGGCGACAAACATACTGTAGAACTCTTGTTCACGGAAACGCGAGTGTCTTCTGCATCAAATGAAACCTATGTTGAGAGGTTTGGACTGAACCTCTAGACGTTGAAAAGGCGGCGTATAGACTATTGAGTATTATGATATATGTGAATGATTTTGGAGTAGCCAAACAAGACTTGGCTCTTTTGCCTGAGAAAATGCTAAAGTTTGCATTTGAAGTATTAATAACGCAAGCAGAATTGATGAGAGATTTATGGCAAGTTGGAATTCGAGTTGATACTGGAAGTGCCCGAGACAGTATTCGTGTAGAGCGTGGTGGAACCGGTGAAGGATGGCGCAGAGTCAGAGTTCGCGGTGGCGGATACGTCACCAACCCTAAGACTGGCAGACTTGTAGATTACATGGGGATTATTGAAGAAAAGTATGGTGCGGGTCGTTTAGCCTTTGAACAGGTCAAACCTACAATAGCTGAAATGATTCTAGCAGAAGTAGTCCAAAAGGTTAATACTAATGAGTGAAAGCATAGAAGTCAATTATTTGCTCACTGTAAATGTCGAAGATGCCAGAGAGCAAATTCAACAATTAGAACGGTTAATTTTCAGAACTTTATCTTTATTTCGCCGCATGGGGTTACCTGAGGAAGTTGCTCAAATAATTGATCGCGTTCAACGCTTAATTTCTGTGTTACGTATGCTCAGATTAACATTCATGCTTACACAAGCAGCCGCTGGTCCAATAGGATGGGCTATGTTGGCAGTCAGTGCCGCAACAACTCTTTATGAAGTTGGAGAAGTAGTAGAAGAAACAGGACTTTACGAATGGTCAAGGGGGAAACCGCCAGCCTAAATGGTTCACAAAAATATGCCACAGTTCCGAATTACAGTGAGTAGCGCAGGGTACGGAGGCGGTACAAGTTCAGCGTGGATTAATGACAAAGCAATTTCAGGCCAAATAACTAGAAACGAAAACGGATTTGATACAGGAGTTCTAAGAGTTGAAGACTATAAAGCTTTGACTTGGATAGATAAACTTGATGTCGAAGGCAGTATAGTTATAGATTTTAAAGATGCAGCGGAATCAACTTGGACAGAAGTGTTTGATGGTATAATCCGATTTCTCGACCTTCCCCGTGCAATTGACTCTTTAATTCTACATTGTGACGGCAAAGGTTTTCCACTTGGAGAAATGCTGTGTAAAGGCGAGTATGGCACTCAATCCGCAAATCCTACACTTGACAAAATCCAAGAAATCATTACAGACGCAGCGGAAGGTATCATTCCAGAATATGTCAACGACATTTTGAATACTGGAGTAGCGAGCAATCATTCTATAACCGCAAATGTTACAACGGTAGAAGATATTGCAGGTTCATTAACGTATCTGTATAACCCTTACAAACCATGTTCCAACAGTATAGATGATATTTGCGACATTGTTCAAGCCATAAAAGGCGCAAATCCGGGTCCGCACTGGATCGTGGATGTCTCAGGCAATTTCTTACTTTGCACTCTAGGAGCAAGCCATCCCGATGCAGCGACTAACGGTTGGACCTTGTATTATGGAAACAGTCAAGCAAACGCAACTTTAGTACAGGATATTGATTTCATAGATTATTCTTTTCAGAAACTAGCAAAAGAAGCAAACTATATTTTGTATCATGGTGCCACAATCAAACCGATGAATATGGATGCTTTAACAGAAAGCTATGCTGCATCATGGGCAGGAACTGCCGCCACTTTTGCAGATGACAGCGATGCAGGAGATTTTGTGGTTGGAGCAAATTCTATTCATGTGACAGAAAATACTGGGGGTGTTCTCCAATTTGTTCGGTTCGGCACACCACTTGCTGGCGGATGGAACATTAATGCTTTAGGCGGCAAATATAACATTCCAATAATTCATTTCTGGTCAAAAATAGACACAGATATGTGGACCAACAACGAATCCATTGAGTTTTCCTTCTTCCCAGCCAACTTAGCTGTCACTGACTGCATAACCACTCCGGCAGTCGCACTGGGCGTTCAAAGTATTTATCCAGCAGCAGACAGATGGGCAGAATTCATTTTGCCAATTGGTCAATACGCAAATTACCATAAAGACATGGGGCCAGACTGGTTTACTGGTTGGTCCACTTGGGGGCTAGGCACTTGGACTGGGCCCTTCTATTTTGGGGCATGGTGGCAAAGCAACACTAACACTCAGGAAATGTTTTTCGATGGATTATATGTTAAAGGATCCGTGCTTCGAGCAGCTTATGATAGCACGATAGGGGCAACTAATCCTGTCAAAATGAAGTTGATAACAGATGAAGTTGCGAAAGATGATATGTGGACAGCGGCGGACGATTCGGGAACAATAGCTCGATTGGCCAAAGCAGAACTGTATAGATGTAAAAACACTCCTATCGTCGGCTGGATTAAAGTGCCCTGCATTTACGATTTGTTGCCAGGGCAATTTTTGCACATTCATGCAAAGAAGAAGCTTGATGGAACATTCCGAATTGATAAAGACATGCGAGTTACCAGTCTTACTCACAATTTTTCAGTTGACGGATTCATCACAACTATTCAATTGACAGATGACGTTACAAATGCTCTTACCCGTTCTTCGTTTAACAACATAAATAAGGTGATGAAAAGTATTCGTCCAGAATTTCAAGATAGACAAGCTAGTAGTATCAAAGCGCGGGAAATCGACATAA
>Ga0315285_10007771_pt1 | contig 11011 bp, 10 predicted proteins | sample YL17G09_36_MG_FD_203698 | JGI IMG/M metagenome (GOLD analysis project Ga0315285, IMG submission 203698) | Sediment microbial communities from Yellowstone Lake, YNP, Wyoming, USA - YL17G09_36 | ecosystem: Environmental > Aquatic > Freshwater > Lake > Sediment | place: USA: Wyoming | collected... | reverse complement strand
CGGCCAATGCTTTTGGTTGGACACCCAAAAGAACCATGCAAATTGCCCAAAGACTATATGAAGAGGGGTTAATCACTTATCATCGAACTGATTCGACTAATCTTGCTGAAGAGGCAATTGAGGCGGCCAGAAAATTTATCGCGGGAAAATATGGCCAAAATTTTTTACCAGAACAGCCGCGGAGATTTCAAACCAAATCAAAGGTTGCTCAGGAAGCGCATGAAGCTGTCCGCCCGACGGACGTCCAGCAAATCTCAAATCTCAAATCTCAAATCTCAAATGAGGAACAGCGACTGTATGAACTAATCTGGAAACGGTTTGTTGCTTGTCAGATGAAAGAGACGATTTATGATGAGACAAAGATTCAGGTTTTGGCGACCGCCGAAATCAATCATTATCTTTTGGAAGCCTTAGGCCGAGTCATCAAATTCGATGGTTGGCTGGCTATTTATGTCGAAGCTGAAAGGCAAAAAGAAGGAGAGGTGGAGCTACCGGAATTGGAAAAAAGTGACGAGCTGGATTTGGTGAAAATTAGACCAGAGCAAAAATTCACCCAACCACCATTCAGATATAACGAGGCAAGCTTGATTAAAGTTCTTGAGGAATACGGCATCGGTCGGCCCTCGACCTATGCCCCGATTATCTCCACGATTCAAGAGCGCCAATATGTAGAGAAGATTGAAAAAAGTTTTCGACCAACGCCTTTGGGGATTGCCGTCAATGACTTTTTGGTCGAATATTTTTCGGATATTGTTGATTACCAGTTTACCGCTCAGATGGAAGATAGTTTGGATGAAATCGCCGAAGGTAAAAAAGAATGGGTGAACACTCTTCGCCAGTTCTATCAGCCCTTTGGAGAAAAATTAAAAGGAGTTTCTAAAGTTGCCGAGAAAGTACCGGTGGCTACCGAGGCGACTGATGAGAATTGTCCGAATTGCGGTGCTCCTTTAGTCATCCGGATTGGTCGATTTGGGAAGTTCTTATCCTGTTCAAAATTTCCTGAATGTAAGTTTACCAAGCCTTATCTAAGAGAAGCCGGTTTCAATTGTCAAAAATGTGGAGCGCCAATGGTAATTAAAAGAACTAAAAAAGGAAAGACTTTCTTTGGTTGTTCTCGCTGGCCAGACTGTGATGGCGCGGCTTGGAGGAAACCTAAAAAATAGGTAAAGAAACAGGGTCCTCAGATAGTCATTGACAAAAAATTCTTTTGGAGTTATTTTGGGAAGAGTTTGTTGAGATGATGAAAAAAGTTATCTGTCAAGATTGTCAAAAAGGCAAGTGTAAACTTCATTCCGAGCCCCCGACAGCGATAAAAAGACCTTCTTGGGATGAATATTTTATGAATTTAGCCGAAATTGCCGGAACCAGAAGCACTTGTCTACGTCACAAATTGGGAGCGGTGATGGTCAAGAATAAGAGAATTATTGCGACGGGTTACAATGGCGCGCCCAGAGGAATCGAACATTGTCTTGAAGTTGGCTGCTTGCGCGACAGGCTAAAAATTCCTTCAGGCACTCATCATGAAATCTGCATGGGAGTTCATGCCGAACAAAACTTGGTTATTCAGGCCGCTCTTCATGGTGCTTCGACCGAGGAGAGTGATGTTTTTCTGACTCATGGCCCTTGTGCGGTTTGTGCCAAGATTCTAATTAATGCCGGCGTCAAAAGAATTGTTTACCAAAACAATTATCCCGACGAATTCTCTAAAAAATTATTAAAAAAAGCGAAAGTTCAATTAATTAAACTGCCCGAGAAAAAATAATTCTCCTGTCCCGTTTCAAAAATGTCTAGTACAGAACGTCGTCCCGAAATTACCTTTATCGATAAAAAAAGCTTAAATATTCCGGAAGAATTTCCTTTTCCATATCAGCCCGAGGTGTTCTCTGAAGAAGAGGAATTAATATTGCACCGTTTTTTTACCAATATCGACCAACCCATTTTTGCGATTCATAATCTCCCTCAAGAAGTAGTGGGCGCATTATTCTCCCGTTATAGTCGTTTAGAGGGTAGTCTCCGGAGAGTTTTCCTTGATGAATTTTGGGTGAAACCAGAGTTAGGAATTCAAGCAATTGCTTCACAATTACTCGAAGAGACAGACGATTTAGATTTAGCGACGGCGAAAAAAAGAGCCAAAAATTTTTACGAAAGAACTTTTGCTGATTTTGGCGACGACTCTGTTATTCAATTAGGCAGTGTTCATCTCGCCTTCGAGTATGTTTCTCAAATAATCGGTGTTAAAGAAGTTGAAATTCATCGTTTAGCGGCTTATATGGAGAAATCAACGAGATATATTGATCTTTCAACGATGATTAACGGTCATTACCTTTTTGTGGAGCCACCAGAAATCATGGAGTCTGACTTTGCTAAAGAATTCCTCAGGTGGAATACAACATTATTTAATGCCTATAAAAAACATCTACCGACGGTTATTGATCATTTCCGGGAAAAATATCCGCTTGAGGAGCAGGTTTTCCAAGATATAAAAACTGGCACTGAAAGAAACTTCGGTCAATTAGCTGAAGAAGAACAAATGAAGGCTAGGCGGGCTTATGAACAGGCTGTTAAAGCCAAGGCCTTGGATACGATTCGTGTTTTTTTGCCAGTGACAGCCGCCACCAATTTTGGAGCGCATTTTTCCGGACAAACAGCCGAAAATGTGATTAACCACCTCCTAGTTTCTCCTTATGGCGAAGCGAGACTAATGGGAGCGATGGCTTATCAAGAATTAATGAAGGTCGTTCCCAACTTTTTACAAAAGGTTGATCACTCCCATGGTCAAAAAACACGTCAATATTTCAAGGAGATAAGAGAAAAGCAGGAAGAAACGGCTAGTCGATGGGTCGAAGAGATTGAAGAACGGCAACTGAAACCAAAAGTGCGCTTAGTTGATTTTGATAAAGAGGCTGATGTTAATTTAGCGGCGCAGATAATCTATACCGCTCAAGGAGAGAAAAATTTATCTAAGACAGCGATTCTGGCTTGGGCGCGGGAAATTAAAGAAGAAGATTTAAGGGAAAATCCCGGCTTAAGATGGAGTCCTCGATTGGCGGAAATTATTGTTGGTTCTGTTCCTGACAGGAGCGCGGAAGGTTTAAATAGAAGACATAAACTCCCTCGGGCCTTTGAGCATGCTTTCGTCGAAAATGAGTTCTACTGTGATGTGGGTACGTACAAAGATTTAATGAGACAGAGAATGAATTCAACCGAGAGAGTGGTTTTAAGCGCAGAAGATTATGTTGTCCCCAAGGAATTTAGAGAGCCAGGCATGGAAGAAGTTTTAGCAGACTATCTGAAATCAGTGGAGTCAACCAGAGATTTGCATCGAAGAATTGCCGCCAGTGAAGATCTGGAACTGGCGAGGGAGGCAGAATACGTTTGCCTAATGGGGAACAGGCTCCGATTTAATATTAGAGCTAATATTCGCCAGTGGGGCTTTATCGGTGAACTCCGGACTATCGAGGGGGGACATTATTTTTATCGTCGAGCAGTTCAAAATGGAATTAAACAAATGCTTTATATGATGTCTTTTCTTAAACCCCTTTTTGCTCATGTTAACTGGCGGAAAAATCCAGGCTTGGGTAGACTTAAAGCTGAATTTAAAACCCAACAAAAACTGGATGTTGACTAGAGCTTTTTTTCATGGTATTTCTTATACAGGGCAGGAAATCCTCCTGAATTTCTTTATGAAGCTTAATCCTTATTCTGGGTTATTTGTGGATATTGAAGGGCTTGATGGTGCTGGTTGTGCCACTCAAGTAAAAAAAATTGGTCAGGCTTTGATGAAAGAAAAAGTTAAGGTTTACTTAACTAAGGAGCCGACCAGAGGACCGATTGGGAAATTAGTCAGAGCCGCTCTAGAAGGTGAATTTAACAGTCTTCCTCCGGCTTCGGTTCAGCTCCTCTTTGCCGCTGATCGGGGTCGGCATTTAAATGATGAAATTATTCCTCGACTAGAAAAAGGCGAGCTGGTGATTACCGACCGCTATTTATGGTCTTCGGTTGCCTTTGGCTCGATTCATCTTTCCAAGGAATGGCTTTTTAATCTTAACCAGGAATTTATTCTGCCTGATGTCTCAATTTTAATTGATGTTAGTCCGGAAGAATGTTTAAAGAGGATCAAAAAAGAGAAAATCAGTCTTGAGCTTTTTGAGCGCCGCAGTGAACTGGAAAACGCTGGTGAGACTTTTAGTTATTTGGCGAACAAATATCCTTTTTATCTTTATGTTGTTAACGGCGAACGGCCTCCAGACGAGATTACCGAAGATATTGTTAAATTAATTAGAGGAAGAGGGAAGTTTAAAAGAGCGAAAAAGTGAGTGTGGTATAATCTTCTTGTTTAATTAATGACTTCTTTTAACTGCTCCAAAAAATGTTTAATAGTTCAGATTCAGTCAAGCAATCTTCTCAAGGTGTGTATATTGTCTTCGAGGGAGTGGAAGGTGGTGGAAAAACTTCTCAGGCCAGAATTTTAGCAGAAAGACTGAGGCGAGAATTTCCCCAAAGAGAAATAGTTTTAACGAGAGAACCGGGGGGATCATTTATAAGTGACAAAATTAGAACTCTTCTCCTTACCCCTTTCCCGGACGAGGAGGCGATGGAGCCGATTACAGAGATGTACTTGTTTGGGGGTGCCAGAGCGGAATCGTTAAGGAAGGTAGTGAAGCCTGCCCTCGAAAGAGGGGCGGTAGTCATTGCTGATCGTAGTTTCGTTGCAAGTTTGGTGTATCAAGGATTTGCCAGAGGGATTGGTCTTGAGACGATTTGGGAGATGAATAAAATGGCTGTTGGCAATATTTTACCCCACAAAGTGTTTATTTTTGATTTGCCCGTTGAGAAGGGATTAGAGAGAAGGCTAGGAAATGGGAAGTTAGACAGATTAGAACAAGAAGAATTTGAGTTCCACCAAAAGGTGAGGGAGGGATATTTGTTGTTAGCAGAAATAAATCCTGAGCGATTTATAGTGATTGATGCATCATCTTCAATTGAGACGGTACATGAAGTGATTTGGGAGATAGCGAGGCCCCTTTTAATAAATGATGAGGTAAGTGAAGAATTGAGCGGTGAATTTAGAGTAAGAAGGGAAAGGGAATGAGCCTCCACAGCCTCGGTGTGTTATAATACTTTTTAATGCAAAAGATTGTCGAGTGCGTTCCCAATTTTTCCGAGAGAAGAAGGTGAATAGTTTATCTTCAAAGATTAAGAGAGCAATTAAGACTGGGCAACTTGAACTGTGGCAAAGATACTCTGAAAACAAAAGAAAAAATCCTCGACTGACCTATTTATTTTGGGAATCTACTTTAAGATGTAACTTGACTTGTAGACATTGTGGAAGTTCGTGTGGAAATAGAGCAGTAACCGGCGAATTGAAGACGAAAGAAATTAAACAAGCTCTTGAAGAAATCTCTAAAGATTTTCCAGCCAAGAAGATCATGTTGGCAATAACCGGCGGAGAATCGCTTTTAAGAAAAGATATTTTTGAAGTAATTGAATTTGCCGACAAGCTTGGTTTTAATTGCGGGATGGTAACCAATGGCCTGTTATTGACAGTAGAAACAGTAAAAAAATTGAAAAATTCAGGGATAAAGTCAATTTCAATAAGCCTTGATGGTTTAAGGGAAAATCATGAATTCATAAGGGGTAAAGATACCTTTGGAAAAACCTTGGAGGGAATCAGGAATATGATTGAGGAGCAATTCACAATGTCAGAAATTATTACTTGTGTATACCAGAGAAACGTTCAAGAATTGAATCAGATTTATCGACTAGTAAAAAAACTTGGTGTTAAAAGTTGGCGCTTATTCGCCATTAGTCCCATTGGCAGAGCGAAAAATCAGAAAGATTTATTTTTGTCTCCAGAGCAATTTAAATATTTTTTAGATTTTATTAAAGAAAAAAGGAAAAAAGATAAGAATCTCAAAATTTCCTTTATGGAGCAGGGTTTTCTGGGAATTGATTATGAAAATGAGGTTAGGGGTGGCTTTTTCTTCTGTTTGGCAGGTATCAATGTAGGCAGCATTCTTTATGATGGGAGTATAAGTGCTTGTCCGAGTCTCCCCAGAGAATTTATTCAAGGGAATATCAGGAAAGATAAATTTAAAAATGTTTGGGATAATAAATTTAAAGAATTTCGGCAGATAGATTGGAAGAAACAGGGAATCTGCCACGAGTGCGAACAATGGGATTATTGTCATGGTAATGGAATGCATCTTTGGGATTTTGGAAAATCAGAACCCTCTATTTGTGAATATAGACTTTTATGCCAGGTCGGAGATTATTGTTGACATCGGTGAGAGTTTATTGTTAAATAAAAATAGATGTTGGATAAGCTTTTAGTCGAATTAAATGACAATCCAGTTGTTTTATATGGGCCGATGCCGGTCGCATATGGGCCAGGACCAATTGACAACCGTGAGATGGCGGTTTGGACAGCACGAGAAATTTTATCTTCATTGCCTAAAAGTTTTTTTCTAGTGGTGGGAATTATAACTGCTTTAATCATTGGCTTCGTTGCAATTTTGATAAAAAAAAGAAGAACATAGATTCATCCTCGTGGCATTTCTGCTATAATAACCCTCAATGAAGAAAATTGTCGAATGCGTTCCCAATTTTTCCGAAGGTCGGAGAATGACGGTGATTAAAAAAATCGCTGGTGCGGCCAGAGGATTTAAAAAGGTTAAGGTTTTAGATGTTGAATGGGATAAAGACCACAATCGCTCTTTGGTAACCTTGGTGGGTGAGCCGGAACCGGTCTTCGAAGCAGTACTTCAAATAATTAAAGTGGCGACTAAACTGATTGATATGGGAAAGCATCAAGGCGAACATCCGAGAATTGGGGCGACTGATGTTGTTCCTTTTATTCCGGTGGCTGGGGTTTCGATGGAAGAGTGTATTGATTTGGCAGAACGTTTGGGGAAAAGAGTTGGTGAAGAATTAAAAATTCCGGTTTATTTATATGAGGCCGCCGCCACTCGGCCGGAGCGGATTAATTTGGCTGATGTTAGAAAAGGCGAGTATGAGGGATTAAAACAAGAGATTGAAACTAATCCAGATCGAAAGCCAGATTTTGGTCCTCAGAAAATGCACCCGACCGCTGGAGCAATAGTTATCGGCGCGAGAAAATTTTTAATTGCTTACAATGTTAATTTAGAAACTCAAGACGTTCAGGTAGCCAAAGATATGGCCAAACTGGTTCGGGAAAGAGACGGCGGCTTTCCGGCAGTTAAGGCTTTGGGATTCGAGATTGCCGACAAAGGCTATGTTCAGGTGTCAATGAATTTATGCGATTTTGAGAAAACCAATATGGATAAAGTTTTCCGAAAAATCAAAGAAGAAGCGGAAAAAAGAGGCGTCAAAGTTTTGGGTTCGGAGATTTATGGCATGGTTCCCATGGCAGCGCTAAAAGGAATAGATATCAAAGAATTACAGTTGATAGATTTTAAAGAAAATCAGATTTTGGAAAAAAATCTTAAGGATTAATTGGCTCGGGAACAAATTTATTGCTAGGATTTAAAGATGACTTCCGCCTGCGGCGGAACCAGCTCGCGACAGGGTAAAACTTAGTCTAGTTGTTTTCGGTTGGGTCGCGGCTTGCCACGTAAATCCAGCGCAAAAATTATTCCCTCGCCATTTTATATGGCTATTAAGAATCAGACGATCGAGAAATTTTCTGAAAATGTTGCTTCGAAAGCACCGACGCCAGGAGGTGGGGCGACCTCGGCAGTGACAGGAGCGATGGCGGCGGCGTTAGTGAGCATGGTGGCAAAGCTGGGAGTGGCTAAGAATGAGGATTTTAAAGAGATTGAAGAAAAAGCCGAAAAATTGAGAGAAGAGCTTTTGGAATTGGCGGATGAAGATTGTCAGGTTTTTGAAAATGTGATGAAGGCTTACCGTTTGCCAAAGGAGAGTGATAAGCAACAAGAGATAAGAAATAAGAAGATACAAGAAGCCTTGAAAGAGGCGGCTCAAGTTCCCTTGGAGACAGCCAGAAAATCAGTGGCGGTTTTGAAACTGGCTAGTTTTTGCGCTCAAAAAGGCAATCAAAATGCGGTTTCCGACGCTAGAGCAGGAATTGAATTAGCCACGGCCGCTGTCTATGGGGCCCTGGAAAATGTCAGAATTAATCTTGAAAGTATTAAAGACTCGAAGTTCTGCGAAGACTTAAAAGAGAAGATAGATGAACTTCTTGAGTGTGAAGATTTGAAAGCTAGCTGAAAATCTGCTAAACTGATGTCATTACGCACACTCGACTAGACTCCTGCCCTGAACCACGCGCTACGCTTGGGTACAGGGTTAAAAGTCTTCCGGTCGGGTGGAGGAAAAAGGAGAATTAATTTTCTGATGGCAAAAAAAGAAATAACCTTAAAGGAACTGCTTGAAGCCGGGTGTCATTTTGGTCACCAAGTGACCCGGTGGAATCCCAAAATGAAGCCCTATATTTTCACCGCCCGCGAGGGAATTCATGTTTTTGATTTAGCCAAGACGAAAGAAGGTTTGGAAGACGCCTGCGCTTTTGTCAAAGATTTAGTGAGCCAAGGCGGCAAGATTATCTTTCTTGGAACTAAAAGACAGGTTAAAAAGGTCATTGTCGAAGTCGCCAAGGAAGTGGGCATGCCTTATGTCGATCAAAGATGGTTGGGAGGAACGATTACTAATTGGGGAGAGATTAGGAAAAGAATTGAAAGAATGCAGGAGCTGAAAGAGAAGAGAGAAAAAGGAGAATTTAATAAATTTACCAAAAAAGAAAGAATCATGATTGATCGTGAAATTAGTAAATTGGAGAAATTTTTTGGCGGCTTGGTAGGACTCGAAGAATTACCTGAGGCCCTTTTTGTCATCGATATTAAAAGAGAAATTGCGGCGGTCAGAGAGGCCAATAAAAAGGGGATTAAAGTCGTGGCCCTGGTTGATACTAATTGTGACCCAGATTTGGTAGACTATGTGATACCGGGAAATGATGATGCCAGCGGCTCGGTCGAGTTGGTGGTGAGAAAAATTGGTGAAGCCTGTAACACAGAGGCGCAGAAGAAAAAAGAAACGCAGAAAAAGAAGCAGGCTAATAGAGAGAATAAATAAAATGATGAAAATAAAGGTTGATCAGGTAAGAAAATTAAGAGAAAGAACCGGGGCGCCGGTGATAGAGTGCCGTAATGCTCTTCAACAAGCCCTTCGGCTACGAGCTCAGGGCCGAGTGGCTGGTGGTGATGAAAAGAAAGCGATTGAAATTTTAAAGAAAAAAGGTTTGGAAAGAGCGGCGAAGAAAAAAGAGAGAGAAACCAAAGCCGGAGTCGTTGCCAGTTATGTTCACGCGGACAAAACCAAAGGAGCCACTGTCATTGTTTCCACCGAAACTGATTTTGTTGCCAGAAACCCCGAATTTCAGCAATTAGCTTATGAAATTGCCATGCAGGTAACGGCCATGGACCCGGAAGGGATTGAAGAATTATTAAAGCAACCCTGGATTCGTGATGAACAGAAGACGATTCAAGAACTGATTGATGAAAATATTGCCAAATTTGGCGAGAACATTAAGATTGAAGAATTCAAACGCTTTTCAGTTTAATTAATTAAACTATGGATTTTGAAGATGTTCGACCGAGAATGGAAAAAAGTCTTGACTTTCTTCGTCAGGAGATATTCTCGATTCGTTCCGATAAAGCCGCCCCTTCAATTCTGGAAAACCTTCTCTGCTCGGTTTACGGTGGCACTCAGCAGCTGAAATTGGTTGAGCTAGGAACGATTACCAGTCCTGACCCGAGAACCTTGGTTTTTCAACCCTGGGATGTTTCGATTATTGGTGAGATTCGTCAGGCGATTTCTAAGACAGAAATTGGTCTCACGCCGATTATTGACGGCGCGGTCATTAGAATGGCGGTGCCGCCCCTTTCTTTGGAAAGAAGACAGGAATTGCTTAAACTTTTGGGGAAATTGTTGGAGAACGCCAAAATAAGCATCCGGATGATTAGGCGAGATAAAATGGTAGAAATTAAAAATGCTTTTGAAAATAAAGAAGTCTCTGAAGACGAAAAATTCCGGAGCGAACAAGAACTTCAAAAAATCACTGACGAATATATCGGAAAGATAGAAGAGATGGGGAAGAAAAAAGAGAGTGAGCTAACTACCGTTTAAGACTTTAAGATGTTACTAACTCTGGTCGCCTTCGTTTTAATTTTAAGCATTCTTATTTTTGTTCATGAATTTGGTCATTTTATTGTCGCCAAGAAAACAGGCATTAAGGTCGAAGAGTTCGGCTTTGGTTATCCACCGAGAATTTGGGGAAAGAAAATAGGGGAGACGATTTATTCAATCAATGCCTTGCCTATTGGTGGTTTTGTCAAGCTTCTGGGTGAAGAACTAGGCGAGGAAGTAGACGAGAAAGAAAAAGGAAGGACCTTTTATTCTAAATCGAAAAAAGTAAGGGTCGTCACTCTTTTAGCTGGAGTGACGATGAATTTTGTTTTAGCGGTGGCTGTTTTCTCCATTATTTATACCCAAATCGGCATTCCCACAAAGACTGATAAAGTGATGGTTGTCGGCATCGCCGAAAATTCACCAGCCGACGTAGCGGGGCTGAAGGAAAATGACATCATTATCGCCGCTAACGGAAAAAATGTTACCGATAACGATTCGTTTATCCAAATCACTAAAGAAAAGGCCGGCCAAAAACTGGTTTTAGAGGTCAAAAGAGATAAAGACAATCCCTGCCAACAAAAAGTTCTAGGAGGAGTCCCGGGAATGGAGATTTCCTGCCGCGACGGCAATTTAATCGTGACGGTCTTTCCTCGAGAGAATCCACCAGTAGGAGAAGGTCCTTTGGGAGTCGCCATTTCCCAGATGGAGATGAAATTTTATCCTTTTTGGCAGATGCCCATCAGGGGTTCGATTGAGGGATTTAAAGAAGCTTTTGCCTGGACCCGATTAATTTTAAAATCATTAGTAGAAATGATTGTTCAGTTGGTAACTTTGGGCAAAATTCCTCAAGATGTGGCCGGACCAATCGGGATTTTTCAGGTGA
>Ga0315285_10007770_pt1 | contig 11011 bp, 8 predicted proteins | sample YL17G09_36_MG_FD_203698 | JGI IMG/M metagenome (GOLD analysis project Ga0315285, IMG submission 203698) | Sediment microbial communities from Yellowstone Lake, YNP, Wyoming, USA - YL17G09_36 | ecosystem: Environmental > Aquatic > Freshwater > Lake > Sediment | place: USA: Wyoming | collected... | reverse complement strand
CAAGTTCGTCGAGGTCGCCCTGGCCTCCGCGGCGGACTGCGTCGTAACCGGGAACACCCGCCATTTCCCCGCCAAGACATGCGGCAAGGTCCGCATCCTCACACCCGCCCAGTTCCTTGCCCGCCTGGCCGGCGAAATGCACCGGCCATAGGCAGCCATAGCCATGCCCGTCGGCCCTCGCGCCTGTGCGCAACGTTCTTTCCGCAAGCGAAAGCGGCGTCGCCGTCCCGACTCCGTCCCGCCTTCGGCGGACTGCGCGGTACTCTGCCGCCGCACTCCAAAGGCTGGCACGTTATCTCCGCGTCTGCGCCTATCGCATCTTGCGTCCGTGGCGGCCTGTCTTCTTGGGCGAGGTGTATTCTTCTTTATCCGGGTCGGCGTCGCCGCGACGAGCTTCGCCCCGCTGGCGGTCGTCTCGCCCCACTTCGTCGGCCCCCGCCGGGCCGGGGCCGCCTCTGTGGCGTGCCTCGGCTTCATCGGCTTTCTCGGCCTGGCCTTCAGCCTCGTTGCGCAGGGCCTGTATCCGGTCGCGTAGTCTTGCCGCTTTTTCGAACTCCAACTCCTCGGCCGCCTTGTACATCTCCTCTTCCAGGTGGGCGATGAGCTCCAGCAAGTCGAACTCGCGCTCGTTGACGTGGATGGCCTCGCGGGCGACCTTGCGGGCCCGCAACTGGTCGGCCAGGACCGTGCGGATTTCCTTGCGGATCGTCTCGGGCGTTATGCCGTGCTCGGCGTTGTAGGCGAGCTGGGTATCGCGGCGGCGGTTGGTCTCGTCGATGGCCTGCTTCATCGCGCCGGTCACGCGGTCGCCGTACAGAAACACCTGGGCGTTGACGTTGCGGGCGCATCGGCCGATGGTCTGGACCAGGCTCGTGGCCGAGCGGAGGAAGCCCTCCTTGTCGGCGTCGAGGATCGCCACCAGCGAGACCTCCGGCAGGTCCAGCCCCTCGCGAAGGAGGTTCACGCCGACCAGCACGTCGAACTTGCCCTCCCGCAGCTCGCGGAGGATGTCGACGCGCTCCAGCGTGTCCACCTCGCTGTGGAGGTACTGGCAGCGGAAGCCCTCGTTGCGGACGTACTGCGACAGGTCCTCGGCCAGGCGTTTGGTCAGCGTGGTTATCAGCGTCCGCTCGCCGACGGCGACGCGCTTGCCGATCTCCGCCAGCAGGTCCGCCACCTGCCCGCGGGCCGGGCGGACCGCCACCCGCGGGTCCACCAGCCCCGTCGGGCGGATGATCTGCTCGACGATCTCCCCGCCGGTGCATCGCAGCTCGTATTCCGCCGGCGTGGCCGAGACGAAGACCACCTGCTTCCACATCGCCTCGAACTCATCGAAGCGAAGCGGGCGGTTGTCCAGCGCGCTTGGCAGGCGGAAGCCGTGCTCGACGAGCACCTCCTTGCGGCTGCGGTCACCGTTGTACATCGCGCGGACCTGCGGGACCGTCACGTGGCTCTCGTCGATGACCAGCAGGAAGTCATCGCCGAAGTAGTCTATCAGCGTGTAGGGCTTCTCGCCGGCGGATCGCCCGTCGAGGTGCCGCGAGTAGTTCTCGATGCCCGGGCAGAAGCCCACCTCGAGAAGCATCTCGATGTCGTACTTCGTCCTGGCCGAGAGGCGCTGGGCCTCCAGCAGCTTGCCCGCGTTGCGAAACTCGATGAGCCGCTGGTCAAGCTCCTTGCGGATGCCGCCGGCGGCGGCCTCGATCGTGCCCTCATCGGCGACGTAATGCACGGCCGGGAATATGAACACCTGCTCCACCGGCGACAGCGCATCGCCGGTGACGGGGTTTATCAGGTGCATCGCTTCGACCTGGTCGCCGAAGAACTCGACCTGGTAGCCGAACTCCTCGTAGGCTGGATGGATCTCGATCGTGTCGCCGCGGACGCGGAATGTGCCCCGCTTGAAGTTCACGTCGTTGCGGTCGTACCGGAGAGCGATGAGCTTTCGCAGCAGTTCCTGCCGGTCCGCCACGTCGCCGACTCGCACGGCGGCGACCATCTTCTGGTATTCCTCCGGCGAGCCCAGGCCGAAGATGCACGAGACGCTGGCGACGATCAGCACGTCGCGCCGGCTGGAAAGGCTGGTGGTGGCGGACAGGCGGAGGCGGTCGAGGTCGTCGTTCCGGCTGGCGTCTTTTTCGATGTAGATGTCCCGCTGCGGGATGTACGCCTCGGGCTGGTAATAGTCGTAATAGCTGACGAAATACTCGACGGCGTTTTGGGGGAAGAGTTCCTTGAACTCCTCGTAGAGCTGGGCGGCGAGCGTCTTGTTGTGGCTGATGACCAGCGTGGGCTTGTTGATCCGCTCGACGACGTGGGCCATGGTGAACGTCTTGCCGGTGCCCGTCGCGCCCAGCAGGACGTTGAACTTCTGCCGGCGATGGATATTTTCCGTCAGGCGCTCGATAGCCTGCGGCTGATCGCCGCGAGGGGTCATCTTGGATACGACCTTGAAGTCCGGCATAGTCCGTTGATTCTATCCGCAGATTGCGCAGATTTACGCGGATTATAACGACAAGCCTCTGGTCTGCGCAAATCTGCGCAATCTGCGGATGCTTTCCTCGCCGCATTCGGTTACAATCTACCCGTTCGGGCGTTGCCCGAACCGTTTCCGCCCCAGGGGCGTGGAAAGCAATCGCATATGTCCATCAACATCCTATGCGTCGGTGACATCGTGGGCCGGCCCGGCCGAATGGTGCTCGCCGACAAACTTCCCGCCTTCATCGAGGAGCGAAAGGTCGACTTCGTCGTCGCCAATGCCGAGAACGCCGCCGGCGGCAGTGGGCTTACGCCGCAGATCGTCAAGAAACTCCACCACTACGGCGTCGACGCGATCACGCTCGGCGACCACGTCTTCCGCAAGCGCGAGATCGTCCAGGCAATGGAGCAGTCCGACCGCATCGTCCGCCCGGCGAACCTCCTGCCAGGCGCGGCCGGGAGGCGATGGACCGTCGTGCCGACAAAGGACAGCCGCTGCCAGGTCGCCGTGATGTGCGCCCTTGGCCAGATGTACATGGGCAACTGGAACTCGCCCTGGCAGGCCGTGGCCAAGACGCTGGAGGAAATCCCGGCGGATGTGAAGATCCGCGTCGTGGACTTTCACGCCGAGGCCAGCAGCGAGAAGATCGCCATTGGCTGGTACCTCAACGGCAAGGTGAGCATTGTCTTCGGCACGCACACTCACATTCCGACGGCCGACGCACGTGTGCTGGACGGCGGGACCGCCTTCATATCCGACGTTGGCATGACCGGCCCATACGACGGCATCCTGGGCCGGCGCAAAGACCGCGTGCTCAGCGCGCTGACAACCTCCATGCCGGCTCGGTTCGACATCGCCGAAGGCGACCCGCGCCTCTGCGGCATGCTCGTCGCGGTCAACCCGCAGACCGGCAAGGCCGAGACCGCCGAGCGCATCGAGATCCACGGCGCGGTCGCCGAAGGAGGCGCCTACGACGCCGACGACGGCCAGGGCAGAAGCCACGACTGACGCTCCGATGAACTGACGTTGCGCGGGCTTTGGCCGCAACCAAAAGAAGAATTCAACGCAGAGCACGCAAAGCCCGCAGAGAATAATGGATAGGACTCTTTGTCTGCATCTTCTCGGCGCGCTCTGCGTGCTCTGCGTTGAGTTCTCTTCCTTCTCTTTGCTCTGGCCGAGGCCACGGAGCGGTCGAAACATGCGAGTGCTCATATCGGGATCGACGGGACTGATCGGCTCGGCCTTGGCGGCAAGCCTCCGCGATGCCGGCCATGAGACCGCCGGCCTCGTCCGGCCCGGCTCGGCCGCTACCGGGGCCAACGTGCGATGGGACCCCTCCGCCGGCGCCATCGACGCCGACGCCCTCGCGGGATTCGACGCCGTGGTCCACCTGGCCGGGGAGTCCATCTCCGGACGATGGACGCGGGCCAGGAAGGACCGCATCGCCGACAGCCGGGTCCAGGGCACGCAAACGCTCTGTAAGGCCCTGGCCGCACTGCCCGCCGCGGCCCGGCCGGCGGTGCTGATCGGCGCCTCGGCCGTCGGCTATTACGGCGACCGGGGCGATGAGCTGCTGGCCGAGGGCGCCGTGCCCGGCAAGATGTTCCTGTCCGACGTGTGCCAGCAGTGGGAGGCCGCCACCGCCGCAGCCGCCGAGGCCGGCATACGCGTTGCCAACGCCCGATTCGGCGTGGTGCTCAGCGCCCGAGGCGGGGCACTTCGCAAAATGCTCACGCCGTTTGGCATGGGCCTGGGCGGGCGAATCGGCTCCGGCAGGCAGTACATGAGCTGGATCGCACTGGGCGACGCCGTCGCCGCCATCCGTTGGATCATCGACCACGCCGCCCTGGCCGGGCCCGTCAACGTCGCCTCGCCGAACCCCGTCACCAACGCCGCGTTCGCCGCCGCACTGGGCCGGGCGCTGCACCGACCGGCCCTGCTGCCCACGCCGGCCTTCGCCCTGCGCATTGCACTGGGCCAGATGGCCGACGAACTGCTGCTGGCCTCGGCGCGCGTGGCCCCGCGCAAACTCCTCGACTCGGGCTTCAAGTTCCGCTGCCCCACCCTGCCCGAAGCGCTTCGCGAGGCGCTTGGGTAGGACCGGTGGCCGCTGACCCCCAGAAAGCCAAAGCCCGACCGGGGCCGTCAAACAATTCTGGCCTGGGCAGGCGCCAAGCCAACTAGAGCCAGTATCATCTTATTCCACAAGATGTTAAGCTGCAACCATAACTCCTGACAGGCAACTAGTCGGCCAGCCAATTCAATAGACCATCAAAATATATTTAATTATTAGCTATAAACTACTTGCTTTATTAGCCGATGGTTCTATAATGCACATGTAAGAGGTGAGACAATGGCCGACAAACGTACGATGACACTCAATCTGACGGATTTGGAGATGGAAGTCCTTGAACAGCTCGCGGAGCGAAAGGAGTTGTCGAAGACGGCGGTATTGAGGCAGGCGCTGAGGCTCTACCAGATGGTGTCGATCCGGATGGACAAGGGCGAGAAGATTTATTTCGAGGATGAACTTGAGAAGAAGAAAAGCGAACTGGTGATGCTCTCATGAGCCAAGACATTCTAATCTGGGAGCGTTCGGGTGAGACGTTTGTTACCGCCAGATTCCACGAAAACGTTACAGCGGAACAAATAGCTCGGGCTGAGTTGCAGTGGAAGCCGCATCGGATTGCGGCAATTGAGAAGCTGATCTCAAAGGGACTGATGCCACCGGAAGCCCGTCGCCTAATCCAGCATTCTCATTGGGACTGGGTAGCCAAAGCGGTGGCATTGCGGGAACGCACCTTGGATACCAGGTGCTTCGGGATTGAACTGGCGGACGAATGGCAGGGCCTGATGATAGTCGAATTGGCGGCCCATGTTGCGGAACTTGGCGAGGATCGAGGCAAGCCACTCGTATACATCGAGTTCCTGGAGTCGGCACCTTGGAATCTGCGGGACATTTGCGAGAGCCCTCGTTTCGGATTGATTGGAATGCGGCTGGTCGAAGCTGCTGTAAAGTTGAGTATCGTCGAGGGTTTTCACGGCCGAGTCGGGCTTCACGCCCTGCCTCAAGCAGAACCGTTCTACGAAAAGCGGTGCTTGATGAAGCACGTCGAAGGTGCGGTCAAACATGGGATGAAGTATTATGAAATGAGTAGGGAAAACGCAGTGAAGTTTCTAGGAGAAGGGCGATGACTATTCAATTGAGCAATGATCGTGCTTGGCTGGAGCGAATGGCCAAGGAGGAAGACTACGGGTTCGTTTCTGCTGGTGGTTTGTTTGCGGAGGCTCTTTCCCAGGCGCAACCGCATGCGGCCGGAGGTGGACCAAGGGCGCTGGGAAGGCTTATCGAGTTGGCTCGCCGCCAAAAGGGCCTGTCCGTACCCGAATTGGCCAAGAGGGCCGACATAGATTTGGCGGACGCGGTTGCCCTTGAAATGAGCGGAACGAGTGAGCCTCAGCCGCGAACACTGTACGGACTGGCCAAGGCTCTCAGTCTGCCTCCCGGCGGATTGATGGAATTGGCCGGGCTAGTGCAAAGACGTGATGACAAACTGACCGCCGCCGCTGTGCGTTTTGCCGCAAAAGCGGAGCCAATGGCTAAGCTGTCTCCAGAAGAAAGAGATGCACTTGAAGAATTCGTAAGGGTATTGGCGGAATCGTCAGATCGGAAATAGCATGGATGCCCCACTCTTGCAGTCACGGCCAGCGCGAGACATAGATGTCGCTGTCGAAAAAGTTCTTCGGGACTTGGGAACACCTGAGCCACCACTCAAACTGGGAGATGTCCGTCGGTTGCTCAGCCTTGACCGTGCCTATTATTCTTCGACCAGTGGCGGGGCGGTTTCCGAGACGATACACCGTCTCACAATCGCCGGCAAACAAGTACTGGATAGGCCTTCAATCCTGTGTGATAATGGGGGACAGTCACCTATTATCGCTGCCCTCTTGCCTTTGCCTGGTCTTTCGCGGCAAGCTTGTTGCGGCAAGCTCTTGCGGAATTGGCTGGGCTTTGGGTAAAGTGCCTGCTTCCGGCGCGGCGAGGGCGTTTCTCGCTTTGACCGGCAGCGGATGCTTTACGGGACCATCGCGGCCCCGGAGGACCGTCAGGGCCATGTGGTTCTATGCCTTCCCCATCTTCCTCAGCGCGCTATTGCTGTTCCAGGTCCAGCCGATAATCGCCAAGCACATCCTGCCGTGGTTCGGCGGAACGCCGGCGGTCTGGACCACGTGCATGGTCTTCTTCCAGGTGGCCCTGCTCGGCGGGTACGCATACGCGCACCTGAGCATCCGCCTGCTGACGCCCAGAAAGCAGGCCGTGCTGCACGGGCTGCTGCTGGCGGGGTGCATTGTGCTGCTGCCTGCTATCCCCGCCGAGACGTGGAAACCCATCGGCGGGCAGTCCGAGATTCCGCGAATCCTGGCACTGCTGGCGGTCACCATCGGCGGGCCGTACCTGATCCTCGCCGCAAACGGGCCGCTGCTCCAGGCGTGGTTCAGCCGGGAGTTTCCCAAGGCATCCCCCTACCGGCTCTATGCCCTGTCGAACGTCGGCTCGCTGCTGGCGCTGTTGAGCTACCCGGTGCTGCTGGAGCCTGGGCTTTCGCTGCGGTGGCAGGAGTATTCGTGGTCCGGGCTTTTCGTGCTGTTCGCGGCCGCGTGCGGCATCTGCGCGTGGCGGGCCTTCCATGCGGGCGTGGCGGGGGCAGGGGAAATCACGGGCAAGATGCCCGTGGGACTCACGGGCAGGATGCCCGTGCTACGCGAGACGCCCATGCCACGCACCGAGGCGCCGGCGACTGTCGTGGCCGGGGCGGGGATGGGGGAAACCACGGGCAAGTCCTTGGGACCCCTTACGGGGATGCCCGTGGGACTCACGGGCAGGTCCTTGGGACCCCTTACGGGGATGCCCGTGCTACGCGAGACGCCCATACCACGTCTTCAGGCACGTTCTGCGGTCGAGCCGCCGGCGCCCGTGGCAGCCGAGGCTATCCAGGCCCCCGTGCCCCCCGCCCAGCCGGCCCGCCTCCTGCCGTGGTTCCTTGCCGCGCGCGTCGAGCCCGGCCCGGCGATCCGTCCGGGCCTGGTCCGGGGCGCCCTCACGCTGCTTCTGCCGGCCTGTGCGTGCGTGGTGCTGCTGGCGACGACCAACCAGATGACCCAGGACCTGCCGGTGGTGCCGTTCCTGTGGATTATTCCTCTGGCGCTTTACCTGCTGACGTTCATCATCTGCTTCGACCGTGACTGGTGGTACTTCCGCCCGCTGTGGATTGGGCTGATGGGCCTGGGCCTGTGGGGCATCTACGAGGCGGTCCAGGCCGGCGTGGACATGCCCGTGCTGAAACAGATCGTCCTGTACTCGGCGGGGCTGTTCACCTGCTGCATGGTCTGCCACGGCGAGTTGGCCCGGCTGAGGCCCGCGCCCAACCGCCTGACGGGCTATTACCTGCTTATCTCCGCCGGCGGGGCGCTGGGCGGGCTGTTCGTCGCGCTGGCCGCCCCGAAGCTCTTCTCGGGCCCCTGGTCGGGCTTCTGGGAGTTCCAAGGCGCGCTCATCGCGTGCGGCACGCTGCTGGCGGTCGTGATGGTGCTGGACAGGCGGTTCATACGCTTCCTCCAATGGACAGGCCCGGTCTGGCTGCGCGCGGGATTCGCCTCAGCCTGCCTGAGCCTGTTGATCTGTCTGAGCGTGTATTTCGTCCGCCAGGCCCGCGCGGACACGGGCAGCACGGTGGAAGTCAGCCGCAACTTCTACGGCATCCTTCGCGTCGAGAAGTCGCCCTACTTCGAGGGCGACGGTGACGGCGACAAGATCAACCTGATGCACGGACGGATCACTCACGGCACGCAGTACACGAGCGATAACTATCGCACGAAGCCCGTGAGCTACTACGGTCCGACCAGCGGCATCGGAGTCGCCGACGCGGCCCTTCGTCAGCGTGGCGGTCACGTCGAGCGGATGCCGTCGCTCATGAACAAGCCCGGCGACGGCGCTACGGCCAGCCCCGCGACCACCGACCCCACGACCACCGCACCCGCGACCATGCATGCATCTGGCGCACCGGCCAACGCCGGGGCCAACCTGCGGATCGGCGCGGTGGGCCTGGGCGCCGGCGTGGTTGCGGCCTACGGGCAGCGCGGCGATTTCATCCGGTTCTACGAGATAAACGCCGACATGCTCCGCATATCCGACGCCCACTTCACCTACCGCAAGGATGCGCACGCCCGGCACGCCCGCACGCAAGTCGTCCTGGGCGATGCCAGGCTCACGATGGAGCGGCAGCGCCAGCAGGGCCAAAGCGGGCAGTTCGACGTGATCGTCCTGGACGCCTTCAGCGGCGATTCCATCCCCCTGCACCTGCTGACCAGCCAGGCCGTGGAGTTGTACCTCTACCACCTGAAGCCCGACGGCGTGCTGGCGTTTCACATCTCCAACCGCTACCTCCTCAACCTGCAAGGCCTGGTCCGCGGCCTGGCTGACCAGGCCGGAAAGATGTCCATGCTCATCGAGAGCGACGACGATGATAACGACCCAAGGCAGGACAGGTCCACCTGGGTGCTGGCTACCGGCAGCGCCGAACTGCTGGACGCGATGAAGCAGTTCCCCAGCGCGGCGGATTGGCCAAAGGACGGCGCCAAGCCGATCGTCTTCACCGACGACTACAGCAACCTCTTCCAGTTGCTCGACCTCGGCGGGGAGTGAGTGCCAACGGCGATTCGATGGATCGGGTGCCGTGGTTTGCGGAGCCCCTTGGGGCGAAGCAATCACGTGGCGGCAATGCGACGTGGTTGCTGCGCTTCGCTTCGCAAACCACGGCACCCGACGGTTTTGAATTATCGGACAGCCTCAATGTTTGCTTGGGGGTGGCACGAGGTACCCAACCTCAAATGCCCACCGCGACCATCAAGGCTCTGCCACCCTACTCCCTATCTACTACTTCCTACCTACTTCTTCCTACTACCTATTACCTACTCCCTACTACCTTCTTCTCACAGCATCCCGTACTTCTTCATTTTCTTGTACAGCGTGGTGCGGTTGATGCCGAGGTCGTCGGCGGTGGCCTGGCGGTTGCCGTTGTGGGCTTGCAGGCTGGCCAGGATGATCTGTTTTTCCGGGGCTTCCAGGGCCGTGGCGAGAGTCGTGCCGCTGATCGGCGCCGTCATTGCCCCGCCCGGTGCGGAGAGGTTCTGGAGCACGCTGGGGGGCAGGTCGTCGGGGCTGATGATGCTCTTGCGGCAGAGCACGACGGCGCGTTCGACGCAGTTCTCCAGTTCGCGCACGTTGCCCGGCCAGTTGTAATGCTGCATGAGTTCGAGCGTCTCCGGCGCGAAGCCCTCGATTGGCCGGTTGCTGCCGTCGAGATACTTGGCCAGGAAGTGCTCAGCCAGCAGGCAGATGTCCCCTATCCGCTCGCGAAGCGGCGGCAGGTCGATGTTCACCACGTTTATGCGGTAGTAGAGGTCGTCTCGGAATCGCCCGGCCGCAACTTCGGCCCGCAGGTCGTGGTTGGTGGCCAGGATGACCCGCACGTCGGATGTCTGCGTGGCGTTGGAGCCGACAGGCTCGAACTGTCGTTCCTGGAGCACGCGCAGCAGTTTGACCTGGAGCTGCGGGCTGGCGGTGGCGACCTCGTCCAGGAAGATCGTCCCGTTGTCCGCCGCGGCGAACTTGCCCATCTTGTCGGTCACCGCGTTGGTGAACGCCCCGCGCACGTGGCCGAAGAGCTCGCTCTCCAGCAGCGTCTCGGTCAGTGCGCCGCAGGCGACCTCGACGAACGCACCCGCCGCGCGCGGCGAGTGCGCGTGGATCGCACGGGCGATCATGCTCTTGCCCGTGCCGCTCTCGCCGGTGACAAGCACGGTGCTCCGGCTGTCGGCGACGGCGTCGATGAGGTCGAAGACCTTGGCCATGCGGTAGTCCTGCCCGACGATGTTGCGGAAGCTGTAGCGGTCGGTCAGGGCCTGGCGGAGCTGGCGGTTCTCGGCCAGGAGGCGCTGCTGCTGGAGCGCCCGCTGGACGGCCAGGCGAACGTCGTCGTCGATGATCGGCTTGGTCAGGTAGTCGTACGCGCCGAGCTTGATGGCCTCGATGGCGGACTCGATCGTGCCGTAGCCGGTCACGAGGATGACCACCACCTCCTCGTGGTTGGCCTTGACGTAGCGGAGCAGCTCGAAGCCGTCGCTGGCGGGCATCGAGACGTCGGTGATGACCAGGTTGAACTGCGAGGCCTTGAGGCAGTTGATTGCCTTGGCGATGGTGGAGGCGATGGTGACGTCGTAGCCATCGAGCTCCAGAAAGCCGCCGAGGCTGTCGAGGATGATCTGGTCGTCGTCGACAAGCAGGATGCTGGCCTTGGCCTGGCCGGTGTCGTTCATGGCTGGTTCCTCATTCCTGTTTGTACGGCCCGGCCGGCGGGCAGGTCGGTCGCAGCGGCAGTTGCACGCGGAAGATCGTCCCGCCGCCGGGGTTGCACTCGGCGCCGATCGAGCCGCCGAGGTGCTGGAGTATCTCACGGCACAGGGTCAGACCAA
>Ga0315285_10007769_pt1 | contig 11012 bp, 7 predicted proteins | sample YL17G09_36_MG_FD_203698 | JGI IMG/M metagenome (GOLD analysis project Ga0315285, IMG submission 203698) | Sediment microbial communities from Yellowstone Lake, YNP, Wyoming, USA - YL17G09_36 | ecosystem: Environmental > Aquatic > Freshwater > Lake > Sediment | place: USA: Wyoming | collected... | reverse complement strand
GCACGTGATCGGGGTTGCGGCGTTTGGTCGATTTGCTCATACCTCCATGATAGCACAGATTGAAACTTGAACCCGACCCGCGATAACTCTACAAAGACCTTAAGTTGTGACAGATGCCGATGGGCACCATCTACCAACCCCCAATGTTTAGACGGTCAGCATTGTACACGGATCGGTAGGGTGGCAACACTGATCAGCACGGAGATGACGAAACAACAAGGCTCAGTCTGTGTCGAAGGGGGCTGTTGTTTGTCAGCGTGGGACAGATAGGCTATAATAGCGCAAAACAAAGACCATCGCTGGCATCAAGCGTCCTTTGCCCGATCAGGCAGGACTGCACCAACCGGGATTCGGTCAACATCGTACTGCAAACACGCCGCCTGGTCGAGAGCGGTGTTTGTTGTCTGGGTGGGACATGAGAGCAACTTGCTGGCCTCCCATCCTACCGTACGCATGGTCTGGGGAGGATGATTGAAACCTACCCTGTGCAGGAAGTGCAAGGCGCTATCTCCTACCCCGCTCAAATCGGGCGGCCTCTCTGTGTGAAGGAGGCAATGTACACTTTTCCCCGACAGATCGAGCCAGGGAACTGGGTGAAGCGCTGGTACGACCCAGATGACTTCATTGTCAGGGCTCCGCAGGAGATGAACCCTTGACCACATCCAAGCCTCCAATCGTGCAGCCCACACGAGCCCTTCCCTTCGACCAACTCCCCTGGGACGACTTTGAGCGACTGTGCCTCAGGCTCCTGCCGCGCGAGGGCTTCGATAACCCCCAGCACTACGGCGCCGGCGGCGGCGAGCAGGGGCGCGACATCGTCGCACTTCGCAATGGCCAACTGTGGTACGTCCAGTGCAAGCAGGTCAGGCGGTGTGGGCCGAAGGTCTTGCTCAATGAGATCGAAAAGATCCAGAAGCTGATGGAGAACAACCCGGACCTGCATCCTGCTGGATGGCTGTTCATTGCCTCGTGTGACGTACATGCCACCGCACGCGACCGGGCGAGTAAGCGTTGCACGGAACTGGGTCTGGAATGCGAGGTGTGGGGCCGTACCGACCTGGACGCTCGTGTTCAGTCGCATCCCGGCATCGTTGGCACGTTCTTTGGTTGGTACGCTCGCCCCATCGGTATCCCGTTCCAGGCCGGACTCCTCCCCCCGCACTTCGTCCCCCGCCCTGAGGTGAGCATCAATCTTAAAGTCCAACTGGTGGCTGATGAAACTACCGCTTCCGGCACTTTGGTCATAAGTGCTATCCATGGGATGGGTGGCATTGGGAAGACCACGCTCGTTGATTACCTGACCCGCGATCCCGAAGTACAAGCCCGCTTCCCTGACGGTATCCTGCGGGTTACCCTCACCCAGCAGCCAGACGTTCTCTTGCTTCTTGCGGACTGGATTCAGGCACTGGGCGATTACAGCTTCCACCCCATGGTTGTGGAAAGCGCATCAGCCCATCTACGTACGCTGTTGCACGACAAAGCCTGCCTCCTGGTGGTAGACGATGCCTGGCAGGCCGACACTGTGCGCCCCTTCATGGTGGGCGGAGAACACTGCCGGGTGTTGGTCACGACTCGCGATGCGACACTGGCGCCCAAGGTGGGCGCCCGCCCGTACGAACTGGACGTGATGACCGAAGCACAGGCGCTGGCGCTGTTCGAGGCGCGGTTGCGGAAACCGCTGGGCGGCGATCGAACTCAGGCAGCAGCGCTGGCTCGCGAATTGGGCTACCTGCCGCTGGCGCTAGAACTGGCAGCGGCACAGGTGGAGGGCGGCGCGACCTGGGCGGAGTTGCTGGCTGCATTCCGCAAGGGGCTGGCCGACCTGGCGGTGTTGGACCTGGACGAGGCGACCTACCGCAACGAGAGTCTGCGCCTTTCCTTCCGTCTGAGCCTAGAGCAACTCTCAGCCGAAGACCAGGGAGCCTTTGCCTGGGTGGGGGTGCTGCCGGAGGATGCGCGCCTCAACCCGGCGATGGCCGCCACGCTATGGGAGCAGCCAGAGGCAGATGCCAGCAAGCGACTGTGCCGCCTGCGGAACAAGTCACTGCTCAAGTCCGAAAGCGAAGATTGTTACACCGTCCACGACCTGCTGCACGACGAGGCGAAACTGCGCCTGGTCGAACGGATGCCACTGCTGGAAGCCCACGCCGCGCTCCTGGCCCGCTACCGGCAGAAGGCTCCTGACGAACGGTGGGATCGCCTGTCCGACGATGGTTACATTCACGAGCACCTGACCTGGCACATGGAGCAGGCCGGACAGGCCGAGGTGATCCACACCCTGCTGCGGCTGGAAACGCAGGAGGGGCGTAACGCGTGGCACGAAGCTCGAGAGGCTTTGCGCCAGACGACTGGCTATATAGCCGACATCAAGCGGGCCTGGAGATTGGCAAGCCAAGATGCTGGGAACCAGGCGTTGGCTCTTCAATGTCGGTATGCTCTCATCCAGGCTAGCCTCAAGAGTCTGGCAATGAATATCCGGGAGCTACTGCTGCTCGCTCTCATAGAAGCAGGACTGCTGACGCCCTTACAGGGTTTGGCTTACGCTCGCCAAACATCACACCCAGAACAACGAGCAGAAGCATTGCAGGAATTGGCGCAGCTTCCCGCCCTCGGAAACGCGCGAGGGGAGATTCTGGTCGAGGCTTTGACTGCCGCTCGCGAGATTCCGAATGGCGAGATTCGAGGTAGGGAACTGTTTTTTCTGGCTTTCCTTTTGCCAACCGATCTTCAACGCCAGGTTTGGGCTGAGGCGCTGGCTGTTGTCCGAGCGATCGAGTGGGTGCAGGGCCGGGCTCAAGCTCTAGCTAGACTGGCTTCATTCCTACCATTTTTGCCTACCGACCTGATTGCTGAAGCGCTGACCATTGCACAAGAAATCAGTGCTTCCGAATGTCGCAGCCTAGCACTGACTGCACTGATACCCCACATCCCAGCTGAACTCAGGCCTCAAGCGCTGTTCGCTGCCTGGCAGATTCAAGATTACAAGGTACGAGGTCGGACTCTGGCTGAGCTAGTCCTCTATGTCGATCCCCCCGCCGACCTACTGACCAAAACAGTGGCCGATCTTCAAGGGGTTGAGAGTGAAGAGGAGTTGAGTTGGATGCTAGTTGGGTTGGCTGGCTCACTGCCACCTGAGCTGCTGATAAAAGCCCTGGCTGCCGCTCGAGGGTTCACGGATGCCGGGGCTCGCGCCCGGGCTTTGATGGCGCTATGCCCCCACTTGCCAGTTGAGCAACAGACCGAGATCTGGACCGAGGCATTGAATGCTACACGTATGATTGCGTACGAGCATCAGCGCAGTTATATGTTGGCTGAGCTGGCCCCGCACCTGCCCTCAGAGTTGCTGAGCCAGGCGCTGGTTGTCGCTCAGGAGATCCAAGACCCCAGTGATCGTAGCAGAGCTTTGACCGATCTAGTTGCGTACTTACCAGCCGATCAGAGGCCTCGAGTGTGGACTGAGGCGCTAGCCGCTGCTCGAGAGGTTGAACTGACGGAAAGTCGCGCCAGAGCCATAGCTATGCTCGCGTCTCACTTGCCGGCTGAGCAGCAGTCTCAAGTGTGGACCGAGATGTTGGCTATTGTCCGGAAGATAGATGATGAAGGAGCCCGTCTTCGAGCTCTGCTCGAATGGACACCGAATATGCCAGCTGGTGTGATGCCAGAGGCGCTAGGCGTCGCCCTTGAGATAAGGGATGACCATGCTCGAAGCATAACTCTAGCTGAATTGGTACCTGAACTGGCCGATGTTGGTTGCTATGATGAGGCACTGGATGCAGCGTATGAAGTCGGTTGGGTTGCCGATTATAGGAGTCGGGCTCTCGCCACAATAGTGCCCAAACTGGCCAAGGCTGGTCGCTATCAGGACGCTTTGGCCGCCGCTCGAGAAGCTGAGGATGCTTCGTGTCGCAGCCAAGCCCTGGCCTGGCTTGTCCCTCAACTACCGACAGCTATGCTGAATGAGGTGTGGGAGGTGGCCCGGGAGATCAGGGATGAAGATGCTCGTAGCGAGGCTGTGATGGCCCTGGCACCCAAGCTGGCCAAGGTCAATCGTTGTTACGAGGCATTGGCTGTAACCCAGACTATCGAGAGCCAGAGGGAGCGTAGCAAGGCTCTCATGGAGATGGCTCCGTATTTGACAGATGATCCGCTGACCGAGGCAGTGAAGGTCGCTCGGAGAATTGATTGGGACTGGTGTCGGAGTAGGGCATTAGCTGTACTAGCCTTTCATCTACCAAGCAATCAACGATGCCAGGCATGGGACGAAGCTTTGGCTGCCGCTCAGAACGTTTATCCAGGGAGCCGTGATTGGATCTTGGCCGAGTTGGTTTCCAGAGCACCTGTGCCAAGCCGCTACAGCCAAGCATTGGGGATCGCTCAGGACCTTGATCGTGACCATAGAGATGAGGCTCTGACTGAGCTCGCTCTCCGAATGGCTGAGGCAGGTTGCTTTGACGAAGCGTTAGCCGTCGTTCGAGATATTGAAGATAGCCGGGATCGAGATAATGCTCTGACCAATCTGGCTCTCCGAATGGTTGATGTTGGTTGCTTTGATGAAGCGTTTGCCATTATCCAAGGTGTCGAGAATGGCGCACACCGTATTGATGCGCTGCCTAGGTTGGCCTCCCACTTGCCAACTGATGTGCAAGACCAAGTGTGGGATGAGATTCTTGTCATAACCTCAAGGATTGAGGACGAGTCGAGCAGAAGCCGAGTGTTAGTCAAACTGGCCACCCATTGGCCTCCTAGATTGTTGTCCGAGGTTCTAGCTACCGCTTGGACTATCGAGAATAGCTGCACCCGCTGCAAAACCTTGATTGGTCTGGCTCCACACCTGCCGTCTGATCAGCAGCCTCAGGTCTGGGCCGAGGCACTGGCTATCGCTGGAGAGAGCGGAGAGCAAGAGCAACTCTGCCAGGCACTGGCTGGTATCGCTCCGCATCTCTCAGTAGACCAGCAGACACAGGTTCGGGCCGAAGCTCTGGCTGTCGCCCAAGGGATTAAAGAGCCAGACAAACGCGCGTTCACACTGATCAGTTTGGCCCCACATCTGCCGGCTGATCAGCGAACTCAGGTTTGTGCTGAGGCGCTAAACATTGCTACCACAATTGATGAGCAGTTTCGTCGCAACGAGACATTGGAAGAGTTAGTTTCGAGACTAGGCCAAATTGGTTGCTATTATGAGGCTCTGGTAGGCGCTTCTCGGTTCGATGTCGACGAATATCGTCACAAAGCTCTAGCTGATATGGCCTCTCACTGGGCTACACGAATCGAACAAGATTGTACGGCTGGTCATAAGATATGGCAAGAAGCTTTCCCGCTTTTAGCGGATTGCTCCCGGCCTACTCTGCTCCGGAGTCTAGCTGCGCTCGCTTCGGTGATCCTAGCTTTAGGCGGAGAAGAGGCAGTCTCTGAGATCATACAAGCTATCCAGGACGTCAGTCGCTGGTGGCCGTGAGTCGCCCAGAACCTTGAAGCCCACTTTGACGCTGACGATCCGGCGACAGAGGCCACGCCCTCTGCGGTGGATGTGCTTTTGTCAGCGTGGGACAGAGAACAACTGGCCTGAAGACTGGAACAGTGTGAAACTGCCGATAGCGGTATAACGAGAAGAACCACCCCGGTCTCTCTTCATAACACCATCTCCGCCAACTCCCTTACAGCCGTCGTGAAATCACACTTCCGCCATTTCATCCAGAAATCAATGACCGATCCACCACCGCAACCGGCAAAGCAGTGCCAGTAGTTGCCCTCAGTGTTGACCCCAAAGCTCGGGTGGTGGTCGTCGTGGAACGGGCACAGGCCGATGGCGCCGCTCGCCGTCGGTTTCAGGTCCACGTACTGGCTAACAAACTCCACCACCGTCACCCTGGCCTTGATCCTTTCTGAAACCGTACCCGTGAGCTCCTCTGGCGGCTCTGTAGATGCCACTACTGGCTGAGGTGGCACAAATGATCAGTAGCCCTCGAAAGCAGCCTGTGCAACGGTCTCAGGAGCCTTCAGAGCGTAGATCTGCTCGCGTATGGATGGTGCAAGAGGGGACCCGTCGGCAGTGTAGAAACCATAAAACCATAAGTTTCATTCTTGTTGCTCCTTTTATCAGATGCTGGTCAAGTTTTAGACCAGGCCGGGGTGAGTTCTTCCGCCGCCTCGAGTCCCCGGTTGAACTGCGTCTCATACAAATGTGCGTACAATCCGCCCCTTGCCAGAAGCTCCGGGTGGGTGCCGCGCTCTACGATGCGGCCGCGGTCCATCACCAGGATCAGATCCGCCGCCAGGATGGTGCTGAGCCGGTGAGCGATGACGATGCTGGTGCGGCCAGCCATCACACGCTTGAGGGCATCCTGGATCAGCGCTTCGGACTCACTATCCAGTGAGCTGGTGGCTTCGTCCAGCACGAGGATGCGCGGGTTCTTAAGAATCACGCGCGCCAGGGCGATGCGTTGTCTTTCGCCGCCGCTCAGGCGGTAGCCGCGTTCTCCCACGATGGTGTCATAGCCGTTCGGTAAATCACAGATGAAATCGTGGATATTGGCCGCCTGCGCCGCCGCTTCTAACTCGGCCTGGGTGGCGTTCAAACGCGCATAAAGCAAGTTGGTACGGATCGTGTCGTGGAACAGGTGTGTTTCCTGAGTGACCATGCCAATCTGCTCGCTGAGCGAGTCGAGCGTCACATCACGCAGAGCGTGCCCGTCAATCAGGATGCGTCCAGCGCTGGGATCGTACAGGCGCGGAATGAGGTAGGTCAGGGTGGTTTTCCCCGCGCCGCTGGGACCGACCAGCGCCACGAGCTGCCCCGGTGCGACCTTGAAACTGATCCCTTCCAGCGCGTCTTCGCGGGCCTGGGAGTGAATGGCTTTTTCGATCTCAGAGCCGGAGCCGTTTGCGCCGACCAGGCCTCCATTGAGGACAATCGGAGCGGTCCCGTGAGCGCCGCGCGGGCTGGCTTTTTGTTTCGTTTCTGTCGTCGTCATTCCGGAAAGCGAGGCGAGTACACCTTCCATCTGGCCCGGGCGTTTCACCTGGTTGAGCAAGTTTTTTTCTCCCGAGTCATACTTGAAGGAAACGTCCTCAAAGACCAGTTCGCCTTTGGTATCATGCAGCACGATGGCATCTGTTTTATCGTCAATCTCAACCGGCAGATCAATGACCTCAAAGACACGCTCGAAGCTGACCAGCGAAGTGGCAAAATCCACGGGAGCGTTGGTGAGTTGCTGCAGGGCCCCGTACAAGTTATTGAGGTACGAACCAAAGGCCACGATCGTGCCGATCGTGAACGTGTTCAGGATCACCAGGTAACCGCCAATACCGTACACAAATGCAGTACCGACCGCACTGAGCAGCCCGATAATGGCAAAGAAGACCGTACCCCACATCGCCCGGTCTATGCCAAAGTCGCGCACCTCGGCGGCACGCCCCTTAAACCGTCCGATCTCTTCGTTCCTCCGCCCAAACAGCTTGACCAGCAGCGCCCCGCCTATATTGAGCGTTTCGTTCATCATGGCGTTCATCGAAGCATTGGCCTCGAGTTGTTTGCGGGCGATGTCGCGCAGCGTGCCGGCCAGACGACGCGCCGCCAGGACAAACAGCGGCATGATCATCACACTGATCAGCGTCAGCCGCCATTCCATGGTCAACATGACGATCAGCACCGCGGCGACCTGGATGACGTTGGTGATGATCGCCACGATGATATTGCTGATGGCATTCTGGGCGCCGACCACGTCGTTATTCAGCCGGCTCATCAGTTCCCCCACCCGTGTGTTCGTGAAGAAGCGCAGCGACATGCGCTGCAAGCGCGCATACAGCGCCAGGCGTAGATCATAGATGACGCCTTCGCCCACGCGCACGTTCAAGCGACGGTTGGTCACATTGATTGCGCCGCCTACAATTGGCAGCGCCAGGAGCGCCACAAAAAGCCAGATCAGGCGCGTAATGTTGCCGCTGGGGATGGTCTTATCAATCAAGTCACGCATAATCAGGGGGCTCAGCAACGACATTCCGGTCGAGAGCAGAATGATGATGAGCATCCCCACAATGTGCCAGCGATACGGCGCAGCATACCGGAAGACCCGCTTCAGCAAATCCCAGGTTACCCTGGGCTTTTCATCCGGGGCATTGATAATACTGCGCCATCCACCGTGTCCGCCACCGCGCATTGCTGCCATAGCTACAGGACCTCTTTGCTGCTTTGAGCGCCGGCTTCTGACTCTTGCGCCGGTATCTGTTCGCTTTCCATTTCCTGACCCTGCAAGTCTTTTGCCAATTCTTGCAAGACGCTGATGGTTTCCTCAATCTTGGGCAAGACGATGGTTTTGATGCGGGTCACTTCTTCCTGCCCGGCCTGGGTAATGGTATAGACCCGTATCGTGCGCTTCTCGGGATCTTCCCACTCGCCGCTGATGAAACTCTCGCGTTCCAACAGGGTCAGTAGCGGGTAAATGGCGCCCGGGTTTGAAACCCACTGTCCGTTGGTGCGCCCGGCCAGCAGATCCATGATCTCGTTACCGTAGCGCGGTTTCTGCGCCACCAGGTGCAGAACGTACAGCGGAAGCAGTCCCCCGCCTTTACTGAGCAGGTTGGCTACGAAGGGATTAAAAGAATCCATGCCCTGGTGCCAGGGGCTGAAGCGCCGCCCACCGAAAATCCAATGTTCTTCGGGCCAGTTGCCAAAGGTCTTGTGAAAGAATTCCCGCCACGCTTCCATTTCCTTTGGTGAGAGAGCCTGGCCGGCCGGGATTTCCCTGCCGTGGCCGTGGTGATGACGCTCGTCGCGCCATTCGCACCAGAAATTACGCTGGCCATGCCCAGCGTGCCCCTTTTCATTTCGGTGTCCGCGCCCACGATGGTGTTCTCGTTCGCGGCCATTCGCTTGCTCTTCGTGTTCCGGATGGTCATTGTGGTTTTGCAAAGTCTCAGATTCCTCCATATCAGTCTATCTAAACTGGGTTTAAATCAATGATATTTATTTCAATATCATTGAGGCCATTATACTCTGGATGCATAGATTTGTCAAGGGCTGATTTTGGGATAGCCGATACTCTCTTCTGAGCTTGCCGAAGAACGAAGTGCTTGACCTGAGAAGGTGGCTGGTATAATGCGAGCAGGCAAGCGAGAGCGAAGCTGCGCGCTATAATCACACGAGAAGGACAGTGGCTAATTTCCGCGGCAGAAGTCGCGCGGGGCCAGTAAGGTCCGTCACTAAGCCGCGCGGCGAAGGATGTCTGCGATTTTCTTGCGTAGAGGAGGGAAAATGCCCCTTAGTTTTCGCTGTGGCAGCGCGAAATCTTTGACTTGCGCACAGTTTTGTGGTATACTCAGGATAGATCAGAAAAGTAAGAACGTCTCGTAATCTTCGTAGCCGCACCCACTGGTCGAGGCAGCGGGAGCGCCTTGGCGGCAAACATTGAAGCGCCATAATACCCACTCACCGTCAAGGTGGGCGGGTGTTTTTTTGTTGTATAGATAGATTCTGTCTGACACCGAAATGCCAGAGGATAATGGATTCTGTATAGTCAGTAGTTATGACGGACGATTCGCTCGCTACGCTTCGCTTGCGTCCGCATAACGGCGCGGCGGGCTACGCCCGCTGGTTACGCTCCCGCTCGCTCCGCTCGCGTCCGGCTAACAAGCGGATCGAGCCGACGCTCGCGTCGGCGCTTCGCGCCTCCGCTGCGCGCGGCTCATCCGCCGCGCCGTTAGTGCGCCAAGCGAAGATTGGCGTTTCTTGAGGGGTGAAAGTCCCCTCCGGGCAAGGGCTAACCACCCACCCATACCGAGTGTTGCAGCTGTCGAGAAGGCAGAAGGATAGCCGAACGGAACAGTTGAAGCGTACACAGGGAACCACATAGCCCGCAAGGGAGACCGCACTCCCTGAAGCTTGATACAGCCTCGATATATCTGAACATCTATAGCAACTCTGGCAGGTCGCCATAGTCATATGGGGGACGCTTTCTGACGGCCAGCACCCCGATCTCGGACCATGCTATGTCCACAACATAGGTCACCCGCCAACGACCTAGCCGAAGCCGTCTCGCTTCCAGCGCTATTCCCTCTGGCACCTTCAGTTCGCGGCTATTGTGAGGGCGAGGCTCGTTGCTCAGGCTTTGGATGGCTTGGCGAATCCGTTGACGCACGTGTCCCGGCAGTTGCCTGATCTCGGCCTTGGCCTCATCCTCAATCCAGAGTTGATAGCCCATCAACCTCCAGCTCTGCTTCAAAGTCCTCCCAGCGGGTCCAGCCTGTCTTGCTACGCCAACTCCTCGTCCGTTCTCGGATCAGCTCTGCATCCTCTGCATCTTCCAACATTGAGAGAAAGGCCTCCCACGCGTCCATATCCAGCAACGCTGCTGTGGGCTTGCCCTCCTGATCAACGACGAATTTTATTGACTTCAGGATCTCTGTGACAGCCATCGTGTCACCTCCTGGGTTTCATTTGCGTAATCCGGGCCATGCCGACCGGCGATTCCGATGGATGCCGTCCACCCGTTCCGGGCCATGCCGACCACGTGTTCCAGTCGCATGGCGTCCATTTTTCCGGGACGCCGGAATCGGTGGACGCCATGCGCTGGATTGCGTGGACGCCATGCTCCGGAATCTTGGGGCGTACTTGAACGAGTAGCAAGCGGCGCTGGCTAATCTTACCGTTTTGTGGCATTCTTGCCTCCAAAACACCAAGGAGGCAGAGATGACCCAGGAAAGGTTAACCATGCGCAAGATACGTGAAGTCCTTCGTCTGAAATGGGAGTGCGGACTGAAGAATCGGGCCATCGCCCGCAGTTGCTCCATCTCCCACAGCACCGTCAGTGAGTACTTGCAACGCGCCAAGGCAGCGGGGCTTAGCTGGCCTCTCCCCGCAGACCTGGATGAGGATGCCCTCTTTCTGCTTCTCTTCCCCACGGCGTCACATCCAAGCTCAAAGATCATCCCTTGTCCCGACTGGTCACTGATTCACACCGAGTTGCGCCGGAAAAGCGTGACTCTGCGGCTTCTGTGGGTCGAGTATCGCGAAGCGC
>Ga0315285_10007767_pt1 | contig 11013 bp, 7 predicted proteins | sample YL17G09_36_MG_FD_203698 | JGI IMG/M metagenome (GOLD analysis project Ga0315285, IMG submission 203698) | Sediment microbial communities from Yellowstone Lake, YNP, Wyoming, USA - YL17G09_36 | ecosystem: Environmental > Aquatic > Freshwater > Lake > Sediment | place: USA: Wyoming | collected... | reverse complement strand
TTTATATATCGATCAATCTCACTTTATCTTTCTCTTTCTCTATCTCTCTCTATCTCTCTCTCTATCTCTCTCTCTATCTATCTCTCTCTCTCTCTCTCTCATCAAAAAAGAAAATCACGCCTCTCCTCCTTCGACCGCCTCCTCGGTCGCCAGGAGCACCCCCGTCAGCTCCCCCGCCCCGCTGTACGTCACGGTCACGACCTTGCGGCGCCTCCCCCGGGGCGTTGAGGAGACCCCGGCGGCGGGGGCGAGCAGGACGCCGGCCTCGAAGACGACCCCTCCCTCGGGCGCGGCGCTCGGCCGCAGCGCCGCCCAGCAGCCCAGGGGAAGAAGCAGCCTCCCCGCCGCGCCTTCCCGGGCCCTGCGAGCCGGGGGAAAGGTCGTGGAGGGAGTCAGCGACGCGGATGCGGCGTCGAAGACAAAGGCGCGCGAGGTCGTCGCTGCTCCGCCGTCGTCTCCGCTTTCGACGACGGGGGTCCAAGAGAGGGAGCCGCCGCCGCCGCCGTCGAGCTCCTCCGCCGCGATCCTCGCCTTCGAGCTGAACTGCGGCACGCTGCCCCCGCACCCGGAGAGCGTCGCGCCACTCACGCAGAAGGGCGAGTCGAACGTCTCCGACTGGACCTCGACGGCTTCGAGCGAGGCTGGGAGCGGGGCGGCGGGCGAGGCGGGAGGGGAGGAGGGAGCAAGAAGGACCAGCCGGAGCCTCCGCCGCCCTCCTCCCGCGGCCCTCTCGGAGAGGGGGAGGCAGGCCTCCACCCGCGTCGGCCCTTCGCTCGAAGAGAGCCTCGAGGGAACGAGCGCGTATCCTCCGTCCGGAATCGTCGCGAGGAGGAGCCGCGGGGGTGCGGAGGGAGAGGGCGTCGAGGAAGAAGAAGAAGAAGAGGCGTTGCCGACGACGGCCTCGTCGACGAACGCGGTCGCGTCGGCCTCGCACCCGACGCTCGGCAGCAGCCTCCTCAACCTGTACTCCAGCGACTCTCCGCTTCCGTCATCTGAATCAGTAGCGCTCATCGAGCACTGCGTCTGCCAGTCCCTCACGGAGAGTTCCCACTCGCGAAACGCGTCGGGAACGAACTCGCGCGGGAGCTCTCTCGCGACTGCCTCCTCTCTCGAGGGTCCCGCGGCGTCAAAGGTGACGAGCATGCCGTCCCATTCTCCCGAGGCGGCAGAGGCAAAGGAGGAAGAGGCGGGGGGCGCTTTCGCTGTTGTTGCAGCGGTCGCGTCGCTGCCGGCCGAGGGGGCGAGAGGGAGGGGTCGAGAGGAGGAGGAGTGGCGCGGCGAAACCTCTGCTCCTGCTCGTCTCCTCCGTCGCCGATCTTCAATACCCGCGACCCTCGGCGCGCCTACCCTCGCGTCACATCTGCTATCCAGTGTGACGACGCTCGCATGCATCCGACTGCCGCACGCCAGCGGGCGCATTCTGGCGAAATGCGAGTCGAGAGAGATGGGAGCGGAGAAGCAAAATAGTTTGAATTTCAACAACGAAAGAAAAGAGTGATAAAAGGTCGATTCAGAATCTAGAATTTCTAGCCAAAAGCTCACCAGGACTTTTTTCGCGCCTTCCCCTCAGCGACGAGCTTCGATCCAAATTCAAATCCAAATCGCCGCGCTCGAGGGCTCTTTGTTATATTTTATCAGCTCCCATCTGATCAGAATGCGGGTAGCCTCCCGCACCTCGGCGAAATCGGCAGCGCAAGCTTCACTGTCATCGGCGTCGCAAACGTCATTCTCGCCATCGACTCGCTCCCAACTCCCTCGTGCTCCCGCTCGCCGCAATTTCGATGCCTCGTCTCAACTACATGAGTCTGTGGCATTGCAAGCTTCGTCAGATCAAGGTACGTATCAGTTTTGTCTAAAAATGAACGAGGAACAAGGGCAACACTTTTGACTAAAACGTCTGTTTTTTTCACTCAACCTCTTCTTCCTCCTTGTCCGCAGCAGCAGCAGCTGCTGCCGCAACAGCAGCGCGGCACAACACGCGGAGGTCCCTGCTGCTCTCCTCTGCGTCGGCGGCACTCGCCGCCTCGGCCGCGCTGCTTCTGTCGCCGCTCCAGGCCGTCGCCGACGAAGGAGCAGCAGCAGCTGCCGCCTCGGCCTCCTCTGCTCCTCCGAGCTCCTCGTCGCTCTTCGTTCCGGACCTCAGGGAGCTCCCCTTGCCCGAGGCCTACGTCGAGACGTCCAGGGCGCTCATAAAGTCGCTGCAGGACGCGATAGAGGCCGACCTGAGCGACGCCGATGAGTCCAAGGTGAGGATTGAATGCTCTCAAGTTTAATTTTCTCTGTCTCTCTCTCCTTGGTTTCTCTCCCCTCTTTTTTACCCTCCCCGCCCCCACTCACCCGCGCCTCTCTCTTTCTCTCTCTCTCTCGCTTCCTCCCGTTCAACACGCAATAACAACAAGGTTCGGCGCAAGGCAGAGCCGGCCAAGGCGAACGTCCGCGAGTGGACTTCTCGGTGGGGCGACGGCAGGGCGCCCGCGGTCGGCGGCTCGGCCTCGCACTCGGCGCTCACCTCGGCGCTGCGGGAGCTTGGTGGCTTCTACTCCAAGAGGGGCCAGAGGGCGCGGCTGGACAGGGAGACGGCGGGGAGGCTGCTGGGGGAGCTGGCCGAGGCGGAGCGCGGGCTGCCCGCCGAGAGGGAGAAAAAGAGGGGGCTGTTTTCGCTGCCGTGAGAAAGAAGAGGGGGAGGAAGTGAAACTTTTCAGAAATAACTTGACAAAAAAAAACATCTAAAGGAAGTCTTCTGTCTCTCTATGTGGTGGAAGGAGCGAGTTGCTGGGATAGGGGAGAGAGCGCGCGAGCTCTCCCTGTTGGCGGCGGCGAAGAAGGAGGAAAGAAAGAGGAAAAGAGAGACGACGAAGAAAGGTCGAAATCACACTCGACAACGAGAAAAAGAAAGAACACGCATCCTCGCTCCTTCTCTCTGTCGGGCCACATCCATTCTCCCTCGCTCGTCGACCAGCGCCAGGCTCTCTGTCGTGTGCTGCTCAACCCCCCGCGGTTTCTTTGAGCGGTAGCGCGCAAACAGACAGAGAGAGAGAAAACGTTTCAAGAAAGCTTTCCCCCCAATCGCCCCCCCCCCCCTCTCTTCCGTCGGCACCGTTGATCAATGACGACCATCGCCTCGATGCCCGACCTCCCCTCGTCGGACGAGGAGGACGAGGACTACGACCCGCAGCGGGACCCGACGGCAAGGGACGACGAGGCGCTGGAGGCCGCCGCGGCGGCGAGGCGAGCGCAGGCCGGGCGGGCGCCGGGCAGGAAGAGCTTTGGCGCAGGAGGTGGAGGCGCAGGAGGCAAGAGGAAGCAGGAGGGCCCCGAGGACGAGGAGGAGGGCGAGGAAGACGGCGGCGGCGGCGGAGACGACGACGACGAAGTAGCGGCTGCCGCTCGCGCGGGAGGGAAGGGCGTCGGCAGGCGGGCGGAGGCCAGGGCGAGGGTCGAGGAGGCCTGGGCGGCGCTGTCGGGGGGGGCCACGGCGCCGCCTGCTCCTCCCTCCGCAGCCGTCGCCGCGGTCGCGGCGCTTCTCGCGCCGATCCCGAGAGCCGCGGGCGCGGTAAAAGCGCCTGCAGCAGCGGCAGCGGCGGCAGCGGACGAAAGAGGAGGGGGCGGAGCCCCCTCTGTCTCCCTCGCGTCGCTGTGCGCCCCGGCGGCAAAGAGGGCAAGGCCTTTGCCGACGGCGGCCCCCTCCACTTTCGCTTCCAAAGAAGCGTGGCTCGCGAAGATGGGCCTCGGGGGCTCCAGGCCCGCAAATATAGCCGCCCCGGCCTCCGAGACAGCAGCTGCGGGAGCAGCAACAGCAGCAGCAGCAGCAGCTCCCCTCGATCGCGCGTCGGGGGTGGGGCGCTCGTCGGCGGCGCTCGCCGCCGCCGAGGACCCGTCCGCACTCGCCGCGGCCCGCGCCGCGCTCCAGGGCGCGGCCTCCGCCGCCGCGGCCGCCAAGGACCACGGCCTGGTGCGCGTGACGGAGACGAAGCGGTTCGCCGGGAGGGACGTGGAGGTGACCCGCGCGGTGACGGAGGCCGAGGCGGCCGCGGCGATTGAGAGGGAGAAGGGGAAGGAGAAAGGCAAGGCGGCGGCGACGGCGGCAGGGGAGGAGGGAGCGGGAGCAACCGCAGCGGCGGCTGCGACGGGCCCCTCTTCTTCAAAACCCCTCCTCCCCGACGCCGCCGCCGTCGGCCGCTCCGGCCTCGACGCCACGCTCGCGGCCCTCGACGCCGCCTCGCGCCGCGTCAACGTCGTCAAGAAGACGCGCGCCGACTGGAGCTCGCTCAAGGCCGCCGACGCCGCAGTTGACGACGAGCTCGAGAAGTACAAGAAGGGCGGGGACGCGCACGTCGAGAAAAGGGCCTTCCTGGCGAGGGCCGAGCGGGCCGCGTACGAGAGGGAGAGGGACGCGAGGCTGAACTCGGACGTGAGGACGAGGGGGAGGCTTTGAGGCGAGGGACAGGGAATGATGAAAAAATTGCAATGAAAATTTGAGTGAGAAAAAAAAACGATTCTGAATGAAAAAGGTCAAGTTTTCCTCTCTTTCTCTCTCTTTCACTCCCGAAGCGCCTGGAGAGGCCTCTCGCCGCCGCCGCTGCCGCCGCCGTCCGTGCCCTCCCCCGCTGCTGCCCCTGCTGCCTTCGGGCCGCTCGCCTCTGCCGGCCCGTCCCCTCTGGCGCCGCCCTCTCGTCCTCCCCCTCCCTCGCCCCCCTCCCCCTCCTGCCCCCCCCCTCCCTCCTCCCCCTCCCCGCCGCCGGCCCCCCGCGCCGCCTTGGCCGCCAGTGCCACGCCCCACCCGGCCGCGGCCCCGACCGACAGCAGCACCAGCCCCGTCGCGGCGTCGTCGGCGATGCCCGTCGCCTGCTCAATCAAGTCCGCGACCAGCACGTCGAGGGACGCCCCGCGGCCCAGCAGCGCCCTCGAGGCCGCGCCGAGGCTCGCGTACACCGAGGCCCAGACACTGCCGCCGAGCGCGGTCGCCGCGAAGTAGACGGGGAAGCCGATCGGCGAGAGGCCCAGCGCGTAGTTCGACGCCGAGAAGGGCACGACGGGCGTGAGGCGGAGCGCAAAGACGGCGGCGAACTTCTGGGCCGGGGTCCCGGCCTCGATGGCGGCGGTGACGGAGGCGAAGCGGGCGGCGAGCCCGCCGCCCGCCGCCGCCGGCGCGGGGGCCCTCGGGCCCTCGGCCCCCTCCTCCCCGCCCGCCCCCTCGCCCGCCCCGCCCTCGGCCGCCACCATCTTCCTGGCGAACCGCGCCCCGATGCCCCTGCTGATGTAGAAGGCCAGCGTCGCCGCGGTGAGGTTCCCGGCGATGACGAGGAGCGCGCCCTTGGCGGCGCCGAAGAGCAGGCCGCTCGCGAGCGCGAGCGGCGTCGTCGGCAGCAGCGGGACGAGCTCGGCGAGCGCGACGGTCGCGGCGAAGACGCCGGCTCCCGCCGGGCCCATGTCCTCGACGGCCTGGAGGAAGGAAGAGAGGGCCTCGAGCAGGGCCGGGGGCAAGGGCCCGCCCGCCTCCGCGACGGAGCCGACGGCGGCAAACGCGGCCGAGGTCGCGAGCGCGGCGGGCGCGGCGGCTGATGCTGCTCCTGCTGCTCCCGCTGCCGTCGCCGCGAGGGCTTCGGGAGCGTGGCTCAGCGCAGAGAGGAACGCGATCGAGGCCGCCACGAGCCTGGAGGAGCAGGAGCGCGCCGGGAAAGAGAAGGCAGCACGCGAAGGAGATGAAGCCGTTCGAGAGGTCGAGGTCGAGGTCGACGCCGCCAAAGAGTCCTCGTCGCTCGCCGCCACGGCGGCGACGACAGCCGCGGCTCGATTGCGGCGTCGGCGACACCAGATTTGACTGGCTGTCGGCGCCGCCTGCGAGGCTCTCGGAGCAGTTCGGCTCCCGAGGAGGCCTGCGAGACGCTCTGCTGCGGCGCTGTTCGGATCTCGGAGGCAGCTTCGGCGCTGAAATGGAGAGCTCCGAGAGCTGCTGCTGCAGCAGCGAGGAGAAGGCAAGAAGGCGGAGGAGCTCGATGAACTCGCTGCTGCCGCCGCAATCGGCCTGCCCGAGGTCACTGCTGCTTCTGCGCCCCGCATTTTCAGGCTCTCGCGTTTATTTTCTTTCGCCTGGAGTCGAGGTTCCTCTTGGCTTCGACGAAACTACGCGGAAAGATAGATAAAATAGGGTGTGCAAGAGAAGGGGAGAGAGCGAGTTGAGTTGAGTTTTTTATTCTTTTCTTCTGTTCGACTCCTTTTTCTTGGTCAAAAAAATCGCAATATGGCAAAACGAGAGGTTCAAATTTGAAACCTCCCTTTCTTTTACAGAACGCCTCTCTCTGTTACGTCTCCCTCTCCCCACCCCTTCCCCCCTCCCCTCCCCCACCGCCAATCACTGCCTCAAGTCCAGCACCTCGTGCCCGACCCTCGGGTTCAGATATACGTGCCCGCACAGCTCGTAGAGAGGCTGGCCCGTCGCCGTCGAGGGGTGCGGGTGGAACCCGCGCCGCTCGCACCGCTGCACGAGCCTCAGCCCGCCCGGCGTCGACAGCCGGAAGATGCCGCAGCGGCGCCCGACGTCCCTGGGGGCGCAGACGACGGCCACGGCCTCGTCGAGCATCGTCTGGTACCCGGACTGCGTGTGCACGTCGACGGAGCTCAGGAAGCAGGACTGGGAGGGGTGCGTGTGGACCCAGCCGAGCGGGAACAGGCCGCGCGCGTCCTGCGCGGCGAAGATCTCCTCCTCCGCCAGGGCCGCGACGGTGTCCGAGGTGCCCTCCTGCTTCGGGATGATGAGCGTGCAGATGGAGAAGGTGCGGGAGGCGTGCGACGAAGAAGAAGGGCCGTCGTCTCCTCCCGCCCCGACGAGCCTGCCGGCCAGGATGCCGCAGAACTCGACGTTCCGCGAGGTCGCGGCCGAGGCTGCGCGCAGGAAGTCGTCGAGGAGCGCGGCCGGGATGTGGACGTCCCGCAGCCCCTTCCGGGCCCGCGGCGGGGCCCCTGGGGCCGACGCCGTCGCCGGAGGGGGAGGAAGAGGGGGCGGGGCCGGATAGGAAGTGAGGGAAGTCGAGGCTGGAGGAGGAGCGGGAGCGCAGCAGGGCGCGCCCGGCGGAGGAGGCGCCGAGCCCAGCGGCGGCGGCGGCAGCGAGACGACGCCGACCTCCTGCGGGCCCAGTGCTATCCCTGGATGCGGCGAAGGGAGAGGCGCGTCCATGAGGGACAGGGGCGGCGGAGGCGGAGGCGGAGGAGGCGGGGCCGAGGGCTGTCCGGAGACCGAGACCGAGGAGGCAAAGGCCGCCCCGAGTCCCTCGTGCGGCGGCGGCGGCGGCGGCGGCGGGGGCGCGCCCGGGAACGAAGGGTAGAGGGCGCTTCCTCCGGAGAGAGGCCTCCCCGAGGCCGCCGCCTCCGTCGCCGTCTGCATCTGCGTCTGCGCGAGCAGCGAGTGCCTCGATCGGGACTCGTCCGAGGCGGAGGGCAGACCGGCGGTCGAGAAGGAAGGGACGGAGGCGAGTGGTGTCGCAGTCATCTGTGCCGCCGCCGCCGCTGCTGCTGCTGCCGCTGCTGTTGCTGCTGCTGCTGACGCCGCAGCTGCTGCAGCGGAGGCCCAATCGACGCCGGAGACGTCGGACAGGGCGTCTGCTCTCTGTCCGCCGCCGTGCTGGCGCCCCTGCTGCTGACGGACTCCCCCGCCCGTCCCTGCCCCCTCGTCCTCCCCCTCGGAGCTCGAACCCCCGGCGAACCTCCTCCCGGCCGCGGCCTCCTTGACGGCGGCCGACAGCCGTATGGTGGCCTTGAGGCGCTCGAGCTCCGGGAACGCCGAGTCGCGGAGGATCTTTTTTGTTTTGTTTTCGAGTTTCGAAAGAGGGAAAAGAGAGCGTAGAGAGAGTTGTTAGCAAAGATGGTCGAGAGAAAGAGAGAGCGTAAAGAGCGCAAAAAAGTTAAAAAGACGAAAATAATTCACCCCTTGGAGCCTCTTGAACTCTGCAGGAGGCCTCTTGGCGTCGAAGGCGCGGTGCTGTGGGATGGTCTCGACGAGCAGGCTGTTGTTTTCGGAATCGTTTTTTTTTCAGGAGAAAGCGCAGGAAGAGATGAGAGGGAGCGAAAAGAGAAAAGAAAAAGGCAAAAAAAGGACTTTGAAACGAGCTATAGTTCGACTTTTTTCGAACCTTGCAAACCGCATCAGCATAATGTAGAGCTGCCTGTCATCGCCGGCGAGGCGGTAGGCGTCGGCCTGTTCGGTTGATGGGTAGAGATGTGGTGGGTGGGAGACGGGTGAGAAAGAAAAAGAGAGAAAGGGAGCCGAGGTCGAGAGGGTGCGTCTTGCTCCGCTCCTTTCGCCCATCGTTCATGCTCTTTCTTTATCTCTTTCTCTTTCTCTCTCTCCTCTCACCTGTCGCAGCAGCAGCCCGGCTGAACGCAGATACTTGTCTATACTTATGAGCTCGTTGACTTCGAAGGAGGGCACGAGCGGCAGGCCAGCGGAGGCCGCGAGCGTGCCGCCTCCTCCTGCTGCTCGCGGCATCGTCGTCGGAAATTATTGAAGAGAGGAAAAAAAAGTAAAATTTTTGAGGTTTTTTTTCGTCGGCAGCAGCGTTGTTGCTCACTTTCTCTCTTTCTTCTGCTCCTAAACTCCGGCTCTCCTCTACTTCCAGCCGAGATAGCCAAGCCCTCCTCGTCGCTCTCTCAAGCTTCGATCAAGAGCTCTCTCCGTGATCTCTTGCACTCAGCATCCTTAGCTGTAGCCGCTCGAAGAAGAGAGCGCCGACTAGTGAAGCTTTAAACTAAAGACGCATTCAGTTGACGACCTGGCCAATCCCGATCGCCTTTCGTCTTCTCTTCTCGCTTGCTTGCTCTCTTGCAAGCTAGTAATCACCCGTCAGTCTTCTTACGACCGATCGTTAACCAGCCATGGGAAAGGACAAGGACAAAGACGCCAAAAAGGCCGCTAAGAAGGCCGCGAAGGAAGCTGCCGCCGCCGCCGCCGATGCAGCCGCCGCCACCGCTCCGGCCGCCGACAAAAAAAACGACAAGAAGACCAAGGAGAAAAAGAGCAAGGACGCTGCCGCCGACGCCGAAGACAAGGCCGACCGCCCCCCTCGCCCGCGCGCCATCCTCCCCATCGCCAAGCCCCTCGCCGACGACAAGCTCGCCAGAAAGGTTCTGAAACTAGCCAAATCGGCCACGGCCCGCAAGCAGGTCAAGCGCGGCGTCAAGGAGGTCGTGAAAGCGCTGCGCAAGGGCGCGACGGGCGTCTGCGTGCTCGCCGGCGACGTCTCCCCCGTCGACGTCATCGCGCATTTGCCCGTGTTCTGCGAGGACAAGGGCGTCGGGTACGTGTGGGTGAGCTCGAAGGAGGCGCTGGGGGCCGCGGGCCTGACGAAGCGGCCGACGAGCTGCATGCTGGTGCTCGCGACGCGGCCCGCGGGGGCCGCCGCGGCCGCGGCGAAAAAGAGGGCCGCCAAGGCGAAAGAAGGGAAAGATTCCAAGCCCCCCGTCGAGGAGGAGGACGACAAGACGTTTGACGCGGCGTACAAGGAGGTGGCGGCCAAGGTGGCAGCGCTGACGGCTTGAAGAACGTGTTTTCTACTGTGTTCTGGGAAAAGGAGAGAGAGTGAGAGAGAGAGTGGGGGGAAAATGATCTCCCTGTCTCTTCTCGCCTTTCTCCTCAATTCCCTACTTTCATTCAGTGTGTAAAAAGACAAGAGAGAGAGAGAGAGTCCCCTCCCACAAAAAAAAAATCAGCCAAAAAGCTAGCGGCTGAGAAGAGAAAACGCGTGACCCTCTTTTTTTGTCTTTGCGGTGTCGCAACAAGCGCCCTTATTTTCTTTGGCGGGAAACGGCATCGCTCAAACATCCAAAAGCTCGGTCGGATCTTTTCCGTGCTGTCAGCTTTTACAAAATGATCATTCCGATCCCCGATCGTCGCGCAAACGACAGGGGGGAGACTGATGAGGCATCCCTCACGAATGGATTCGGGAGTTTCATTCCTGCGGAGAGCCCGTGGACGCGCCGGATGGTGAGTGGATTAGTCGTTTTCGATGCTTTAGATCGTGGCGGCCCGCAGCTCTTGCCGAAATGAAATCGACGCTCTCGCGAGGTGCTCGGGCACTCTCCTTTGGCTTCCCTCTGGTGGATCGAAGATGATTCGATTGCACGGTTGCCAAAGTGCGACCTACGGGTCTCGGCTGGGAGGCGCCCGCCAATTGGTGTTAAGAACGACAGTCCATCGTCGACACATCGAGCTCCTCCTCCAATCATCCTCTCTGACCCTCCTCACCGCTTCTCTTCTTGCTCCCTCTCCACAACCACCAACCCCATTGGCCAGGCCGCCGCCGCGTCCTCCCTCCGCGCGGCCTCCTCTCCCTCCTCCTGGGGCGGCTTCTTTCCCGGGTCGCTCAAGCAGCAGCAGCCCTCTTCGACGCCGACAATGAAGGGAACGACAGCAGCAGCGGCGGCGGCGGCAAACTCGACAGCAGCAGCGGCGGCGGCAGCAAACTCGACAGCAGCATCGGCGGCGGCGGCAAACTCGACAGCAGCAGCGGCGGCGGAGGCGGCAAACTCGACAGCAGCAGCGGCCTCCTGTTCGGCCCCGAGGTCCAGGAGCGGCGCCCCCTCGCTCTTCTCGTCGATGTTCTCTTCGTACGCCGCGCCGGCCGAGAGCCCTCTCTTCGACGTCGGGGCCGCGGCGACGGGGATCGCCGAGGCGGCGATGATGCTCGAGGAGGAGGTCGAGGCGAGCGAGGAGAGCAGAGGGAGGAACGGCTCTGCAGTCGCCGCCGCCGCTTCCGCCGCTGCCGCGGCGCAGCACGCGCTCCTTCGGCAGCACGCAAGGACGACTCGTCGCGCCGAGACGGAGGCGGAGGCCCTGGCGGACGCGAAGAGGCGCCGGGTCGGAGGCGGCGGCGGCAGTGGCAGCGGCGCGAGCGCAGGAGGCCGTGGGCTGTCTTCGCGCCTCTCGTCGCTCGTCAGCGCGTGAAACACGCGCGATTTCGAAACAACCAACAATGCACTGCATGCACTTGCCCAACAACACACGAAGATTCGTTTCTTCCG
>Ga0315285_10007764_pt1 | contig 11016 bp, 7 predicted proteins | sample YL17G09_36_MG_FD_203698 | JGI IMG/M metagenome (GOLD analysis project Ga0315285, IMG submission 203698) | Sediment microbial communities from Yellowstone Lake, YNP, Wyoming, USA - YL17G09_36 | ecosystem: Environmental > Aquatic > Freshwater > Lake > Sediment | place: USA: Wyoming | collected... | reverse complement strand
GCAGACGCCGCCGCCGCCGCCGCCGAGGCGGCCGCCGCCGCCCGGAATGGCGCCGAACACGACGCTCGGGAGCGCATGGCGGAGCTGACTGCGGCCGCTGGCGCGGCGGGCGGGGTGTTGGAGGGCCTGCAGGAGGCCGCCGAAGCGGCCGCTCAGCGGGCGGCCGCCGCCGCTGCCGTTCTCGCCCGCGTCCAGGCGGAGCTGGGTTCCTTGGCGTCCGCCCGCGCCCGCATCGCCGAGGATGCGGCCGCCGCGGCGGTGGCGGCGACGGAGGTGTGTTCCAAGGAGGAAGGGCGGGCCAAGCTGGAGGCCCTGCGCGCGGCGGGCGAGCTTGAGAAGGGAGGCGGAGACGGGCGCTCACTGCCTGCTGGGGGTGGCCGCGGCTGGGGCCGCCGCCCCTCGGCCGCCGCCGCCGCCGATGACGACGACGCCCCAACCGATGATGACGACCCCGACGCGCCCTCCTCCCCTTACCCGCCCTCCCCCGGCGCCGACGTGGCGGCCCTGGATAGGCGGGCCCGAACACTGCGGGCGATGCTGGCCGACTGTGATGGTGGGGGTGGGGGTGGTGGCCGGGCGCCCACCATCACGCACCCCGACGAGCTGGCCGCCCGGCTGGCCCGCCTGAAGCCGGACGCCGACGCCGCGGCCGCCCGCCTGGCCGCGCACAAGGCCACCCTGCGCGCGCTGCGGGCGGGCCTGCGGACCCGGACCCTGGACTTCCACCGCATCGCGCAGGGCGTGCGCGAGACGGTCGCCCTGGGCTTTGCCCGGTTCATGGGGCGGAAGGGGCACCTGGGGAGCGTCCGGGTGTGCCACGAGGAGCGGACGCTGGACATCCAGGTCGTCGTTTCGGGGAGTGCGGCGGTGGCGGCGGCGGCGGCGGCGGCGGCGGCCCCGCCCCCCCCTCCCGGCCGCTCGCCCGCCGCCCAGGCGCCGTCACGGGTGAAAGACCTGCGCCAGCTCTCCGGCGGGGAGCGCTCCTTCGCCACCGTCTGCTTCGCCCTGGCCCTTGGCGAGCTGACGGCGTCTCCCTTTCGGGCAATGGACGAGTTTGATGTCTTCATGGACGCGGTCGCCCGCCGGGTGGCGATGGCGAGCCTGTTTGAGGCCGCGGCGGCTGCGCCCCACCTCCAGTTTCTGTTCCTCACGCCCCAGGACGTGGGCGCGGTGGGCGAGGCGGTCGCCAGCCTGGCCATCAACGGGGTCGCCCTACCAGAGGGGTTTGTGAAGATCATGGTCATGCCCCGGCCCCGGCCGGTGGGTGGGCGGGCGGCGGCGGCGGTGGAGGAGAGAGGAGAGGGCGGCGGTGGTGGGGACTGAGATTTTAGAGAGACATGAGTGAGACAACGACAACACACACACACGTCCACGACGCCCTCTCTCTCTCTCGCACGCTTGGGAAAATGGAGGACGACTGCCCGTGCGTGCGCGCTCAGGGCCGTGGCTGGGAAAGAGAAAAGAAAGAGAGAAGAGAGGAGGGAGCGGCGTGCGCGTCGTGCCTCTCTCTCTCTCTCTCTTCTCTTCTCTCCTTAGCCTAAGCGCACGCCTCGAAGCACGGCCCAGACACTACCGGCCCCTCCGCTTTGCACGTGGCGCTCGCGCCACGCAGCACCCCTTTGATCTGGGCCTCCGAAACGCCCATCATGCCTGCCATGGCCAACGTGGAAGCATCGCACGCGCACGAGGCGGACGCAAAGGCTGCAATTTGGGCGCAGCAGTCGGGGCCCGGGGCGGGGCCGGCCGCCAGGGATTCACACGTCTGATTCGCCGTGTCCGCGGCAGTGTCGAGCAAGGCGGCTTGGGATGAGCAGGGACCGGACTGGAGGCCCATGGCGAGGGCGATGCAGTTGTCTGACGTGGAGTGAGGGAGTGCGAGAAAGTGGAGATGAGAGAGGGTTCGCGAGGCGCGCGGCGCAACCAACCTCCCTAGCCCAACCGTCCCGGCCGGGCCGGCCTCACGTTCATTCCCACTCACCAGCCGTGGCCATGTAAAAAAAGGTTGCGATCACGGCGGTTGTAAACAGGAGGCGGCAGGCGCGCATGGTGGGGTGAGGTGGGGTGGGGTGGAGAGAGGAGGTGAAGAAATGAGGGAATGAGCACGAGACTTTTTTCCCTCGTTTCGACCCTTTCCTTTTTACTCTTGAGGGCGGCCCGCTCTCTCTCACTCTCTCTTCCACACGCACACCGCGCACACGACCCCACTCATCACCCGCCTGAGCATGAAGTGGAGAAAAAACACGCACACACAATTTTGTTGTTGTTTCACACACACACAAAGACACTTTCCCCCACCACCACACCTCAATCACATCCGCATGACTGCGTTGCTCGAGTTCTTCATGGTGGACGTCATCCGCCCCGCCGCCCACCCGTTGGACCAGGAGGGGAGGGCGGCAGGCGCCCCGCTCGCGCCCTCCCCCTCCAGACCCCTCCTCTTGAGCTCCTCCTCGACGGCCGCCGCGTGAACGGCCTGCTCCTCCCGCAGCCAGCGCGTGACGAGCTCCAAGAGGTGCCCGGTCGCCAGTTCGGGCAGTGCCGCCGCCTCCACGCACCGGGTCAGGCGGCCACCCCGCCCCAGGAAGGCCACGTGCGTCGGCCAGGCGTCCAGGCCGTCAAAGATATGAGTCGCGTACACGACGGTGGCGCGCCGCTCGCCGCTCGATTCCTGGACCAGGAAGTTCATGAGGTCGGCCCGCCCCAGCACGTCCAGGTCGACCGTGATCTCGTCCAGGAGGAGGACGTCGAACGGCCGGGCCAGCCCCGCCGCCAGCTGGACCCGGCGCCGCTGCCCGTCCGACGCCCGGTGCAGGCGCCAGGCCGGGTCGATGTCCAGCGTGGCCAGCAAGGCCTCCACCCGCTCGGGCACGGCCCCGGGCACGCGCCGCACCAGGTCGCCCGCCGCCACGTCCGCCGCCAGGGGGACGGCGTACCCCGCGAAGGCGACCTCACGCTCCCAGTTGCCGCCCAGGTAGGCCAGGGAGCCGGAGGCGGAGAGCGAGGTGTCGTGGAAGGGCGGGCGGCCGAGGACGGAGACGGACGCGGGTGGGACGAGGTGGTGGCCGCCCAGGACTTTCAGGAGCGTCGTCTTCCCCGCCCCGTTGGCGCCCAAAAGGAGGCAGCGCGACCCGCGCGGGAGTTGGAGGTGGAGGTCCGTGACGACGGGGGGCACGCCGGCGAGGGGGCGGCCGTCTGGACGTGGATTCGGTGCGTGGGGCGGAGGAGGGGGGGAGAGAGGGCGTGAGGCAAGAACGTCGACGGCCGGCCACGACGCCCCGCACGCGCGCTCGTTTTTTTTTTTTTTTTCGCGCACAAAATCGCTGGCACCGCTCTCCTCCTTTCTCGACCCCTCTCCCCCGTACCTAGATCAGGGTAACAGAAGGTAAGCCCATTTACTGAGATGGCCGGCAGGTCGGGCGAGACGGGCTGTTGGGCGGGCGCGGGTGCGGGCGCGGGCGTGGGCGCGGCCGCATTTGTGGTGGTCGGGGTCGGCTCCGTCCCAGCGGCCGCTCGCACGCGGGCAAACGGACCTTCCGTGGGAAGGGTGGCCGTGTTCCCGCGGGCTGTCATGGCCGCCAGGGAGATGGGCTTCGCGGTGGGGTCGACGGGCATGGTGAAGAACGCGGAGAGAAAAAAAACGGTGGAAAACGGTGAGAAAACGGTGCGCGTGCCACCAAGACAGGGGGGCCTCGCTGTCGAGACAGAGGACGTGGGTTGGGACGGAAAGTAAGAGGGCGTGGCAGAGAGAGGGAGCAGGAAGCGGGAATGGGCCAAGGGGGAGCGGGGTCGGTGAAGAAAACGGAGAGACGCACGGAGAGGGGTCAAGAGACTGAAAAGTATTGAGCAGCAGATGACGAGCGGAAAAAAAATGCGACGAGCCGAGGCGCTTTTGTCATTCATTCCGACTTTCCGCCCTCTCTCTCCTTCCGAAACTTCTCCCACACACCACTCTCTCCGCCGTCCGCCACCTGCCACCCACCACCACCTCAGCCAAGGTACGCACTTCACGAGATAGCGAGGTGGTTTGGAGCTGGGAAGGGCGGGGTGCCTGCGATTTCCCTGGCGTTGCCCTCGCACGTCATTACGACGGCCGCGCAGTAGTCGCGAGAGGAGGGGACGGCTGTGTGCTGCTTTTGTCGCCCCATTTTGCCTCGCGTGCACCCCATCGCGCCGCCCCGTTTACCCGCGAGCGTGCCAGTTCTGAGACATTTCCGAGCCCTGGCGCCGGGTTCGGCGGGGTTCATGGGGATTTCAGCCTCCCCCACGGGGCGACAAAAAAAACGGGCGCGCCTGCCCCCGCATGCCTCGCACGCACCCTACCCTCCTTTTTTCTCCGACGCGCAAAATGAAACCTCCGCCCGGCCCTCACACACCCTCGCACACCCCAACGCACAGGAAACCATGCGTGCCTCCATCTGCCTCCTCTTCTTAGCCGCGGCGACGGCCGCGGCCCGGCCCGGTGAGTGCGCGCGCGGAGGGCAAAGAAGACAGGGAAAAAGTTTCTACTAGAGTCCTCGTCAGGGGGCGGCTCTCACCCTTCCCCGGAGAAGAGACCCACACCCGGTACGGACGCGGTGTCCTTTCTTGCTGCTTTCCTTTCTTGCTGCTTTTTGCCGGCGCACCCTTCCACTCACCCCGAACACACCCCTCTCCGCTTGCCCGTCCCGTCCTCCTGCCTCCCCTTCCCCCAGTCAAAGAGCCTACCGCACTCGCCCCTCTCGGCCTGGGCTTCATCGCCGCCACCGACACCTGCGCGTCCACGTGCGCTATCGCCGGTAAAAAGCCGGCCACCTTCCACCCCTTCCGCGCCGACGCAGGCCGCGCGCCGGGCGCGCCCCCGCTCTCCCCGGCCGCCGCCTGCTCCGCCGTCCGGGCTGACGGCACCCGGGCCGCCGGCTGGCAGGGCGTGGGCGGGGAGGCCGTCTGCAACATCGTGGACGGGTCGGCCGCCGTGCGCGCGTCGGAGTACGCCTGCCTGTGCCTGGACGGGGGCGAGGTCCAAGGCCTCGAGCGGGCGCGCGGCGGGGCGGGCGGCTGCTCGTCCGCCTGCGCCGCCTCCATCACGGGCGCGCCCGGTCACGCCATTGCCGTCGGCACGGGCGACCACGCCTGCCTGGCCCTGTCCGAGCAGGGCCTGGGCAACCGGTTTGGGACGGAGGTGGCGGGCGGCGCCTGCCTGACAGCGCGGGGCGGGGTCGCCCTCGCGTCCGACTCCTACTCGTGCGTCTGCGCGTTTGCGGAGGGCGCGGCGGCCGCGGTCCAGCCGACCGTGGAGACGCAGTCCATCCGGACGACGCCCTGAGCATGTGGGAGGGAGTGAGAAAAAAAGCACACCCGACCTGTTCCTCTTTTTTACGACCCGGGTTGGAAGGGTTTTTGAGCAGCGCGTGCCCCGTGTGGTGCCCCCGAGGCCGGCCATCTGCACCCGCCGCCTCCGCCCCTCTCTTTCGTCGATGTGTTCTCTGTCTGCTGTGGCCTCAACTCCCGCCCTCCTTTTTCCATGCGAGAGGGCGCGCACCAACGTTCTAGTGTGCCTTCCGTTGTTCCGAGTCGTCTTTTCTATCTAATCCCTCCATCCCCTTTTCCTTGCCGCGTGCCCCCCCTCGCCTGCTGGGCCCCGCTCACCCTGCGACTGACACACCGTCTCCAGGGCTGGGCGGGTTTCGGCTGGGTGGGGGTGGGGGTGCGCGTGTCTCTTTTATGCCCCCCCCCCCCCCCTGGCCCGGCTGTACACGCGCGCGCTTGCTTCTCTCCCTCTTCCTTTCCTCGTTCTCTCTCTCTTTTTTTGTGTGTGGGGTGTGGGTGTGGCGTGACGCCACCCCCTCCCGCCCCTCGCCTCTAAGCGGACACACTCGCTCCTTCCCATCTCTTGTGAGGGAAAGCATGCACACATACCACTGCTCGGCGGGTTGGGCTCCCCAGTTGCGCGGCCATTGCTGCGCATCCGGTGGCGGTCCTGCTCGCCTGGTGGTGGCTGTGTGTGTGTGTTTTCTTCTTCTCCTGGAGGGGGAGGGCGTGTGTGGGGGGGAGAGATACGGGGGCGCCTACGGGAGCGTGCTTTCTGCTTTTGAGCGAGTTGTGCGTGTGTGTGCGTGCATGTGTGTGTCTGGGCTGCGGCAACAAAACGCATGTGGGTGTGTAAAACGCGTGGAGCGGGTCTTCACATCCATCAGATCAGCCTGACCAATTCACGGTCGCGCCCCCGCCCTCATCATCATCGGCGCCCGCACCGCGCCACATGCCTCTTCCACCTGGCCCGCCCACCAGCGGCAGCACAAGGCTACTTCACCCAGGCCCCGTGGCTAGGGCCGGCAGCGCGTCCCTCATGCGGCGCTTCCCTCGTGCCTCACCCCGGCCGCCAGCTGCGACTCCAACCCCGACCTCCCCCCACCTCCACCTCCACCTCCTCGCCGCCCGCCTGCTCGACCCGCGCACGCGCCGCACGCCGCTCTCACCCTCCGGCACAGCGGCCGCGGTGACGGCGACCTACATTCTGCCAGCTGGACTGGCAGCCGCCTGCTGGCCCGTCCCGCTCTTCCGCCTGCTCTTCCCACTCCCGGCCACCCTCCCGCCCACGCCCTGGCTGCGGCTCACCGGGCTGCTCGCGGCGACGTTTGGCGTTTACTACGCGGGCGCAGCATTAGGGGAAGCAACGCCTGGTATGAGCGCAGGGCTGGGCTTCAAAATGGCGACGGCCGGCGGCCGTTTGCTCCTCGCGGCCGGCCTGGCCGCACTGGCGGCCACCACGGGCGGCCCGACTGGGCAAGGCTTTGCCGCTTTTGCGGCGCTGAATGCGGTCGGCGGCCTGTCCATGGCCTTAGCGCTGGGGAGGGAGCTGGCTAGGACCACATAGGGCACAGGGAGAAGTGTATGTATAGATAGAGTCTGTCGAGAGCGCGCCGCGCGCACGTGTGACACTGCCCACGTCTAAAACATGATCTCCCCACCCCCACCCCCACCACCCCGCCGCTTGTCCCCGCCCGGCTTCACCCGGCTAGCCTCATGCGAGGCCAGGCCCGGGGGCACGGGCGCGCCGGACGCCTCCAACAGCTTGCGCAGGTCGAAGTAGACGTCGGTGTCCTTGGACGTCAAAAAGGTGAGCGCCTCGCCCTTCCGCCCGGCCCGCCCCGTGCGGCCGATGCGGTGCGTGTAGGCGTCGACCGTGCCCGCCATGTCATAATTGACGACAAGCGTGACGCCCCGCACGTCCAGGCCGCGGCCGGCGACGTCGGTGGCGACGAGGACGGGCAGGGACCCGTCCCGGAAGGACGCGAGGCTGGCCTCGCGCGCGTCCTGGGAGCGGCCGCCGTGGAGGGTCGCGCACTTGACGCCCGCGTTGCCCAGCGCGTGCGACACCCGGTCCGACGCGGCCCGCGTGTTGACAAAGACGATGACCCGGGCCGTGTCCGTGACGCCCGCGGCCGCGTTGGCGGCGGCGGCCCGGCCGGAGGCGCCCAGGGCGCGGCCCACTTCGGCCAGCAGGGCGGCCGGCTTGGCCTCGTCGGCCACCATGAGCACGCGCTGGGCCACGTTGTCGGTCGCCCGCCCGGCCGAGCCGACCGTGACGACGACGGGGCGGCGCAGGTAGGACCGGGCCAGGCGCTCCACGGCGGGCGGCATGGTGGCGGAGAACATGTAGGTCGTCCGGTAGCGCGGAGGGGCGGGCGCGGCGCCCGCGCTGGCGCCTAAGGCGCCGGCCACCACCGCCGCGCACGCGCTCGCGTCCTCCTCGTCCTCATCCTCCGGCTTCAGATTGGTCACCGGCATCGCGTCCAGCACCCGCGTCAGGGCGGCCTCAAAGCCCAGGTCCACCATGCGGTCCGCCTCGTCCAGCACCACGTACGCGCACTGGTTGAGGACGGCCAGGGCGCGGTCCAGGCAGTCGACCAGGCGCCCGGGCGTGGCGACGACGACCTCGCACCCCTTGCGCAGGGCGAATGCCTGGTCCTCGATGGACGCGCCGCCCACGACCGTCACAAACCGGTAGGGCGTGAACCGGGCCAGCTTGACGGCCTCGCCCTCAATCTGTTGGGCCAGCTCCCGGGTGGGGGCGAGGACGACCGCGTAGGGGCCGTCCGAGGCGACCGCCTCACTGTCCATGGCTGGCTGCGTCTCCAGGTAGGCCAGCATGGGGACCACGAAGGCGGCCGTCTTCCCCGACCCCGTCTCCGCCAGGCCGATGACGTCCCGCTGCAACAGGCCCAGCGGGATAGCCGCCATCTGGATGGGCGAGGGCTTGGCGTACCCGCACGCGTCGATGCCCCGCCGGACGGGCGCGGAGAGCGTCGTCGCCTCCTCCCAGGCGCGCAGGGGCCGCCCGGCCCCGCCCGCCCCGCCGCCGATGGGACCTTTGTAGGAGATGGAGTGGTCCTCCAGGAAGATGCGCCAGTCCCGTTCCGTCATGGCGTCGCGGGGCTTGGCCGTCCAGTGGTCGTTTTTGGTGGCGCCGCGGGGCGGGCCCAGGCGGCGGTCCTGGTCCTCCTCCCGCTTGGTGGGGGCGGGCGCGGCCGCCGCCGTGCGCCGCCGCCGGTCCGCCAGGTCGTCCACCCCGCCCCGGCTGCCCCGGCCAAACAGGGGGCCGCCGGCCGGGACAGCCAGGCCCAAGCCCAAGGGGTCGGCCGCGCCCGCGGTGCCGGCGGTCGTGTCGTCCGACGCGTCCCACTCAAACTGGAAGCGCTGGGCGCCGGGCCCGCCCGGGCGTGGGGCGGGCGGCTTCTTGGGGCGGCGCCCGTCGTCGGAGGGCGTCACCGTGGCGCGCACCAGGACGGGCGCCCGGTCGACGGGCGGCGCGGCGGCGGTGGCCAGCGGGGCGGCGGCGGTGGCAAAGGAGGGGCGCGGAGGTTGAGAGGGCTGTGGTGCGCTCGGCCCGCCGCCAACAGCCTCCGCGCGGCGGGCCAGGGCGGCCGCCTCCCGCTGAGCCTTGGTCAGGAAGACAGGGGCAGCGACTGTAGTCGACGCAGCCGCGGCCCGGCGGGCGAGGAGGTCGTCCAGCGGGAGGGGCTGTGCGTGTGAGATGGGAGGGGAGAAAAGTGATGAGAGAGACAGGGTCGAGAGGAGAGAAAAAGCCCGACGCATGCCAGTCGCCCAACTCACCCCTGCAGCGCCTGCCACGCCGCCAGCCATGCCAGGCCTATCAGCAGCATCCCCTCCTCCAGCCCGCCCCGTCCCAAATCGCTCGGACGCAGAGGGGCCGGCCGGGCGGGGCGGGTACTTGCCACCGCGGTCGCCGCGGTCGTCGCGGCCGTTTCGGTAGGGGTCACCCCCACCCCGGCGGCCGCGGTCGTCGCCGCCGCCGTAGCCGCCGAACCCACGGCGATCCCCATCCCGGCCCCACTGGTGGGGTGGGGACCGGGACCGATGGCGATGGCGGCCGCGGGAGTCGCCGTCGCGGGAGCGGCCAGCGCCGCCGTCGTAGTCGTCCCGCCCGCCGCCGTTGCCGTGGCCTCGACGGCTGGCCTCGCGGTCCCGGCGTGGAGAGCGGGACCGATCGCGGAGATGCTGCATCCCTTGGTGTGTGTGCGTGTATGTGTGCGTGTGTTGAGAGAGCAGCCTGTTTTTTGCGCGCACAGCAATAACTCTGCTGTGCTTGCCCTGCGCTCCCTCCCCATTTTTCATTCTCTCTCCGCTCTTCTTCGATGGCCACCCCGCAGCAGCCCAATGTCGCGCCCAATGGCGTCGCCCGGGGCAGATCCTGGCTCGATGCTTGTACTCTCCCGGTCGGGCGCGTCGCGGGTATCCCCGTTCGGTACCACCGTGAGTGTTTTTTTGATTGGAGAGAGCGTGAGGAGCGAGCGAGGAAGGGGAGCGGAACGCGCCCGAGAGCGGAGGGCGAGAGAGCGCACTGCACTGCCGCCACACCCTCGCCCACGCCTTTTCTGATCAGGCAGGGGGTTAGCCAGCTGGTCTGTTGCTCCACAGTGCGCGTGCGTGGATGGCGGAGGGGCGCCGCACCCGGTGTGCGCGTGCTTCGGACGCGCAAACCACAATTCGAGACCTTCGCCCGCCTTTCACATCAAAACCTCATTCTCCATCCCTTCAGTCCTCTCCCTCGCCGCCGTCGCCTTAGCCCTCGTCGCCCAGATCGGCCGACCCTGGCAGTTTTACCTGTGGGCAGGCGTGTCGTTCGGCCTCATTCTGCCCCTGACCGTGCTCGTCCACGAGCTGGGCCACGTCGCGGCCGCCCGGTGCGTGGGCACGCCCGCGCACTCGATCCTCCTCTGGCCCTTGGGCGGCCTGGCCTTCCTGGGGCGGACCGCCTCCCCCGGCCGCGACCTGGGCGTCGCCATCGCGGGCCCCCTCACCCACGCCCCGCAGGTCGGGGTGTGGCTGCTAGTCCAGCTCTTCTCGTTTGCGGCCATCAAGAAAGTGTGGATCGTGTCCTACTGGCTGTGGCCGCCCGCGGACAACGTGTGGCTGGCCATCACGTCCTTCGGCGTCCAAATAAATGTCAGCCTGTTTGCGTTCAACCTGCTGCTGCCCGCCTACCCGCTGGATGGCGGCCGCATCCTGGCCGACCTCCTCCTCCTGTGCTCGGTGCCCGTGAAAGTGGCGGCCGCCATCGTCGTCGCCCTCTCCCTCGGCATCGGCGGCGGCGTCATCGCCTACGGTTTCAAGCTCAAATCCATTCTGACGACGGCGGTGGGCGTGTACGTCGTCTTCGCCGGCTTTGAGCTGCTGGCGGCGACGGTGCGGGGGCTGGCGGCCCAGCACCCGCTGTTTGATTACAAGGGTAGTGAGGGCGGGAACAACCAAAACCCTTCCACCTCGCCTGGGTGGGGGCACTGGGGGTCGGGCACTGTCGGAGGAGGAGGAGGCGGTGGCGGGCCTGGGGGCGGCGGTGGTGTCTCCATGGTCACCCAGCCGCCCCCGCCCCCGCCGGCTGCCTGGGCGGGCGCGGCGGCGGCGGGCGCGCCAGCCCCGGCCGCGCCCCCTTCAAGGCCCGCAGCACAGCAGCAGCAGCCCAACGCGGCGATGCTGGGGGGGTACGAGCCGAGTGCGCCGGTGTGAGAGCTTTAA
>Ga0315285_10007762_pt1 | contig 11017 bp, 8 predicted proteins | sample YL17G09_36_MG_FD_203698 | JGI IMG/M metagenome (GOLD analysis project Ga0315285, IMG submission 203698) | Sediment microbial communities from Yellowstone Lake, YNP, Wyoming, USA - YL17G09_36 | ecosystem: Environmental > Aquatic > Freshwater > Lake > Sediment | place: USA: Wyoming | collected... | reverse complement strand
CAGATGAACCCCGCCCTGCTGTACAAGGACCACCTGTACTTCAACTCCAACTCCAACGAGGCCAGCGACGGCTTGATGTGCGTGGACCTCGACGGCAAGATCCTCTGGCAGACGGGCGAGAGCCCCAACTTCGAGCGCGGGCACACGCTGCTGGTCGATGGGATGCTCTACATCATCGAGGGCAAACTCGGCTCGCTGCACCTGGTGGAGCTCTCGCCGGATGGCTACAAGGAGGCCGGCAAGATCAAGGGCCTGCTTGGCGGCAAGGAAATCTGGGGGCCGCTGAGCTTGTGCGGCACGAAGCTCATTATCCGGGACCAGGCCAAGATGCTCTGCCTCGATCTGTCCAAGGGGCAGTAGAAAAAGAAGAAGAAAAAGAAGAAGAAGCAGCCTCGCGCAGAGGGCGCAGAGAACGCTGAGAAGAAAGTAAGAGAAAAAGAAGAAGGAAAAAGAAGCTGTTTCTTCTTTCGCCTCTTCTTATCTCTGCGTTCTCCGCGACCTCTGCGCGAGGTGCTGTTTCTTCTTTTTCGAAAGGCCAGCCCATGACCGACGACGCTGACGTGCCCAAGATCATCGAGGTCGCCGCCGGCCTGTGCGTGCGCCAGGAGATCGACAACATCACGTGGATCGACATGGGCGACTACGGGATCGTCGTCGATGCGCTCGAGCAGGGCGGCGCCCGCGACGAGGTTTTCGCCGCCATCCGCCGGGCACTGGGCGACAAGCCGGTGCGGTACGTGCTCAACACCCACACCCATTACGACCACATCGTGCTCAACGACGCCTTCCGGCGCGAGTTCGGCGCCGAGATCGTCAACCAGCAAACCGCCCCCGCCGCCCCTGCCGGCCGGTGGTTCAAGGGCTCCCGGCGCGGCCTGCACTGGATCCCCATGCCCGGCTGCCACACCGACGAGGACTGCGTCGCGTGGATTCCGCAAGACCGCGTGGTGCTGACGGGTGACATCTTCGGATGGGGGCTGATCCCGCTTACGGTCAACCTCCGGGCGGACTCATCCGAACTGCTGCTGAAGACCTACCAGAGGCTCATCGACCTCGACCCGGCCGTGATGATCCCAGGCCACGGGCCGCTGGGCGACAAGGCGACTCTCCAGCGGTGGGTGGAATACTTCCACTGGCTGCGGCGGCGGTGCGAGGAACTGGTCGCGGCAGGGCTGAGCGACGAGCAAATTGCCGCCGAGATGCCCCCGCCGGCGGACATGAAGCTCTGGTGGCGGTTTGCCGCCTGGAAACACGCCGACAGCGTGTCCAAGATGATCAAGCCCGTCCGCAAGGGCTGGCTGTAGGGCGTCGGAAAAGGAGATAAACCATGTACGCACTAACCCGGAGGTCGTTCCTGAAGTCCATGGGCCTGGCCGCCGCGGCGATTGCGGCGCCGCGGGTGCTTCGCGGCGCGCCGACCGGCAGCGCCGGCGCTGCCGGCAAGCGGCCCAACATCGTTCTGATCATGTCCGACGACATGGGCTTTTCGGACGTCGGCTGTTACGGCGGGGAGATAGAGACTCCCAACCTCGACGCCCTGGCCGCCAACGGGCTGCGGTTCACGCAGTTCTACAATACCGCCCGCTGCTGCCCCACGCGGGCAAGCCTGCTGACGGGCCTGCACCCGCACCAGGCGGGCGTCGGGCACATGACGAGCGACTACGGCCTGGAAGGCTACCGCGGCGAGCTGAGCCGCAAGTGCGTCACCATCGCCGAGGTGCTCCGCCCGGCCGGGTATGGCACGTACATGGCCGGCAAGTGGCACGTTACGGGGCGCATTAAGCCCGACGCGTCAAAGGACAACTGGCCATGCCAGCGCGGATTTGACCGCTTCTACGGCACCATCCACGGCGCGGGCAGCTTCTACGACCCCAACAGCCTGACGCGAGACAACACGCAGATCTCCCCTTACGCCGACGAGCAGTACAAGCCGGAAAGGTTCTACTACACCAACGCAATCAGCGATCACGCCGTCAGGTTCATCGCCGACCACTTCGGCAAGAACTCCGACAAGCCCATGTTCATGTACGTGGCGTACACGACCGCCCACTGGCCGATGCACGCCCTGGAGAAGGACATCGCCAAGTATCGCGGCAAGTACGACGGCGGCTACGAGCCCATCCGCAAGGCCCGCTTCGAGCGCCTCCGCGGCCTCGGGATTATACGGAAGGATTGGCAACTTTCCCCGCAGGCCGGCGACTGGGACGCCGTGGGCGACAAGGCCTGGCAGGCCCGCTGCATGGAGGTCTACGCCGCCATGGTCGACTCCATGGACCAGGGCATCGGGCGGATTGTGGCTGAACTGAAAAAACAGAATCAGCTCGACAACACGCTGATAATGTTCCTCCAGGACAACGGCGGCTGCGCCGAGGGCACGGGCCGGCAGGCCGGCAAGGACGGCAGCGGCGCCGGCGCGGCCGGTGCGGCCGAGGTGCCCGGCAAGGGGACGCTGCCGCCCATGGACCCGGCCGCCCTCCAGCCGGACATGGTCCCCAAGCAGACCCGCGACGGCTGGCCCACGCGGCAGGGCGCCGGCGTCATGCCCGGGCCCGACGGCACTTTCATTGCCTACGGCAAGGCGTGGGCCAACGTGTCCAACACGCCCTTCCGCGAGTACAAGCACTGGGTCCACGAGGGCGGCATATCCACGCCGCTGATCGTCCATTGGCCCGGACGCGCCGCCGACAAGGGCAAGCTCCGCCACCAGCCGGGCCAGCTTGTCGACATCATGGCCACGTGCGTGGACGTCTCCGGCGCGACCTACCCGAAAGAGTTCGCCGGCAACGCCATCGTGCCGATGGAAGGCCGGAGCCTCGCGCCCGCCTTCGACGACAAGCCCATCCAGCGCGAGGGGCTCTACTGGGAACACGAGGGCAACCGCGCCATTAGCCGCGACAACTGGAAACTCGTCAGCAAGCACAACCAGCCGTGGGAACTCTACGACATGCAGGCCGACCGGACGGAACTGCATGACCTCGCGGCCGAGAAACCCCAGCTCGTGGCCGAACTGTCCGCCCTGTGGAACGCCTGGGCCCTCCGCGCCCACGTCCTGCCAAACCGGGAAAGCCTGGGCGCCCAGAAGGGCGCTGCCGCCAAGAAAGCCAAGCAGGGCAAGAACAAGCAGTAGCCGGTAGCCCGAGGCCTGCTCGCTTCCTCCCATGAGAAGCACCCCCACCGGCCCCAGGCCACCTCCCCCGTCAAGGGGGAGGGGTTGAGAAGAACCGGGTGCCATGGTTTGCGCGGTCCCGGCGCGCCGAGACGAAGCAACCACGTCTTTCGGCTCGGCTGCTCCCTGGATGGCAACTATGAGTGCCAAGCTTCCGCCCCTCGACGTTCCTCACGTTCAGTTGTATCCCCGGCCCGGCGTTCTTATCATGAGATTATGACAATGCAACGCAAGCCGCCACGATACCAGCCGCCGCTGCCGGAGAAGTACCTTCGCGCCGGATCCGACGAGCTGCGCCGAGAGGCGATGGAGCGAAAGGCCCAACTCGGAGCGGACCTCTGCATCCTCGGCCACCACTACCAGAACGACGAGGTCATCGAGCTGGCCGACTTCACCGGCGACAGCCTGCGGCTCTCCCAGCTTGCCGCCCGGCAGCGCGAGGCCAGGTACATCGTCTTCTGCGGCGTACACTTCATGGCTGAGTCGGCCGACGTGCTCTCATCCGCCGACCAGGTCGTGATCCTGCCGAACATGCGGGCCGGGTGCAACATGGCCGACATGGCCGACGCCGACGCCGTGGCCGCGGCGCTGGATGAGCTTTCCGCCACAAGCGGCGCTCGCGTCGTGCCGATCACGTACGTCAACTCCTCTGCCGCCATCAAGGCCCTCACCGGCCGGGCCGGCGGGGCGTGCTGCACGTCCAGCAATGTCCGCAATGTCTTCGAGTGGGCACTGGCCGCCGGCGGCGCCGGCGGGGCCGGGGCAAAAAAGATACTCTGCGTGCCGGACCAGCACCTTGGCCGGAACACCGCCGCCGCGATGGGCTGCGGCGACGATGCGTGTAGCGTCTACGACCCCGCCCTGCCGAACGGCGGCATCTCGGCCGAGACCGCCGCCCGCGCGACGTTCTTTCTCTGGAAGGGCTTCTGCTACGTCCACCAGCGTTTCACGCCCGAGCACGTCCAGGCCGTGCGGCAGCGGCACCCAGGCATCCGCGTGATCGTCCACCCCGAGTGCCCCCGCGAGGTGGTCCGCCTCGCCGACGCCGCCGGCAGCACCGAGCAGATCATCCGCGCCGTCGATGAGGCCCCCGACGGCTCGCAATGGGCCGTCGGCACGGAAAGCAACCTCGTCAACCGCCTGGCCAGGCGGCACCCGGACCAGTTCATCCGCGTGCTTTCCGACGCCCCGGCCCTGTGCCAGACGATGCACTTTATCGACCTGCCCCACCTGCTGTGGGTGCTGGACAATCTCGCCGAAGGCCGGGTCGTGAACCAGGTAACCGTCGAGCCCGCCGACGCCGCCGACGCCAAGCTCGCCCTGGACCACATGATCGCGATCAAGGCCGTGCGGGAAGTGACGAGAGGGGGGGCGTGAATAAAGGCAATGATGAACGCAGATGAACGCAGATGCAGGTAATTCACTGGTTGGTTATCTGGCGGCAAACGCTGCAAGAAGCGACAGCCCTTGGAGTGCGGCGACGAGGCCCGACGCAGTCGGGCCGACCTCGCCGCTTTCGATTGGGCATGTGCGCCGCATTCTGTCCGCCGTCAAAGCCAAAGCGGCGAGGTCGCCCTGCTTCGTTCCGCCTTCGGCGGACTTCGCAGGGCTCGTCGCCGCACTCCAAGGGGCAAGCCTTCGCGGACGGTTGTTGAAACTTCGGCGGCATCCTTTATGAGGAAGACCAAGACTGTCATCGGCGCAGAAATCCAGCCCACCAAGCCAAGCGCGCGGCGGTACTACGTCTGGCAGGCCGCCATGTGGGCTATCATCGTGCACACGGTGTTGGTCGGCGGGTTCACGGCGTTCGCGGTGGGAATAGTATCGAAGTATCACGGTAGTTCCCTGGATTGGAATTGGCTGTTCAATGGCAATGGCATTGGCCCTTTCCATCGGCGACTTGCATTCTTCATGATCGTCTGGCCCTACCCGCTGATACTGTCGGCGTTTGCCTTGGTGCCAATCGCAATCATCACCACCTACCGCGCTTCGGCGGGCAAACGTGCCTGGGTCTGGCTTCTGGCGTATTGGCTGGCGGGCACGACAGTCTGCCTGTTGCTGGCTGCTTCAATTGCCTTTTCGGAGAACTGCCGCATATGGGGGCCCGGTAATTACTTCTATTTTGACAACCGACTGACTGGCAGCGTGGTCATGTGCGGCGCATTTATGTTTCCCCTGCCGGTAACCATCCTGGCGGCACTGCTGACCCTCGGCGGCAGGAAGCGTCCGCTGGACGGGGAGGCCGGGGCATGACAAGAGCCGGATCAAGGCCCTGCCACCCTAAGACCTATGAGCTAAGACCTAAGACCTTCCCCTCCCACCTTCCCCTGCGACCTTCTTCTCCCGCCGGAATCTACTCATCCCCCCTGCTCAGCCTGGCCGATATTCCCCATGTTAGTGTCGTGTCACGTTCGTTTTTGCGGAAAGGCAGGCCCATGTCGATGAAAGTGCTTATCGTGGAGCCGGACTGGCGGTTCGCCAGGATGGCTTCGACGTATCTTGAGAGCCACGCCCACCTTGTTGTCCTGGAGTCTCGGCTGGACGACGCCTTGGCCCGCGCCGCGCACTGGCGGCCGGACCTGGCCATCGTTGCGGCCGAGTTGGCCGAGGAAGGCTTCCTGGAACTTCTGCGAGACGCGGCCCCCGGCAATCGCCCGGCCGTGCTGCTGACGGGCTGGCTTGACCGCTACGACATCGCCTGGCGGGCATGGCAGAAGGGCGGCGACGAACTGCTGATGAAGCCGGTGTTCACCACCGACGAGCTTCACGAGGCGATCGTCACGGCCCTGGAGAACGCCACACTCGGCGCGGCCGCCCCGCGCCGCAGGGCGGTCTCGGCCTGAAGAAAAGAAAAAGGGGACAGGCTACTTTTTCGTTATCTTGCTGTCGACGTCATATCTTGCCGAGACGGCCGAAAAACCAGCCTGTCCCCTTTTTCTTTCATCACTGAATCTTCTTGATCAGCCAGGCCATGTTCTCGCCGAGGATCCGCATGGTCTTCAGGCCCTCCTCATCGTTGGCGACTTCGCCCTTGTCTCGGCCTATGCCGAAGTTCCAGTAGCACGAGCCCGGCACGATCATCTGGCTGATCAGGAAGAAGTGGTTGATCGTGTCGAAGGCGTGTATCTGGCCGCCGCGTCGCACGGCTATCACCGCGGCGCCGACCTTGCGGCGGAAGATCGCCCCGTTGGCCATCGCCACCAGCCCGGCCCGGTCTATCAGGGCCTTGAGTTCCGGCGAGATGTCCGCGAAGTACGTCGGCGAGCCGAGGATTATCCCGTCGGCCTCGGCCAGCTTGAGGATGCAGTCGTTTACCGGGTCGTCGGTCTGGATGCAGCGGCGGTCCTTGTTCTTAAAGCACGTGTAGCAGGCCTTGCAGCCGGCGATCAGCTTGCCGCCGAGCTGGAAGATTTCCGTTTCGATTCCCTCCGAGGCGATCGGCTCGAGCACCTTGCCCAGCAGCAGTGCGGTATTGCCGTCGGGGCGGGGGCTTGCGTTTATGGCGATGACTTTCATGGCGAACTCCTTTGCCGCCGTGAGGCGGCGTCATGTGAACGCACAGGATTGTTCCCGACCGGCGGCCCGAACGCAAGTGCCCGCCTTGCCTCCCTGCTTGCCAAGCCGTCACGAAATGTCAAAGAGGCTTTGGACAGACCTGGCCAAAGGGTTATCCTGTTTAACGTGAAGGACACGGGCGATCTCGAACCGGATCGCCGCACAAGGCGCACTATTTCAGCAAGGAGACCGACAATGCCCGAAAAAACAAAAAATATCAGCCGGCGCTCGTTCCTCAAGGGCGTCGCTGCCGCGGGCGGGTTGCTGGCGGCGCCGTACGTGCTCACTTCGGCAGCGCTGGGCGCCGCAGATCGCCCGCCGGCCAGCGACCGCATCGTCATGGGCGGCATCGGCCTGGGAGGCCGGGGCAGCGGGGACCTCGACTGGCTGCTCGGCCAGGGGGATGTCCAGTTCGTGTCCATCTGCGACGTGGCCGGCGATCGGCGCCTTCGTGCCAAGAACATGGTCGACGGGCGGTACGGCAACAAGGACTGCAAGGCGTACATCGACATGCGCGAGCTCCTGGCCGAAGGCGGCGGGATCGACGCGATGCTCATCGCCACGGGCGATCGGTGGCACGCCTTGGCGGCCTGCATGGCGATGAAGGCCGGCAAGGATGTCTACTGCGAGAAGCCCGGCACGATGACCGTCGCCGAGGGCCGGGCGCTGGTGGAGACGGCCGAGAGGCACTGCCGGATTTTCCAGACCGGCGCGCAGCGGCTGAGCGAGGCGAATTTCGTGTTCCCCACCGAACTGGCTCGCAACGGCCAGTTGGGAAAACTGCACACCGTCCGGGCACACATGTGGTCGGCGGTGCAGGACGTGACGAAGAACGACTGGCTTGCGGCCCAGAAGGAGCCTCCGCGCGAGGAGTTGGACTGGGACCTCTGGCTGGGTCCGGCGCCGTGGCGGCCCTACAACGCCGCATACCCGGGAAACTGCGGCACCTGGGGAGTGTACTGGGACTTCGGCGCGGGCGTCGCCGGATGGGGCAGCCATACCTTCATCCAGTGCCAGATGGCCGCCGGGGCCGAGCACACATCTCCCGTCGAGTACATCTATCCGGGCAACTCCTCCGGGGCCGGCATGGTCACGCGGTTTGCCAACGGTGTGAAGATGGTGCTGGACTTCGACGGCTGGCGGGGCTCGTGCGGCGTGCGGTTCGAGGGCAGTGAAGGTTGGGCGTCAGTGGCCGATGGGTACTCCAAGCCGGACTTCTCGTCGCCGGCCCTGCTGGGCGAGTTCAAGAAGGTGATGAGCGAATATGAGGCCAGGACTCAGCGCCCGATGGACCACCTCCGCGACTTCCTGTCATGCGTCAAGACGCGCCGCCAGACGGTCGCCAACCCGGAGGTGATGCACAGGTCCATGACCACGTGCCATGCGATCAACATCTGCCTGGCGCTGAAGCGCGACCTGAAGTGGGACCCGGCTAAGGAAGAGTTCATCAACGATCCCCAAGCCAACCGCATGCGGGCGCGCGCGATGCGCCAGCCGTGGCGGATCTGACCAGGCCCGCGACATTGAGGCCGCCCGCCGAATCCAACAAAGGGCGCCCGGCCTTGTCGGGCTGCAAGCCTTGTCGGCCGCCAACTTATGCCGCCCGCGGCTAGTATTCCGTCAACGTCGTTTTAGCGGGTAGCACAGGCGCTCTTGCCTGTGCAGGCACACCCTGGAAAGGCTGTACCACCAAACCGGCTACCCGCAGATTCAACGTTGACGAGATACTAGCGATCTGTCAAAGTTGATTTGACGGGGTGCCATTCCCAAGCGGAGCAAGGCGGAGCTTGGGTGTGTCCCCGATGGCCCGTAAACAAGCTCAAAGACGCTGTTCCTGGACGAGCCTGAAGGGCTCGCAGCGGCTTGGCTGCACCGCAGGGGCAGTCAAGCCGCCCAGCCCAGGGCAAAGCGAAGCGCCGCCCTGGGTAGCAGGCGCATATAATAGACCAAGCCCTGAAAGGGCGCAACATTGGCCGCGGCAACGGTTTGTGCCGCCCTTTCAGGGCTCCTTTCAAAAACGTCCGCCACCCAGGGCGGCGCTTCGCTTTGCCCTGGGCTGGGTCGCCCGCTACCCGCCTTACGGCGGGTCTTGGCGGCTTTGAGCCTTTCAGGCTCCGGAAGAAAACCCCCAAAGGCTCGTCTACGGGCCACTGGGGAGGCCGGAAAGTACCAAGCCCAAAGAATCAACTTTGGCGGAACACTAGCTGCCGCGGGCCTCGATCCGGTACAGGTGTGTCTTGGTCCGCACGAACAGTGCGTTGCCGCTGACGGCTGGGCTGGCCATGCAGCCGGCGTCGAGCTTGTTGGTCGCCAGCACTTTCATCTCGGCCCCGCCTGGCGCAATGACGGTGGTCTGCCCGCGGTCGTCGAAGAAGTAAATCCGCCCCGCTCCGGCGATCGGGCTGGCTGAAAAACTGCCGTCCAACCGGTCTTGCCATACGGCCTGGCCGGTCTTGCCGTCGTGGCAGGCCAGGGCGCCGCTGTCGTGCAGGAAATACACCAGAGCGTCGACGACCGTCGGCGAGGGCTTGTTCGCCACGCCGCGGTCCAACGACCAGGCGACGTGAGTCGCGGTAATGTCGCCTCTGCCGTCCGGCCTGACTGCCATGACCCTGGGCCGGTTGAAGCCGGAGTTGACCAGCACAAGCCCGCCGACCATGATCGGGCGCGACGCCGTCGAGTACCCGCCGGGATAGCGCACCCGCCACAGCTCGCGCCCGCTGAGCGGGTCGTAGGCCATGGCGAACTCGGCCCCGGCGGCAACGAGCTGCCTGCCGGCGGGCGTGTCTATCAGCAGCGGCGTGGAGAACGCCTTGTGGATGTCTCCGTTGTCGTTGGGGAACTTCACGTTGCGCGGCGTCTTCCAGACGGTCTTGCCGGTGGCGGCATCCAGCGCGACGACGAACTGCACGTCCATCCCGTCGAAGAGCAGGTACAGCCTGCCGCCGTCCAGGACCGGCGACGAGCCCGGCCCGACGCCGTGGTCGCAGTGAAGGTCGCGCCGCTCCCAGAGCGTCTTGCCCGTGGCCGTGTCCAGGCAGGCCGTGCCGTACGTGCCGAAGTGCACGTAAACCCGCCCGGCCTCGATGCACGGCGTGGGTGAGGCGTAGCTGTTCACCGGGTTGATAGGGCTGCACTTGGCGTTCTCGAAAAGCTTGATGTTGTGGACGATCCGCCCGCTGTCGGCGTCGATGCTGACGGCGGACATGACCTTGCCGTCGGGCGTCGCGGTGGTCATCCAGACCCGCTTGCCCCAGAGCACCGGCGAGGACCAGCCCCGGCCTTCGATGGGCGTCTTCCAGACGATGTTCTCGCTTTCAGACCATGTCAGCGGCAGCTTTTCGCTGGCGGTCGTGCCGTCGCCGCGCGGGCCGCGGAACTGCGGCCAGTTCGCATCACCCTGGCCCGCCCGGGCCGTAACCGTCCCCACCCAAAGGCCCCAAGGGCCGGCCGAGGACAGCAGCAGCACCCCAAGGGCCGTCATGGCATGCCTGATACTCATATTCTCTCCACAGGTACAGTCGGAAACATCGCCGCGCGATGCCGCACGGCAGTCATTGTTATAACCGACCTGAGACGCCTCCGGGTACGGCACGAGCGAAAACTGTGCGACGGGGCTTACCGCTGGCCGGTCAATCATCCGCGTTTTTGGGTGGCTCCGCCTGGCGATGCCGGTAAACTAGACGGCATTGCCGGATTCTTGTCAAAAGGAACCGTACAGATGACGAAGTCGAAATTGGGCGCAGGCAAGTCGCCATCGAGCACCAGGCGGGCGTTTCTCAAGGCCGTGGGCATAGGGGCCGCCGGGCTCGCGGTTGGCGGGTTTGCCGCCAAAGGAGAGCAGACTGTGGCGAAACTGCCGAACATATTGTTGATCTTCACCGACGACCTGGGCTACGGCGACATAAGCTGCTACAACCCGGAATCGAAGGTCGTCACAGCCAATCTGGACTCACTGGCCAGGCAGGGCATGAGTTTCACGGACGCCCACAGCGCGTCCACGGTCTGCACGCCGTCGCGATACAGCATCCTCACCGGGCGGATGTGCTTCCGCACGGGCTTCCGCGGCGTGTTCTGCGGCACCGGCGGGCCGAACCTCATCGAGGAAGGGCGACTGACGCTGCCCGGGATGCTCCGCCAGAAGGGCTACGCAACCGCGGCGGTCGGCAAGTGGCACGTCGGACTTACGTTCCTGGACAAGGCCGGCAAGCGGGTGACCAGGGGCGGCGTCGAGGGCGTAAAGGAGGTCGACTTCTCGCGGGCGATCCCAGACGCGCCCATACATCGCGGCTTCGA
>Ga0315285_10007761_pt1 | contig 11018 bp, 12 predicted proteins | sample YL17G09_36_MG_FD_203698 | JGI IMG/M metagenome (GOLD analysis project Ga0315285, IMG submission 203698) | Sediment microbial communities from Yellowstone Lake, YNP, Wyoming, USA - YL17G09_36 | ecosystem: Environmental > Aquatic > Freshwater > Lake > Sediment | place: USA: Wyoming | collected... | reverse complement strand
TGCCTTGAGTTCTGTCAGTAGCGATTCGGTGACCTGACGCAATTGCTCATCATCGTTCATGGTCAGGAATTGCTCCAGCGCTGCGATGGCCTCTGCCTGCTTGCCCTGCAGCTTGTAGGCGTTGCCCAGACCAAAATGGGCACGCGCCAGGTTCGGGTCCAGGCGCAGCGCTTCCATGAATTCGGCGATGCCTGCATCGAGCTTGGATTGCTGCACATAGGTCGCGCCGAGGTTGTAGTGGATGTCCGCGTCATTGGGGCGCAGGCGCAGAGCCTGCAAGAACTGGGTCTCGGCTCTGTCGAACACGCCTTGCTGATAGTACACGGCGCCTAGGTTGGAGCTCGCATCTACGCTGTTGGGATCCAGTTCGAGCGTCTTCTGGAATTCGCGGGCCGCATCCTCAAGTTGGCCCAGCTCGAAGTAGGCGTTACCCAGCCGGAAGTAGCCTTCCACGGAACGCGGGTCGATGCGTATGACGGCCTGAAACTCGGCGACGGCTTCGGACAGCTTGCCCTGCTGCACATAGTCGCGCCCCTGAGTGAGGTGGGACTGCGCATCGCCTCCAACGGTTGGCTCTGGTTTGGTTCCACCGCAGCCGGCGAGAGACAGAAGAACGAGAGCAATTGCACCCCACAGCCGGATCTGTCGCCCCAGTGGTTTCTTCATCGGTCTCCCTCCATCCCTATTCCTTGTAGTTCAGCACCACGATCTGGGTTTCCGGCGGAAGGCTGTTCTTATCCAGCTCCAGGCTGTCGCGAGGGGTGGTCTCAGGCAGTCCCATCTCCCGGACAAACCTGGTCACTGGCTCCAGCTTGAGCTTGGTAGCTCTTGTCTTGTAGTGCATGGGAACAACGATCCTGGGTTCCAGCAGGGAGATGATCTCGGCAGCCTGGCCGGCGCCAATCGTGGCAAAGGCTCCCACGGGAACAAGCAGGACGTCAATGTCGCTGAAGGGTTCTATCTGTGCATGGGCAGGCACATGGTCCAGGCTGCCAAGGTGGCAGATCTTCAGTCCGTCAAAGTCGAACAGATACAGGATGTTCCTGGCACGCTCTGGCCCCTTGATCTTCTTGAGGGGCGTAGCGATCCCGGTGATGAACACTCCCTTGACCTCGTATTCCCCGGGGCCTTCGATGACCTTCGGATCGCCCTGCACCAGGCCGCAGTTGTTGTAGTCGGGGTGATTGTGGCTGATGGTGACGATGTCGGCACGCAGACGGGGAATGGAGTAGCCGACATCCCTGCCACAGGGGTCGGTGACTACGATTGCTCCTCTCGTCTTCAATCTGAAACAAGAGTGTCCATACCAGACGATTTCCATGTTCACACCCTCTACTGCCAGCCTTTACCGGAGCAGCAAGTTGTCCCTAGTCTGGCGGGCTGCGGTGACCAATTGTGGGTCCGTATCAAAGACGGCGATCCCGGCGATGTCGGCCTCGATGGCCTTTTCGCTGAACGGCAAGAAGCCCAGCACCTTGTCCTCAGGAAGCGACTCCAGGATAAACTGTCTGTCGCGTTCGCTGCGCACTTTGTTGGCGACCACATACACTTTGCGGATGCCGATGTCCGCCGCCAGTCGCTTCACTGCCTGAGCCGTCTGCAGGCTGCGCTGACCCGGCTCCACGACTACGATAAAGGCATCCACAGCGCCGGCGGTCCCTCGCCCGAGATGCTCCAGACCCGCTTCCATGTCCAGGATGATGACTTCGGAGCGTCCAACGAACAAGTGGCGGACCAGGTTCTTGAGCAGGGCACTCTCGGGGCAGATGCAGCCGCCACCGCCGCGCTGCACAGTGCCCAGAACGAGCAACTTGATCCCCCGATGTGTGGCCGAGAATCGGTCGGGGATGTCGTCTACCCTGGGGTTGAGGGAAAAGACCCCCCCGCTCTGCCCAGGGCGGGCGCCCGTACGTTCCTCGATCAGGTCTCCCATTACCGCAATCGGCGTGATCTGCCTGGCCATGGCAGGAGGCAGGCCCAGCGCAGAAGCCAGGTTGGCGTCGGGATCGGCGTCAATCACGAGAACCTTGTTGCCTTCGCCGGCGTAGATGTAAGCGAGCAGCGCTGTGAGAGTGGTCTTGCCCACGCCACCCTTGCCTGTGACAGCAAACTTGGGCATGCCTGGTTCTCCTCGTCCTAGTCTAGCTGAACCCCGTACTGTATCTTGGCTACGGACTTTTGAGCTTCCAACCACCTGAGGAAGGACTGCTGCCGCCAGGTGGCCATCATCTCATCCAGCACTGGACGCGCCGGGTCCCGTTCTACGACCTGGATGATGTGGTGGCCAAAGTCCGTCTTGACGATGCCGCTTGTCTGCCCCGGGTTCAGCGCAAAGGCCACTGCTTCGATCTCGATTGGCATGACTCCGCGTGGGAAAAAGCCGAGGTCTCCACCCGTTTCACTTGTGGCCTTGTCCTGGGAATACTGCTTGGCCAACGCCGCAAAATCCCCTCCGGAGCGCAACTTGAGCAGCACATCCATTGCGTCGGCCTCGCTGGCCAGCAGGATGTGCCGGACGTGTGCCTGTTCGACCGTGGTGGGCATCGAACCTACGACGTGCTCCTGCAGAGCCGCACTCAATAGCTCGCGCTGCAACTGCACGCGGAAGGTGTCTCGAGTCAGGCCATTCGCTTTGAGCCACTCGTCAAACTTGGCCGCATCGTTGCCGATCAAGCGCGCGATCTCTGCATCCAACTTGTCGTCGGTAACTGTCACCCCCGCCTTCGAGGCAGCTTGCTCGATCAACGCCTGGTCAATCATCCAGCCCAGCACTTGTCGGCGCAGTTGAGCAATAGCGGCTTGGCCTTCTGGGGTGCTTGCGTCAAAGCTCTGTTGCTGCTTGAGGTAGCTCATAGCCTGGTTGATCTGATTCTCATATTCCTGCAGAGGGATCACTTGCCCGTTGACGACGGCTGCCGCATTTGGTGGCACCGTGGGCACCGCGGTTGGTGCAGCGACCGTCGGCACGGGAGGCCGAGTTGCCTCCGGCCGGGAAGTGGCAGTGGGAACAGGCGTGTCCACGCGCGTGCTCAAGGGTGAAACGGGTGTACTAGCGGGCGGGACCCCTGGCAGCGTCGGCGTGGGCGGTGCTGGCGGCGTTGCGCAGGAAGCTGCAACGGCGAGCAACAGCGACAGGGCAAGGGCGCTACGGTATCTGTTGTTCATCCTTTACCTCTCGGGAGGATCAGTGTGCCTTCCGGCCAGAATTCCGCGGTAGGCGTATTATAGTTGGAAATGGGAAACGCGCAAGCATATCCAGGTTGCGCCATGGGAGTCTGGCCACGCTGCAATCCCTGCATTCCAATTTGACTTTTCGAGGCAATTGGCTATCATATGCACGTCATTAGCACTCTAGGTATGAGAGTGCTAAAATGTGAACAAGAATGCTGTAGGAGGTTTTGAGATGGTGAGTGAAGTCAAGGACATCAAGCCTTTGGCGGACCGTGTGCTCGTAGAGCCTCTAGAGAAGGAAGAGGTTACCGCGAGCGGCATCGTGCTTCCGGAGACGGCGAAGGAGAAGCCCCAGGAGGGCTTGGTCATCTCGGTCGGGCCAGGGCGTCTGCTGGACAGTGGCGAGCGTGCAGCCATGGAAGTCAAGGCCAAAGACAAGGTGCTGTTTGCCAAGTACGCTGGCACAGAGTTGAAGCGGGAGGACAAGAAGTACATGATCCTCAGTGAGAAAGATATCCTCGCCGTGCTGAAGTAGCGGCGAGCAATCTGTACAAGCATTATGCTAAGGAGGAACTGGAATGGCTAAGCAGTTGGTATTTGCGGAAGAGGCCCGTCGTCGCCTGAAGGTGGGCATTGATACGCTGGCGACCCCTGTGGTTGCTACCCTGGGTCCCAAGGGGCGCAACGTGGCTCTAGACAAGAAGTTTGGTGCACCCACCATCACCCACGATGGTGTGACCGTGGCCAAGGAAATCGAGCTCAAAGACCCGTTCGAGAACATGGGCGCTCAGTTGCTGAAGGAAGCGGCCACCAAGACCAACGACGTCGCTGGCGATGGCACTACCACGGCGACTCTGCTGGCGCAAATGATTGTGGCCGAGGGCCTGAAGAACGTCACAGCCGGTGCGAACCCCATGCTGATCAAGCGTGGCATCGAGAAGGCGAGCGCCGCTATTGTCGACGCGATAAAGAAGATGTCCCGCGAAGTCAAGACCAAGCAGGACATCGCCCACGTGGCTGCTGTATCGGCTGCGGACGAGAAGATCGGCAACCTGATTGCTGACGTGATGGACAAAGTCGGCAAGGATGGCGTCATCACTGTCGAGGAGTCCAAGACCCTCGAGTTCGAGACCGAGTACGTCGAAGGCATGCAGCTCGACCGTGGTTACATCTCGGCCTACTTTGTGACCAACCCGGAGCGCATGGAGGCCGTGCTGGAGGACCCCTACATCCTCATTACCGACAAGAAGATCTCGGCCGTGGGCGACATTGTGCCGATTCTGGAGAAGCTAGTGCAAATCGGCAAGAAAGAGTTGCTGGTCATTGCCGAGGACGTTGAGGGTGAGGCTCTGGCTACCCTGGTGCTGAACAAGCTGCGTGGCATGCTCAATTGCGTCGGCATCAAGGCGCCTGGTTTTGGCGATCGCCGCAAGGAGATGCTGCGCGACATTGCGATTCTGACGGGCGGCCAGGTGATTACGGAGGAGATGGGCCGCAAGCTCGAGACCACCACCATCAACGACCTGGGCAGGGCCGGCAAGATCGTTTCGACCAAGGACGACACCACCATCGTGGATGGCCGGGGCTCTGAGAAAGACATCAAGGGGCGTGTCGAGCAGATCAAGGCTCAGATCGAGGATACCACCTCCGACTATGACAAGGAGAAACTGCAGGAGCGCTTGGGCAAGCTGGTCAGCGGCGTAGCGATCATCCGCGTCGGAGCGGGCACTGAGGTCGAGCTCAAGGAGAAGAAGCACCGTGTGGAGGACGCCCTGTCTGCGACCCGTGCAGCAGTGGAAGAAGGTACAGTGCCCGGAGGCGGCGTGGCTCTGATCAATGCCATGTCGGCCCTGGATGGCCTCGAGATGGATCTGCCGGATGAGAACACCGGCGTTACCATCGTGCGTGCTGCCCTTGAATGGCCCATGCGCATGATTGCCGAGAACGCAGGCAAGGACGGTGCGGTGGTCGTTGATGAAGTGCGGCGCCGGCAAAAGTCCAAGAAGAACCCGCAAATCGGCTACGAGGTCATTTCCGGGGAGTTCAAGGACATGTACGAGGCGGGCATTGTCGATCCCGTGAAGGTGACCCGTTCCGCTGTTCAGAATGCGGCCTCTATCGCGGCCATGATTCTGACCACCGAGGCGTTGATCACGGACATCCCGGAGAAGAGAGAGACTGCGCCTCCTCAGATGCCAGAGTACTAGAATTCAGCATGTGAAAAGAGCCCCTCGCCCGAGGGGCTCTTTTGTTTCCGTCAGCGTGCGCCGCCAAAGCGCTCGCGTCTAGCTGTGGCTGCCCTGATCGCGTGCCGCCGGCAAGAGAATGGTGAAGCGCGAGCCCTTGCCAGCTTGGCTGCTCACAGTAATGACCCCGACCAGTGCTTTCACAATTCCCCTGGCGATCCATAGCCCAAGTCTCGCCCCTTTGGTTCGGCCGCGTGACTTGTCAGCCGCACTTCCAAGGGTTTTCACGCCACATTAATCATACTTTCACGCGACGATTATGCAACTCGTTGTATACTAGAGGCAGTAGAAAGCTGAGTTGGTGAGGTTGGGAGACCCATGAACAGAAAGCTTGTAGGAATTCGGATACTGATTGCAGTAGTATTGCTGGGGGCCAGCATTGCCACCATGCCCGTTCGAGCGGAAGATGGGGAGCCCCAGCATGGAATGGGTGTTCTCCTGTCTCCTCCCGGAGACTATGCCATACTCGATGTCCTCGTCAGCACCCAGGCGCTCGGTTCGTCGGTGGACTTGAGCGCCGCCTTGCCGCCTGTGGGGGATCAGGGCATCGAGCCCACGTGCACCCTGTGGGCGGTCGGCTACTACTACAAGACGCTTCAAGAGCAGCGCGAACGCGCGTGGGGTACGACGACGAACGATCATCAGTTCAGCCCCAGCTACCTATACAGTCTCAGCGTCGGCTGCAGTGCTTTGCAGCCAGTGGCCATCCCGGCTGCAATGGAGGTGGTCAAGGCCCAAGGCGCAGCCACGATGCAGGCTTTTCCCCTGCGCGGATTTGGACAGTGCCGGGCGCCCACGGCTGAAGAACTGCAGGCTGCTCAACCTTATCGATCTCTCAGCTATGGCAACCTGTTCATGTTCCAGGGAAAGGCGGACACCAACCGCCTGAAAGCACATCTTGCCGGCGGTGATGCCTTCGTGCTATCTGTCCCGGTCTATGACAGCTTCTACTTCTATCACGGCCAGTCGCCGGTCATTGGCGTGCCTGCGGCGAGTGAGCGACTATGGGGCCACCATGCCATTCTGATCGTCGGCTATGACGACAGCCTGGGCGCTTTCAAGCTGGTGAATTCCTGGGGTACACGCTGGGGCAACGGAGGATTCGCTTACCTTTCCTACGAGTTTGTGCGGACCAAGGCGTGGGAGGCTTGGGCAATGGTGGATGCGACGAACACCGCCCCGATGCCAACGGTCACGGCTATTCCTCAACCCACCGCTACGGCCACGCCTGTGCCGCCCACGCCGACACCGGTGCAGCCCACTCGAACGCCTGTGCCACCCACGCCAACGCCTCAACCTACGCGCGCGGTGTCCACGCTGGTTCTACAGCAGGGGCTGAACAACTACCGTGGCACGAGCGATAGCTTCATCGAGAGCCGAGGGCCTACCACAAACTATGACGCAAGCCGGACACTGCGCGTCAGCGATGACGGCTCGGCTACGGCTCTGCTACGCTTTGACGTCTCGGCTGTGCCGTCCAAGGCGGAAGTCGTGGAGGCCAAGCTCGAGCTGTACGTGGATATGTCTGCGCAGAACCTGAGCCTGAGTGTTTTTGAGGTAGCGCGCTCCTGGACGAGCAAGGAAGCCGACTGGCGGAAGGCTCGCAAGGACAATCCCTGGGGTGTCCCTGGCTGCAACGACACCGCGGCTGACCGCACGTCTGCCCCGGTCGCGACGGCAGCTCTCACGGCTGGCAAGGGATGGCGCAGCATTGACGTCACGGCAGCGGTGCGGCAATGGGTTGCTGGCCAGGCCAACAACGGCCTGGTGCTGCGCGGACAGGGCGGTACTAACGCTGTCTATGTTTTCCTGAGTTCGGAGCACACATCGGGCGCGGGTCATCCCAGGTTGACCATCAAGTATCAGCGCTAGGCTGTGCCGCGCTCCTCATCTCTAGCTGAGAAGTCACCCCCATGCCGGGGTGGCTTCTCTTGTGTATGGGACCTGCGCGCAATTGCGACTCTGTGGCCTATCCCTGCTGCTTGTCTGACTCCAGCGTTTGGGACACCAGGCGCATGGCTGTCTCGACGTGCGGGTAGGCCAGCCACATCCACGCGATGCCAAACAGGCTCCCCGTCACCACACGGCTCCAGGGTGTGCTCTCCCAAAAACCGAACAGTTGACCCAGGCCATCTACGGCCATGGGCACGCACAGGACTACGAAGCCTTTCCAGGACAATGGTTGCAGACGATGGCGGACCAAGGCAAAGACCATGCCGGCCAGGAACATGGCCAGGTAAATGGCGACATCGCGTTCACAGACTGCCATCTTGAAGCCAGTGGCAGCATCTCCTATGTAGCGGAGCGGTACACTTGGGCCCAGGAGATGCTCCAACTGATTCAGTGCGTAGGCAAGGCGTGGCCCGAACAAGAAGAAGGATCGTTCTGGCAGTTGGTGGCAGGACAGGCCCAGGAACGCGTAAATGAACCGCCCCCAGCGGGCATGGCCGGTTACCATGAGGATAGGGGCCAGGATGGGCAGAAAGGCGAAGATGCCAATGGCCGTGTTGAACAGCAACAGCCAGTGCCAGGATATCGTGTGCACAATGCGGCCGAGGACAGCGGTGACAACGGGCGTCCAGCGCTCTGAACCGACCGGCCCGCTTGCTTGTGGGTCCTGCAGGCCTGGCATTGTCGCAGGTGTCTGTGTCACCCCTCTATCCGTTCCCTTTCCACAGCCTTGCGCAGGACCTGGATGTCGCGATCCAGAGACCGTTGTTTGCGTGCAATGGCGTAGACATAGCCAAAGACCATTTGAATGGGGTATAACCTGGTCTTGGGTTGTCATGATAAGGGCTGCTTTCCCGGTCCGCCAGATGAGCCTTGCGTGCTGCGGATCCGGCTCCATCTCAGAACTGTGTAGAGCGTTCTGGCGGACTGCCTCCGGACGAGACAGGCGCCGTGCAGTGGCTACTTCAGAAGAGCTTCAACCTGCTCCACCATATACTCTCTGCGCATGGCCCCGATTGTCTTGTGGCGGAGCTGTCCTTCCCGGTCTATGAAGAATGTCGTGGGCAATGCGTCGATGCTCAGCGCCCTGCCGACTGCGTTCCCAGCATCCCTCAGCATAGGCAGGACCAGCCCTTGCTGCTGAGCGTATGACTTGATGGCCGCACTGTCCTCAGACACATTGACGGCAAGCACAACCAAGCCCTTGTCGCGGTACTGACGGTACACGGCGTTCAGGTCAGGCATCTCGGAACGACAGGGACCACACCAGATGGCCCAGAAATTGACCACTACCGCCTTGCCCAGGTGGTCGCTGACCCTGACTGCCTTGCCGTCCAGGTCTTGGACCGCAAAGTCGAATCCCGGTTTCTTCGTGGCGCTGGTTGCAGCCGGCGTCTTGGAACCACAGCCATGCACGGTGGTCATGATGACTGCTATAGCCAGCGCTAGCAAGAGCTTTTTCTGGGTCATCTCTCTGTGACAACTCCTCCCGTTCTAACCGATCTTGATGGCTGGCGCACTGGCTGGCAGTGTCCCCGCGTCAATCAGGCGCTTCGTCTCCTTGCGCATGCAGTGGTCCATGACTACCAGCAGACCTGCAGCACGAGCCTGCCTCGCGGCCTCCTCGTTCACGATGCCTTCCTGCATCCAGACGGCCCTGGTGCCGATTCGAATCGCTTGTTCCACTACCGAAGGCACGGCCTCGGCTCGTCGGAAGATGTTCACAGCATCGACCTTGTCCGGAATCGAGAGCAGGTCGGGGTAGGCGCGCTCCCCCAGGATCTCCGACACGTTGGGATTCACGGGGATGATGCGATATCCTCTCGCTTGCAGATACTGCGCCACTTCAAAGCTGGGCCGCTCAGGGTCGCTGGACAACCCGACCACGGTGATGGTGTGGCTTTCTTTGAGGATTCTCTCAGTAGCCTCTTGGTCTGTGGGTTGATTGGTCATGGTGGTTCGACCTTCCGGCAAGTTGCTCACGGGTGCGAAAGGCTACTTGGCGACGGGATAGCCGATCTCTGCCAATGTGGCCTCGATCTTCGACAGCGTTGCTTCGCTGTCGTAGGTCACCAGCACCTGCTTCTTGGGGACGTCCACTTCCACGCCTTTCACTCCTGGCAGATTGCCGAGGCCCGTCTTGATGTGATGGGCACAATGCATGCAAGAAATGTTCGGTACGCTAAAGGTCTTGTTCAACGTGCCGAGCTCCTTCCTGATGCAGTCACTATTCTGCGGCTCTTGAGCGGCCTCAAATGCTCCCAGAAACACGCGCATCTTCTGGTCGCCGTCTGCGGCGTTCGCACCGCGGCCGGCAAGAGCAATATGCTGCTCTGGGCGAATCTCCAAGAGTATGGGCTAGTATGGCATGAGTATCCTCTTTCGTCAAATCGGCCGTGTCATCAGCGCGTCCGCAACGTCGTTGCAGACAACCGTCTCGTGCTGTATAATGTCCTTACCTGGACGGAATGAATGGCCTGAAGAAGGCGTTTTGGTTTCGGGCGCGCCTGCCTCGCTGCGGTCCTGTATCTGGAGGTATCCACGATGGCCAAGGAAATCCTTGTCATTGAGGATGAAGGTCTCATCGCTGGCCTGATTGGCAAGAGCTTGACCCGAAAAGGCTACGACATCGCCGTACTGGAACGCAAGCAGGTTGCGCGTCAGGCACGGAAACACAAACCCAACCTGATCATCCTGGACGCACCCGCTTCGGAAGTAGAGGCATTGGATGCGTGCCGCCGCCTACAGGAGACTACATCGGTGCCCATCCTGGTGCTCGCCGATTCTCCGTCAGCGTTGGAGGAGCTGAAGGGGGTTGTGTATCTGACGAAACCGCCGGACTTCCGCGAGCTGCTGGCGGCGGTGGAGTCCAACCTGAGTGTGCGGCGAAAGCGAAAGAAGCACACGCTGCGCTTTCTGCGTCTGGGGGATCTGGCGCTTGATCTGCAGGCGCGCCGCTTGATCAGAGGCGAGACCCACCATCGGCTGACGCCGAAGGAGTTCCTGCTTCTGAAGATGTTCATGAGCAATCCTGGGCAGGTTCTGAGCCACAAGGCAATCATGAAAGAAGTGTGGAACACGAGCTATATGGGCGATACGCGCACTCTGTACGTCCATGTGAGTTGGATCCGGGGGAAGATCGAAGAAGACCCGGGAAAGCCAGCCATACTGCGCACCGTGCGCGGGGTGGGCTATCGTTTCGAGGTCAAGCCATAGCACGGCTCTTCTGAGCAGCGGGGCCGGGGCCGCCACCAGTAGACCCAGGCCTCCAGGCGATCGCCACAGCCTAGAGCACTCCTACCCAAAAGTGATTGGGCTGTACAGTGGTAGACGTGACTACTCTCACTTCTGCGGGCGCCGCCTTTGCGTCCGTCATCGTGCTGGGATGCACGTAGCAGACGTTCGGAGATCTCCCAAACTTCTCCCTGTAGTGCCGCACCGCATCGACGACCTTGTCGGCAAGCGATAACCTCGGACTATCGTCGAACCAAAGAAGACCCGTCTTCATTTCCATCTCCACATCTTCCGTCTCGTGCAGGCTGCCACTCTAGAAGTCTGGCCGAAAAGTCCACCGCCGACGATCTGCCACACCACAGGTGGTGCCAGTCGATGGACGACGCACTACCGCTTGTGCCGTGGACTGGCCGGAGA
>Ga0315285_10007760_pt1 | contig 11018 bp, 8 predicted proteins | sample YL17G09_36_MG_FD_203698 | JGI IMG/M metagenome (GOLD analysis project Ga0315285, IMG submission 203698) | Sediment microbial communities from Yellowstone Lake, YNP, Wyoming, USA - YL17G09_36 | ecosystem: Environmental > Aquatic > Freshwater > Lake > Sediment | place: USA: Wyoming | collected... | reverse complement strand
ACCCGCCAGGCTCTCGACTCCGCCGGAGCGGAGTCGGGCCTCAGCCACGGCCGGCCTCCCCGGAACCCGTCGCCTTCAACCCAGAGAGTCTCTAATGGGAAGTCAAGATACAAGCCACGGCATGATCTTTATGCCGTGGGTTCGTAAGGAAGGTGAAAAGCCCTTACTGGCCCTATCGACGGGAGGCGCGTTCAACCGAAGTTGAGGCGTTTAGCGGGCGTCTGAGCCCGCTGCCGAAATCCCGAGCGAAGCCGAGGGATCAACCGAAGTTGAGGCGTTTAGCGGGCGTCTGAGCCCGCTGCCGAAATCCCGAGCGAAGCCGAGGGATCAAGGAAGTACCGGGCAGAGAGATCAACACGGCGCTACCAGGACTCCCGCGGGGCGGTGTGGGACACGCGACCAGTTGAGTCCCCCTTGCTGATGGGCGCATACATAAAAGACAGTGTATGTGCCACCGGCGAAAAACTGGGCTGGAGGATTGTATGCGGAGGCACTCAGATGTATCTTACTGGCCGGCCAGGAAATGAAAACGGAGGTTTCAGCTAAAACTTATGTCTCTCGAAACCACTCTCACAGACATTACGTCGAGGCTGCGCCAGGGCAGATTTCCGAACGAACAGGCAATTTCACAAGGTATTGTCCTTCGAGTCCTTCAGGAATTGGGTTGGGATACATGGGATACCACAGTTGTCTGGCCCGAGTACCAGACCGGTGAGGGCCGTGTTGATTTCGCCCTCTGCCATCCGCCATCCAAGCCAGCCGTCTTCATCGAGGTCAAACAACCCGGCAAAGCTGAAGACGCCATCCACCAAGCGCTCGCATACGCCTTCCAGACCGGTGTTCCGTTCATCGTGTTGACCGACGGCAGGACGTGGAGTTTCTATCTGCCAGGGGAACGGGGCAGCTACGAGGACCGGCGCGTTTACAAGCTCGATCTCTTCGAGCACCCGGCACCCAAGGCTGGGGAAACGCTCGACTGCTATCTGAGCCGTGCTCGGGTCGAGTCGGGCGATGCGCTGGAGACGGCACGTAAGGAATACCGGAACCTCGATCGCCGCTCCCAAGCCCGTGCTGCCATCCCGGAAGCGTGGCACGAATTGGTTGAGAAGGGCGACGAACTTCTGGTGGAACTGCTCGCCAGCGCCGTTGAGTCCAAAGCTGGCATTCGCCCTGACAATGACGACGTGGCGGAGTTCCTCGCTGCATTGGACAAACCTCTTCCCGTTGGAGTGCCGCGCAGCAACGCCTCTCAACCGACAAGCCCGAGAGGACAGCGCGTACCTCCGCAACGCGCTGCTGGCGAGACATCCCGCAGCGGACAGCTTATTCTTCGCGGGAAGGTGTACCCTTACAGGAACGCCAAAGACGCGATGGTTGTCGTCCTTCGAGAACTTGCGAAAGATGATCCGTCCTTCCTCCAACGCTGCTCCCAACACCCGGACGCCAGAGGCCGCACGCGTCGCTACATCGCCCGCACGACTGAAGAACTCTACCCAAATCGTCCCGACCTCCGGGAATATCACAGAACCTTACCAGGTGGATGGCTCGTCTCGACCAACCTCAACAACCAACTCAAGAAAACCATCATCCGCCTCGCTGCCGAAGTAGCCGGGCTGACCTTCGGCAAGGATGTGATTGTGGAGTTCTAACTTCTGTTGAACGGCCCACTTGCGCGGGTGGCGCATGCATTGTCACATATGTATACGCCCCACGAACACGCGCAAGATCTCTGTCACCGCGTCCTATCCCTGGCCTGTCCTGGCTTCTTAACGGTCCCGCAAGGCGGGAGGTCGGCGCCACCCGCATACATATTTCCGTTCAGGCGCCGGCGGCAACGACCTGTTAGCCGTGCACAATCAAGACTCGAACTCACTTCGAGGTACGCCTCACTGTCGAATAATGGATTGCAGCGTCCCGATGCGAAGTTCCTTATGATCCGGGACGGGGACGGTTACCGTGCCCCCAGGCACGTTTTTCTGCATTACGATGTGCCTTCCGCGTCTTCGAACTTCCACGAAGCCGTGCTTCTCCACAATCGCACAAACCTCTTTGCCTGAGAGGACACGCAGCTTACCCAGTGGCAACCTCCACTTGCGTGACATAAACCTCACTGTGGAGGCGTTGCTTTACCTCTTCGGGAGATGCGCATTCGAAAAACAACTCCAGCGCCTCCCGAAGATTGTCCCGGGCCTGTTCAATACTCTCCCCTTGGCTCGCAATATCCAACTCCGGACACAGCGACACATAGCCATCGCCTTCAGCTTCGATAATTGCAGTAAGCTTCATCAAATAACCTCCTGAGAGAACGGTGGCAGAGCGCCTAATGCCCAAGCTCACGCGCTGGTCCGTTGTAACGAATACATCGAACTTACCGGAGGCGGCAGCGAGGAGAGCGCCATTCTCCAACGCGGCCCACCCCATCTCTGGAACAGTTCGAACCTCGTGCTGTGGGAGCTCCCGACGAAACCGGCGCGGGACACACTCATCCAGAAGAATCCGCATGCGCGAACAGCGATTGCTTGGCCAACTCCAGAACCGCGACCGCGTGCTCGCGACTCACCGTCGGAAAATCCTCCAAGAAATGATCCAGCGAATCCCCTTCTTCGAGGTAGTCGAGAAGCGTTTGCACCGGCACCCGGGTGCCCGCGAACACCACGGCGCCGCTCATAACCTGATCCGAACGTGTAACCAGAAGTTTTGGTACAGCCATCTCAGTCCTTACAGTACCGCAATTGTAACCCGGAAGCTCTTGGAAAGTGTGTCTAACTCTCGTTCAGGCCGACCCGCCTAATCCGTCAGCTGACGGAGCTAAGACCCGGCACCACCACGATTGCGGTGGGGATAAGTTCTCATTATAAGGCCACTTATGATCTATCAGGTAGGTTGCCTCCATCTTCGGTGGTGTCCTAATTTCGCAAGTGTCACCCGGCTCGCCGGCGCTGTCATTCTGAGGAGCCGCAGGCGACGAAGAATCTGCTGTTGAGCCATAAGCAGATCCTTCGCTACGCTCAGGATGACAGCCGCACCAACCTCACAGCCTCGGAGCGGCACGTTCTAATTAGCAGACTACCGCATCTTCTTAGGCCGGCGGGCGGCCTCGCCTAATCCGTCAGCTGACGGACTTAGGACTGGGGCCCCGCAGAAAAGCCCACGGCACGAGAGCGGTGCCGTGGCTACCAGCCCTGCCGAAGCCGAACCCTGGTTCCGCCCGAGTCACGGCAGTGAACGAACCGCGGACCTACAAATCAGGTCCGCGCTACACACTTTCTGAGCAGCGGGGCGCCACTGGGCCGGATAACGCCCTTCCAGGAAGGTACAAACCCCGAAGGGCAGCCATGACGTCGACGCCAGCACTGGCGAATTGACCGGTAACGCCCGCGCGGAACGGCTTGAGTGCTCGGGGCCAAGGTGGTAAACTGTAGCGGTTTTGAATGTAAGACCTTCGGGGCAGGGTGCGGGAAGCAAAGATCTCTGGCTTCCCAATTCCCGATCGGCGGTAAAGCCCGCGAGGAGAAGCAGGAGGACGGTGGCTAGCTAGGCGAACCTTGTGACCTCTGCGGCCCATTTTCGGTCCGCTACTGGTCACTCGTCACTTGTCACTCGTCACTGCCTTTTCCACGACCCGGTGAAACTCCGGGGCCGACGGTACAGTCCGGATGGGAGAAGGTCAAGGCCGGTTGTGGTCCGCAGTGCGCGTGTAGTCTCGCGCCGCTTGAGCCGAGAGGCTGCTGCGCCACGCGTGCCCGACCGGCACATCCCGCCTCTGCCCCGGTGAGGGGTATTCCCTTTGTATCCGACAAGAAGGAAGTCCTGGCGGCAAGTTCTCGCGTTTGTAGTGACTGCACTGACCCTGGTGCTAGCCTCAGTCCGTCTCCGCGCCCAAAACTGGAACAGCAATCTGGAGGGCCTCGTGCTCGACCCCAGCGGCGCGGCGATTCCCACCGCTTCCGTCGAACTGCGCAACACGGCGACAGGACAGGCGCGCGTCGCGCGCACAAACGATTACGGCTTCTACAGCTTCCCCCTGGTTCCGGTTGGCACTTACAACCTCGAAGTCTCCAAAGCCGGTTTTGCCGCGAAAACGCTGCGCGGCTTGACACTTCAGGTGGGCCAGACGGCGCGCGTGGACGTGGTCCTGGAACTCCCGCGCGAGCAGACTGCGGTCCACGTGGACGCTCAGCCGCCGCTCCTGGAGACTGCCTCGCCGGCCATCGGGGACGAGATCGACAACCAGCGCGTCAGTCTCTTGCCACTGAATGGCCGGCAATTCTCGCAACTGGCTCTGCTGGCCGCGGGCGCCGTGCCGCCGTATCCCAATAGCGCCGTGCAGCAGTTCAACACCGCCGCCCAGGGCATTGGATTTTCGGTGAACGGCCAACGCGCGGAACGCAACAACTTCTCGCTCGATGGCATCACGCTGATGGAACCTTTCGCTTACAGCCTCACGGTGAACCCGTCGGTTGATGCCATACGGGAATTTCGCGTCGTCGAAAGCTCCTACTCTTCCGAGCAGGGGCTGACCTCGGGCGCCCAAGTGAATATCGCTTCGCGCTCCGGCTCGAACCGCTTTTCCGGCACAGCTTACGAGTTCCTGCGCAACAGCGCTCTGGACGCACGCAATTTCTTCGACGACCCGCGGCGGCCTATCCCGCCCTTCCGCCAGAACCAGTTCGGCGGAAGCCTCGGCGGCCCAGTGCAGCGCGACCGCACGTTTTTCTTCGCCAACTACGAAGGCTTCCGCGTTCGCCAGAGCGTCACCAACACCACCTTGCTGCCGAGCGAAGCGCTCCGCCGCGGGGATTTCAGTGGCCTCAACCCAGTTACCGGCCTGCCCTTCCCGACCATTATCAACCCTGAAACCAATCAGCCTTTTGCCGACAACCTGATTCCCGCGGCGAAGATCGACCGCTTATCGCGCGCCATCCTGGATCGACTGCCGCTGCCCAACCAGCCGAACGCTGCGTCGGGTGAGAACAACCACATCAATGTGGGTCTGCGGCGCGTCGCGAGCGATCAATTCCTCCTGCGCCTTGACCACCAGTTGACCGCCCAGCATCAATTCTTCGGGCGTTTCCTGCTATTCAATAGCGCTCAGCTTTTCCCGTTTGTCCCCAACGGATTCGCTCAGAATCCTCCCGCGGCGCCGGGCTTCGGGACCAACAAGGGCGACCGGGGCAGAAATCTCGCTTTGGGAGTCACCTCCGTTTTCCGGCCCACGCTTATCAATGACTTTCGGTTCGGTTACGTGTACTTCCTGGGAACGAAGGCAGCGGAAAACATTCAAAGCGGTTTCCTGGAGTCGCTCGAGATGGAGCGCGCGCCTGGGGCGACGAATCGCGGCATTCCCGCCATCAACGTCCCGGGTTACGCGGACATGGGCGACAGCGACATCTTCCAGCCCTTTGTCCGCAAGAACCACACATTTCAATTCACGGACAACCTGGTGTGGGTGAAAGGCCGCCACACCTGGAAATTCGGCGCGGACGTCCGCCGGCTGCGCCTCTTGTACCTGGTGGAGGATTTCGGGCAAGGGATCTTTTCGTTCAGTGATGGTCTCGGCTCGGTTTCGGGAACCGCTTTCTCCGACTTCCTGCTGGGCCGGCCCTTCCTCTCCTTCGCGCAGGCGGGAAATTCTGGCGGGAACGACCGGCTGAATTACGCGGGCTTCTACTTTTCTGACGAATTCCGCCCGACACGTCGGCTGACTCTGACCTACGGCCTGCGCGAAGAATTCTTCTCGCCGCCCACGAATGCTGACGGGCGCGCTTCCATCCTCGACCCGAGCGACGCCACGCGCTACATCATCCGCAACGAGCGGGGGCAGGCCGCGGGATTACTGAGCAATCCGCTGGTCGAGAACCTGCAGCAGACCTTTGGCCTCCAGTTCATTACTTCCCAGGAAGCCGGACTGCCCGCTTCACTCTTGCGGCCTGACTGGGCCGGCTGGGCGCCGCGCGTGGGTTTTGCCTACGACGTTTCAGGGCGCGGAACAACGTCGCTGCGAGGCGGCTTCGGAGTGTTCAATTCCCTGGGCGAGCTTGATTACGCGGCCGAGACACGCCTGAGCGCGCCCATCACAGAATTCCTTTTCGGCTTGGACCTCTGCCGGTTCTATGGGCCAGGGGCCTGCGGGCAGCCTTGGGCACCCGCGCAGTTGAGTTACGCCCTGGCCTATCAACTGGGCAACTCGTCGCCCGTGGCTGTTTCCTCGCCTCCCTCCATCCGCAACGGCTACGCTTACGAATGGAGCCTCTCGCTGGAGCACCTGCTCACGCCCAGGACCGTCTTTTCCGCGAGCTACGCCGGCGCGGTGGCGCACAAGTTGCCGCGCCGCGCCCTGCAGAACCAGGGCGTGCCCAACCTGCCAGGCATCCGCCGCGGCTACCACCCTCAACCTGGCTCCAACCAATTCGTGCGCGCGACCGACGTCAATTCCAGCTACGACGCCCTGATTCTTCGCCTCGAGCGTCGCTTCGCGCGCGGCCTGTCGTTCGTGGCGGGGTACACCTTCGGCAAGTCCATCGACACTGCTTCCGGCTTGAATGGTACCAACCAACCTCAGGACAACTACAACTTGAAAGCCGAGCGCGGCCTTTCCGACTTCGACGTGCGCCAACGCTTTGTGCTCTCCAGTACCTGGGAGTTGCCCTTCGGAGCCGAGCGGCGCTGGCTGAAGGAAGGCTGGAAGGCGAGACTCTTCGGCCAGTGGCAACTGGCAAATATCCTCACTCTGCAAACTGGCCAGCCTCTGACTGCGGTGCTTCCCACAGCCCTGAGCGGCACGCAGTCGAACGGCACCGACCGTCCGGATTTGATTGCCAACCCCAACTGGCCTGTCAATCGGCGCGATCCCAGTCGCTGGTTCAGCACGGAAGCCTTCCGTACACCGCCGATCTTCTTCGACGCGCTGGGCGCTTTCAGCATGCCCGGGAACGAAGGCCGCAACGTCATCACCGGCCCGGATGTCAAGGATTGGGACGTGAGCCTGGAGCGGCACGCCCGCCTGAACGAGCGCACCAGCCTCGTCCTGCGTGCTGACTTCTTCAACCTGACCAACCACCCCAACTTCGACCGCCCCGGACTCATTGTTGGAACATCCAACTTCGGCCGAATCAGCTCCGCGCAGAACTCGCGGCAGATTCAGTTTTCCCTGCGCCTGAATTGGTAGGTTTGTTCGTTGTCAGTTGTAGCGGCGGGTTCATCCCCCGACAAGTCGGGGCGTAAAGCCGCCGCTACTTGTACAGGGAAGCGACGTATTTCTCGTAGCCGTTATACAGCCGGGTGGGGACCACCTCGCCGGTCTCGACCAGTTGCTCGTGGGCCTGCGACCAGCGCGGGTGGGGCTTTGAGGGGTCAACATGGGCCAGAAAATCGTATTCCGCGGGAACCGTGGCATTCCAGAATGTGGCCGGCTGCTGGTCGGTGAATTCGAACTTGGTAATAGCCTTTATACTCTTGAAGCCGTATTTCCACGGGACGTGCAGGCGTAAAGGCGCGCCGTTCTGGTTAGGCAGGGTCTTTCCGTACATCCCAACCACGAGCAGGGCCAGCTCGTTGGTGGCCTCCGCAAGCGTCAGAGCCTCATGATAGGGCCAGGGGTACCCGGTAAGCGTCCGCTGCCCTTCCGCCTGCGCAGGCCGGTGGAAGCTGACCATCCGCACGTAGCGCGCGCTGGATAGGGGCGCGCACCACTCGACAAACTTCTGCATCGGGAAGCCAATCCAGGGAATGAACATGGTCCAGGCTTCCACGCAGCGCAGGCGATAGACGCGTTCCTCGAGCGACATCTGCCGGATCAGGTCGTCCACGTCGATCGTGCGGGGCTTTTGCACCAGACCCCTGATCTCGATCTGCCACGGCCGAGAATCGAACTCTTCCGCCAACTTCCACACGCGGGCCTTGGTTTCGGTGAACTCGTAGTAGTTGTTGAAGCGCGTCGCGACTGGCTCGGCCGTGATTGGATGGTCCACCTGATATTCCGCCTTGCGAGTCGCGCGCAGCGGAAGTAACCGGGCGCTGCTCCGGTCTTTGCGGTCCGGCCGGCCACGCGCCAGGCCGTCTCCGCCGGGAACGACAAGTCTCCCCATTCCCGCCAGCGCCGCTGACGCGCCTGCCAGGAACTTGCGCCGGTTCAGATAAACGCGCTCCGGCGTGACTTCGCCTTCGGAGATTTCCCAGCCTCGTGGAATCCTGATGAGCATGGCGCCCCCGCCCTGTATCAGATGCAGCTATTGCGGCATCGGATTCATTTCAACTTTAGCTGTGCTCAGCGCGGGACGAGCTAGCGGGCCCGTAGAAGCGACCCCAGCCGCAAGACGCCTTAGCGGTACGCCTGTTTGCGGTGATCGGCAACCGTCATGAAAACGATCTTCTGCTTGTCGTCAATCTCGTAAAAAAAGCGCCAGTCGCCAATGCGGTAGCGCCAAGTAGGTGGATCCCAGCTTTTCAGACGCTTGATGTTCGGACCGAAGTGAGGGTTTCCGCAAAGTGCGGGATAAACATACTCACGAAGCTTGGCTTCCAGTCGCCTTTCGGCCACACCTCCGAGTCTCGCGAGATCACGCAAGAATTGCCGGGTCTCGAAGATTCTATAGGGCGGTGACGATGCGCCCCTTGCGCTTCCTGGCATCTCGGGAACCAGCCTTCAAGCGTCTTACGAGTTCGGGTCGCGAAGTAATTTCGGCCATTTCGCTATCGTCCACAAAGCTCGTCTCCCTGACATGCCGCAGAGCTGCCGTTTCCACCAGGTTGGCGAGAGACCGCCGCTCCGCCTTGGCCGCGCGAACAAAGGTCTGGTAGGTTTCGTCGTCTAATCGCATCGTGAGGGTCTTCGGCATCAAAAGACCACCTAGCCAATTGTATTCAATTAGAATATAAACGAATACAGGCACTTGGTCAAGGGAGCAGAAGGTCGTCGTCACGGAGTCTGGGTTCGATTCATCGTGGCTTTCCGTAAGGAACAACACCGGCCCTGAGCCAATGTACTCACCGCGGCCACCTGTTGTCAGCTTGCCCGCATTGACTCCGGAACGCGCCCGCCTTATAAGGACACTTGCAGCACGCACCCCCAAGGAGCTTCAACCATGAAGAACCGATTACATGCGGCAGGCCATATAGCTTTCTGCGTTGCTCTGTGCAGTTTGATTGGCTGCGCAAAGCCGCGGGAACTGGTGCACTCTCCCGGCAACACGACCTACTACGTTGATAGCGCGCAGGGCGACGACGCCCGTGATGGGACCACACCCGACAGGGCGTGGAAAACTCTCGAGCGCGTCAACAGCACGGTTTTCGCCCCGGGCGACAAGATTCTGTTCAAGGCTGGCAGCCGGTTTTCCGGCCAACTCGCGCCTCAGGGCTCAGGCAAGGATGGCGCCCCGATCATCGTCGATCTTTACGGCACGGGCAGCAAGCCCCTGATCGAGGCCGAGGGCGACTACCACGAGACGCTGCTGCTCCAGAACCAGGAATACTGGGAAGTCAACAATCTTGAACTCACGAACCAGGGATGGATCCATAGGGCGTTCCGGTACGGCGTGCGTGTCCGGGCCTGGGAATTCGGCACGATGCGCCACATCCACTTGAAGAACCTGTATGTCCACGATGTTAACGGCTCGCTCAGGAAGAGCCGAGGCGAAGGCCACGGGATCGTATGGGAAAATGGCGGCGAGAAAGTCAGGAGCCGCTTCGACGACCTGCTGATTGAGGGTTGTCATCTGCTGCGCACGGATCGCAACGGCATCTGCGGTTACAGCGAAAACTCCGACCGGACGAACTGGTTCCCCAGCTTGCACGTCGTCATTCGCAACAACCTGCTGGAAGACATCGGTGGTGACGGCATCAAGCCCTGGGGTTGCGACGGCTGTTTGGTGGAATATAACCGACTGTACAAGGCCCGGCAGCGTTGCCCGGATTACGCCGCCGGCATCTGGCCGTGGAGCTCGGACAACACCATAATCCAGTTCAATGAGGTCACCGGCGTCAAGGGCACGCGCGACGGCCAGGCTTTTGATTCCGACGGCAACTGCCGCCACACCGTCTTTCAGTACAACTACAGTCACGACAACGACGGCGGGTTCATGCTGCTCTGCACCAGCGGCGACTGGGTGATGCCCCAGAGTGTGGGGAATGTGGACACCATCATCCGGTACAATATCAGCCAGAACGACGGCGCGCGCACCTTTCACATTACCGGGCCGGTGAAAGACGCCAAAATCTACAACAACATCTTCTTCCTCGGGAGAGGCCTGGACATCCCGCTGTTCCTCTACACAGATTACCGTGGGTGGGCGGACGGGACTTACGTTGCCAACAACATCTTTTACGTGGCGGGAAAAGCCCGTTACAGCTACGGCACAGGCCGGAATTGGGACGGCACTTACGACGACGCAATAGGCTTTGGCCGGAGCACAAACAACGTGTTCGAAAACAACGTCTATTACGGTAGCCACCAGAATCCGCCTAAAGATGCGAAGACGAGCACGGCTGATCCGATGCTGGTAGACCCCGGCAACGGCAAGCTCGGGTTCGACTCCCTGGAAGGCTACAAACTCAAGGACGGCTCACCCTGCATCGGCGCGGGAATCCCCATCACCGACAGCGGCGGCCGCGACTTCTGGGGCAACAAGATTCCCGAGGGGAAAAATCCTGACGTCGGAGTGCATCAGAAGTGAGGGGCGCGCAGGTGACCACGGTTCGTGCTCTCCGAACCGGGGGCTTTTGCGGTGTGGCGGGCTGAAGCCCGCCGCTACCTGCCCTCCCGAGGCCCGCAGGGCCGAAAGAATCTAGCCCAGGGCGCAACCTGTCCCGATGCCTTCTATCGGGAGCCCTGGGTCAGCCGGGCACCTCCCGCTCACCCCGGCCCTCTCCCCAGTGGGGGGAGAGGGTGGACGGGCAAGTCGGACCAGGTGAGGGGGTAAGGGGGGGAGAGAGAGGGATCGACAACCAACCCGCTCTGCGGGACCGTGGGCTATCTTCTCGCGCCCGTTGCCGGGGCTACGCCCGTCACAGCACCCCATCTG
>Ga0315285_10007759_pt1 | contig 11019 bp, 8 predicted proteins | sample YL17G09_36_MG_FD_203698 | JGI IMG/M metagenome (GOLD analysis project Ga0315285, IMG submission 203698) | Sediment microbial communities from Yellowstone Lake, YNP, Wyoming, USA - YL17G09_36 | ecosystem: Environmental > Aquatic > Freshwater > Lake > Sediment | place: USA: Wyoming | collected... | reverse complement strand
GGGGTGTGGCGCCGCATGTGCTTTTTGATGATCAGGTGCAGGTTCTAGGCGTCGGTGGGAACGCGGAGCATCAGTCGGTGAGTGTTGGCGGTCAGGACGTGTTGGTTGCGGGTTTGTCTAGTTTGAGCCGTGCTTATCGTGTGGTGCTTGTGGAGGAGTTGAAGAAGCTTGGAGCTCTTCAGCTGGGCGGCAAGGTTGGGGTTCTTGTTTTGCATGAGAGTATTGACAAGTTTTTCCCGTTCGGGTCCGAGCTCAGTCTAGACGAGGTTCCGAGGAACTTCAGTTATGTGGCGATGGGGCATCTTCATGCGCGGATAAAGGCTTCGTTTGGTGAGGGTGAGCTGGCTTATCCTGGTTCTTCGGAGATTATCCGGAAAGATGAGATTTCCGGTTGGAGGAAGCTTGGGAAAGGCTTTTACATTGTGGACTTTGAGGGCGGCGATGTTGAGGTGAGGGATGTTAATCTCAAGTGTATTAGGCCGCAGATTGAGGCGAAGCTGAGCTGTGCGCACTTGGAGAGGGAGCTTGGGGACGTGGTGAGGCTGACTGAGGGCATGGCGAAGCTGCCGATCGTGCATGTGCGTGTCGAGGGCAAAGACATCGATAGGCAAGGTGTTCACCAGGCTTTGACCGGTGCCTTGGCTGATAGGACTCTGGCGTTTAGGCAGGAGGTTGTTGAGGAGGCGGAGTTGAGGCTTCCAGAGTTGAAGCCTGGCTCGTTCTACGTGAATCAGGTTATCAGGGACTACTTCAAGGATGAGAACGTGGCAGAGCTTGCGATGGAAATGCTGAAGCATCTGAGGTACGGGGACACGGATGAAGCCAAGAAGGTTGCTGATGAATACTTTCAGAAAGTGGAGAAAGCATGATTCTTAACAGGGTTAGGCTTGAGGATTTCATTTCGCATAAGAATACGGTGATTGATTTAGGCTATGGTATTAACGTGGTTGTGGGGCCTAATGGCGCGGGCAAGACTTCGATTTTGGATGCGATAAGCTTCGCGTTGTTTAATGATTATGGTAATCGTGGGAAGAAGGAGAACCTCATTAACTCCCGAGCAAACCGGTGCAAGGTTGGGGTGGCCTTCACCGAAGGCGGAATTGGTTATGAAGTTGAATGGTTGATGGAGCGGAAAGGCTCAGCTCACGGCAGCCTGTTTCGGGTCGAAGGCGGCAAGAGGAGCTTATTGGCTAGGGATGGGGAGCGCTCTGTTGTTCCCGAGATCCAGAAGGTTTTGGGCATTGACAAGAACATGTTTCTGCAGTCAGTCTACGTGCGGCAAGGCGAGATTGAGAAGCTGGTCACGGCTAGGCCTGGAGAGAGGAAGGAGCTTATTTCGAGGCTGCTCGGGGTTGAGGATCTTGAGAAGGCTTGGGAAGGCATAAAGGCCGTCATTCAAGTGTATCGTGAGAAGCAGATTGAGCTGGAAACCGCCTTAGACCGGAAAGCAACCATCGAAAAAGAAAGAAGAGAATACGAAGCCAAATCGACGGAGCTAGAAGAGGCTCTGATTGCGAAGAGGAAGCATCTTGCTGGAGTCGAGACTGACCTGAGAAACTTGCAGATTGCCTTGGACCAGTTGAAGGTGAAAAAGAAGGAATTTGACAACTGTGACAAAGAAAGAGGAATCGTCGAGGAGAAGATTGCGGGTCTCGATAGTAGGCTGGAGAAAGAGAAAGAAGGGTTGGCTCAGGCTGCTGCGGCTGAGGTAACGGTGAGGAAGCTTGAAGATGATGTTAACAAGCTGCCGTTTTTGGATGAGTATGTGCGTGGTCTGGCAGAGAAAGAAAAGCAAGAACTGAGGCAGCGTGCACTCCAAGAAAAGCTGGGCGAAATGGGGCAATTGAAGAAAACGTTGGAAGAAAACGCGGATAACCATGAGCTTTACGCCGAAAAGGGCAAGGTCATAACCGAGAAAACCAGCGAACGAAGAAAACATGAGGGCGCAGACGTTGCTCTGAAGAAAACAAAGAAGCAAGTCGACGAGTGTGAGAAGGAAGAAAAGAAGAAAAGCGCAAACTTGACGAAGGAACTGGAAAAATACTCGAAGGCTCTTGGCGAGGCGGTGGATGTTGACAGTGTTGAGGCGGTTCTTGAGAAGAAGAGGAAGGAGTTCCAAGACGCGGCAGAAAAGCTTGATGGAACGATTAATGCGGACACGGGAACCATTAGCGTGCTGAACCAGCGCATAGAGGAACTAGACGAGAACCTGTCCAAGTTTTCAAGCGAGGCTGAAGTGAAAGCTTGTCCAACCTGTGAGACGGAATTGCCGCCTGAGCGTTTGACGCAGTTGATAGGCAAATTCTCTTCGGAGAAGGGCGAGGCAGAGGCCAAGCTTGCTAAGCTGCGGGATGATTTGAAGGAAGCACATACCGAGAGAAAGCACGTTGAGAAGGAAGAGAAGAAGATAGGCGCTATTGAGCCGGAGAGAGTCCGGAATCTTGCCGCTGAGCTGGTTGAGGCAACGGGTAATGTGGCGGGTCAGAAGGCTGAGGTTGAAGAGCTTGAGAAGCAGGCTGAAGCCCTGAAGAGATTGGATGAAGAGCTGGAGCGACTTGAAGGCGAAAGGCGCGGGCTTGAGGAAGCTTCTAAGGAGTTTGAGTCTGCGAAGCGGCGGTTGGATAAGTTGCCGTCTCAGGCTGAAGTCGAAGGTGAAATGGAGCCCATTACGGTTGCCCTGGCAGATGGTTCCAAACTAGTGCAAGAAGTCCTAGAGAGGCTGGGGTATGAGCCGAAGGAGCCTCAAGAGGAGCTGAAGGAGCTGCGGAGGAAGAAGGGAGAGTATGATCGGAATGTGCCGTTGGCGGAGAGGAAGGCAGAGTACGAGTCAAGCGTGGCGGAGACCACCAGCGAATTGTCTGGCTGTTGGGGAAGGTTTTCTGAGATAGTTCGTGGCATTGAAGAGCTTGGCTATGATGAAGAGGAACATGGAAAGACGCAGGATCAGTTTGACACCACGAGCAGGGCTAGGAATGGGTTTGAGAAGGATATTGCTCTCACGGAGCAAGCTAAGACAAATGCTGAAGAAGTTGCCCGAAAGTGCAGAGAGGAGTTGAGAGGTCTTGAGGCCTTGGCTGTGGAGAAGAAGCTGGTGGATGGTTTCATCGGGGTTTTGAACGCGGTTAGGGATGCTTACGGCAAGGATGGTGTTCAGAGGGTGATTAGGGCTAGGGCGAGGCCGCTGCTTGAGAAGTCGACGAGGGACTTATTTGAGCGGTTTAATCTTGCTTATTCTGACATTAGGATTGATGATGACTATGGTATTAGTGTGATTGGGCCTGGTGGGGAGCAGGATATTGATCAGATTAGCGGTGGAGAGCGTGTGGCTTTGGCGATAGCGCTGAGGCTGGCGATTGCGCAGGTTTTGTCTGGGAAGGTTGAGACCATAATTATGGATGAGCCCACGACGCATCTGGACGAGGAGCGGAGGAAAGAGCTGGTGAATATTCTGAACTCTTTCTTTAGGGAAGGGGGCAGGATCATACCCCAAATGCTGATAATAACACACCATCCAGAAATCGTAGACGTAGCAGATGTGGTCTACGTAGTGAGTAAGAAAGAAGGCTACTCAACCGCAGAATCCGGATCACCCATAAAGAACACTGAATAAAGATTCATAGCGCGCGCAGCACGTAAGTGTGTGTTTTGGGGTAAAATTTACCCCCAAACCCAAACTAGGGAAACACCTGCATTATTTTCCCCGATCTCTCTTCGCAGAGGAAGATGTTCACACCTTTCTTTCCAAACTCAATACCGCTCGAATGGATATCAAGACCCCACTTCATTTTTAGCAGCCCTTTGCTATCCAAGTTTTTGTTCTCCAACATTCGTGTCTTGATACCATCGGTGAACCCAGCTACGTTCACAAAATAAGCTCTTTTCAGGGTATTCTCTGTGCGACTATAAAGCAATTCAACGCTTCTCAGCCATGGATCAATCTGCTCTTTCGAAGCCTTGGTTTTCCGTGCCTTACATTCACAGATGCAGACAATCTTATCTTCCTTGTCGTAACCTACGACGTCAATTTCGCCAATTCCTTGTATCTTCTTGTCAATCTCGATTTTTTCAACTTGCTTATCCTTCCCTATCAACCATTGACCAAACCGATACTCCAGAAACCTTCCTCTTGAATCGTATTCGTGATTGATGAAGCAGTCATATACCGCCCTTAATGCTTCATCTGTGAAGGCATCATAGGTCTCAAACAAGTCTCTGCTCTTGGTGGAATGAAATCTGTACTTTCTACCAAATTCCTCAATTATGGAATGATCAAGCTTCAATTTGTTCTTCTGCAGATTATTTATTATTTCAGCTCTAGAAAGTTTCAAAGAGATCTCGAAATGGTTTATTGTTCTTGGCTTATCAATTTTGTGCAAATGTTTTGCGCTCGGGACCTAATTCTCAATCTGCACAATCCTTGGGTTCCATGATTGGTGTTCATTTCTTAAGAACATAGCAAACAATGAAGCTTCTTCATTGATTAACGTCTCAATCTCTTGTTGTTCACCCATTCGAACTCTTGGAATATTGATTTTGCTTTGGAAGTACCGATTTAGAGTCGTGACAAAATCGTGTGTCTGAGAATCGTTCAGATATTCCCTCTTGCCCTTTCGCTTCTTTGAAAAATCTTCTGATTTCACAGTGAAATCTTTTCTATTCAGTTTTCTGCAATACTGGATAACGAAATCGCCAATCAAATAGCGGTAGAGTTCCTGAAAATCGCAAGCTAGGCTAGGCTTCCCCTTCGCCATGTTATGAAGGAAACCAAGGTACGGCTCAAGCTTCGCTTTATCAGCGCATGCTGCACTTTCCAAGAAAGAAGTTGATACAGAGTTGTAGCGAAACACTCTAGAATCTAGCTCAGGAGTCTGAAGTTCCCATGATATTTCCACTTGGAAGTCTTTTGCGTGGCAGCGTTTTTCAAATTTGGGCAAGTAATGCGCACCTGTGTGTTTATGGTTCTTCCGCAAGTCATAAAAATTGAAGTAGTTGATACCGTGAATACTAGATTGCGTGACAAAGCGGCGTGGTTATGAAGAAACTAATGTTAGTCATACTTGTCGTTTCCCTTCTTCTAGCTCCTTTACTCATGCAGATAGGAAGAATCGAGCGGGTGAACGCTTCACCATCTACCAATATTTTCGCAGACGCAACTGACGGATATCTAGACAGTAACGGCATTGTCTATTCAACGTACCCGCAGATGAGCCTAGGAGACTGGAGCAACGACGCGTACTCGCATTGCTACGTGAAATTCAGTTTGTCCGGCGTTTCAGGAGCATTGTCTTCTGCCACACTGAATCTCTACGTATACATAAGCTATCATGACAACAATAGCTATGCTGCCAGTCCGCTGACTAACCCGGGTCTTGGAGATTGCCAAGTCATCCACATAGCTGACTACGGCACTATTGACTCCTCAGATTTCAGTGCTGCCTCTATTGGCAATGATCCGGGCGTACTGCTGAGCGGTTCGGCGACTCCAAACGTCGGATACGTCTCAATTGACGTCAGAGCTGCAATGCAGGATGACATGAACCATGGAAGAGCGTGGAGCACATTCATGCTCCGAATGAGTACGACCACTGACGGTAACAGCGACAACGACTACTGGGTATTCTACACATCCCGCGATGCCTCCCCAGCTCATCACCCTTACGTCGCATACGACTTGGCACCGGTGTATCAGGGGGACTTGATTCTCACTGGAAACAACGTGACCACCATTGCTGGAAGGTTTGACATCAACGGAAGCATAATCGTCAAAGAAAACGCTACGCTGATTCTGAAAAACGCCATAATAGACTTCACACAAGCTGAGGATTGGGAATTTGGCGTGTTTTTGAGAGATCCTTCAAATGGAAATCCTCGCCTGGAAGTCGCAAACACAACCATAACCTCAAACCATAAATTCTCCATCAAACTATATCAGAACAGTTCAGCAATCGTACATGACTGCCAACTTACAGCGCTACCCGGGTTCTATTGCTGGCTATGGACATATGATTCATCAACCGCATCTTTCTACAATTTGACTGTACACGGCTTAAGCTCTAGGAGCGGCTCTGGCGTTCTCATCTTCAATTCAACTATAGTAAGCTTGAACATCTACGATCCTTGTGTTGCATCCAGCTACAACAGCACAATCGATGTTGCAAATGGTTATGGGTCATCGCTCATTTCAATAGACAAGTCTACAATAGGAGATGTGCAGGCCTTTGACTCTACAGTTTTTCGAATTTCAGATTCTGCGATTGATGGCTCGATCTACGGATACAATGAAACAGCAATATGGTTGACAAACTCTACCTATGGCGATAGCGCCACCAGCAATCAGTCAAAGGTTTTTGAGTGCTGGTATCTTGATATCCACGTGATAGACTCAATCGGTCAAAATGTTCCCTCTGCCAATGTGACGGGTACTAATCCGAATGCAACAATAGCTGATTCAAAGCTGACAGATGCAAATGGTTGGGCAAAGATAGTGTTGACCGAAAAGATAGTGAACGCCACAGGAGCATATCCCGTCGGAAACTACACTGTCGAAGCATCCTACCTGACCTACTCAAACGGTACAACAGTAAACATGACAGGAAACAAACAAACCACTCTAACACTGGATGGTCTCGTGATCCCCGAGTTCCCATCATTCCTTATTCTTGCGTCATTCATGACAGCGGCACTTCTTACAGTCGCAGTCTGCAAAAGAAAAAAATGGAAGCTGAGGCTCCCATTTTCGCTCCACAAGCCATAAGAACCGAGCCAAACATTGAACAGTATACAACGAGGTTTGCAATATGCAGTCCCTGTCTCCACTGGTTCCCGCCTCGATTCTGCTGTTCATCATGTTAGGATGCGTTCTATCAGTCCATCGAGTTGAAGCCTCAAGCGGTCTAGTCGGTTCTTGGAGTTTTAACGAAGGAACAGGAACAACAGTCTACGATGCGAGTGGAAATGGTAATAATGGTACGATGATGAACGCTCCTGTGTGGTCGACTGGATCATACGGCCTTGCACTCGCTTTCAACGGGGCAGATAATTACGTCGAGATACTTCACAACGAGACGCTGACAAGCTCAAACTTCACGATAGAAGCGTGGATCTACCTGAACTCGGACGTCGTTGGCACTCAGGCAAGGATAGTATCAAAGCAGGAGACCATTAGCAAATCCTATTCGTTCGACATTTTTGGAAAGGGGTACGGTGGCTCCACTGGCAATCAGCTTCTCTTATCCATCGGAAATGGTACAACATGGTGGAACTTTTTGTCTACTACTCATTTGTCCAATCAAACGTGGTACCACGTTGCTGGAACACAAGAGGGTACAACCAGCAAGATATACATCGATGGGCAACTGGACAAGAATGGAACAACATCAACCCAGACAGCAAACAACACGGGAGTGTTGACAATCGGCTGCCAGAAACAAACAGGCACAGGCGCAACATACTTCTTCAACGGAACAATCGACGAAGTAAGAATCTACAATAGGGCATTGAGCCAACAAGAGATACAAGGAGACATGATTCCAGAGTTTCCGTCACCGCTCATTCTGCTACTGCCCATGATCGTAATACCATTAATAGCCCTAGTCTACAAGAAAAGAAGGGGAAACCCGCATCTCACTTCCACTTTCTGATAATATCACCCGTCAACGTCAGAAGCTCCCCTGCATAGGCTGCTTCAGTGGTGCGCGGTACAGATAATAAGCACGTCGAATACAAACTCGATTGTGTCGTGAGGAACCCAAATGGAAAGAATCGTATCATTCTGCGGAATAACGTGTTCTGATTGCCCAGCTTTCAACGCGACTAAAAAAGATGACGATGCTGAAAGAGAGAAGGTGGCGGAACTGTGGACAAAAGCGTATGGTCACCCGTTCAAAGCCGAAGACATCAACTGTGACGGTTGCATATTCAGGGGACCACGCGTCTTCAACTACTGCAACATCTGCGAGATAAGGAAATGTGGGCGAGAGAGAAACGTGAGCAACTGTGTCTACTGTGACGACTACAAATGTGAGAAGCTTGCCAAGCTCCACGAGCAGGCGCCCAAGGCTAAAGAGACTCTTGACAAGATGCGAATAAGCGTAGGCAAAAGCACCAAGAATTAACAAGTGCGTACCTGTGTTAGATGGTGCGCGCGTCATGTGCATTTTGGGCACGTGCTGGCCGAAGAAACTAGGATTTCTCCTTCTCGCAATAGTATAGCCAGCTTACTAGGAAAACCAAGGCGACAACAAGGAAAATCAGCGAAGAAATGGAATAGACGTCCGAGGTGTTGGCTGCTGACTGTCTGTTTAGTCTTATATATTGAAAGACTGCACTGGAGTCTCTGAAGCCAAGGAAGCTGTGGAACATGGGCAATGAGTTGGGTCAGACCGAGAAGAATGGCAGCCTGTTTCTTCCTTCGTTGGCGTTTTCGTACTTTGCCACAGGCCCGCTAGGGGTTCTTGTGTCACTGCTTCTGGTTGACATTGGGCTCACGTTTAATGCTGACGTCAGTTTGACGAGCCAAGTCAACACTTCTTATAGTATAACTGCCTTTGTCTTCGCACTGCTCATGGGAGTCCTTAGCGTCAGATTCAGACGTAAGACACTGCTAATCATCGGCATACTCCTGACATGCAGTTCAGCCTTGAGCTTCTACTTCGCTTGGGACTTTGTTGTGGTGCTTGTGGCGTATTCTTTGAGCGGCATCGGATGGGCCATGATCTCGCCGACCGTCTTCACACTGATCGGAGAGCGCATCTCCCTGGCAAAGAGGGCAAACGCAATCGGCCTCACTGTCGCGGCGGGAGCACTGGGATATGTCATTGGGCCTCTCCTGATTGCCTGGATTGCCAGCCTTGGCGGGTGGCGTCTCTGTTTGGTTGGATTTGTGATGCCGGTTCTTCTCGTGAGCCTTTTGATGGCTTCGGTCGGCGTTCCTTCATCCTCGCGCAACGTTCAGAAATTGCCGAATGGACGAGATTATCTGAAAGGCTTCAAAGACGTATTGTCCAACAGGTCTGCAGTGGCATGCATAGTTGGGGATGCATTTCGTTCTACCGCGTTTGTGGCAACCCTCATCTACGTAGCATCGTTTTTTAGGACGCATTTCCAGAAGTCAACAGAATTCGCATCCTTTGTCCTCTTGGGGGGAGCTTCATGCTACGCCATAGGCAGCGTGATTGCGGGTCCATTCGTAAACAGACTTGGAAGAAAGAAGTTGACTGTCGTAAACGCAGTTCTTGCTGGAACGTTTACGATTTGCTATTATCTCACGCCGAACCTGTGGCTCTCCATGACGCTGGTGATGGTTGCTAGTTTGTTTTTCGGCATGCTGGTCTCTTCAGCCAACAGCCTCACCCTTGAACAGATTCCAGAAGCCCGTGGAACAATGATGTCCTTGAGCACCGCATCGTTGAACCTCGGATCCGCTCTCGGCACAGCAATCGGCGGACTGGCGCTCTCCTCGTTTGGCTACGGAGGACTAGGAACAACCCTTGGAGCAATGGGAATAGCAGCAGCGTTCGTGTTCCTTCTGTTTGCCAGAGAACCCCTTAACAAAGAACCAAAAGGTTAGAGACAGACAAATACCGGAGCGTGCGCCATGAGAATCGCTCATTCTGACCTTATTCTAGCGAAGTAAGAGAACATGTGAGCTATATTGCGGGGAGTGGAGGACGAATCCCTGCATTATTCCGTACACATGTTGACTTGAACCCGGGATCAGATGGCGATGGTGCTGATGTCTCGACGTCACCCGCAAATCCTCTCTTTTCGGACATTGTTTTCGATTCTTCAAGCACTTCCCTGACCTTAATGTTTTAAGGTTGCGCTTTTCTGAACGTTGGCAAAGTAATGACGTGGATTGTCACGGCAATCGCTATTGCGAAAAGAACTATCTGCACAATGTAATTATTCACCATGAAAAGCGTTGAAAAGCAAATGGCTATCCATAGCAAGAATATTGTGAAGACTTTGCCCGCTTGTGAGATCCCCTTTCCCTCTTTGTAGTTTCTTATGTAGCCTCCAAACAATTTGTTGCTAAGCAACCATCGATGCATGCGCTCTGAACCTTTGTAATAACATGTGGCGGAGAGTAGGAGAAAGGGAGTGGTAGGCAGGATGGGCAGAAACACGCCTACAGCCCCCAATCCTAGAGAAATGGTCCCAGCCACAATGAATATCACCTTCTTAAGACTGCTCGGTCTGCACTTTCTCTCAGTTTTGTTCATGAAGACATACCATGCTTTTGGACTTGTTTAATTTTGCTATCACTCGCCTGAATAGCGCTCAGGACCGTGCCTGTCTCGGTTCAGCTACCGCCATCCTTCACGGGCTGGTGCATTGAAATGCCCAAAAAAGTCTCTCATCGGAAAAAAGGACAGTGCTGAGTTCAGTAGGTAGCTAGGATTTGAACCCCCACCACAGTGGCGACGTCTCCCGCAAACCCCTTTTCTGGTTAGCCTGGCATGTGTTCTCGTTTGTAGTGCCGCCGAGCTTTGGTTCGGTTACCGCAGTCTTTCATATCGCACCATTTACGACTGCGATTTCGACTCATGTCCAGAAACAGCCAGCCACATTTTTCTTCTGAGCATCTGCGGATTCTATCTAGCTTGCCCGATGTCAGTAAGTCTGCTGCGGAACGTGCTGCTGACCAGAGCATCGGGTCAAGTGTGTTGTCTTTGAAGGCGTAGCTCCATTTGTGACTGTCCGCCGTCTGCTGAAGTCGCGTCTGGGTCATTGCGTTGGCAAGTTCCGCGTTAAGGGTGGTTATGTCTGATGGTTTTGATAGTTGATGATTGACGATAGCAGTGAAGATGCGGTAAAGCGCTTCTCGTAGGATGATGGCTCGTTCGAGAACTGTTTTTGCGTCACTGGGGTGTAGTTCTGCTCTTCGAAGAAGATCTAGGGCTTCGTTTTCAGTCAGGATGCCTGCGTTTCGGCTCCATGAAACAAGGTCAGAGTATTTGGTCAGCCATTCATGCGGATGCTCGCTATTGTGCCAGTCTACTGTGTTGACAAAGTCTA
>Ga0315285_10007757_pt1 | contig 11020 bp, 13 predicted proteins | sample YL17G09_36_MG_FD_203698 | JGI IMG/M metagenome (GOLD analysis project Ga0315285, IMG submission 203698) | Sediment microbial communities from Yellowstone Lake, YNP, Wyoming, USA - YL17G09_36 | ecosystem: Environmental > Aquatic > Freshwater > Lake > Sediment | place: USA: Wyoming | collected... | reverse complement strand
TGTCTCTAGGGCGTCGGTGCTCAAGGTAAAAAACCAAAACGAACGGAAAAAGCAAATGTTTTTTATATTCTGTGAAGTTTTTGTTTTAGTCGTTCTCTCTCTCTCTCTCTCTCTCTTCTCTCTCCTCTCTCCCCTTAAGCCGACCTCGACCTCGGCTCGCCAGTGACCAGCACGCCGGCCACCTTCCACTCTGCGCCGTCGTCGCTCGAAGAGCGAACCAGGGTGTACTCCGCGGAGTAGGCGTTGTCGTAGGAGTGCCCGTCGGAGCGCTTCCCCGTTCTGGCGTAGAGGTCGCCAGCCTCGCGGACGCGCGCATGCGCGACCGCCGCGGTCACTCCCTTGCCGCTCTTGCCGGCTCCCTTGGCCTCGACCCTCTCGACGCGCAGCCCTCGCAGCTTGAACGTCCAGAACCACCCCGACTGCCTTGCCGCCGCGGCGTCCCTCTCGACGGCCGAGCGCCAGGGCTCGGCCGCCGTCGCGGGCAGCCGCGAGGTGTCATGGCGCGGGCCGAGCGCGGCGGCCTTGGCCGAGTGCCACGCGCCGATCGCGGCCTCTGCCTGCCGCGGCGTCGGCGCCGCGGAGGCGCGCGAGGCGGCGAGGGAGGTGGAGAAGCGGGCGAGCGGGGAGGGGCGGGCCCGCTGCTCGCTCGCGGTCGAGCCCGAGGCCGAGGGGGAGGAGGTCGAGGCCGCGCCGGCGGAGCGAACCGCGGCCGGCGGGAGTGCCGCCGCCGCCGCAGCAGCAGCAGAAGGGGTGGAGCTCGAGCTCCTCTGCTGCTTTCGCTGCTGCTCCAGACCGGAGAACACGGATCTCCTCGGCTCCTGCTGTGCCTGCTGCTGCTGCTGCTGCCTGGCGGTGATCCCGCCGACGGACCCGACGCCCCCGCCGCCGCGGGCGGAGGGCGAGAGCGCCGCGGCGGCGACGGCCGAGAGCAGGGCGGCGCCGCCGAGGAACCTCGCGAGCGTCGAAGGAGAAGTCACGGACGAGACGAGCCCGCGCCCGCCGCGGGAGGCGGCGGCGGCCGAGGCCGCGGCGCGAGCGCCCGGGACGCGGGGCAGGATCAGCGAGGGCGGGGCGGGTGCCGGCAGCGGGATCGCGGACACGACGAGCGCCGCCGCCGCCGCGACGGCCCTCGCGGCGCCGACCGCGGCCGAGGCAACGGCGGCGCCGCCGCGCCTCCTGCCCTCCCCGGCGGCCGATCCCCCTTCGCTCCTCTCCTTCGACGCGGCCCTGGCGTCCAGGGCCGCCGCGACCCTCCCGTCTTCAAAGTACCCGCTGAGCTTGGGCGACGCGGGCCGCTCGGCGGTGTCCCTGAACGCCGGGAAGCCCCCCCGCGAGAGCCACTCCTCGGCCAGCGCGACCAGCCCCGGCAGCGCGTCGACGGCCCCGTCGGCGCCGCCGCCGCCGCCGGCGACGGCGCGGGAGGCCGCGGCGACGAACTCGACGTCGGCGGCGGCGGCGCGGGCCCTGGCGGCGGCGGACGAGAGGCCGGCGCTGCTGCCGCCCCTGCTGCCGCTGCCTCTGCTGCTGCTGGAAGCGGCCTCCCGCTCGAGCGCGTGCGCCGAGGTCGTCAGCAGCTCCGCCGCGGCCTCGGGCTCCCCGAGCAGCACCAGTGCCGCGACGCGCGGGGCCAGCGGGCTGCCGCCGGAGCCGGCGGCGACGGCGGCGACGGCGTCCGCCTCGGCGGCCAGCAGCCGCTCGCCGAGGTCGACCAGCGCGGGCCTGCGGCCGACGAAGCCGGCGACTACGTGCGCGGCGCCGGCGGCGCCGACCGCGCCGGGGAACAGCCAGTGCTCGTAGGGGGTCGCGTCCTCGAGTAGCCTGCCCCAGTCGAGGACGAAAGCGACCTCGGCGGCGCCCATGCGGGAGAGGGCGGCCTTGGCGAACTCTGGCGTCGCCGGCCTGGCCGTGACCGCGGGGGAGGAGAGCGGAGGCGGGTCCTCCTTCCTGTCCCCTCCGCTCTTCTTCGCGGAGGCGGCCCTCAGGGCGTGCGCCACGACGGCGACCGCCGCGGCGCGCACGGGGGCGTGGCCCTGGTCCAGGGGAAGGTCGAGCTGCTCCAGCGCGCACCCGGGGGCCAGGTCGGCCAGCCCGCGCGCGACGTCTGCGGCCAGCTTCGGCGCGAGCGGGGGGAACGAGGAGGAGGGGCTGGAGGAGGCCCCGCCCTTCTTCCCGGACGCCACGGGGGCCCCGGCGAGCAGGGCTGCGGCCTCGGCGAGGTGGGCGCAGGCCACGGAGATCGGGGCCGCGGTCGCCGCGACGAAAGAGGGAGAGGAGGAGTCGCCGGACGACGCAGCGGCGTCGCCTCCGGTGCTGCTCCCGTTGCTGTCGGCGCCCTTCTCGAGCGTCGCCCCGGCAAGCGCGCAGTGCGCGTGGGCCATGGCGAGCCTGACGTCCCTCTCCGCCGAGGGCGGCAGCGGCATCGAGGGCGGAGAGGCGCTCGAGGACGAAGAAGACCCGCCGCTCGAGGACGAGACCGGGATGCCGTTCCTCAGCGCGCTGGCGCCCGCCGACAGCACGACCTCGCACTCGCCGACCTCCTGCAGCAGGGCCAGGGCACCCGGCAGCAGCGGGGCGTCGAGGGCCAGGCCGGCGGGGGGGCCCGGCGGGGCGTCGCGCGGGGCCCCGGCCCTGGCGGCGGCGCCCCTCGCGGCGCGGAGCTGCTGCAAGGCCTCCTGCAGCAGCAGGCCGCGGCCGTCGAGGGCGCGGCGGGAGAAGCCGGGGGGAGGAGGGGCCGAGGCGAGCTCCTCGTAGGCGGAGATGATCTGGGCGTCGAGGTAGTCGCGGCCGTGGAGGCCCAGGAGCTGTTGGGGTGGCACGAGGCGGGAAGGAGGAGGGGAAGAGGGAGGAGGAGGGGAAGAGTGAGAGGAGCTGTCGTCGACGAGCGACCGGAACGAAGCGAACAAAGAAAAAACGAACGGCTTTCGATCGCGCTTGCCCTGCTGAGTGCACCCCCTCAGTTCGACTGCTTCAAGAGTCTCGTTCTTGTTGTTCTCACTCGAGGGGGCTCGAGCGCGACTTCGAGGCGTCCCCGACACCGGGATCAAGAGAGGAAACCGGACCAAGGAGGCGCGAGGGGGCCGGAGCGCGAAAAAAAACGAGCACCAGTTTGAAAAAGAGGAGAAAGAATCGCGCGTTGTCATTTGCATTTTTGCTTCATTCGCTCTCTCTCTCTTCATCGGCTACCGATCTCTCTATTTCTCACCTGCGAGTAGTCGATGGGGAGCGCGACGGGAGGAGCCTGCTGCGCCGACGAGGACGAGGCGGGCGCGGCGACCGAGGGGCGGCGCCGGGGCAATGGCATCGCCGCCGACGCCAGCGGCAGCGACGGACAAACGGCAGCGGCGCGGCGGAGGGCTGCTGCTGCTGCTGCTGCTGCCGCTCCTCCGCGGCGCGACGCCGCCGAGGAGCTGCTCACGCTGCGGGGCTGCATGGAAGCGGCTGCTGTATGGAGCGCGTGTCTCGAAAGAAAAAGAGAGAGAGGGTCTCTGTCGAGACGGGAAAGTAGGGAAAGATTTGTCGAAGGCACAAGCGAGAGTTGAGGCTTCGCTCGGTGAGTTTTGATTTCCTCTCGGTTTGTTTTCTTTTTCACCTCGACCTCTTCCTCTCTTTCCTCTTCCTCTCTTTCTTTCTCCCGCTTCAAAGGTATCAATTTATAATTACAGTGCGCTGCGTTTGATGGGGCTCAGTTCGTCATCGCCTCGGGTTCTCCTTCCTCTTCCTCTTCTTCCTCTTCTTCCTCTTCTTCCTCCTCTATTCGCTCAAAGCCGCCGTTGCTCTCTGCCGCCGCTCTCTTCCTCCTCCGCCGCTCCTTCTCTGCCTCTATCGAAGGACCCGAGACCGCAGAAGCTGAGGAAGAAGAGGCCAGCTGCCGCCGCCGCCGCGCGGCCGCGTCCGCGGCAGACGGCTGGTAGAGCACGATCGCCATGCTGCTGTTGCTGCTGCTGCTGCTTCTGCTTTCGTTTTGTTGCGGAACCGGAGGCGTCGGAGGCAGCGGCAGCGTAAGACGCGCGAGGGGCGGCGTCGCGAAAAAGGGCGGCGGCGAGAGAAACTCTTTGGCCGTCGCGAGCCTGCGCCTTCCCAGAAGAGGGCAGGAGCTTCTGCCCTCGTTTTCGTCCGCTTCCATCGGGTCTTCTTCTCCACCTCCTTCGCCATTGGCGCCGATGATCGTCGAAGCCTTGGCGGCGAGGGCGAACGGGGAAGGCTGCCAGACGGTGATGGGCCCTCCGGTGGCAGCAGGAGCAGCAGCAGCAGCTGCCGGCGACGAGCGCGGCCTCTTTGTCGCCGGCATTATCGCGTCGTCCGCTGCAGCTTCGGCAAACCCTCCGACTTCCTGCGCGACGTCTCCCGCGACTTCGTGGTGGCGCTTCATGCCCTGAGTGCTAGCTCTGAGCCCCGCTCGCGGCGACGAGCGGTTCGCTGGCCGCCGCAGCCGGCTGAATTGAGGAAAGGGCCTTTCGCTCCTTGCCGCAGATCTGGGAAAAGTGGAAAGAGAAGGCCGAAGAACCTTCTTTTTTCTTTCCTCTCGAAAAAAGAGGCCAGAAAAGGGCATCCGCCCTCCGGTCGCCTTTCTTCCTTCCGACTCTACGGCCGCGACCAAAAAAGGAGCTCGCTCGCTCGCTCTCGGCGGATTGAAGAAATCGCGAAAATTCAGAGGCGAAGGGCGAAAGTGAGAGGCAGCAAAAAGAGAAAAAACTCTCAGGCGGTGGAAAATTGAAATAACTGGAAATGATTTGTTTTAACAGAGTAATCCGGAACGCAAAGAAGAATCGAAACAAGAGAGGAAGGGCGGAGCGGCGTTCGCTAGTGCTTCAGCGGCGACGAGACGCAGCGAGAGCCAAACGGATCTCTCCTTGGCTTTTGCTGCAGGGCACCCGGCAAAAAAACGAGCACTCGAGCTCCAACCTCCCTTTTTCTCTCTCACTTTCATCACATCTCATCTCATCTCGTTCATGCCGTCTTCTTCTCGGCCTGGGAGCCCTCGCGGAAGCCGTTCTTGGCGCGGCGCGGGAGGTCCTTGAGGTGGCGCATGCGGCCCGTGCCCGTGGTCTTGCGGCGCGCGGCCTTGAGGGCCCAGTTGTCTGTTTTTTTTGTTTTTGAGGGGAGGGTGAGTCGGGGTTGAAAAAAAAGGGAAAAGAAGAAAGAGGTGAGCGAAAAACGAAGGAAGGACGGCGATCGCGGACAAAGAAGCTGATGCCGTTTCTCCTTCTTCTCTCCTCCTTTCGCCACCTCCCCGACTTCCGCGCAGCGCTCTCCGGCGTCATCCCCTATCGACATCTCAACACCACAAACAAAACTCTTTCGACTCACATCCGCGCATGCGCGCGGCGGGGTAGCCGCACGAGGAGCACGTCGACTTCTGGATGTGGAAGGTGGTCCGGCCGCAGCGCCTGCACAGGGTGTGCGTCTTGTTGTGGCGCTTACCTGTGGAGCGAGTTGGGTTGATGGGCGTCAGAGGACCGAGGGAGGAATTGGTCGCGTCGTGAGCAAGAGGAGAGAGGGGCCGAGAAACGAGGAAGACGATTCTGATGCGATCGTAAGGCGGCGGGCGGCGGCGGCTCTTCCATCGATCGACGCTCGCTCGATCTTTCAAGGGCGCATTCGACCGGCGCGGCGTGGTTTTCTCGTCTTCTCTTTCACGCCAGAGCGACATCCCCTCGCAGAACTCAACGGCAGTTGCGAGACAGGAGGGCAAGGCGACGGGCGAACATGCAGCAGTTTCTCGACTGTCCTCGACTCGACTCGATCTCAGAGAGGGAGAGAGAGCAAAAGAGCAAAACAAAAGGGGGGCGGCTGCTCGAGCCCCATCGCCCCCCCGGCCCGACGTCTTTGAGGCGACCAGAAGCCTCCGCGGCGCGGCGTGACGATAGGAGAGGTCGATTGGTCTCGTAAGCCACGCTCAATGCGGCGCGCGTGTGCCAGGAAGAGCCACGGATGGGGCCGCGAAGGTGGGGCCTTTGGCGTCGTCGGCGGCCGGTCGAGAGAGATCGACGACGCTAAAGGGGAGGCGGAGGGGAGCAACACTGCTGCTCTCGTGCTCTCGTTCCTCTCAGGCAGAGCGCTGTTGTTGATCGTTACTCACCGAAGGAACCCGTTCCCTTGCCCTTCTTGCCCATTGCGACTAATTTGAGGGAAAAGAAAGAGAAAGGAAAGGAGAGAGCTGGAAGGGGAGCGTTGTGAAAGAATTCGGAGAGAGCAGAGAGAAGGAAAAAAAAAACACTCGAAGAAAACCCTCGACGCTTTCTGAACTCTTTTTTTTTCTGAAAAAAAAACTCGCTGAGGCTCCGCAAAACCTCCAGAAACAATGAACTTCCTCCGCCGCCTCTGCTGTTCCTGCTGCTCCTGCTGCTGCTGCTCAGCCAAGGTCTCCCCCTCCCCGCAGGAGGGCGGCGTTCCTCCGCTTCCGGCCCTCCCCGCTCCGCGCGTCCCTAGGCTGATCAAGGCAAGCGCGGAGTGGGAAGAAGAGCCGAAACCGCCGAAAGAAGAAGACGACCCGCTCTGCCTCGCCTCCGCTCTGCCTCCGGGCCCGAGCACCGCCTCGGTGCTCGCGCGCGTCGCGGCCCTCGAGGCAGCGGCGCCTCGCGCGACGGCGTCGCTCTTCAAGGCGGCGGCGGATTCGTTGCTCAAGTTTTACAAGCTTGAGGAAGCGGTTGCGGCGTCTCATTCCTCTTCCTCCTCTTTCTCTTCTCCGCCTGCTGCTGCTGCTGCTGCTGCTGCTTCTGCTTCTGCTTCTGCTACTGCTGCTGCTGCTGCTGCTGCGGGTATGGTTTCGTCCTCTGCGACGCTCGTCGCCGTCGCCGAGGTCGTCGAAGAGCTGGAGAAGCGCGGCGGAAGGGCCTCGAGTTTCAAGAAGTTTAGCACCAAGGCACCGTCGCCGTCGCCGTCGCCGTCGCCGTCGCAGCAGCAGCTCCAGAAAAAGCCCAAGTACGTGCTTGTCCCGCAGTTTGGAGGGTAGAAGGACCGCATTTGGGGGGTTCGAGGCGGAGGAGGAGGAGGAGGAAAGAGAGAGAGAGAGAGAGAGAGAGAGAGAGAGAGAGAGAGAGAGAGAGAGAGAGAGAGAGAGAGAGAGAGAGAGAAAATAGAGATTTTTTTGTTTTTCCCTCCGAACTTCGGAAGGGAAGCGAGCGCATCGCATCACTTCCGTCGCCCAAACTTTTTTGCGTGCCCCCTTCCTTGCTTTTGGGTGAGTTCCTGGTCTTCCTTTCCTCTCTTTTCGCGACGTGACTGTAACGATGTGTGGTGTGTGCTGCTCTGGGTCCACAAGGCGAAGCGAGAGAGTGCCAGGAAGGGCGCAAAACGCGAGTGCCATTGATGAGGGAAGCGTTCGAGAAACGAGCAAGCTGGCCGACGTCGGGCCCTGTCACTTGACCCCGACCCCTCTTCTTCTTCCACCCCCGCTACCGCTTTCCCGACACCATTTACGCCTCCCGCGCCTTTCCTCATCTCTCTCTCTCCCTCTCTCTCTCTTTCTCTCTATCGAAAAAACGAACAAGCAACAGAGACCAAAAAAACTACACCAACACCGACATCATGAAGCTCGACCTCTCCTCGCTGCCATCGGCCCGCGGCCTCGCTGACGCCGTCGCCGCGATCGCTCCTTTACACTTCGCCGCGGGCGCCGTGCTCGTCTTCGGCGCCGGCAGGATGATTCCGGACTACACTGCCAGCTACAAGGAATGGTGAGAGCTGAGATACGCTTCGTGTCCTTCTTCGCGATTCGGGGGGGCGGGGGGGGGAGAGGAAGCAAAATAATGGGGAACAAGACCTCACTACTTTCTCAACCTCTTCTCTTCCCCTCGCCTTGTCTCTCTCTCCCCTTCTCAAAATAGGTACCCTTCCCTGGCCAAGCCCTCGTGGAACCCTCCGGGATACGTCTTCCCGCTCGTCTGGGTCCCGCTCAAGCTGCTCCAGTCGGCTGCGCTCGCCATCGTCGGAAAGGTCGCCGCCGCTGACGTCAAGACGACAAGCGCAGGCGAATTTTTGGATTCCGTGGCGTCCTCAAAGGCCGTGGGAGCCCTGGCGGTCTTCGCGGGAATGACCGCGCTGGGAAACTACTGGAACGTGACCTTCTTCGGCCGGAGGCAGATGAGGAAGTCGGTGAAGGTGATGGCCGCGTTCTGGGGCAGCGTCGTCGCGACGATCGCCGCGTTCGGCGCCGTCGACAAGAACGCCGGCGCGTTGGTGGCCCCCACGATCGTCTGGGTGACGATCGCGACGATGCTGAATGCGACTGTGGTGAAGCTGAACCCCGGGAAGGGTGCGAAGGAGGACTAGACTGGAAAGGAGGGGGAAAAGAGGGGAAGCGGAAGAAGAAGAAGAAGAAGAAGAAGAAGAAGAGAGAGATATTTGAAGAGGAGGAGAAAGAGAGGCGGGAACTCCTTTGCGCTCGCTGCTGTAAGCCAGACAAGGTTTTCGCTGCGCTCAAAGCAAAAGACGAAGGAGGCGCACAAAGGAGAGCCGGCGCGAAAGCATGAGCAGGGCTCGTGCCTTTGTCCTTCTACTTCACCTGATTTCTTTTTCGTTTCTTGTTTTTTTGTTTTTTTCGTTTATGTAACAGTGCCGCCCACCTTTTCTCTCTCTCTATCCCTCTCTCTCAACGATCAATCGATCTTAGAGACAGACTCGGTCTCCAGATCCTCCGAGGCCTCCGGGAACTGCCTCCCGACCCCGCCGCCGCCCCTGATCCCTCCGCTGCCTCCGCTGCCTCCTGCCCCGCCGGCCCCTCCCGTCCCGTTCCCTCCCCCGAGGCCGATCGCCGACGCGTGCCTCGTGTAATAGCTCCACCCCATGCCCATCCACACCAGCGAGATCCCTGCGATCGTTCCAGGGTTGGCCGCGGACCTCAGAGAGACCGTCCCGAAGACCAGGGCCTCGGACGCGAAAAAGGCCGCGGCGGCGCCAAAGGAGAAGAGCGTCGCGGCGTAGACCGGCCTGACTCGGGGGTCGCGCGCGCAGACCAGGCAGAGGGCGCAGGTGGTGAGGGTCCAGACCGCAAAAAGGCGACCCGTGAGGTCGTTGACGAGGTGCGGGGCGCGGTCGAAGAGGTTGGACTGGAGCTTCTGCGGGAGGAAGAAGCCGAGGTAGACTGTTTTTCGTTGGGGGGGGAGTTCAAGGCCGAACGAAAAGAGGAGGTGAGCGATTGTCGTCTCACCCTTTTTGATTTGATCACGTTCTCTGCTGTTAGCGTTTCCCCTCTTTGTTCCTTGCCATGAGCTCCAAGACGCACCTGATAGCAGCCTCAGTAGCGCCACGAAGACGAGCCAGCGGCGCAGGGCCGTGACCGAAGGGGTGCGAGCCATTCAGGTGGTCGTTTTCCGGCTTTCGATTCTGGAGATCAAAGCGAAACTTTATTCAAGAAAAAACGAGACGCAAACGCTCGTTCGTTCGGCGCTTTTTGAGATGCGATCAGTCGCTGTATGGAATCAGTGTGTGGCGAAGGACGCAGAGGACTGAGAAACGTGATAAGAAAAGAAAAAGCGAGGACATAAAGAGGCAGAAAAGCGTCCTTTTTGTTTTATATGCTCGACCTCGACGAAGTTTTTTTTTTTTTTTTTTTCGGCTTCCTCTCTCACCCTTCCTCTCTCTTTTAGATTGCTCTCTTGCCCCTCCGTCCGAACCCCGGGGAGCCCAGAGAAGCGTCTCGACGACTACGTCGATCTCGAATAGATAACAAAATGACGCTTCGATTTTTAGTTCACAGTTCTTCTTCTCTTTCTCTCTTTCTTCCTTTCTCTCTCATCACAGTGGGTCGCGCAGCGAGTGCCGCACCTCGCCCGCCGACCCCTTGTCCGCCTCGAGGTCGATGTGCCTGATCGAGGGCATGAACGCGCGGATGCTCGCCTCGATGCGGTCTATCTCGGAACCCAGGGCCCCGACCAGCTCCTTGCCGTAGTCGTCAAGGGCGGCGTCGAGGTTGGCGTCCAGGAGGTCGTCGTCAAAGGTTCCTCGCGCCGCCGATGTCGAGGCCGAGGTCGGGGCCGAGGAGGACGTCAGCGGCTCCGAAAAGGTGCTCGAGAGCACCGCCGCCCTGACCCGCGCCGCGGGGCTCCGCGCCCCTCCCGCCAGGTTCGACCGCTCCCTCGCCCTCTGCACCACCACGTCCCCGTCGAACTCGATCTCGGCCTTGAACCGGTAGACCCCGGGGCCGATCTCCTCGGACTTGGCGTCGTACACGCGCGAGACGGCCGGATCCCTGGCGAGGTGGTTCAGGACGCGCTGCATGTCGGTGGAGTTCATGGCCCTCCCGATGAGCAGCGAGCGGTTCTGCTGGATAAGGAAGACCGCGGTGGCTCCGAGCAGGCAGCCGACGGCGAGCGAGCCGCTGGCGTCCCACGCGACGTTGCCCGTCGCCGCCGTCGCCGCCGTCGCGAGGCCCGCGATGGCGAGCCCGGCGACGGCGGCGCCGTCCTCGAGCATCACGGCGACCGACGTCGGGTCCGAGCCCCTGCGGACGTACCTTTGTTTGTTTTCGGATAGTTATTTGGGGACAAAAGAGTAGCCGAAGGAGAGTGAGAAAATAGACGTCGCGAGAGACTCGAAAAACGAAAAAGAAACCTTCCCTCTCTCTCTCTCTCAACTCACTCCGAGAACGTGAGCCCCGCCGCGGCAGCCCCGGCGGCCACGGCCCTTGTCGCCACCAGCAGCGAATAGCTCTCGACGATCGCCGAGACCGTTAACACCGCAGCGGAGACCCCAAGGTTTGTCACTTCGGGCGCGGCCACTGCCGCCGCCGCAGCGGCTGCGCCGCCCGCGGCGAGCGCGTTGGAGGCGGCCAGGGCGTCCATCAATGCAGAGACGCCGTGGGCCACGGTGGCGCCGGCCCCCATGCAGAAGATCCCGACCTAGAGGAGGGGTGGAGGGGGAGGCGGGGGTAGTTTTGATTTTGAGTTGTTTGAGTGTGCGCGGGTGAGGAGAAGAGACAAGGAGAAGAGATGAAAAAAACGCGAATTGAGTTGTTTGGGGGGGGGGGGGCGCGGCCGGCAGGGGAAAACGACCACCACAAAAGGGGGCCACGAGAGAGCAG
>Ga0315285_10007756_pt1 | contig 11020 bp, 6 predicted proteins | sample YL17G09_36_MG_FD_203698 | JGI IMG/M metagenome (GOLD analysis project Ga0315285, IMG submission 203698) | Sediment microbial communities from Yellowstone Lake, YNP, Wyoming, USA - YL17G09_36 | ecosystem: Environmental > Aquatic > Freshwater > Lake > Sediment | place: USA: Wyoming | collected... | reverse complement strand
GTCGGCCCTCACACAGGGGGATGCAGATGGTCGAGTGCGAGGATTATCAGCCGGGGGACCTGGTTCACCTACAAGGCGTGGCGGGGCATGTTAAGGAGATTCCGCTGGTGATTAAGAAAAAGTCCGAGCTTCCCACCGGTCAATATGCCCATCTACAGCAGGCGGTGTTCTACGACGTGCGCATGCTGGAAGACGACCTATCCAACTATAAAAGGGACTACAGCCTGTTCGCCCGGGTGATGACCACGGAGATTGCGGAGGGGCCGTGTCGCAGTCCCGATACTCCGAAGTGGTCTCTCTCGCCGGAAAAGGCGGCAGCTATTGCCGCTAAAATCGCTATGAGAACATCTCCGCCAGCCCCCATAGTGGTGGAGACTTCACCTTCGGAGTTTGTCACCTACACCGGTATAGTAGACCGGCTCCTGGGCGAGCTCCCCGAGAAGCGGGTAGAGGAGTTCGCCAAGACCCAGGACATGGTGCTCTATACCAAGGTCGTCAATGGCAACTACACCGAGGCCGAACGGAAGCATTTCATCGAGGTAGTGGATACGTTGCTCGGTGAGCTTCCTGAGAAGACGGTGGTAGAGTTTCTCAAGACCCCGGACTACAAAATCTACGACCGGATAGTGAAGGCGGCGAATAAATGAAGCTGTCCGAGCTTGCAGTCAAACTTGCTGAGAAGGAGAAGCCTCAGGTCAAGGTCGCTCCGAAGCCGGAGAAGGGCGCACCTCCGGTAATAGTTAAGAGAGGGGACAAGCCCGCAAAGGTGGTAGCGACTCCGGTGGTTCAGAGGAAGAGTGTGCTGAAAGTTGTCGGCGAAAAGGTGAAGGTTGAGAAGCCGGTCAAGGCTGCTCCGCCCCCGTCCCCTCCACCGCCTTCGGCTCCCGCAGCACCGCCGTCTCCTCCACCGAAGCCGATAGACATCACAGGGAAGAGCACGTGGGACCTGCTCTTGGAGATGGGGGAGGTTCCTCATTACATGGTCATGCGCAACCCGACCTGGGACATAACGCCCGAGAAGGCGCTGGTGGAAGAGGTCAATATGATGAACCCTGTCCACCTGCTGAAGTTGAGCGAATATTACGACACGCTCGATAAGATGGGCGATTTGAACGAGAAGGAGCGTTTCGCGGCGCAGTCCATGCGGGACCGTATCTGGAACGAGAACATAGGCGACGCCTCGATTGACCTGGTACCGTTTACCCAGGAGGACCGGGAAGCGGTTGAAAAACTGACAATCTCTACGCTCTCCGGTGAGGAGGTGCCAGCGGCTTTCGCTTCCAATCGACAGCTCGCTGAGGCGCTGTATTTGAAGGAGGGCGGGCCGCTGAACTATGGTAAACTCACGGGCAGTATATTCGATGATGCGGCGGAGGCGAAGAGCGAGTTCATCAAGGAGTTGCAGCTTGAGTTTGCGGCCACGGCATACACGATGGGTGACCCGAATGCCGCCTTACTGAAAATCCGAACACAGCTACCAAAGGAGGCGCTCTTCAAGCGTCTGTTGCTCGGGCATGCGAGGGTGCCGCTCCCTGTGCTGAAGGAGCGCCAGGCCAGAGCAGCCGAATGGAAGTCTGCGGTCGCAGCGTACTACCCACCGGAGTACGAAACGGTCAAGGGGTACTATAGGCCGGAATGGAAGGACCAGGACGTGACGTATTCGCAGCAGCAGATGATTACCCTGGCTCCGAAGGACCTTCTGAGTACCTACAAGATTTATTACATACTGAAGGCGAAAGGCGAGCTGACCAAGCACGAGGAGTACCTGCTCGATGAGATGGAGCGGTTGCTCAATGAGTTCCAGGAAAAGGGAATGATTTCGGTTACAAGGCCGAAGACCGCGCCTCCGATGCCGATAACCCGGGAGCGGTTTACCGACTACCTCCAGATGGTCAATGACATGTTTGGAACACTGCCTGAAGAGGCGGTAATTGCACTCAGTAAGCAGCCGGAGTCCGATGTGGTTCTGAAGGTTCTACGCTCTGGAGTGGCAGGAGATGACGAGCGGAAGACTTTCGTGAAGACTATAGATGAACTTTTTACAGCGCTGCCCGATGATGAGCAGAGCAAGTTTGAGCAGAGTCCCAAAGCCAGGCTATATCTGAGAATAGTGGATGAGTACGTGGGGGAATGAAGATGCCGACATTAATGGAGCGATTGGCCAAATTGAAGGGAGTAGCAGCGCCAGCAAATGTGCCGACTCCTCCGCCTGCTCCAGCTCAGGCTCCGCCGCCCCCGGGTGCTGCCGCGCCGCCGAAGATGGCCGGGTACGCCAGTGCCATGCCCGATGTGAAAAAGGGCCTCGTCGGGAAGGTCACGGTCGTAGAGGATGAGCTCGCGGTTTCGTTTATCGCTCCCTATGCAGATGAAATCGAGTGGGATGCGTTGCATAAGAAGTTCGGCAAGGAGCATCCCGGCTGGGTCGGGAGTACGAGCCGTAAGGTACTGGGGCCTGGCCAGGGAGAGCGAGTAGCCGTCTACATGAGGCCGGAGGCCGAGCCCGCTCCGGTTGTGGCCGCGGCGGTAGCCCCTGCTCCGGTGATTCCCGTTGCTGCTCCGCCCGCTGGCAAGCCGAAGACGCTGAGCGAGCGCTTGAAGACAACGGCTGCGGATAAGGCGGCAGTCCCTGCCGCTGTACCGGCCCCTGCCGAACCAAAGCTCGGGGTCATAGACAAAATGAAGGCTCAGCTGAGTGCGATGTCCTTCGAGGACTTGAAGAAGATGTATGAGGCGAGTAAGAGTATGGAGATGGCCCCGGCCGAGAAGATGCTCATGATGCAGGAGCTCGTAAACCGGGCGGAATCTATAGTGACGCCAGTAGAGCACGCGGCTCCTGAACCGGTGAAGCCGATAATCGAGCACGTCACGCCTCTGACAATCGAAGCGATGCGGGAGGAAATAACCCAGCTTCCAGATAATCGATTCAAGAAGTTGCTCGAAGAGAGTGCGAAGGAAGATTTCTCGGCATGGAAGAGAAATATAATACTCGCAGTGGCGGAAGAGCGAAAGATATTCAGGGAACCTCCTCCGAGTGTTATAGCCGTTAAAAGCATTGACAAGCGGTTCTTGACCGATGAGAAGCCGGACAAGGAGAAATTCAAACACTTCTTGTTGTCGCGGGGTTTCAACATAGCGGATGAGCCGCCTAAGGACGAGGATATTTTGAAGGAGCTCAAAATTGACTTCGAGCTCAAACCCGAATGGACACAGGCGGAGAAGAACGCTCTCTTCGAAAAGCGGAAGGGCGAACTGGTACATAAATGGGAAACCCGACGCCCGGAGCACACGGCGGTAGCGCAGCGCCTCTGGGAGGCGTACATCAAGGACAAGGTATACGCGCTGCCGTGGGAAGAGCTGAGCACCGAGGATAAGCGGATGATATCCAGTAATTATATGGGGCGTATCAAGACGCTCGGCTATCCCCTTGAGGAGGAGCGGCTCCGTAGGGGATTTAAGAGCGTGGACGACCTCGTTGGCAGTCTCTGGGAGCGCTATGGCAGGCACTGGGAGATGCCGCCTCTGCCAGAGGTCGGTCTCGGTACATATCCGGGTGGGGTGCCGGCTGGAGAGTGGCATGACAAGTTCATGTCGTACGTGATGCGCAAGCCTTACTCGGCCAGAGTGCAGCGCGCTCAGGAGCTATACAATCAATACGGTATATTCGGGAAGATGCCTCCGCTCAGCGAGTTTGTGTTCCCTGCCGATATAACCAAATTCGTGGCGGAGGGAGCAGAGGCAAGCGATGTACATGCTGTGAGGGGGTTCTTCAAGGAAGCGGGCAGGCCGCTGGACAGACGCGACTTTGAGGTCATATTCGAGGGCGATGCGAAGAGAGTAGACCTGGCAATGAAGCAGATGTATGACTATACCGAAGACCGCTTCCACGGTGATGTCTATAGCATGTTGGATGAGATGGTGAAGACCCCGGAGGGTAAGGAAAAGTTGAAGTTCATCGCCCTTACCTATAACAGCAGGATTCTGGGCAATCTTGTCCACGATAGGAACCCGATGTTCGATAGTACCGAAGAGGGGTTCATAAATCTGGCATACGAAAAACTGCTCGAATACCTGCCGAAGATACTGCCGGTGGAAGAGCGAGATGAAATAGTGGACGTTATACAGGGCAACAAGTACAATGAGAAAAGAGTGAGCATAGATGCGGATATGGAGCGGATACTACCGTCCTGGGATAACATTCAGGTGATGAATAATCAGAAGGACCTCATCAAGAAGTGGGACGACTTGGTATTGGCCCTCGGTCGTCCGGCTTCCGCGGCGGACTTCTACATGCGGTACCCCGGGATGAGCAAGGAGACCGCACGGACCATCGAGGAGAACCGGAAGTTTGATGACATAAAGAAGCTCTGGGAGGGAAATCTACCATCAAAGGAGCAGATTGAAAAGATGGTTCCCACGCTGACAAAGCAAATATCCGAGTATAAGGTCCCGAAGGAGCTGCTCTCGGATGTGAAAAAGCATAAGGACGAGATTGAGAAGGACGTGAGCAAGAGCAAGGACAAGCTGGAGAAGGACCTGCTCATGTTGGACCGGCTCAACGATATATACATGTATCAGACCGGGAAGCGTATAGTCGAGAAGGTGAACATAGGTAATTTCCTAATGGGAGCGAGCATAGCCGATGCCAAGGAGTTCGCCAGGAAAATCTACAGACCGGAATGGCTTGCAGAGGGGGATTTCGTTCGAATAGCCGCCGTGATAAAGGAAAGGAAGCGCATCCCGAACTATGACGATTTGGTTGCCGAGTTTGGCGACCCGGCCATGGCCAGAGTGGTGATGGCGCTGTTCTCTGCGGGCGAGGAGGGCTATGTAATCCCGTCCAACATAAAGCTGTCCGAGGATACGATACGAGAGGTGGCAGCCAATAAGGGAATAGTGGGAACCGAGGCAGTTGAAAAGGCGATAAATGAGTTTAGAGAGCTCGGTCTGTTCCCGATGGCGAAGGATGAGCGGGAGCGTTTCAAGGGGCTCAAGGAGCATGCGCTGAAACTGAGGCGCTTCATGAGGGTAGTCGGTAGGGCCGTTCCGAGGGAGTTCACCGGGCGGCTGGAAGAGATACGGGCGCTCAAGGGCAGCTTGGCTATACAACTCCAGAAATACGGCGTGCTTATCGAAGATTTGGAGAATAAGGTTGCGGCCAAGAACATCGAGCTGGCCGAGCTGGTGAAGAAGAAATCACTCATAATAGCGAAGAAGACCCACACCAAGCAGCAGGTTGAGGCCGCTGAAGCGGAGCTCATGGTGGCAGACGACGAGTTGACCACCCTTTATACCGAATTGAGCACGACGCGACACGACCGGCTCGCGCTGGTCAAGACACTTCCGAAGGTTGACTACACCAGGGGGCAGGCCAGGATAGACCATGATGACTACGTCCAACGGAAGGTGACGGTCAAGGGGAACGCGGTTGAGGTCACGCTTGAGGACGTGTACAAGTACTGGGTAGCGCCGGTAGAGGCAGAACGGAAGGCGCTCACTGCAAAGAAACCGGAAGGGCCGGCCGATTACGAGCTGATGGAAATCGAGCCGAGCATTGATAAGATACTCGCTGAGGAGAAGGCGGGAAAGGCGGTCCCGGATAAGGAGAAGAAGATTGCAGTCATCGTGCTGATGAACTATGCTCGGGAGCAGGGAGCCTATAACTTCGAGTATGAAATGGCGCAGATAGCAAAGGACCTTGGTATCAAGAATATGCCCTTGTTCGCTCTCCCGGCTACAACGGATGAGCAGCGGTCGGTTCAGTTCATTGAGTGGCTGAAGTTTGGGCTGACTAGGCAGGAGATAGAAAAATGGCAACCACACGTCCAGCTAGCGTATATCGGTGAAGACTGGACGGAGTGCTCCTGGGATGGGGAGCCGAAGAAACTCGAAGATGTGGCCGGGCAGAAGGTCCACTTGCAGGAGTGCGCCATACATAAGGCCAAGGCCGCTCAGAGCGCCGCCATTCAGCTCCTCACACCTACGGTGCTCCAGCCAATTATAGTTGCGGCCGGTGAGGGCGCGCCTCCGACACCGGAGCTTGCCAAACTTCAGGAAGAGATTGAGAAGCTGAAGGCAGCGCTGGCCGATAAGACCGCAAAGCTGGCCGAGTCCCAGCAAATAGGAAAGGAGATACTCAAGAAGATGACCAATGTTTCCGACTTGGAGGCCAAGATATCGGGGTTGGAGGAGCAGGGCAAAAGCGCTCCCACGATAGTCGCCTCGACAACCCCTGGTGGCAAGCGGAGCTTATACGTCAGGCGCAAGGCAACTCCACAGGAAATAGAGGGGTTGAAGGCGCAGAAAGTGGCGGTTCAGAAAGAGATAGAGGCCGCGGTAGGGAAGGAGAAGGCCGAGCAGATGACCAAGGGGACTGCTGCCCAGGTTGAGGAACTAAAGGAGCTCTCAAAGAAAATCGAGCGCGAGCGGTCGAAGAGCCGGGATGTGTGCTTCTTCCGTGAGGAGTGGAGCACAATCAAGGCTGCGATAGGTGAGCACATGGCGAGCAATACGGCGCAGCTCACCGACATCCAGGGCAAGCTGACCGCCGCTCGTGCATCCGGTCTGTCCGGGGCCTCCGTGTACGAAAGTGCGTTCCAGAACTTGAAGGAGGAGCGCCAGGTCCTCGACGAGCTGGTCGAGTACATCAAGGGCGCTGAGAAGGGGGCTCCCGATAAGTTCCTCTGCACGGATGCAGAGACCAAAACCCTTCGGGGGTAAGTAGATGGGAGACAGTATATACACAAAAGCGAAGCGCCGAGCAGACCCGGGCGATTGCGGAGCACCTTGCGATGGCGAGCGAGGAGCTCCGAGAAAGCCGTTGAGCGATGCGGAGATGGAGAGGCAGAGACGCCGGCTGGCAAAGGGACCGTGGTGAAGGTGGATGGTCGTAAATGCGAAAAATCCCTAAGCAGTATCTCGGGGCGCTTACAACGTCTCGGAGGGATTTACTACATCCTCAAAATCTCTGCGTAGCAGACCTGATTCTAAACACGACGCTGGACCGATATGAGTATTGGGATGGCACACAATGGAGTCCATTATGCGCCGGGGGAGGAGTTGGGGACTTCGTAGAATATACAATGGATATGACCTATCCGACAGGCAAGACCGGTAATACATTCCTCCATCTTCCTGAGGGGTTTTATTACCCTGCCGGGTTCGGGCTTATTGACCGGGTTTTCATCAATGGTGTTGAGGGAACGAAGGATGTCGATTGGGAAGAGTGTCCCTGGCCCATACCAGCCGCTCCCAGTCCTTGGAAGGCAGTGGCCGACCATTTCAATTTCGTCAATACAAGAGCCAGGATAGCGTGGGGGATTCGATTACTTACTACGGTTACGGATGTAGATGACACTTATCGCATGGTCTGGCGGGTCCGGGTTATTCCTTATGCCCCATCAGTGAGACCGATTGAGGTGGATATTAACGGAGATGAGGCATGGGATGGTACGAAATATCACGACAGCCATAATCCGCCTGCGCCTCGTGGTGACCGGCCTAAAACAAATGCTCTCGCCGTCGATGGGCGGAGTGATTATTCTTGGTTGCTCTGGAGAAAACCACGCCGGTCAAATGTTTTTGGTCTCTACGAAAGAGGCTCTGAGGTCAAGACCAAACATCACCAGGGTCGAGGGTTCAGACCATACCGACTCTTTGCAAACTCCGAATATTTCATGCCTGAAACGCAGCCGGTTTCCCATTATGAAAAGAAGGGGAGGTTCGGGTATAAAGTGGGCTATTACGATACAATCAATGGTGCGATAGGTGTAGTATCGGCAGAGACCGCCAGGAGGGTTGGAAGAAAAAGCGTCGATGTGAAAGAAACCTATCTCATCGACTGAGGTGCAGGGGACGAGAAGTTTTCCTTGCGGGGAACACAATGCCACCGCATTGCGGCAACGCAAGGCGGGGTGGCCGTTGTGGTAAGCGCGTAATGCGCTTATCACAATGCGGGCACCCCGTTTTGCGTTGCAGCGAGGCGGTTTGACCTAGCGGTCGGAGCAATGTACCTCTTGCGGGGGACTCGATATTCCCTGCGTCTCAACATATTAATAGTCGGGCAAGTCTATATAGTTACAATGTCGAACGGCGAGGCTCGTAGGGAACACTCAAAGCGGCCGATTGAGGAGCGGCGGCGTGATGAGAAGACCCTGGAGGCCCTCACCAAGGATTTCGAGCTGTGGAAGTCCGACCCGAAGAAGTTCGATATGCCACATGTTGATGAACCGGCTCCGCTCACTTTTCACAGGATAGAGACCCCTATCTCCGAGGGGATGATACATGGCGATATCCGGGCTAAGGATAAGAACGGCGAAGAGGTCGGGCATATATTCTATGCGAAGACGCCATGCGATATGCACGTAAGTCTGATGGCCGTGCGACCGGAGCACGTAGGTAAGGGGTATTCGGTATTCCTGATGCGAGAGTTCATAAATATGCAGGATAGGGCGTGCCTGAACTCCACGCTTCAGGCGGTACCGTTCGGCGTGGATGAAATGGAAGACATAGACCCTGGCCTATGGAAGAAAAATCTGAAGTTCCTCAAGAATTTCTACGGGTCATTCGGGTTTAAAGAAGTGGGGAAGCCGGGTCAGGACCTGATGGCCCGCCGGCCGGTTTGTGAAGCCGGCAAGAAGCCCGATGAAGAATGCGAGGGGCTCGACCTATCCGAGCTGGCCGAGGTGATGGAAGATGAGCCAGGCGGCGATTTCTGAGGAGATGCTGAAAAGCGTACCAGTTTCCAAGCAGAGTTACATTCGTAGTTTAATGGCGACACATCCCGACGTCGCGGCGCGGGAAGTGGCGAGCATACTTGCAGCTAAACAGTCGAAGGAGAAAAAACCGCAGGTCTTCCTGGATGAGAACGTGGTGTTTCTCAACTATCCGTTTGATGACGCATTTCCTCTCAAGGTGGTGGAGCGGCTTAAATTCTATGGAGTTGAAGCCTCGTTCGTGGGGGACAAGCGGGAGTTCGAGGGGCTGGAAAGGAGAATGTGGGTAAAGTCCCCTTCGGAACAGAATATATTCAGAATAATGAATAACTGCCATAATATAGTTATCACCGGGAAATATCATGATATTGAGTTGCGAACTCCGGCACAGACCAGCAAGGCGTTCAAATCATGCATCAATGAACATAGCGCCGTGGTGTCCGGCGACCGCATAGCCGGTATTCATCAAGTTCCTCCGAGAGAAAGCTCCGATGTGGATATAGGCAGGTGGGCCGACGAGAATGGGATATTGGTCCTCTCTTTCGATGCCGACCCGGGGCTTGAAGGGAAGCAGACCGGGGACCGAATACGCATAGACCAATCACAAATTGAGTGTAACACTGGGAAGGTGCAGGCGGGGAGGAGGCAGTGCGATTCTCAGGATGACGAGGCTGAGAGGCTGGCGCGGCTCGTGGTCAGGCGAATGAGCAAGGTGAAAGAACTGCTGAGGGGGCAGTTTTGATGTTGCCGGTCGAGGTGGCCAAGGCCAGGGCCATGGAGTCGAGCCGGCCGCTCAGGGAGCGAGTTGTTGATGAGGCAACTACAGAACCGATGGCATCGACATTCGAGGAGTGGCTCGCAAGCCCGAAGGAATTGGACCTTCCAGGTGTAGATGTCAAGTCGCCTCTTAAATTTGATAAAGAGGAGCACTTTTCAGCCGGCCGTAGGGAAGTAGATGGGAGAATGAGCGCTACGGACTCGGATGGACAGCTTGTAGGTAGTCTTCGGTACACGTGGTCTCCATGCAATCTAAATATAGATTCGGTGGAGGTACATCCCGCCTTCCGAGGCAGGGGTTATGCTGCCTTTATAATGAGGGAATTTATCAATATGCAGGATAAATTATGCATTCCAGCCTCGTTGCAGGTCGCTCCGTATGATGTGGATGATAAGCCCGGGCTGGAGCGCGAAGCGCTTGAGAAATTATATACATCTTTCGGATTTATACCTACCCGAGCTGAGAATATGATGAAGCGGTTGCCGGAGTGCCGGACGAAGCGGGAGAGGGACCGGCTTATGAGGGAATGCGAAGACGCTCGAAGGGATTGGGAGCGATTGGAGAGTCGTCTCGACTTTCCAGTTCCAAAGGTGAAGCCGGGTCAAATGGTTGAGGTTTATTATCCTGTGACAGGCAATGTATTCAAGGCTAAAGCCGTGTCGGAGCCCGTTGAAAAGGGAGAAGATATCTGGAAGGTTAAAATCATAGACAAGGCCGGCGACCCGGCATATGCTGTATGGAGCAACAAGGGTGGAGGCTTCATCTACGGCGATATCGAGCGATAGGAAAGCTTAAAGTCCAGAGTTGACAATATCGTAATGGGGTGTCGGGTATGGCCAAGTCGTTCACGCAGTGCGAGGACATCAAGAAGAGGATACAGGCCGCAATCGAGGACGAGGCCAAGGCCGGACCCGAATATCAGCAACTTGCCGCGGATACCCAAGAGATGTTCTGCGGGGGGCAGTGCCCCAATGGGTTCCTGGCCAAGATTGGGCTCCAGACCCTGTCGGTCGATGAGCAGAAGCATCACGACTTCCTGGTGCAGTTGCTCGCATCGGTGGAGAAGGACTGCGAGGAGACCAGGGAACCGGAGCTTCCACCGACCATAGCTTCAATTCCGCTTCCTATGCTATTCCCAGAGGTGATGGCAGAATCAGGGACGCGCTATGCCGATAAAATCTATGACTATACTTCCCGAAACCGAGAGACACGAGTTATCATTAATTATAAGCGAGACAAAGTAGATATTTATAAAGATATTGATGGCAGCGAAGTCGCCGACTGGTCTGGTACCATCACTGAGTTCAAGAAGAGGAACGCACATCTGTTCAATGAGATGATGAAATCACCACATGTCGAACTCAAGCTGGTGAGAAGCCGCGAGCCCGGTGAATGGGTAGTACGCTACTACGAAAATGGAAAACTGAACGAGGACAAGTCCTATTACACTAATGATAAAGATGACGCCATAGATACTATGAATATGATGAGAACGCATAAGAGCATAAAGGAACCGGTAGTTTTGTTATGG
>Ga0315285_10007755_pt1 | contig 11020 bp, 10 predicted proteins | sample YL17G09_36_MG_FD_203698 | JGI IMG/M metagenome (GOLD analysis project Ga0315285, IMG submission 203698) | Sediment microbial communities from Yellowstone Lake, YNP, Wyoming, USA - YL17G09_36 | ecosystem: Environmental > Aquatic > Freshwater > Lake > Sediment | place: USA: Wyoming | collected... | reverse complement strand
CAATCGCGCGGCGCTGCAGGAGATGTCCGACCGCTACATCAGCCGGGCACGGCGCAACAGCCTGCCGCTGACACTGGCGGTGCTGGACCTGGACGCCTTTCACAACCTCAACAACCAGTACGGCCACGCGGCCGGCGACGCCGCGCTGGTGGACTTTGCCGCGATCATGCACCAGTCAACCCGCGGGTCCGACGTTGTGGCTCGCTACGGCGGGGACGAGTTTGTGATCGTGCTCCCGGAGACCACCCTGCCCGGCAGCGACGCGGTGATCCGGAGAATTCGCCACAGGCTCGACGAGCGCAACGCGGCGCCGGAAACCACCAGAATTCCCCTGGCATTTACCGCCGGGTTGGCCGAGTTGCAGAGCGGCATGGACTTCCACGGCCTCTTCGGAGAGGCCGACGCCAGGCTGCTCAAGGCCAAGGGGGATCACGGCGGCGGCGCGCGGTAGCCGGAAAACAACAGGCAGAAGGCCGCGCTGCCGGCCTATCAACGACTGCCTACTGCTTACTGCCTACTGGTTGCTGCCTGCTGCTTACTGCCTACTGCCTACTGCTTACTGCCTACTGCTTTTCTGCCACCGTGGCCAGCGCCTGAACGTACTGCTCGCGCCGGCCGTTCTCATCCAGCCCCATCTCCTTATCCACTGCCTGGCTGATATTCATGGAGCAGAATTTCGGGCCGCACATGGCGCAGAAGTGGGCCTGCTTGTAGGATTCGTCGGCCAGCGTCTGGTCATGCATGCCGCGGGCGCGCTCGGGGTCCAGCGCCAGCTCGAACTGGCGATTCCAGTCGAACAAGAAGCGGGCATGGCTGAGGGCGTCGTCGCGATCGCGGGCCCCCGGACGGCGGCGGGCGATATCGGCGGCGTGGGCCGCGATCTTGTAAGCGATGATGCCTTGTCGCACGTCCTCGGCATCGGGCAGGCCCAGGTGTTCCTTGGGAGTCACATAGCACAGCATCGAGGCGCCATACCAGCCGATCATGGCCGCGCCGATGGCCGAGGTGATGTGGTCATAGCCGGGCGCGATGTCGGTGACCAGCGGGCCCAGCGTGTAGAAGGGCGCCTGATGGCACAGCTCCTCTTCCTTGCGGACCTGCAGCTCGATCTGGTCCATGGGAATGTGCCCGGGGCCCTCGATCATCACCTGCACGTCGTGCTTCCAGGCCACCTCCGTGAGCTCGCCGAGCGTCTTCAGCTCCGCGAACTGCGCCTCGTCACTGGCATCGGCCAGGCTGCCGGGCCGCAGGCCGTCGCCCAGCGAGAAACAGACATCCCGCTTGCGGAAGATGCGGCAGATGTCCTCGAAGCGCTCGTAGAGCGGGTTCTCGCGGCTATTGGCCAGCATCCACTGGGCCATGATGGCGCCGCCGCGGCTGACGATGCCGGTGACGCGTTTCTGCGTCAGGGGAACATGCCGGCGCAGCACCCCGGCGTGGATGGTCATGTAATCGACGCCCTGCTCGGCTTGCTCCTCGATCACTTCCAGCAGGATCTCCGCAGTCAGGTCTTCGACGCGGCGCACGCGGGCCAGCGCCTCATACACCGGGACCGTCCCTATCGGCACGGTGGCGTTGCCAAGTATCGCCTGGCGAATGGCGCCGATCTGGCCGCCGGTGGACAGGTCCATCACCGTGTCGGCGCCGTACTTGACCGCCACGCGGAGCTTCTCCAGTTCCTGCTCGATGTTTGAGGTGACCGAGGAATTGCCGATATTGGCGTTGATCTTGCAGGTGGCCGCGACCCCGATGCCCATGGGGACCAGGTTGGCGTGGTGGATGTTGGCGGGGATCACCAGGCGGCCGCGCGCCACCTCCTCCCGCACCGTTTCCCCCGGGAGCCGTTCCCGGCGCGCCACATACGCCATCTCCTCCGTCAGCACGCCCTGCCGGGCGTAGTGCATTTGCGTCACGCAGTCATGCCCCATCCGCTTCTTCACCCATTCGCTGCGCATGGTCACTCACTCCCGGTTCGGAGTGCGGAATGCGGAGTTGACTCCGCACTCGGCACTCCGCATTCCGCATTCAATTCGGCCGTTCTTCCTCGCCTTCGAACATCTTCTTGTCGATCGGTTTTCGGCCGTCAAACCCTTCCTCCGTACCATGCCAGAAGCCGATGGCCGGCTCACCGAGCTTCCAGCACAGGTATACCTCGCGCTGGTCCAGCAGGAACGGAAAATCAACCAGCCCGGTATCCAGATCCTTGACCAGGCAGCCGCTGGATTCGATGTGCGCCAGCGCCTCCTGCAAAGCGGCCACCGACTTGTTCCGTTCGATTTTCAGGCTGGCTACTTTGGCGCGATCGACCAGCACCCCGCCCCGCAGCATAATGTGCTGAGCGATCCCGGTAAATACCGCCTCCAGGTCCTCCAGCTTCTTTTTCTCGCCGATGGCCGTGTTCAGCAGTTTCTCCAGCAAGGGGAGGATCTCCTCGGCTTCCCGCAGTTTGAAGAATCGTTGCGGCATCGCAATGCCAAACTGGCGAGAGACGCGGTTTCTCCTCGCCGGCGAAGCGGGGGAAAGCCGGTCTCTGCGTCACTGGATTGACAGCATCCGGTCCAGCGCCACCCGCGCCCAGTGGCGCACCTGGTCGTCAACCCGGATGACGTTGACGGCGCGCCCTTCCAGCAGGTTCTCGAGCGTCCATAGCAGGTGCTGCGGCGAGATGCGGTACATCGTCGTACACAGGCAGCCGCTGGAGTCCAGCGAGGTAATGAAGCGGTCCGGGTGCTCCCGGGCGAGCCGGTTGACCAGGTGAATCTCGGTGCCCACCGCCCAGGCGGTTCCCGCCGGCGCCCGCACCACCTCGCGGATGATCCCTTCGGTCGATCCCACGGCGTCGGCCTTCTGTACGACTTCCCACCGGCACTCGGGATGCACGATGACCCGCACGCCGGGATACAACTCCCGGGCACGGTCCACGTGCTCGGGCAGGAACCTCATGTGCACCGAGCAGTGACCCTTCCACAGGATGACCCGCGCCGTGGAATAGCCATCCGGTCGCCCCGGCGACCCACCCATGGGAGCGAACGGGTCCCAGACCGGCATGTCGGCCAGCGGGATGCCCAGGGCGTAGCCGGTGTTGCGCCCCAGGTGCTGGTCGGGCAAAAACAGGATGCGTGGGCCGCGCTCCAAGGCCCATCGAAACGCCGCGCCGGCGTTGGACGAGGTGCAAACCGTCCCGCCGTGCTGTCCGCAAAAGGCCTTGATGGCCGCCGACGAATTCATGTAGGTGACCGGAATCAGGCCCTCGGCCAGCCCCAGGCCTTCCAGCGCCTCCCAGCAATCCTCCACCTGTCCGATATCGGCCATGTCGGCCATCGAGCAGCCGGCGCTCAGCTCCGGCAGGATCACCCGCTGGCCGTCGCGCCGCAGGATGTCCGCGCTCTCGGCCATGAAATGCACGCCGCAGAAGACGATGAACTCAGCGTCCTCCCGGCTGGCCGCCAGTTGGGAAAGCTTGAAGCTGTCGCCACGGTAGTCGGCGAACTTCACCACCTCGTCGCGCTGGTAGTGGTGGCCCAGCAGGACCGCGCGCCGGCCCAGTTCGCCCTTGGCCGCGGCCAGGCGCTCGTCCAGCGACGTGTCCGGCATCGCCAGATAGCGGTCCAGCGGACACGTTGAACCCGTGGTTTCGATCATTGGAGTCGATGTAGATGCTTTCCCAGTCCTCAATTATAAAGCTTCGCCGCTCATTAAACCACAGAGGCAGCGCCGCAGTCGGGTGCCTTTCACCTCTTAAACCAGTTCAAGACGCACGCCGCTTCCCGAGTCCTTCGGCGATTAGCGCGGAAACGAGCGCGTTCAGGCTGACGCCCTCCTGGCGGGCTCGCGCTGCCAGGCGGGCGTGGAGACTACGAGGAACTCGCTGCCTCCATTGGCCGCTCGGCGCGCCGGGCTTGGGGATCGGGTCGCCATGCTTGGCGCAGCTTGCCAGGTACGCCTTAACGGCGTCGCGGCCATGCTCCATTGCCTCCTCGGGCGTTTCGCCGTCGGAAACACAGCCCGGCAAGTCCAGGTATTCGACCATGAAGCCGCCGCCTTCCTCCGGCGACAGAGGGCGGATCGTGAACGGGTACGACTCGATGAGTTTCTTGTCGATCTTCATTGTGGGTTCCCTAGTCTATCGATCAGCTCCAGGAACAGCCGGATGTAGACCGGCTTGATCGGGCGGCGCGCGGGCACCGATAATCTGCCGCCCGTCGGGTGCCGAAAAACAACGTGGCTCGTCCCGCCCCGGTCGTAGTCGATGCCAAGGCTCTTTGCCACGACTTTCAGATCCTCGATCCGCCAGTCGCGCGGGTTGCTTTGCATTCTCGCGACGATCTTGTCTGCCGTTGGCATCACCAGTATGGTACCACCGGTGGAACCACCAGGCCAAGGTCAAGCATGTCGGAAAAACAGTTTCAAGGCGCCCATTGATGGGCACCCTGGGAGCGCAGGCGTCTCGCCTGCGGGCCCTTTGCAGCGCCGCGCTGTGGGTACAAGTTCACAGGGAGCCCGCAGGCGAGACGCCCGGTGTCACGTACTTCTCCGTTGAGACTTTTCCTCGCACCCCTCCGGGGTGCGACCGTTTCTTTTGGTCAGTTTTCCGGGGGTGTCGCTCGGCAAAAAACGCCTCGCTTTACCCCCGGCTAAGATGCTCCCATCCCTCCGGGATGGCTTTCGACGCCTGCATCCCGAAGCTCTTGGGTTTGGTCTTGTCCGGGCGCAGCGTGGCGTCCTCTGGGATGGCTTTCGACGCCTGCATCCCGAAGGGATGCGAGAACCATAGCCGGGGGTAGCGGCCGCGTTGTTTGCGGCCGGCACCCCCGGAAACCGATACCCAAGAATCACGCACCCCGGAGGGGTGCGAGGAAAGCTAAGTGACATTGCGCGAGACGCCTGCGCCCCCAGGGACGGTTCGACCGATGCCCTCTGTCGCCGTATTTTGCGATCCCCAGTAGACGGCGAGTGGCCCGAGTCGCTGCGGTACCTGGTTTACTGGGCGCCACGGCGCGAGCAGTTGTGCGACCCGGGCCGCTGTCCGGACGCGCCCGAGGAAAAGCACGAGCGCTGCGATCACTGCCCGCTGAACCGCCTGGACGCGGCGCAGTTGAGCGACACGGGTCAGTTCCTTCGCCGCGCCCTAGACCTGCGGTCGGCTCTGGCGATGGGCATCAGGATTGGCTTGGACGAAATCGATGCGGACGAGTTCTTCGCAATGCAGGTGGTCGAGCACGAGCGCGACGCCTACGACCGGGAACGAACGAAACAACAGTAGTCGTCCTGAAGCGTGTCACCGCGAGATGGCATGCAGGTTCAGCACGGAGGGCAGCGAGTGCGCTCGAAGGCCTCGGTTAGTGCCCCGCAGAGCGCCTTTCGATCCGGGCTGCGAGATAGCGGAGCAGATTGCGGGCCTCCGCAACTCCCTTACTGTCGCCGTACGTCTTATGTGCCTCAAGCGCACGAGCCGCAAAAACTGAAGCTTCTGCGAACCTTTTCATTTTGCAGGCGACATACGAGAGGGCAACCAGGGACTGTGCGACGCCGTGCCTATCCCGTGCTGCCGCTTGCCTCAGCCGCAGGCTTTCCCGAAACGCTTGCTCCGCTTTCGGAAAGTCACGGCGGTTGTAATGAACGTTTCCCAGATTATGAAGCGACTGTGCGATGCCGCGCGAATCGCCCAGCCGTCCTTTCAAAGTGCAGCTCTCCTCAAGCGCTTTCATGGCCCGATCCCATTGCCGTAGGCTGATATGCACAATTCCGATGTTGTTCAGGCTCTTTGCAGCCCCGCGGAGGTCTCCTACGCGCCGTTCATAGGCACACACCGCCCGATGCTCGCGCAGTGCCGCACGGTGCATACGCATACGGTCCAAGGCGACCGCTCGATGGGCGCGAATTTGCATCACCAACCAGCGGGGACAACTTCGTTTACGCGCGACTCTCAGCGCTGCCCCATAAGAACGCAGCGCTTGGCTATAGTGGCCACGGCGTCGAGCGATGACCCCGCTCTGGTCGAAAGAAAGCGCTTTAACGAACGCCGAGTCGACCTGATCTGCGATTCGCGATGCGGTCGCTGCGACCCTCTCAGCTCTGCGAAGATCGCTTCCATCCTTCTCAAGAACGACCGATTCGGCGATGAACAGGCGGGCGATCGAAGGGGTGGGCTTATCCGTGCCAAGATCGAGGTGGTCGAAAACCGCCGAGCCTAGACGAAATGCTCGGCATTCAATGAGTGCGTAGAGAACCGCGAGCGCTGACAAGGAAAGGTTCGGCGCACGGAGACTGCCCGCCGAATCTCCTAGATCAGTACCTCGGGAGCTTTCACATGTCGACCGTCCATGGCCGCTTTTCCCGAAATGCGAGTGTGGTCGGAGTAACCGAATCATAGAGATCGTGTCGCCGTGCAGGATTTGCAGGAGTGGCGACCAAGCCGCTGCGCATTGAAGTGCGGGCTGAGTAACCGAACGCCGACGAGCACCCAGGGTTAGCGGCTGGACAACCGGGACAGCCGAATCATGAATCACCCAGAGCCCCGATGCTGTGCGAGGCATGCCGAGCAGAGCGGGCATGATATCGAAATCGTCTCGGCCGGAATACCCTAGAACGATGACGGGGCGATCAAGAACGAGACGGCGGAGAAGGTCAAGTTGTCGTTTGGAAAGGCCTCGGCCGACCTGCCGAATACCTAGAGCAAGGCGAGAAAGGGCATCTGCAGCGGGTGGATCTCCTATCGAACCGTGAACCTTGAAAAGCAGCGACGCCGGGGTGTGGTTGTCTATGCGGTAGATGCAGCCGGTAGCATCTGCTGGCACGTAGCGGATGGCTTGGGCGCGGCATGCTTCTTCGATGAGACTGTCGAAGTTCGTCGTGACAACGCAGCAGCCTTGCTCCAGGCATGCAGCAAGGAAAGAATGCCAGGAATTTGGCTGGCCTCTGAGGATCGAAAGAAGCGGATGAAGCGCCCAGACACCAAGATGTTCGATGAGGATGTCGGCAACGACCTCCGGGCGCAGGCCGGCAAGGGCGCGAAGTACACTCCGGGAAACGTGGTTCGGGAGTCGCAGCGAGAGGAGTAGTGGAGAGACAAGCCGCTCTATGAGATCGGGAGCGAGCGGCAGACACGCGGGTGGAGCCGCCGAGATCCCCGCGCCAACCAGGAAGGTCACGGAACCGTCGGCGATTGCCTGTCGCCAGGATGATGGCTCAAAGCGCGAGGGGACGGCCCTTCTCATGGCGGTCATTTCTCGGGTTGGCTATTCTCTGCGAACTCGCGTGCAGTGGTCGCCAGCTTCGCACAGATTGCCGTTAGCGCGCCCAAGTGACGTTGAATCATTACGTCGTCGAAAGTCAGCGTTTTAGCTGAGCCCGGAACATGCCATGTCTCTTCTCGAGCCTCGGTTGAGCTACCGTCTTTATGAATAGTTCCCCATGCTCGGACGCTTCGCCTGCCGCTTACGCGATGAGCCAGCATATTCCGAAATGCGGCTCGTATCCCAAAAGTGTAGCAGGCCCTGAAGCCGTGTAGGCTGTTGGAGTTGGCCAAGGAAGCGGTTGGGAATGCACCCCGGTTCGGTTATGCTCCCGTTGCTTTTCCAGAAAGAACAACGAAAGGAGCCGACCAGGGTGCAGGCAGAAACATTTATCAGGAAACTGCTGCGTTTAAAAGCGCATAAAGTGACGCGAATCGAGGAGGGGGAACACCGGGTGGTGGTTCATATCGACCGCTATGGGTCGCGACTGCTGCGGTGTTCGGTTTGCCGGCTGCTGTGCCGCAAGACCCACGGCGCCCCACGCAAGCAGCGGGGTTGGCGCGATCTGGCGTTGCGAGACCGGGGACTGGTGCTGGTCTATCGGCCACGGCGGGTACGGTGCCCTCATTGCGGGGTGAGGGTTGAGGATTTCCCGTGGGCCGGGCCCTGGGATCGGGTCACCCGAGCGCTGGGCCGGGCCGTCTCGGTGCTGGCGCGGAAGCTGAGTACCAAGGAAACCGGCGAGCACTTCGGCCTGAACTGGAAGACGGTGGCGACCATCATCCGGCGGGCGGTGGCCTACGGTTTGCGCCATCGGAAACGTCGCCCGCTGCACGTCATCGGCATCGACGAGGTCAGCCGCCGCAAAGGGCACCGCTACCTGACGGTGGTCTACGATCTGGAGCGGCACCAGTTGCTGTGGGTGGGCGAGGAGCGCAAGAAGGAGACCGTGGTCGAGTTCTTCCGGGAGTTGGGAAAACGGCGGAGTCGCACCGTTCGGGTGGTGTGCATGGACATGTGGGCCGACTACCTTCGGGCGGTGCAAGAACAGGTGCCGCAGGCCCAGATTCTGTTTGATCGCTTCCACCTGGTCCAACACCTGAACAGGGCCGTCGACGAAGTACGCCGCACCGAGATGCGCCGCCTCGGCCGCCGGGAACGCGTGTGGTTCAAGCGCAGCCGCTTTCTGCTGTTGAAGAACCCCTGGAACCTCACCACCGACCAGAAGGAGCGGCTGTCCACCCTGGTCCGCTGGAACACGCCCATCGTCCGGGCTTGGTACCTCAAAGAAGTGTTCCAGTTGTTCTGGGAATACCGGCAACCGGCACGCGCCGAAGCCCATCTGGAGAAGTGGATGCGCTCGGCCATGCGTTCCCGGCTGGAACCCTTCAAGAGGTTTGTGCGCATGCTCCGCGCACACCTTGATGGTGTTCTGGCCTGGACACGTATCCGGGTCTCCAACGGCGCCCTGGAGGGCATCAACAACAAGATCAAGGCGATCAGCCACCGGTCTTATGGCTTTCGCACCGCGGCCAACTTCATCGCAGCGATCTATCACACCTGCGCGCAGTTGCCGCTGCCTGCGGAAACGTGATTACACTTTTGGGAGAGGAACCCGAAATGCTGCGATAGTGCGAAATTCGGGGTCTTGTGTTAAGTCTCTTAGCTGCTGGGTAAGTGCCGCCTGCGGGAAGGTCGCCTCGTACGCTTTTATGGTGGCTCTCAATGTGATGTTCTTGGGTTCGCTGACGTCGGTGAAACCGCTATGCCGAAGGACGCTCCCTAGAAAGTAAAGAGCGAATCCGAAGCTATCGAACACCGAGAGGGCACTCATGAAGAAGATGTAGATACAGCGCTCCAACCGGTAATTCAGCTCTTCATCGCCCCACCCTGACCGCCAGCTTTCGCTCGCGTTGGCCAGAAGAGTCTTGAAGTCATCATTGCACTCCGCGCAGATGCGGTAGCGGTACCGTACGGCCTGCCAAGACCAGTCAAAATGGCGCCGCTTCTCCAACGGGTCAGATAAATCTTCGTCGCTCAGCAAATCAGGAAAGAAACGGCTGGCAGCGACCCCGAACGCACGGAAGTCTTCGAGCGGGAATGCGGGCGGCATGGCTACATCCATGGGAGCAAGCCTACCACGACTTGCGCCAGCATTTGCAATCGCTGTTGCCCGCTATGGCTCATGTCTTGGGTAAAGACACATGGCTTCCGATAACAAACTCGAACTTGTAATCGAAGTTGAGGCGGACAAGGCGAACGCCCGGATCAAGGGCGTCAACCAGAGGCTTGCCGGCGTCGAGGGGGTCGCCGTGTCGGTGGCCAAAAACGCCTCCGAGGGAATCGACGGCATGACGGCGAGCATGGTGAAGGGCTCGCTCGCCGGCAATCTGCTGGCGGAGGCGATAAAGGGCGCGGCCGAGTCGGTGAAGGGGTGCTTGGCGGGCGCCGTCGAGATGGCCGCGCACACCGAGCGGCTCCCGCGATTGCGGATTGCGGATTTCGGATTGCGGATTCGAAGCAGTACAACCCGGGCCTAGCGGTGCACGACCCGAAGGAAAAATCGGTTGAAAGGATCCGGGATTTTGAATCCCGCTTGGTCAGCGCCGCTCTGGGACCCGCACCCCGAGCGTAACAGGCGCAATCAGGGTTTCAGTTGCACCAGATCGCCGTTGCCGTTGCCACTGCCGTTTCCATTGCCGCCGCACAGCGCCAGCATCGGCAACTGCTTTTCGAACGGCGTCGAGTACTTCTTCTCGATCTTGTCGCGGAAGGTAGGCCCCGAGTTGTAGGTGCAGAACGGGTAGATCAGGCCGTTGGGGGAGGCGTAGTGAATGACGCAGCGCTGCACGCGCTCGGTATCGTAGTTGTAGGAATCCATGAAGTGCATGCCGGCCACCATCAGCGTGTGGTAGCTGAAGGTTCCGTCCTTGCCCCCGCGGCCGTAGCGTTTGTCCATCATGCCCTGCAGGGTCTGAAGGAACTTCGGGAAGGTGAGGCCCGGCGGGGCGGCCTCGGGCTTGAAATGCCGCTTCAGCGACTGCCAGGCGTCGATCTTGGTCCACAGCTTGATGCGGGCGGCAGAGGCCTTGCGGGCCATCACGTCCATCTCGCGGAGCATGGTGCCGATATCGACGAAGCGCGTAATCGGCACGGCCTCGCGCGACACGCGGTCCACGAACAGGTACGTGCCGATCGAGCAGTGCGGGTGGCTGGACAGCATGGTGGTCTGCTCGCCGCGCAAGGCATTGATCAGCTTGGTAAACGGCGTCACGCAGGACAGCGGGAACCAGTCCTCGTACATGTCGCACAACCCGGTCTGCTCCTGCACCGCCCGAGCCACATCAGCCTGCGTGAAGCGCTTGGCCTCCCGCTCCTTCCGCGCGATCCGGCCCGTGAAGCAAACGGGCTGAAAGCTGATGGCGCTGACCACGTCGATATGCTCGATGGCGGTGCGGATGATGGCCCCGATCTCGTGGTCGTTGATGCCCTTCACGATGGTGGGCACAAAGCAGATCTTCATCCCCGCCTTGCGCACGTTCTCGATGCACTTCAGCTTCTTCTCCAGCAGCGGCTCGCCGCGCATGCGGCGGTAGGTCTCGTCGCTGGTGCCGTCAAACTGCAGGTACAGGGTGTGCAGCCCGGCCTCCCTGGCCTGCATGGCGAACTCCAGGCTGGTGAACATGATGCCGTTGGTGGCCGCCTGGATGTGGCTGTAACCCATCTCCTTGGCCAGCCGCAGGGCGTCGAAGAAGCGCGGGTAGATGGTCGGCTCTCCGCCGGAG
>Ga0315285_10007751_pt1 | contig 11024 bp, 10 predicted proteins | sample YL17G09_36_MG_FD_203698 | JGI IMG/M metagenome (GOLD analysis project Ga0315285, IMG submission 203698) | Sediment microbial communities from Yellowstone Lake, YNP, Wyoming, USA - YL17G09_36 | ecosystem: Environmental > Aquatic > Freshwater > Lake > Sediment | place: USA: Wyoming | collected... | reverse complement strand
TAAATTATTTCCTTCTATTTTCATAATACTACATAAATTTTAAATATCCTTCTTTTCCCAACAAGAAAGCCCTTCAGCATTCAAGCTAAAGGGCTGGTAATTTTCTTGGCTCCCCCTGTTGGATACGTTTAGAACTTTTTGTATAAACAATGATATTGAAAAGGTGTATCAAAAGTTAGAAAAAGTTACCGAATTATTGAGCTAATACAGCCGTCCCCTTGATATTCACTTTTCTATTTCAACTCTTTTTGAATCTTATAAATACCATAAATCAATTCACCTATGAACCCGAGGAAAACACCAACACTTATTGCTTCACCACTGTTAGAAAAAAGATCTACTGTACAACCACCAAGGAAACCTAAAATAAGTAGGGAGATAATTATATAGGGAATTCTATTACAAGCATTTTTTACTTTTTTTTCGCGAATTCCTAAGTAATACTCGCGCTCTTCTTTTGCGTAATTAATAACATTGTTGGCAAGTTGCTGAGTGGTCTTCCCCCGATAGATAGTATTATTCTCTATAGGAAAGAGTAGAAAGTGTAAACACCACTTAAAAGTAATACAATTTATTTATAAAAATAAAACATTATAATTTGAATAATAATTATGACTTATTTTTATTATTATTTTATGTAATTTAAAGTAATTTTCCTATAAATCTTACTATAAGCAAATAATATATAATAATTCCAATATAAAAGCCTGTTAAATATACTATTGATCCAACCCTTCCCTGACCCGCTAAAACATGTTGTCTTAAAGGGCAACCTCCAGAAAGAGTTGAAAATAACCCTATTCCAAATCCACCAATAATACTAATTACTCCAAATTTACTTAAAAATGCATTCAAAATTGAAGGATAATTACTTAACTTAACATTTGTAATTTCCTTTAATATAGGAAATAAATGCCCTATTAAGTTTAAAATATATATAGTTAACCAAGCTGAAACAAAAAATGATATAGTACCTTTTAATAATTCTTTATCTTTTACCAATAAAAAATCACGAAAACCACCTATAAAGCACATCCTTGATCTTTGTCCTAAAAATCCCATTACTAAACCTATAAAAATACTTCCAATTACTAATAATATTTTAATATACTCCTTTCTTTAAAAAAATTACTCCAATTGAAATACCTGCTAAAAGACCAATTATTGAAAGTAGCGCAAAAGGATCTCCGAAAGCAAATCGGAGTACCAGTCTAGTAGGACAACTCATAATAACTAATCCAAAATTTGATACTAAGAATCCCCAAAAGAACATTTTTATTAAATTTTCGGTTTTAATAAATTTATATTCATTATTTAATCTAGATGATAAAACAGATCCAAAAAAGATACCTATAGTTGTAAATAATGGTAATGTTATAGTAGCTTCAGCTGAATCAAGTTTGTATTTAAATAATAATATGCTTAACCAATTAAGTAAATCTCTAGCATGACAAACAATACAAATGCCATATGCTTGAGGTGGTTGAATTTTAAAAACTGGTTGAGCTAAAACAGCTAGACTTCCCACTACAAAGCCAAAAAAAATTGGGGAAGTCAAAAATAATAATTTAGATTTTTCTTTTTTAGATTTATTCATATAATAATTTTTTAAATAAAAATTAACTGAAAAATAATTTAACTAAAACCATTTTGAAATTTTCTTTGCTTCCGGATAATAATAAATATTTTCATACAATATTTTTTCTTTTTTAGATAATTCTTTAATTTCTTCTGCTTTACTATAATCAAAACAAATAGCTACACCACAATTTGGACTAATTTCCCGTGGACCGGGTATTAATAATTCTTCATAATTGTACTTTTTTAATATTTTTTCTGCTTTCATAACTTGCTGAGAAGAATAAAAAGTAATCACACCGCTCATCATTTTATTTTACTCATTTCGCTTAACGCATTTATTGAATAATCAATCTCTTCTAAAGAATTAAAATATGAGAAACTAAATCTAATTGTTCCTTCAGGAAAAGTACCAATTACTTTATGAGCATTAGGATTACAATGTAAACCTATCCTACACATAATAGAATATTTCTTATCTAATATTAATCCAGCAGTAGAAGGATTTATATTTTTAAAATTAAAGGATATTAAACCAACCTGAGTTTCTGGATCTTTCGATCCATATATAATTATATTTTTTATTTTTGATGCATCTTCTATAAATTTTGATAATAATAGTTTTTCATGATTCCTTATATTATTTAAACCTATTTTTAATAAATATGATACTGCAGCTTTTAATCCTGCTAATCCAATAATGTTCAAAGTACCACTTTCAAGATAATCTGGTAAAAAATCAGGTTGAATATCCTTATCGGATTTACTTCCTGTCCCACCAAAAATAATTGGCATAAGTTCAACATCTTCTCCAATACACATACCCCCGGTGCCTGTTGGACCGAGCAATGATTTATGTCCAGTAAATGTAATAATACAATTTTTATACTTTTTTAAATTGATATTTATAGGTATTGAGCCTGCAGTCTGGGCACAATCTATGACAAAAGGAATTTTATATTTATAAGTAATCTTAGCAACTTCATCTATAGGAAGAATCGTTCCTATAACATTTGATGCATTAGTAAGAATAACCATTTTTGTATTATTATTAATATTTTTTTCTATATCACTTATATTTATATTTCCATTAGGACTGCAATTTAAAATAGAAATAATTAAACCTTTTTTTTCTAAAAATCTTAAAGGTCTCATAACAGAATTATGTTCAATTGAACTAGTAATAACATGGTCTCCTGGTTTTAACAAACTAAAAATACAAATATTCAATGCTTCAGTTATATTTTTTGTAAAAACTATCCTGGAAGTATCATTATAATTAAAAAATTCTCCGATTACTTCTCTAGTTTCTTCTACCAATCTGCTTGCTTCAATAGACATCCTATGTCCTGATCTACCTGGACTTCCGCCAATTTCATTTATAAAATATTTAATTGCTTCTAAAACTTCTTTAGGCTTAGGCCAAGATGTTGCAGAATTATCAAAATAAACAATATTTTTTTTCATTATTACCTTTATTTAATTTAAATTAAAATTTATTTCAGTTAGCCATTGCTCTTTATGAATTGCTTTAAGATCTTCTGGAGTTCCTGTGACGATAGCTTTCCAACACTTTCCATTAAAAAAAATTGGGAGTTTTTTCTCCCAATTAACTATCGAGCAACTTCCAATAGTATATCCCTTTATGGTAACTATATATAATTTAGTATTACTATTAGCAGAATTATATTTTTTTAAAATCATCGACTCTTTAAAATATTCTTCTTTAAATTTTTGCAATTCTATATTTTCCACACTTAATATTTCTAAAGAATTAAAATTTATACGCCATCCATTACTTCCAAAGTCATCTATATTTTGTTTTAAAAAACTACCCCGATTTAAAATTCCATCCAAAACATAAACTTTCTTCTCACCCATTGCACTATTTGATTTCCATTTACCTTCTAAAACAATATCATATAATTTTTCGTATTCTCCATTATCTATAAAATTATATATATTTGATACCATTTTTATTATTTGATCATTTTTTATTATTTGATCATTATTTATATAGTTAGATTTTTCATTTTTTATAAAACCTATTGAAATTATAACTAATGCAATTATTGAAAATACATAAATAAAAATGGTTAATATTCTTTTGCATAAATTACACATTAATTTATGATATAAATTTAGTATTCGCATATTAAGGAAACTTTCCTATATTTGAAATAGGAAACTTTCCTATATTTGAAATAGGAAAGTTTCCTATTATTATTTGATCCGGATATTTTATTTATTTAGGCATTATTTCAGAAACTTTTTTTATCCATTTATCAACATTTTCTTTTGTTACTACTGGAGTTTTAATAAAAAGAGGTCCTATTGATTGATAAAAATCTATTGTTCTTTCACCTCTGGCTAGAAAAACAGCTCTTTCCATGTGCATTTGTGCATATAAATAAGGTTGCTGTACAATATCACAACGCATCATAGTATCATTTTTTATTTCATTAAAAGCACCTAGAGTACCATCAACCCCAATAACTAAATGATTCTTTTTGTCTAAACCTGCAGCTTGCATAGCACTCATACCACCAAGAGCAGAATCATCATTACAGCCAAAAAGAACATCTACATCCGGATTTCCCTGTAATATATTTTCCATTGCTAGCAGACCTTTATCTCTAAGTCCAGAACCATTTTGTTCAATAAGTGTTATCTTACCTTTAACATTTTCTTTTAAAGCTTTATTAAAGCCCTCATTCCTTGCTACACAATCAGTAAAAGTAGGTAAAGTTAAACCAACTACTTTTGCATTTCCACCTAAATTTTCATTTATCCAATTAGCAGCAAATTTTCCAGCTTCTTCGCCACCCCCAAAACTATCAGTACCAATAAACGGTATCATACCCGGTTCTATTGTTTGAGGTGATCCATCATTTATTAATGGTATACCGGCCTTTTTACAAAGCTCTAAAACAGCTTTCCAGCTAGCTGGATCAGCAGGTGCACAGATTATTGCATTTACTCCTGCTGCAATTAAATCTTCAGCTACCTTCACGCATTTTTCTGGATTCATATCATTTACTTGTACAAGAACTTCTACTTGTCCCATTTTTTTTGCTTGATCTAGAAACCCTCTATTTAACATTACCTGATATTCATGTTGCAAAGTTATCTGAATTACTCCAATTTTTACAGGTTTATTTGCCTCTTCAGCAAATGAATAGCCAACCGATACTGCTGCTATCATCAAAACAGTAAGAACAAATGTGATAAGTTTTCTTGATTTCATTTTCATATCTCCTTTATTTTTTTAACCCGAAATCTGCGTCTGAAATATTTACGCAGATTTTTTGCTAAATTCATCTAAAATCCTCATAAATTTCATGATGAATCTGCGAATCTACATTCAAATTCTACTATTTTCTTCACCTCCTTTCAAGAAAACTTTTATTTTTTCTCGGTTAAAAACGGTAAAACTCTTAAACTATTCACAGATAGTCTGTTTTAAAAGCTCTCCTTTATCCACAGATCTTGTTCTTTAACAGCTTTTTACTGAAATACTTCTTGGTAAGGATACCCTTCCAGAAGCTTCAATATAGTCTGCCTGGCAGTCCTTATAATCTTACCCGCCACCAACACATATTTTAATCTGAAGGTCAGTATCCACTGCCTATACTCACTTTTCTAAAGGTTCACGCAGATTCTCGGTATAACTAAATAAATCTTATGTCATTTTTATAATCCATCTCCTTTCTCAACTAATTTTTATAATAAAGTTCCTTATACTCTATTCCTTCCTAATCCTGCCTGTCGTGTTTGTCTATCAATAAGTATAGCAATATACATTATCAAGCCCTTTGCAATTATTTGATAAAAGTAAGGCACACCAAGTATAGTTAACCCATTTCCAATAATACCTACTAAAAATGTCCCAATTAAAAGTCCCCACATATTTCCAATACCACCTGCTAAACTTGTACCACCAATAACAACAGCTGCTATAACATCAAGATTAAAATCCTGACCAACAGTAGGATTTCCAGAAAAGAGCCTGCCAGCCATAATAGAACCAGAAATACCACTCAACATGCCAGTGATTGCAAATGTATATATAATAATTCTATCAATATTTATTCCTGAAGTTATTGCTGCTTTCATATTACCTCCTACAGCATATATATAACGGCCAAACTTAGTTTTTTGTAATACGAATTGCCCAATTATTAAAACAAAAAAAGCTATAACTACTGGGATAGGTATTGGACCAAAATAACCGTTACCAATCGAAATAAATTTTTGATTTTTTATAAATATAGGTATCCCGCCTGTATATGCTAATGCTGCACCACTCGCTATACCTAACATTGCCAATGTTGCAATTAAAGAATTTAATTTTTGTTTAGCAACTACTGTGCCAACTAATGCCCCTATTAATCCCATAAATATCATTATTATTATTAAGGCCAAATACCATGGAACTCCATAATGTAATATTGCAGCTACTAATACACCTGACAATGCTAAATAAGAACCGACAGCAAGATCGATATTACCGGCTATCATAATAAAATTCATTCCAACACCAACAATTATTGTTAAAGACACTTGTCTGGAAACCGTTAAAAAATTACTTATGGTAAAAAATCGACCATGAGAAAGAAAAGCGAAAAAAACTATTAAAATAATTAGTGCAAATAAAAGACCCATATTTCTTATTCTAATACCAGAGAATGAACCTAAATATTTTTTAATTTTACTATTTGTCAAATTTTCTTTTAATGCCATTTATCTATCCTTTCCTTTTATTTCACTTATTTTAACTTATACCGCTAGCTCTAATATTTTTTCTTCAGTTGCGTCTTTATTTAAAAACTCTCCTACCAATTTACCTTTATTCATTACTAAAATTTTATCGGAAACTAATAATATTTCTGGCAATTCTGAAGATATAAAGATTATACCCTTGCCTTGCTCAGCTAAAATTTTTATTAATTTATAAATTTCTGCCTTAGCACCTACATCTATACCTCTTGTTGGTTCATCCATAATTAATATATCAGGTTCTGTTATAAGCCATTTAGCTATGGCTACTTTTTGTTGATTCCCTCCACTCATTGTTATTACAGGTGTTTCTAAATTTGCCGGTTTTATATTAAGCCTTGGAATGAATTCATTTGTAAATTCTTTTTCTTTGCTACTCAATATATATCCATATTTACTAATTTTATTTAAAAATGAAATTGTTATATTTTCCCTAATATTAAAATTCATAAATAAACTTTCATTTATTCTATCTTCTGAAGTCATAACTATACCTAATTTTATAGCATCAATAGGTGAATTAAATATTTTTTCCTCACCCTTAATTATTATTTTCCCTTTATCAAATTTTAATTGCCCAGATAAAGCTTTCATAAGATCTGTTCTACCTGCGCCAATCAGGCCAGAAAAACCCATTATTTCTCCAGTATTTAAAGTAAAATTAATATTTTCAAACAATCCTTTTTTAGATAAATTTTTTACTTCTAATAATACTTTCTGTTTCTTACTAGATTCTTCTTTATTTGTCTTATAATATTTGTTTTCAATTTCTCTTCCAACCATCATTTTAACAACTGTTGAATAATCAAGTTCTTTAACAGCTTTCGTACCTATAAGTTTTCCATCTCTTAAAATAGTAGCAATATCAGCTATTTTAAAAATTTCTTCCAACCTATGTGAGATATAAAGAACAGATCTACCCTGATTTTTTAATTCATGTATTATTTCAAATAACTTTTCTGTTTCATGAATAGATAATGAAGAAGTAGGCTCATCCATAATAATTAATTCACTTTTATATGATAACGCTTTAGCTATTTCAACTATTTGTTGTTGAGCAATACTTAAGTGAGAAATAGTTATTTTTGGATCAATTCTTGAATCTAATAAATCTAAAAAATACTCTCTACTTTTATTAATTTGTATATTGTCATCTATATATTGAAAAATAGTTTTACTTTTTTCATTTCCTAAGAAAATATTATCAGCTACTGTTAAATTAGGGCATAAGTTTAATTCCTGATAAACAGTACTAATACCTAAATTTTTTGCCTGCCTTGGTGAATTTATTTTAATTTCTTTACCTTTATAAATAATTTGCCCCGAATCTTGTTTATAAAGACCTGATAATATTTTAATTAATGTAGATTTACCCGCACCATTTTCACCCACAAGAGCATGAACTTCACCCTTTTTAACTTCAAAAGATACATCATCTAAAGCTTTAACTCCAGGGAAAGATTTTATTATATTTTTCATTATAAATATTTTATCTTCATTCATTTAATTTTCTCCCTTGAGATTTCTAATATTTTCCATATTCATAAGCTGCTTCAAGCATTGCAATAACATTTTCAGGTTTAATGTTTGCTAATATATTATGTATCTGGTTAAATACAAAACCTCCACCTTTACTAAATATTTCAATTCTTCTTTTAACATCTTCTTTAACTTCTGTGGGTGTTTTATCTGGCAACACATCTCTTGTATTACACCCTCCTCCCCAAAAAGTTATATATTTCCCAAATTCTTTTTTTAATCTTTCAGGTTCCATATTTACAGTAGTGGTTTGAACAGGATTTAATACATCAAATCCTGCATCAATAAGATGAGGAAGTAATTCATATACAGAGCCACAGGAATGTAAGAATATTTTACAGTTACTATTATTATGAACAAAATCCCACATTTTTTTATATCTTGGTTTAAATATTTCCTTAAATACATCAGGTGACATAAAAGGTCCGTTCTGTAAACCAAGATCATCACCAAACTGAAGTAAATCTACATATTCTCCGACACCCTTTAGTACTCTATCTAAAAATTTCATATAACCTTCAACTAATTTATCAAGTAGTCTTTCTGTTCCATTTTTATCCAGATAAATATCGCATAAAAAATTTTCCATTCCTCTTAGAAAATTTCCGGTTTCAAATAAATTACATCCCACTGCAAGCATTATTGCATAATCAGTTTCATCATGTAATTTCTTTATATTATTAATAAATAATTTATAATCATCATCATTAAAAATATTTAAATACCATGGAGGAGACGAGATTGCCCATAACTGCTTTATTAAATCTTTATCATTAAAAGTATCAGGAATTTTAGGAAGATCTTTATATACCCAGTAAGACTGATCAACATATAATGAACTTTTAGGTTTTTTTCCTAAAATAACATTGTCATTGTTTTTTAGTAAAACTGTTCCTTCTTTATCAATTTCAACATTTAAATATTTAGGTATTAAACATTTTGAACCATCATTTAAGGTCCATTTTCTCCATTCACTATCATTATTTAAAAAGGCCTGACCAGCATCTATAACATCTACATGAAATAAATCTCTTATTTCTTTTTCAGGGTAAGCAAGTTGTTGTATAAAATCATACATTCTGGCAAGACCTTTAGTTATCCCCAATTTTTTTCGTAGATTATTATATGCAATTGTTGCAATACCTGTTGAGCGCATAGATCCTAAATCTATTGGAACTCTATCAGCTTGTTTATGATTAATTGACATTTTTATTCTTTCACGTGATTTCATTGTAACTCCTTTTTTAATATTGAAACTGTTTATAATAATCCATCGCTCTTACCACTTCATAACAAGCCCCAATAACATGATAATCAGTTTTCCCGGGAGGTGATTTTTTTTCACTTAGAGGTTTTTTATCTTGAGATATTATTCTATACCAACCACCATATTTTTGATCAAAAAAATAATTGTAAGAATATTCCCAACATTTTTTATATATATCCCAATAAAAATCTTTTCCAGTTCTTAATCCTAAAATAGCAGAAGCAGCTATTGTTTCTGCTAAAACCCAGTAATATCTATCTGTATCTAGTATGTTACCATTTTTATCAAATGTATAATTAATTCCACCATTTTTTTCATCCCAAGCGTATTCCAATGCTTTTATGAAAAGAGATTCAGCCACTGACAGTTGCCACTTTTCTGGTTTATATCTCTCTAATATTAATAATAATTTACTCCACTCAGTAAAATGACCTGACAGGAAACCATAAGGTTTATATAAATTTTTAGGATCATTTTTATTATATTCCCAATCTATTTCCCAATTTTCGCCATAATGTTCCCATACCATTCCATTAGTTTTTTCTGCTAATTTTACGGTTATAGTATATGCTAATTCGTATGCCCTGTTTAAAAATTTTTTATCTTTTGTAGCTTCATATGCTGCTAACATTGCTTCAGTCATATGCATATTACAATTTTGTCCTCTATATTTATTAATTTCTTTAAAATCACTAGAACATTCATCAACATATAAATTATATTTTTGATCCCACAATTTATTTTCTAAAAAATTATATATATGTTCGATTAAAGGATAAGCTTCTTTTATTCCAGCTTTATAAGCATTACTAACTGCACATAGGCAAAATGCCTGTCCATAAGTCATTTTATTACCAATAATAGCTAAATTTTTTCTAGCTATTTGATGATAACCGTCATTTTCTGCATCTCTATGTATTATTTCTAAAAATTCTAAACCATGTCTTATATAATCTTTATAATCTTTTGGTCCTCCTAAAAATATTCCAAAACAAAAATTAAGTATAAATCTGGTAATAGAAATTAAATCTTTAACTTCATTATCATAAACTTTACCATTATCTAAAAAAGCACAATAGAAACCACCATATTCTTGATCTTTAACATTTTTTTTATAAAATTTTATTAAATCAAATGCATGATTTTTTACAAATTCAGCATCTTTAAAATTTAACAATTTAATCACCCATAAAAATAATTATTTTTTATTAATAATTTAGTCAGATATTTTTTTTGGAGGGCCACATAAACTTCTTTCAATAAATGAAGTTTCTAATTAAAAGTATAAAAATAGAAATAAATTAATTTGTTAATCCTTCATCTATTTTTTTCCTGAAAGACGGTTATTGAGAATTATCCATTATCCCTTAGCTTTTCTTGTGAAAATTTTCTAAAAAATTTCCAAAAGCCTTTCTTTTACTTGATCATAAAGATTCTCTTTTTTCTTATCTCTTCACCTCCCCTTTTTATTATATTCCTAAATTTTTATGATATATATAATAAATACGCTGTCAAGTTTAAAAAATCCTTCTTTTTTATAAAAATAATTTATAAAAAATAAAGAAAGCCCTTCAGCATTCAAGCTAAAGGGCTGGTAATTTTCTTGGCTCCCCCTGTTGGACAGCTTCAGAACTTTTTGTATAACTAATGAAACTAAAAAAGATTTTTCCTCACTAATATTATTATAATCAAAACCATTCAAAAAAGTTAGAAAAAATTACCGAATTATTGACTTGGCACACCTTTCCTATTTATCTAATTTAAAAGCATAATATTAATTGTCTGAGAAAATGAGATGTGCCCCTTTTATTACTATTTATTATTAATGTGATAATGGGGAAGGTTCTATTTTGGATCTTTT
>Ga0315285_10007747_pt1 | contig 11028 bp, 6 predicted proteins | sample YL17G09_36_MG_FD_203698 | JGI IMG/M metagenome (GOLD analysis project Ga0315285, IMG submission 203698) | Sediment microbial communities from Yellowstone Lake, YNP, Wyoming, USA - YL17G09_36 | ecosystem: Environmental > Aquatic > Freshwater > Lake > Sediment | place: USA: Wyoming | collected... | reverse complement strand
AGTTGTTTCACTTCGACGAAGGATTGACTACAAACTTTATCGTCAGGGCCTATTTGACCCACGATGTCCATAAAGCAACAGCCCCCGCTACCAGCGGGGGCTGTTGGTGTGGGTATGGTCATAGTCCGCGAATGGTAAGCGGCAGGTAGATATAGTGCGTTGGCTGAATGAGTATGACGTGACTGGTTTGGCCGGAGCCGCCGTCGTCGTCGGTGACGAGCAGGGTGACGGTGTAGGTGCTGGGGGCGGTGAAGGTGTGGATGACGGAGGCCGTGGTGGTGGTCACTACGGCGGTTTCATCGCCCCAGTCCCAGCGGAAGGTGAAGGTATCACGGCCGGGGTCATTGGGGTTGGCGCTGAAAGTGACAGATTGGTTGCGTGATGCTGTTGTGGGTGCGGTGATGGTGGGTGCCGGTGGGACGTTGGAGACGGTGACGGGGTGTTGGTCGGTATCGGTGAGGCCGTTGTCGTCGGTGACGGTCAGGGTGACGGTGTAGGTGCCGTTGTCGGGGTAGGGGTGGGAGGGTGTGGGGCCGCTGCCGCTGCTACCGTCGCCGAAGGTCCAGGCGAAGGTGAGGGGGTCATGGTTGGGGTCGGATGAAGAGGAGGCGTCAAAGGAGAGGGGTGATCCTTCGGAGATGGAGCAGGAGCCGCAGGTGAAGAGGGCCTGGGGGGCGGCGTTTAGGACGACGATAGAGGCTGCGGCGGATTTGCCGCTGGCGGCGGCGACGACGGTATTGAAGTAGGTGGCGTCGGTGACGGCGGCGCGTACTGTCAGTGTGGAGGGGCCGGAGGCGACGATTTGCCCGCCGCCGTTGACGATGCTCCAGGTGAAGGTGAGGTCAGGGATGGGGTTGTCTCCCTTGTCTTGACCGGAGGCCTGGAACTGGGCCAGGTCGTTGGGCGACACGAAGACGGTGGAGGGGCTGATGGAGATGGTGGTGAGTGGACCGGGGAGGACGGTGAGGGAGGTGGTGCCGGCCAGGCTGTCGAGTGTGCCGGTTACGGTCCAGGAGCCGGCGCGGGAGGAGGTATAGGAGTTGGCAAGCCAGGCACCGCCGGCGGCAGGAGAGATGGAGAAGGAGGTGCGGGTGGTGACGTCACGGGTGTCGAGCCAGGTGGTGGCGGTGGCGTGGAAGGTGACGGAGTTGCCGGCGGTCACCTGGGTCAGGTTGCCGGTGACGGTGATGGATTGGGGGTAGGTGAGGTTGATGAGGTAGGCGGCACCGGTGCGGGTGAGGGCGTCGGTGTGGTCGAGTCCGGGTGCACCGACGAGCAGTTCGTTGAAGGAGTCGCCGTTGAGGTCGCCGGCGGCCAGGCCGCGGCCGAGCCAGTCATCGGATGAGGCACCGAGGACGGTGAGGTCGGCGGGGCTGCCAGAGCCCAGGTCCACGGTGCCGGACAGGCTGGAGCCGCCGAACAGGACGTAGGCAGCGCCTTTCCTGGCGGAGGCGGGGTCGTGCTCGGAGTCGGCGTCGTCGGGGTCAATGCCGATGGCGCCCATGATGAGGTCGTCGGTGCCGTCGTGGTTGAGGTCGCGGGCGAAGACGGAGGCACCCAGCCAGGCATCGGTCGTGGCACCGGAGACGGCTAGATCGGCCTGGTTCAAGGGGATGGTGGGGGAGATGGAGGCGCGGGGGCCACCGAAGACGACGTAGACGCGGCCGCGGTTGCTGTTGGCGTAGGGGGCACCGACGATGATGTCGTCGTAGCCGTCGCCGTTGAGGTCGCCTGTGCTGACGTCGTAGCCGCTATGGTTGCCGGCGGCGGCGCCAGTGATGGTGATGTCGGCGGTGGTCGTGACGTAGGCCAGTTCCTTGACGATCTGGTTCTCGAAGACGTACGGTGGATAATAGATGGAGCAGCGAGTATACGTGATCGCGTTGGAGCCGTAGAAGACGTAGACCTTGCCGGCGTTGGAGAGAGAGCCACCGGGGTTGGCGCCGTCGGCGCCGACGACGATGTCGGCGTAGCCGTCGCCGTCCACGTCGCCACTGGCGAGCGAGCGGCCCAGGTAGTCGTCGCTGTTCTGGCCGTAGATCGTCAACTCGGGTAGACACCTCATCGGATCCTCTTGGCTTCCAGCGGAAGAAATGAGCCCTGTCGAGCCCAGGCGGACGTAGACTGCCCCGCTCCTGGTGCGGTCGGCAGCACTGTAATGATAGCACTGGTAGTCGGGGGGGAAGTTGTTGGTGTCGGTGACAGTGTCCACCGAGGCCCGAGGAGCGCCGGCGATCAGATCGTCAATGCCGTCGCCGTTGACGTCGCCGGTGGCCACGTCCCAGCCAAGGTGATTGAGTATGCAGGCGCCGGCGAATTCCAGGTTGTAGCCATCGGTTGTGGCTGTGGCTCGCTCCTTGATGTTGACCGAGATGGCAGTGGTAGTGGTGATCGAGCGGCGGCCTACCCATACGAAAGCGGCGCCGGGGGAGGCGGAGTCATTATCACTGCTACCCACGACGATGTCGTCCAGACCGTCACCGTTCAGGTCGCCCATGGTTACGCTGCGCCCCAGTTCATCTCCGCTGAATTGATCGGGCGAGGCGTAGAAGACGACGTTGGCCGGTTCGCTGGCCAGGTCCAGGGTGTGGCTGATCTCAGGGCGTCCCAGGTAGAGGTACGCCCCGCCGCCGACGCAGTCCACGTATTCGTTGAAAGACTGGGAGATGCAAACCGTGGACACGCCGGCGGGCATGAGGTCAGCGTAGGGGGCGCCCACGATCAGGTCTTGGTAGCCGTCACCGTTGACGTCGCCGGTGGCGATGGCGTGGCCGGTCTTGGCGTAGGGTGTCTGGCCGAACACGGTCGAGATGGCGGCATTGGGGGACTGGGTGTCAATCACCGGTCCGCCGGCCTGGGTCGAGAGGACCATCAACAGGAAGAGTAAGGTCGCCAGGGCGACGGCGATCGGAACAGAGATGTGGGACAACCGTTTGATGAGCATTGTTTCACCTCGGATGTAATGGGTATACCGGTATAATGTCTTTGAGCACTGTGGCCTTCAAGCCTTATCGCTTCCATCCTGTATCTGGCCAACGCGACGAGCAGGATTGCCGGCCATCAAGGAATAGGGAGGTGCGTCGTGGCGCACCACGGATCCGGCAGCAATGACCGAGTGGTGGCCAATGGTCACGCCTTTGAGAATCAGGCAGTGACTGCCGACCCACACGTCGTTTTCGATGAGTACCGGTTTACTCATCAGTGGTCGCCGACCGTCGGCCAGGATAATCTGGTGGAAGTCAGTATCCATAATGTCACAGTCCCACGAGATGGAACACCGGGCTCCAATCTCGACCTGTTGGCTCACGTTGATGATCGTGCGGTCTCCGATTTCTGTGCCAGCCCCTATGTGCAGGTGTGCTGGCTCGTTGCCCTTGCCGACGATCGCGAGACGACAGGCGGGATGCAATACGCATACGCCACCGGTGGTGAAGCGACCGTTGCGCTTGTTGATGATGACACCGCGCCCCATTAGCACCAGATGCGGCGAATCCACCTGATAGAAGCGCAAAACGCCACGCACGATGCACCGGCCATAAAACCATCTTTCGTGCCAGGAATAGCCCCAGAATTTTCGCCACAACGTCGTCATCCCATAGTCAGCGGGTTTGTCAGTCATAGAACCTGTGCCCTTGCATAAGTCGCGTCAGCAGGTCACTGCACCGGATAGTCTGGCCTATCTCATTTAACCTCATGATGGTGAAAGTCTGGTAACGAAAATGCCTCAAACAGGCTAGAAAGTTGTGGTTACCCTGCTCTGAGGCACACTAGCGTTTTATGGTGCATGGCAGGTAGGCGGGGTAACCATCTACGATGAGCAGCGCTGTGTCGCTGGACTTGTACACACCGTCAGCGGTGAGGGCGGCGGTGTTGCTGATTGCCAGTGGGCCGTCAACCTGCACAGTGACGGGGAAAGTGACGGTTATCACCTGGCCGGTAGCCGGTATTCCTGTCCACGCTACCTGCCGTGCGAGAGGCTCGTAGTGGGCATTCCCGCTGCTGGCGTTGATCGAGCCAGGCGTACTGAGGCCGTTGGGCAGCGTATCGGTCATGGTCAGCGGTTGACCGGTGCCAAGGCAACTCAGTGTGTAGGTAACAGTGTCCCCGTTCGTGGCGGTCGCAGGCCAGACTTGCTTGTTCACCGCGGCCTGGGGTTGGCCCCAGATGACCGTCAACGTGGGGCGGCCTGCAGCATTCCAGTCACCAGTTTCAGAAGAAGTCAGATATTTGCTGCTATGCTGTGACGTATCAGAACCATAGATCGCCACATTGACCGGACGCCCATCGGCATAGTCCTCGGCCACGGCCTGAGTCGCATCCCAGTCGTAAGGAATGCCAGGCCAGCCGACCGGCGTAGTGATCGGGTAGATCCAGGTCGCCGCAATGTTCTCCTGTGCCAGCGGCGCGTTGTTCCAATGGATGGTCATTTCCCCCCAGAGATCGCGGATAGTAAACAGATGCACCCACGAAGGCTGGGCCTGGCCAGGGTCGGCGTTGCCCCAGTGGTGGAGCGTGAGGGTGGCAGAGATAATCACCTTGCCCGGTGGAATAGCGTCGAGAGAGAAACGCAGGTAAGACTTGTTGAAGCATGGGAAGTGAGTGGGCGCGGTTTCAGTGCCGACGAAGAGGCCGGGGTCATCACCGTGGTTGATCTCACTGCCTCCCTCATGGCCGCTGGAGCAGGTCCCACCGCCGCCCATCCATGCATCCTCGACTGTATTGTCCCCCGGTGAGGCGGCCCGAATCCTCACCGTCTCTTCTGGAATAGCAGGAAGTGGCTGATAGTCGGCGTAGCCGAAATGGAGTTCGCCCCAGGTGGCAGGGCTCTGGGCGTCAAATGCTTCCGGCCAGTGTTCCGGCGCGACGTAGCCAGCAGGCGGCTGGTCGTCACGATCATAAAGCAACACCCCCAGCCCCCACAGTGTTCCCTCAGTCGGCGGGCCCGCAAGCCCTAATGTCTCCCAAGGGACGGTGAAGATGGCTGTCCACCCATAATCTATGCCACACTCATTGCTATTGGGGCCGGGGTTACACGACCACTGCATCGCTTCGTAGTCGGTCCAGCCCCCCGCCCAGCTAGTGTCCCAAGCCGTACCGGTGCCATGGGCCTGCCGGTGGTACTGGGGTGCGTTTTCATTGGGCCAGTGGCGAGCACCGATCAAGAAAGTATAGTCGTCCGTTTGCGGCTTTGCCGTCCGGTCAAAATCGGTGTCCAGATAAATTGCCACGGCGTCATATTGGGTCAGGTCATCTGTGGCAGCCGGGTCCACTTTGTACCAGAGATAGTAGTCCACGACAGTGGCATAGATGCGGAGTGCCTGGGCCGTGTAGGCGATACGTACATCGGTATAGTTCCGGCTTGGCGCGCCTTGTTCATTCTTGCCAAACCAAAAGATCGCGCTTTGGGCCCAGTCTACCCCACTCGCAAAGTAGGGAATGTTCACGCGGCGAGGCGGATTGGAGAGCCCGGCATTGGCTGGCAGTGTGGGTGACCAGTGACTGCCGACCAGTGAGCACAATACCAGGCAGAGAATCAGCAGCCAGCGACACACTGTTGATCGCAGTTTACCTTTTGTAGCATGTGGCTTGATCAATGTAGCATTCCCTACAAGGCGACCGGTGTTTGCTAGGCACATAATACCTCGAAGCTGCCCAGCGGTCAAGGGGACTTTTGGCCTAGTGCACCTGACTGCTGAGAGTGCTGGGGTCCCATCGGCGCTTGTCTGCCTTAGATTGCGCTTCCTCGTAAACCTCCGCCAGTTGCCGTGCCCCAGACTCCCAACTGTGGTGTGTCTCCACATACTGCCATCCGGCAACTGACAGGCGTCTTGCCAAAGCAGCATCTGTGAGGACCCGTAGGACCTGCGCTGCGAATCTCTCCGGCGTGTCTGCCACCAATGCCTCCTGCCCCTCATGCGCATCCAGGCCAGCAAACGCGGCAGAGGTACAGACAACGGGCGTTCCCATCGCCATTGCTTCCAATACCTTGAGCTGCACGCCGACGGCATAGGGCACCGGGCACACGGCTACTCTCGCCTGGGCCAGGTACGGCCGCAGGTCGTCCACAGTGCCGGTAATCTGGATACGCCCATCTGCTGCCAGTTGCCGCACTGTTTCTGGCGGGTCCTTGCCCACGATTTGGAACCGCACGTCGGGGTTCTGTGCCCAGATGCATGGTAACACTTCCCGCACGAAATACAGCACGGCGGCGATGTTGGCGTGGTAGCTCATCTTGCCGGTGAAGATCATGGTGGGGGGGGAGGCCAGGTTTTTTTCAAAAAACCTGGTTTTTGGAGGTTGGAAGTATTCCAGGTCTACGCCATTCGTCACCACGGTGATGGGGGCAGCGTATGCCTGGGGGGACAGGTAGCGGCGGGCCAATCTCTCTAGCGCCTCCTGGTCCCGCCGGGAGGTGACCACGACCTGGTCATACTGTGTCAGGAGCCGGGCCTCGTAGCGACGGGTACGGGCCAGATCAACGGCGGCCATCAGGCGGGAGCGCAGTTGGGTTCCACTGTGGGCTGTTTGTTCGAACAACAGGGAAATGCAGTCCACCGCGTCGTACACTGTCGGCACCTCCTTGACTGCCCGCACCAACCGAGCCGCACGCAGGTGCTCGACGTGCACGACATCGAAAACTTTCTCCCGCAGTAAATCGCCCAGCCGCCGTTCCATTTCCGGGTGGTAGGCGAAGGCTGCCTGCAGTGGCTCGCGGGTGGGCAATGCACGCAGACAGTTGCTCAGCGAGCGCGCCAGGGAGACGGGGAAAACCTCGACTTGTACTCCCCACGTTCTCAGTTCACCGGCTTGTACTTGTTCCTCGGGCAAGGTGCCCGCGGCCGTCAGCAGTGTGACCTGATGGTTCAGGTGGGTCAGCGCCCGGATCAAGTTGTAGGGCCGGGTGCGGATGCGGGAGGGGACGTAGGGGGTAACGTAGAGGATGTTCATCCTTGTATACCTCTCACATGTGAAGGAGGAATGCCCACTCGACAGTACTGGCATACTCCCTCCTCGTCGAAGTGAATGCCAGGGAGGGTTTCCGGCAGGATACAGCGGGTACACAGTCTCATGATTCTTGCCCTTTCGCCCGGCAGACTTGGACAGGGTGGGCCTCCTGCACGGGCCGGGCTGAGAAATTGTCCACGAACAGGTGGTGGAGGAGTTGGGTAGAAATGACTCCGACCAGCGCCATGTCGTCCCCCTCGCTGATTTTTGCCCCTGCCCGGCATTTTTGCCCCAGCCGGGCCACGGCGTCAGGGTCGAAGATGCCGCACGCCCGAAGCGCTTCCGGCGCCAGCAGCGCCTGGACGTAGTCCAGGGGTTGAGCAAAGAAGGCCGGATGGATCGGAGCGCGGTAGGGTTGTTTGCGCCGCTGCCAGACCTGGGAGGGTAGCAGCCCCTGAGCACTTTTCTTGAGGATGTACTTTTCCTCCAGGCCCCGGACCTTGAAGTGGGGTGGCAGATGGCTGCAGAATTCCACCACCCGGTGGTCCAGAAAGGGAAAGCGCCCCTCCACCGAGTTGGCCGCCATCACCCGGTCTCCCTGGGAGGAGAGCAGGTAGGGGGACATGAAGGTGGCGACTTCAATGGCTTGAGCCTGGGCCAGGGTACTCCAGTCGGGCAGCACGCTGTCTAGTGAGGCCAGCAATTCTCGCACCGGATCATATCCGTCCAGCGCTTCGCGCAAACCGGCGCAGAACAACCGCTGCAGGCGGGCCGTATTGTGCCAGCGGATGTAGTGGGAGTAACCCACCTGATCTACTGCCGCCAGTCCCTGGCGGAAGAAGGCGGCCCGGTAGGCGTCTCCCTGGCGGGAAAGGTCCGCGATGTAGGGATATAGACGCTGCAAGAGCAATGGCCGCCAGGTGGATTCTGGCTGGCGGGCCCAGAACCGGCGGACCTTGTCCTCCTTATAGATGTTGTAGCCCCCCAGGAACTCGTCCGCTCCCTCCCCGGTCAAGACGACCTTGATGTGGTTCTCGTGGACCAGCCGGGAGAGCAGGTACATGGGGGCGGGAGAGGTGCGCAGGAGAGGGGCCTCGGTGTGCCAGACCACCTCCGGGAAGACCTGTCCGATGTCCGCGTTGGTACACTCGGTCCGGCGGTGATCGGTGCCCAGGAAGGCGGTGGCGACCTCCTGATAGGCCCGCTCGTCAAAGGCGGGCTCCTCGAAGGCGATGGAGAAGGTGCACAGGGTCTCGGGGGTGTGCCCCCGGATCAGAGCGGCGATGAAGGTGGAATCTAATCCGCCGCTGAGATAACTCCCCACCGGAACGTCTGCCCGCAGCCGCAGCCGCGTCGCGTCCGAGAGCAGATCGCGCAATTGCTCCGCTGCTTTCTCCTCGGAGATGTGGTCCTCGCTGCCGGCCTCCGGAAATGTCATGCTCCAATAGCGGGTGAGGGTGCAGGAGCCAGCGTGGACCCTCAGATAGTGGCCGGGTGGCAGTTCGAGGATGGACTGGAAAGTAGTACGTGGGGCGAGGGGAGCCCAGAAGGTGAACGCCTGAGCCAGCGCGCGCGGGTCGAACCGGGCTTCCACCCGCGGGTCCAACAGCAACGCCTTGATCTCCGAACCAAAGAGCAGTCCGTCAGGAAGCAACGTGTAGAACAGCGGGCGGACGCCCAGCCGGTCGCGGGCCAGGAACAGCTCATGCTTGCGGGTGTCCCAGATGGCGATAGCGAACTGGCCATTGAATTGCTGGAGACATTCTGGCCCCAGGTCCTCGTAGAGGTGCAAGATGACCTCGGTGTCGGAGTGGGTGTGGAAGCGATGGCCGGCCCGCTCCAGTTGGGCGCGCAGTTCCGGATGGTTGTACACCTCACCGTTGAAGACGATCCACAACGACTCGTCCTCGTTGGTGATGGGCTGCTGGCCGGTGCTCAGGTCCACGATGCTGAGACGTGCGCAGCCAATGCCCGCCTGGTGGTCCGCATAGAGGCCGAACTCGTCAGGCCCACGGTGGCGGATAATGCCCAGCATCCGCCGCAGCAGGCCGAGGTCGGGTGGGTGTTTCCCGCCCCAATCCAGTACGCCGACGATGCCACACATAGAGAGTAATCCGTAATTCGTGATTCGTAATGCGTAACGCGTGATGCGTGTCTTTGGGCTACCTCAAGGCTGACGGTCGGCTAACGGCTGACGGTCAGCTACCGCAGACTTGTGGATCTTGCCCGACGACGTCTTGGGCAGGGAGGAGCGGAACTCTACGTAGCGGGGCAGCATAAAGTCTTCCAGATGCTGGGCGCAGTGGTGGAGTATCTCCTGCTCGGTAAGTGGATGACCGTTGCTGCAGACCACGAAGGCCTTAATCGCCTGGCCCAACAGTTCGTCCGGCACGCCGACGACGGCCACCTCCACGACCCCCGGCACCTGGTAGATCACGCTTTCGACCTCCTTAGGGGCCACCTTTTCGCCGCGGCTCTTGATGACGTCGTCCTTGCGGGCGATAAAGTACAGGAACCCCTCTTCGTCCATCCTGAACAGGTCGCCGGTGTACAGCAGCCGCTCCGCCGGGTAGCGTCCCGGCCGGTACCGCCTGGCGGTCTCCTCGGGGTCGCCCCAATACCCTTGCATCACGTGGGAGCCGCGTACGACCAGTTCTCCCACCTCGCCCGGGCCGAGCCGGTGGCCAGCCTCATCCTCGATCCAGACCTCGGTGCCCAGGATGGCAATCCCGACGGAGCCAGGACGGCGCTCCAGTTCCTCCGGCGGCAGGTAGAGCGTCCGTTTGCACTCGGTAAGGCCGTACATCGAGTAGAGGCGGGCCCAGTGGAAGGCTTCGCGCAGCCGGCGGATGTGTTCGACCGGCAGTGCGGCGGCAGTGTTGGTCAGGTAGCGCAACGACGAAAGGTCGAACTGGCTCAGGTCCATCTGGAGCAGCACGGCGAAGAGCGTCGGTACGCCAGGGAACCCGCTCACTCGCTCCTGTTCGATCCGCCGCAGCACTGCCGCGGGGTAGGTGAAGGACTGTTCCAGCACGAGGGTTCCACCGAACTTGAAGACCATCAGCAACTGGTAGAGGCCGTAGTCGAACGAGAGGGGCAGGACGTTGATGACGATGTCTTCTGGGGTATTCCCCAGATACTGGATGATGGAAGAGGCAGCAAAGGCGACGTTGGCGTGGGTGGACATCACCCCCTTGGGCTCCCCGGTCGAGCCTGAGGTGTAGATCAGGCAGGCCAGGTCCACGTCAATGGTTTGGCATGGGGGATGGGTAGGGGGGAAATTCTCCAGCAGGTAGGGGAAGGCCAGGATATCAGGGCGGGTGGATGTGGCTTGGGTGATTCCTTTCCCACACAGGACGGCGAAGCGGAGGGAAGGGACAGATTCGAAGAGTTGAGTTCCCTTGCCTCCCTGCCGTCCGGCGGCGAACAGTCCACTGGCACCGCAGTTGTTCAGCACATAGGCCAGTTTGCCGGCCTTGGTGGTAGGGTTGATGACTGTGAAGGTGGCACCGGCCTTGAGGATGGCGAAGATAGCCACCACCGCTTCCACGGAGTTCGGTAACCACACTGCCACACGCTCTCCGCGCTGTACCCCCAGTGCCAGCAGTCCATTGGCCACCCGGTTGGCCTGCTCCTCGACTTGGGCGTAGGTCAACCGGTGGCCATTGCAGATCAGGGCTACCTTGTTGGGAAGTCGTTCCGCGCTATTTTGCAGGAAGTCGTTCACCAACATCCGGTACCACCTCTCTAATGGTCATTCCCATGTCGCGCCTGTTGCATACCAGCCCCTCTACAGAGTTGCATCGAAGAAGTGCAACTCTCCCATCCTCCGATGTGGCGCCGAGGTTTTCTCGAAGCGTCATCTGGCTTACAATTCTACGGGCAAGGGGTCGGTTTAGAGTGACAGGAACCCTAGAAAAGGGCTAGAGGTGGCCGGATTTCATGGTGTGAGTTATGGCGGACTGTTCCTGAATATCAGTGGCAAGAACAGCGACAGGTCGGGGTCCAGGATCGCAACGCTCGTCGAGACTGTGCTCTGGCTCGTCCCATTGTTGGCTGTAACTGTCAAAGAATAGGTACCGG
>Ga0315285_10007745_pt1 | contig 11030 bp, 7 predicted proteins | sample YL17G09_36_MG_FD_203698 | JGI IMG/M metagenome (GOLD analysis project Ga0315285, IMG submission 203698) | Sediment microbial communities from Yellowstone Lake, YNP, Wyoming, USA - YL17G09_36 | ecosystem: Environmental > Aquatic > Freshwater > Lake > Sediment | place: USA: Wyoming | collected... | reverse complement strand
ACCATCGCTCCACACTTCTAATCTCACCTTCGTTGATGATCGGCTCGTCGTACTTGTCCATCATCCTCTTGAACGCCTTCGCGTTCCCGCCCTCCCTCAAGGCGCTCAGGTTCGGGTCGCTCCGGATCTTGGCGTAGTCCTCGAAACCCGCACCCATGCAAGCCTCGACGGCCTCCATCCCGGGGGCGATCTGCCCCAGGGCCGCATAGCAGCACGCGACGTTGTACTGCGTCGCCTTGTAGACGGGCGTGACGCGAGCAAAGTCGTCGCCCAGGTACTTGGGGGGCTCCATCGCAAGCACGGTCTCGAAGTCGATGAGCGCGCCCTCGGCGTCCTTCTTGTTGAACTTCGCGAGCGCGGTGTCAAACAGCTGCACGCGCTCCTTCTGCAGCTCCTTGGCCCGCGCGTAGTTCGCCGCCTGGACTTCCTTGGTGCCCTTGCCATAGTTGCCGCCGCCGCGCTCGGCGCGGAACTGCCTCTCGGCCGTGGTCAAAACCTCGTCCTCGAGCGCGCTCATGTCGCCGTACTTGCGCTGCAGCTGCAGGTAGACCTGCCCGTTGCGCGTCTTGATCGCGTACATCACCTGGCCAAAGTTCTTCGCGTCCCAGACGTCGGCGCCGAAGGACGCGGAGACGCGCACGAGCTTGTCCCCGGGGAGCACGTTCGGGTCGGTGTTCCCCAGCGCCGGGTCCGAGCGGGCGACATAGGCCTCGCCGTCGCGGCCGCGCGCGAAGCGGATGCCGAGGGGCTTGTCGAGGAAGCACTCGTAGAGCTCGTCGGCGGCCTGCGCCGGGCTGGCCGGGACGGCGGTCGAGGAGGAGGACGAGGTCGAGACCTCGGTCGGGGACGCGGCGGCGCGGTGGGAGGGGCGCTGTGGTTGTTGAGAGAGAAGAGAGGGAGTTTTTTTTATTTTTTGGTCGAGGTCGAAGGAGGAGGCCAACGTTGGTGTTTTTTTCTTCTTTTTTTCTTCCTCTCTCGCTAGCTCGATCTCTTTTTGTCTCTCGGCTTTCCATCACTACTTGGATCCTAATTTTCGTACCTGGATGCGGAGAGACTCCCGAGCTGCCGGCGAGCGAGCGGCAAACGAGCTGCGAAAGGGTGGTAAGAGGCGAGGGGAAGAGGAGAGAGCAATGTGAGCTTGGAAGATCGAAACTCGACACCCGAAGCAAGAGACGCTAACTTTGACGGGCGCAATCGCTTCCACCTCTCCACTTCTCTCTCTCTCTCCGTCTTGCGAGCTAGAGCTCTCTCCATCTTACCGGCTCGACGCGCGGCTCGAAGCACGCGCCGCGACTGGCGCGCGAGAGGACGATGCGAGGGACTGCATTTTCGAGGAACAAGAGGAAAACGACCAAGAGAAAAAAAGCGGCGTCAAGGATCAAGAGACGTCGACGTGGAGCGAAAAGTGGCTGTGATTCTGCAGAGGCGAAAAGCTCTCGCTCTCTCTTTCTCAACTCAAAGTTTTCTCCTTCCGCGCTTTTCCCGAAGCTCTCTTCTTTTCTTCTCCCCCGATTGTGGTCATGGCCTGCCTGTGACCTAACGGCGACGCGCTCACTCTCTCTGTTTCTCTCTACCGAGCAGCATCAGCAGCAGCAGCAGCGGCAGCAGCAGCAGCAGCAGAGATGCCCCGGCGGCCTCAAAAGACGGCGCGGCGACGACGTCGTGTAATTGATGAGCCGATGTCGTCCGCGGTCACGCTCGCTCTCCTCCTCCTGTGCGCCCGCTGTAGCTCGGCAGCCGTCGATTCTCTGCCCTCGAGGGGCACTGGGAGCTCTTCTGTCCCCTCGGGGGTGCGCAAGCCGTGAGTTCGCTCGTTTCGCAGCCGAGTTACGGGCAATTGTTTTCCCTTCTTTCTTTTCTAGGGGGGGGGACTGGTCGAAACGAGAAAACAAAAACTCAACCCCCTCAACTAAACCAAAACAATTCTTCAGCATCCCCCTCATCCGGTCCGTCGACGGAGCAACCACCTTGGAGCTCGCGCCCGAAGGCGTCGCCTTCTTGCGCTCCCTGCCGAAGGAACTCCCCGTCGCGCCCGTCGTCGTCATGGGCCCCTACCGCAGCGGCAAGTCTTTCCTGCTCAACCAGCTGCTGGGCGTCGGGTGCGAGGAGGGGTTTGGCGTGGGGCACACGAGGGACACGCAGACGAAAGGGGTGTGGATCTGGGGCGCGCCCGAGGAGGCTGGAGGAGGAGGAGGAGGAGAAAGAGAGGACGGCAGCGTCCAGGAGAGGAAGCACGCCATCCTTTTCCTCGACTCCGAGGGGTTCGAGTCCACGGGGAAGTCGGACGCGTACGACGACCGCATCTTCGCCCTGGGCGCGACGCTCGCGAGTCTGCTGGTCTATAATCTCGGCGAGGCTTTAAGAGAGTCGGACGTCGAAAGGCTCTCATTTTCGACGCAGCTCTCTCAATCTCTGTTCTCCTCCTCGTCCTCTCCGTCGTCCTCCTCCGACAGGAACGGGAGCGGCGGCGGCGGCGGCAGCAGCAGCAGAAACTCGCTGGAGCCCGGGTCCATGCTCTGGCTCATCCAGCGGGACTTTTTGGGCGGCGCCTCGCCGCAGGCGGCGCTCGACGCCGCCCTCTCCAAGGTTCCCAACCCTTCCAAGGACGCAGGCATCGCCGCGGTGAACAAAGTGCGGTCGTCGCTCCGGAGGATTGCTCCCAAATCGACCGCCTTCGGCCTGCCGCAGCCTCATCTGGACAGGACGAAGCTCTGCGAGCTCGGGGACGAAGCCTTGGCGCCCGCATACAGGGAGAAGAGGGACGAGCTCAGGGGGTTGGTGCGGGCGCTGGCCTCCCCCAAGAGGATGACCGGGAGGAAGCGCGGCGGCGGCGGCTCCTCGGGGTCTTCCTCCTCCTCGACGTCTCCTTTCGTCGACGGCCCCGCCCTCGCCGACCTCGCCGAACGCATTGTCGGCGCCCTCAACGCGCGCGCGATCCCCTCGGCGGGCTCCATCCTCGAGCACTTCAACCGGGACCTCACGCGGACAGTCGTCGCGGCGTACTCGGCGCGGATGTCGAAGCTGCGGTATCCGCTCCCGGAGGCGGAGCTGGAGCGGGAGCACGAGGCCGCGAACGCGGAGGCCGTGGCCGCGTTCGAGGCCGGGAGGTTTGGGGGCGTCGGGGGCGGCGGAGGCGGAGGCGGAGGCGAGGAGGAGGAGGAGGAGGAGGAGGAGGAGGAGGAAGAGCAAGGAAAAGGAGGAAAAGAGGGAAAAGAGCGAGACGCCCTTCGCGCCGCGCTGCTCCGGGAGCTCGCCGCCGCCGCCGCGGCCGCCCGCGACCGCAACGAGCTGGCCTCGAGTCGGGCCTGCTCGGCCGCCGCCGAGCGCTGCGAGGACGCGCTGGACGCCGAACAGCGCTCGCGCCTCCCGAGCGAGCGGCGGTTCGAGCGGCGGCTCGAGGAGAGCTGCTCAGCCGCGGCGCTCGCCCTGGCCGCTCCTCGCCGGGGCCCTGTTTCTTCTGCTTCTGCCTCCTCTGTTTCTCCCTCTTCCTCCTCCTCTTCTTCGTGCGTCGGCCCCGCCGCCGCCGCCGCGCTCGCCAGGGCCGACAGGGCCGTCGCCAGGGAGCGCGTGCGCTTCAGGGGCTCGTACAACGACCGCATTCTGTCTGGCTTGCTCGTCGGCGCCCTCGCCGGCGTCGCTGCAGGCCGGTTCGTGCTGCGCTCGACGTTGTTCGAGGCCCTGGGATGGGCTTGCTTCGCGTTCTTACAGCTTTACCCGAAGTCTTTTTTGGTTTCGGGTTCGTCGATGTACGAGGCGAGCTGGTAAGAGTTTTTAAATTTCGTTTCTCCGGGGGCACGGGCTACCTTGCGTAGGCCGACTTTGGTTTTTAGAAAGAGAGAGAGGTGTCTCTGAAGAAGAAGAAAACCGAAACCGAAAACCAAAACCGAAAAAAAATCACAAAAACGAAAAAACAGGTGGATCAAGATCACGGCCGCGTGGGAGGTCCTGGTCCGATACCCGACAGCGGACGCTTTCTTTCTCGCGCTGCTGGTCTTCCTGGGGGTGAGGAGGTCCCTGAGGAGGTGCCGCGACTCGAGAAACAGGAGGCGGAAGGAGAGGGAGAGAGGGAAAGGCAGGGGAGGAGGCAGCAGGACCAACAAAAAGGGCAGCCGAAGGAAAAACCTCGACGACAGCGACTTTTCTTCCGCTTCTTCTTCCGACGACAACAACGGCAAGAGCAGCAAGGGGAAGCAGCAGCAGCAGCAGCAGCGACAGAGGGGGAGGCTCGCTGCTCTGGTGCTCGGAGGAGGGTACAGGAGGGACGGCGGCGGAGGGGGCAAGGCGCCCGCCGCGACGTATCGAGGAGGGGACGTCTGAAAATGATGTTGAAAAATTGATGTGTTGGGGGAAATCTGTTTTTTTTACAAAAGGTGGAAAAAGAACTGCAAACAGAACAACAAAACGAGATGAAAAACAACAAAAATCTACTTCTCACCAACGTCTTTGCACGTCTTCTTCTCGGCCAACACCACCTCGAGCGCCGGCCTGCCAGTCAGAGGGAGCCTGATGCGCGCCCAGGCGTCGTAAGCGGCAGTCGCGATCTTTTTCAAGATAGGAACGTCGAGGAAGGAATACACCCAGCCGAGCCCGACGAGCTCGTACGCCTTCCTGAAAACGTCCACTCCCGTCATAACTAGCAACTCTCCTTCGTTCCTTTCGGAGGGCAGGATGCCGTGGATGGTCCGCATCGCGGTCTCGTAGTCGATTCCGCAGTTTTCCTTTGGGTCGTAACTCGGGTCGGCGACGTCGACGAAGACGATCGAGTTCGTCCTCTCCGAGTCCCGCCTCTTGAGCATGGAGACCTCGCGCTCGCAGAGCGGGCAGTCGGAGTCGTGGAGGAGCTTGAGCTTCCAGGGGACGGGGGGCTGGGTGGCGGTCGATAAAAAAGAAGGAGAAGAAGAGGAGGTCGAGAGAGAAGAAGAAGGAGGAGCAGGAGAAGAGGAGGTCGTCGTGGCTTCGCTTGGTCCGACAACGGCATTTGTGCTCGCTGGTCTCCTCTGCTGCGTTGCTCGTGAAGCAGAAGTAGCGCCTCCTCGCAGCAGGGCGGGCGTCACGGCCGCTCGCAGCGACGAGGTGCCGACACGCGATGCGAGGAGCATCGCGAGGATGCTGCGCGAGTGCTGTGAGAGAGAGAGAGAGCGAGGGTGATTGACGAGAGCTTAGGCGCTGCTAGCGAACGAGAAAAGTGGGAGAGTTTGTTTCCCTTCGTCCAAGAACGTCCTTCTTCCCCGTTTTCCTTTTTTTTGAGTCCTAAAATTCATTGATTTGGTTTACTTTTCTCTCTCTCTCTCCACGGCGCACAACGCTCTCTCTTCTCTCTAATGGTAGAAAAAACGGAGCGCTAACGAAAACAAAGAATGTGGCGGGGTTTGAGAATGAAGACGTTCTTTTCAACCTTTTTTCTCATATCGCCCGCGCAGCCTCGACGCTCTGCTTGATCTTCGCGATCGCCTTGCCCGGGTTGAGGCCCTTGGGGCACACCTTGGTGCAGTTCATGATGGTACGGCACCGGTAGAGCTTGAAGGCGTCGTCGAGCGAGGCGAGGCGCTTGGCGGTGTCGCCGTCGCGGGAGTCGATGACCCACCTTTTTTTTTCATTTTTGTTTTTGGAAAGAGTCGAGGTGAGTTTTTTTTTCCTCCCTCTCATTCACGCTCTGTCTCTCTCTCTCTTCCAACTCTAAAAACTCACCTGTACGCCTGCAGCAGCACCGCCGGGCCTAAATATTTATCCTCGTTCCACCAGTAAGACGGGCACGACGTCGAGCAGCACGCGCAGAGGATGCATTCATAGAGTCCGTCGAGCTTGGCGCGGTCTTCTTTCGTCTGCAAGTGCTCCCGGCCGCTTGCGGGCGTCGGCGTGGCAAGGTAAGGGCGGATGGACTTGTACTGGGCGTAGAAGTTGCTCATGTCGACCACAAGGTCCTTGACGACGAACTGAGCGCGTTTTGAAGAAGCGGAGGACAGAAGAGAAAGAGCGAAGTCAGAAAGAGAAAGAGAAGAGAGCATTGCTGCAGAATTTTAAAAACCCCCAAAAAAGATGACTCACCAAGTGCGGCAGCGGCGCCACCCTCGTCGCGTTCTTCTCGTCGCGGTCGACTTTGGTGAGGCACGCGAGGCCGTTGGTGCCGTCGATATTCATGGAGCAGGAGCCGCAGATACCCTCGCTGTTGTTGAGGATATATTTTCAAGGTTTGGATTTTTTTGATGAGAGTTGCCTCTTCGAGGTCATGGGGCGGTCGAGAGAGCTTCAGAAGAAGAAAAAGAAGAAAGACTTCAACTCACCGGCACGATCGCCGGAACGCCAGCGTGGTGTCCTGCTCGTCCTTGATCTTAAAGAGCACGTCGAGCATCATCGGGCCGCAGCTGAAGTTTTGTTTTGAGAAGGTGGGAGGGGGAAAGAGGAAAGGACGGGGTTGAGCGAGAGAGACAGAGAGCTAAGGGGCGGCGGAGAAAGAGAGGAATGGCTCGCTCTTCGTCATCGTCCATTTACCCTCTTTCGAGAGAACAAAACACACAGCCAAGCGCTCCTCTCCGGCTCCTTCTCTCAGGCTCAGTTCTCGGAGCGATCCCGAGCGACACTAGCGGAGGTGCCGGGAAGCGAAAGCGAGGGCCGGAGCGATGGTCGAAAAGCGAGAGCGACGTGGACAAAAAAGGGCACCCCATCGGCCGTCGTCGTCGTCGTCGTCGGCAGCTGCTGCTTGAGAGTCACCTCTCCTTTCTTTCTTTCTTTCTCCAACGTACTTGTTGATGTCCACCTTGTAGCTTTGATACGACGGCTTGTCCTCCCTGTCGGGGTTCCACCTGTTGGAATGGGAAAAAGAGAGCAGAGAGAGGGAGAGAAGATGGGAACATTGCTTTGAGCATGGCGAAGCATTGATTGCTTTTTTGCGTTTCGTTGTTCTTTCTTTCCTTTTGTCTCGCGCCGTCCACTGAGAAGGCGCGCTTTTTCTTTCGAACGTACCGGTACACCTGAAACTCTTTCATGAGCGGGGCCTTGGCGGCAGGCGCCGCGGCGGGAGCAGCAGCAGCTGAGGCAGCAGCAGCAGAAGAAGACGAAGAGATGGACGGAGCCGATGCCGCCGCGCTCGCCGAGGGCGGAGCCTGCGAGGGAGGGCCCGAGGTCGTCGTCATGGCGGCGCGCCAGAGGTTCGTCGTCGTCGCCGAGGATGAACCGCCCACCAGCCTGCCGCGGGCCGCCGCGGTCAGGGCGGCGGCGAGCGAGAGCATGGAAAACGTTTTTTGTTCTTCTTTTTTTGCTTCGAAGAGGAGAAAGAGTGAGTCCTTTCTGTCGGACACGTCGCCCGTTCATTTTCTTCGAAGAGTGAAAAGGCAAAGAAAACATAGCAAGGATTCCGCGCCCCTGCGGCCCACTTTCCCTCCATTTCCTCTCCCGCCTGTGAACGCAGCGGACTGGAGATCAAGGCGGTGGCCATGAGGCGTGCGCGGGGTCTAGGCGGGGGAGGAGCAGGGAGACAACAGGGGCTCGCGTCTGAGGCAGCGACTCGATGGAGAGCGACGCTGCCGGCGACGACGCGGCCGCAGCCAATGCTACTAGCCTCTTTCCCTCCTCCTCCCTCGACCTCTCGACTGCTTGAGCACATCCAGCGCCGACGAGCCTCCACGCGAGCCAAGGCATCGTCGTCGTCGAGCTCGTCGAACTCGTCGTTGTCGATGAATTCTTCGGTTTCGCCGCTGCTGCCATTAAGCAGGTCGTTCCCCACCTCTGCCGTGCTGGCCTCTCTCTCCGCGGGCAACCTCGACGAGGCCCTCAGGCATGTGATACTGGCGGCGCTGGCGACGGCGGAGGGGTTCCGGGACGCGAGCGAGGAGGGCTGGAGCGAGCTGATGAGGCCGCCGATGCGGCTCGACTTCGGCGGCGACGCCACGACCTCTTCGACTTTCTCTAGCAGCAGCAGCAGCAGCAGCAGCAGCGACGCCGCGGCAGCGCTCGTCTCCTCGCTCTGCGCGGCCCGCAGGCCCCGCGACGCCCTGCGGGCCCTCAGGGCGGCGCACGCGCTGGGATCGCCGCCCAACCGCTACGCGACCTACCAGGACCTGATATCGGCGAGCTGCCGCGACGGCAACGCCCAAGCGGCGATGGCGGCCTACCGTCTGCTGCAGAGGGCGCCTTCTCCTTCCTTGGGCAGCCGGGGGCTCTTCCTGGAGCCCAACGTCGTGACGACGTGCGGCCTGATCTCGGCGCTGTCGAGGGCGAGCAAGAGCGCGAGGAGGGGCACCGCGGCGGCTGGGCCCGGGGGCGCCGCCGCCGCCGCGGCCCTGCTCCTCTGGAGGGAGCTTGTCGACGGTGCGGGGCGAGAAGGAGAGGGCCCTTCTTCTCCCTCCTCCTCTTCCCCTCTCGGCGGCAACCTCGACGCCGCCGCGATCGTCGTCGGCATGAACGCCTGCGTCGGCGCCGGCGAGGTAGACGAGGCGTGGCTGCTGCTGCGGAGGGTGCTCCGCGCCGCGGACCTCGCCGACGCCGAGGGGAGCGCGAGCGCGAGCGGCGAGAATCGAACCGCCGCCTCCGCCTCCGCCACCATCCGGCCCTCGGCCCCGATGTTCAACGTGCTGCTGAAGGGAGCTGCCCGCTCTGGCGACACCAGGCTGCCGCCGCTCGTGCTCGCCGAGATGCGCCGGCGCGGCGTCGCGCCGACGCGTGTGACGCTCAACACCGTCGTGTCGGCGCACGCTCGGGCAGGGGAGCTCGAGCTGGCGCGGGCCGCGCTGGACGAGTCGAGCGCGCTCCTCGACGGCGGCGGAGGGGAGGAACGAGGCGGGAACGCGGGCCGCGGCGGCTCCTCCCCCTCCTCCCCCCCCCGCCCTCACGGCCCCGACGCCTGGGCGCTCGCGGCCCTCGCCAGCGGCTACGTCAAGGCCGGCCGAAGGCGCGAGGCCGAGGAGCTCTACGGGGAGGCGATGCGCGCCATCGCCGCCGCCGCCGCCGACGGGAGGGGAGGGGGGCGGGAGCCCTCCGCCCCGCCCTCGGGCCCCGGCGCCGTCTTCTTCTCGGTGCTCATCGACGGCGCCGCCAGGGACGGCGACGCGCCCGCGGCGCAGCGGTGGTTCGACGCCCTGGCGAGCGCGGGGGCCCTCTCCGGGGAGGGGCCGCCCAGCGCGAGGGCCTTCAACGCGCTGCTGCGGGCCTATTGCGCTGCCGGGAGCAGCAGCAAGAGCGGTGCTGGAGGCGGAGGCGGCGAAGGAGGAGCCTCCGCGCCTCCTCCCTCGGCGCCCTATGCGCCCCCGTCTCCCCCCACCTCGTCCCCCTCGTCGTCGTCGTCGTCCTCCTCCTCCTCCTCTTCCTCCTCCCCCTCCGCGACGGCGACGACCGTCGACCCGCTCAGCGGCGCGCTCCTGGGCGCCCTGCGCGGCGCGGACGCGGCCGCCGCGGCGGTCGGCGGCGACGCCGGCCTCCTCCCCCTCCGCCCTTCGCCGCCCCCGGCCCCGCCCTCGACCCTGCCCCCGCTCCCTCCCCTGCCTCCGGCCGTCCCGTCGATGGAGGGCGTCCTGCGCACGCTGCGCCGCATGGGCGAGCTGGGCGTCAGACCGGGGGTCGACACCTACAACACGCTCATGGCCGCCTGCCTCTCGAGGGGCCACGCCGCGGCCGTGCCCAGGCTCTTCCGCGCGCTGCTCCTCTCGTCTGGGAGCGGCAGGGGCGCCGGCGGGGGCGGCGCCGGCGCGCGCGGCCCCTCCACCGATTGCCCCGCGCCGCCTCTCTTGGCGCCGGATACGCTGTCGTGGACGACGCTCATCGCGGCTCTGTCTCGCCTGGGGAGGGCCGACGACGCCGCGCGGGCGTTCGAGGAGCTCGAGCTGGCCGCCGAGGCCGGGAGCTGCGCGCCGCCGGACGCCGCCGCGGCCGCGGCGCTCGTCGACGCGCTGTCGCGGGGCGCGGCGGCGGCGTCGGGGAGCGGCGCGGCGGCTGCGCTCCCTCCCTCCTCGTCGCTCTTCTCGTCGCCGGCGCTCTCGGCGGCCCGCCGCCGCGCCCTCCTCCGCGCCGACGCCCTCGCCCTCGCCGCCGGCCTCCCGCCGCCGCCCTCCGCCTGGGGCGCCGCCGTGGCGGGGGCCTCCAGGGCCGGCGACCTCGACGGCGCCGTGGCGCTGCTGGCGGAGTTCGTCGCCCGCGGCGGCGAGCCCGACGGGGGCATGCTCGACGCCGTCGCGGCGGCGTGCGTGCGCGGTCCCACCGACGTGAGGAGGGCGCTGGCGGCTCTCAGAGAAGCTGAGGAGAAGGTGGGCGTTGGAGCAGAGGCGAGGGGCGCGATGAAGCGGGCGCTGGCGGCGCTGATAGCTCGGAGAGGCGTCGGCAGGGAAGCGGCGTCGGCGTCAGCGGCGACGGCGATGACGACGACGGCGGCGACGGCGGCGAGGACTCAGCAGCAGCAGCAGCAGCGCTCGGCGGCCTCCGAAGGGATGGAGCGGCTCAAGTTCTGGCTGGGGCTGCCGAACAGGTACTACAACGAGGAAGGAGGGTCGAGCGAGGGAGGAGGCGGGAGGAGCAGGAGGAGCGGAAGCGGCGACGAGAGCCTTTACTGGAGCGGCGGCGGCGGAGCGGTTGCGGCGGCGACGGCGGCGGTCTCGACGAAGCAGACTCGTGCCTCGGCCGCGAAGCCCTCTGCTTCTCCTTTCTCTTCTACTTCTTCTCCTTCTGCTCCCGCAGTCCGGAGAAGGGAACGGAGCGGCAGCAGCAGCAGCAGCAGCAGTTCGGGCGGAGAGAGGGCAGGCTCTCCTCCCCCTGCTCCTCGTGCTGGTGCCGGTGCTGCTGCTGCTGCTCTGCCGTCGTCGCCGGTCTCTCGACCCTCCCGCGCTTCTGCTCCTCCCTCTCGCTCCACTCCTAGGACTCCCTGGAGCGACAACGACGACGACGAAGACGACGACGAAGAATAGAAACAATTGAAAACTCAGAATTGATACCCTTTTAGAAAAAAACGACGACAGCAAGCAATCTTTGTAAAACAGATTTTTTTGGGAAAGACCGAAGGAAAGAAAATAGTCCTCCACCCCCCCTGTTTGCCCGTGCTTCCTCCGTTC
>Ga0315285_10007744_pt1 | contig 11031 bp, 9 predicted proteins | sample YL17G09_36_MG_FD_203698 | JGI IMG/M metagenome (GOLD analysis project Ga0315285, IMG submission 203698) | Sediment microbial communities from Yellowstone Lake, YNP, Wyoming, USA - YL17G09_36 | ecosystem: Environmental > Aquatic > Freshwater > Lake > Sediment | place: USA: Wyoming | collected... | reverse complement strand
TATGAAATATATGAAAATGTAAATGCACAGGTATTCTTAAGAAAGATTCAACCAAAAACAATCCGTGATGAAGAACTGAAAATTATCGCACAAGAAATACAAAAGCATGCAAATCCCCACCGTTATAAATATGAGGTAAAGAAAAACATCATAACGGTTTATGAAATTAATCAAGACATTCAAAGACTGTCGGATTTTCTTCAATTTGCGGACAAGGCAAAAGTAGAAAAACATCTTCTAGAAAATGCGACATATTCACCAATAATGAGATTTATCTTGGAACACAAAGAGAAGAGGTTATTTGTAACTGAGCGGTTTTGCTTCAGGGGAAGTGTTGATGACTGGATTTACATAGGAGGTCCAGATTCATTGAGCCAAGAGGCAAAAACATTCATTAAACATCTTGGTAAAGACTCATTTTTTGAGCTTTAACTTGTTAAACCCCGATTTTCGCAGAGCGCATATGATATAACATTTTTTTCGGAGCCAGCAGGCCAGATAGCACTAAAATGAGGCCTCCGCGGACTCACGGGTAAGAATTATGTTATATGATATGACGCATATAATTTGTATAAACCGAACTTAAAACTACCCCTCCTTCCGCAAGATCGCTTTCTGCCATTTGGGTCTTTCTCAGTAACAGTTTAGTCATTTTTGTTTTTTTTTGATCACGTGCCCACATTTTTCTTGACTTGTGGGCGTTTTTTTGTTATCCTTATATGAGTATAAATACTCATCTAAGGAGGAGGTCCAAATGAGTCGAAGAGATATCCTGAAGAAGCGCCAGGTCCGGCTGAGGGAAGACATTGCGGCGATGCTCGATAGTTTCCTTATCGGGACGGTCGCAAAGTCCCCTTCCATGACCGGCTATAGCCTGACGACCAAGGTGGAAGGAAAAACCGTAACGCTCTATGCCCGAAAGGACATTGTTCCGAAGGCTTTGGAGATGGGCAGGCGTTACAAGAGGCTCTGGACGCTGATCCAGACGCTCTCCAAAGTCAACTGGGAGATCCTGAACCTGGAGAACAAGTAGGAATGCCGCGTTTCCCCTATCCGCCTCATGATTTTGAATGTTTATACAGGCATAGCTGCCCGTATCTGGACGGATTATCCACCCAGTGGGTCCTGGGGGAGTACCGACGGGCCGGTGATGTATACCAGGAACATCTGCGGATCATCGATGGCTTTGATGATGGCTTAAAAATCAGGGATGACCGGATACGCGTTCTTGAACGGGAGAATGCGGAACTCAGGGCGAAACTTCAGGCATTGCATCAAAAAAATAGGCCGAATAAGAAGAAAGAGGCGGAGACGGGCGGAAAGGAGGTCGAGGGGGCCTCATCGTCCAACGAGGGGAAGAAGAAAAAGCGTAGGGCACCGCTAGGACATCCGGGATGGGTGCGGCCCAAGCCGGACCGTATTGATCGAACCGTTCAGGTGCCTGCTCCAAGAATCTGCCCCCATTGCCAATCCAACGACTTGACGCCGATGGAGGAAAGCACGGAGCACTTTCAGGAAGATATCGACATCCGGCCCCAGACCCTGGTGACCCGCTATCTGCATGGGCAGGCATTGTGCGTGCGGTGTCATCGTCCGGTGGTTCAGGCAGGCGAGGGCGAGCTTTTGAACGCCCCCATCGGGCCGGTCGCAAAATCCGTGGCGCTCTATCTACGCTATCGGATGGGAATTCCCTATAGAAAAACGGCTGAGTTGCTCCGGGAGTTGTTCGGCCTAAAGTTTGTGCCTGCCTCAGCCCTGGGGTTCGACCGCAAAGCAGCAGCACGGGGTGCGCCGATCTATGAGGACTTGCGAGAGAAGATCAGGGCCTCCGACGTAGTCCCTGCCGATGAAACCTCATGGCGCAGTGATGGCGTGGGGCATTATGTATGGTTCGCAGGCAATGAGAACCTCGCCTTCTTTCATATAGACAGGCATCGATCTGCCGACGTGGCAAAAAACATCTTCGGAGAAGACTTTGACGGGACGCTGGTGCGCGACCGCTATGCGGCCTATAACGGGATCGGAGTAGACTGGCAGATCTGCATCGCCCATATCATCACAAAGGCCAAGGAAATCAGCACCGAACATGCGCTCTTGCCGCAGACCGAGAAGGACACCGCTACCGGTCGCTTCTGCGACCGCGTCAGGGATCTCTGCTCACGACTCTGCGACGTCGGGCAGAAGCTCAAATCCGGCGATATCCCCTGGAAGGCGGCGGCCAAGATCGAAAAACGCTTCGTCACGGAACTGAGCAAGATCTGCAAACAGACGCTTCGTTTCAAACCCGCCGAGACCCTCCGGACCTATCTCGCAGGACCTGAGCAGAAATTTCTCTTTACCTTCCTCAGGCGCCCCGGGGTGCCGCCCACCAATAATCATGCGGAACAGTCTCTCCGGTACCTCGTGATCTTCCGCAAGATATGCTTCGGAACGAGATCGGAAAACGGACTGAAAACTCACAGCATCCTTCCCAGCCTCGTACAAACCGCCAGAAGACAGGGCGTCCATCCAAGGGAGTTTCTGCAAACCCTCCTCACTGCAGATACGCCAACGGCTCAAGCTGCGCTGTATAACAATTCAAGCTGATCTCTCGATGGCCGGCGGATAAAATAGGGACTAAACTGTTACAAAGCAACAAAGAATTATTTAGGAGGCAAGAAATGAAGAAACCAGCCTATTTGGATAAAGACGAAATGGAATTGGCAAAATCACTTAAGAATGAAGAATGGATTTCCGACCTCACCAAGAAAGAAAAAAAGCAATACCAGGAATATGCCCGCTATAGCCTGAGCAAACGAAAGCGGATCAATATCCGAATGAGTGAACGAGATTTAAGGAAAATTCAGGCTAAAGCAATTGAAGAGGGGATACCGTATCAATCCCTCATATCCATGTTGATTCACAAATACAATGAGGGAAAATTATCGTTTAATCGATAAACAGCCTAACACGATTACCTACTGAGAAATCTTACACCACTCTCGACTAAAGTATCTTTTAGAGATTAAGAAAGCCTGGACGAATTGCGAGATATTCATAGACCACCAAACAGAAACAGCCCCAAATCCAAAGAGAACGACAAAGATATAACTTAATGGTATCCTCACTAACCACACACTGAGGGCTACCCTCAATAAAACATTCTTGGTATCCCCAGCCCCATTCAAACCACCACTGAGAATAATACCCCAAGCCATAAACGGCTCACTGATCATGCTGATAAAGATATATTTAACACTCTCCTTGATGACGATTTCGTTATTCGATAAGAGCGACACAATCCACGGGGCATTTAAAACCACTGCGATGACCATCAGTGTGACGATCACAACACCAATCATTGCAGTCACGATGCCGCTTTTAAAAGTATCCCCTTCTTTCTTTTCGCCTAATAAATTCCCAACAATCACTGCATTCGCCATATTGAACCCAAAGACTGGGAGATAAATGGCTGACTCGATTCTCAGCCCTGTCGTCAGGGCGGCAAGAATTTCAATTTTGTGTTCGGGCAGAGCACTCAATATTAAGAAGAGAACCATTGAAGAGAGCTGCCATAAAATCTGCAGTAACCCCATAGGCCAGCCAATGTTAGCAATCTTTTTAACTTTCTCCATAGAAAATTTCTTTGCACCCGTCATGATGCCTCTGACCAAAGTCAGATTCACCATACATCCGATAAAGATGCTTGAAGCCGTCGCTAACGCAATCCCTCTGAAACGGATCGGTGTATGAAACACGAAGAAGAAATTAAGCGTTATATTGACTACACATACAAGAGCCATTGTTCTCAAAGATTGTTTAACCATGTTGCAGGATCGTAAAATACCATTGCAGTTGATGAGCACATAATGAAAGAGTAAACCAGCGGCATAAATACGAATAAAGGAAATGGCGAGAGGTTTGAGGTCTTCAGGGATGTTTAAAATCTTGATAATTTCTGGACCCAAAAGTATGCCTGCTGATGCAAGGACAACTCCAGTAATCGTTGCTGTTACAACCGAGGAGAAAACCGTTTCAGTTAATTCATCCTTATCTTTCGAGGTAAATAATCTTGAAACAACCGAAACGGTACCGACGGTGAGCGCATTGGCAATGACGATGAAAATAAAATAGAGTTGAATGACAAAACCGTAGGCTGCCTGAACCTCTTTGCTAACCCTACCTGCAATATAGACATCCGTGAGGCCGATCAAGAACTCAAAGAACATAATCAACGTCATCGGCCAACTGACTGACCAACTACGGGATAGGAAGGCCCTGACATCCAATGGTCGATTCAATATCATCTCTTTCTTCCTAAACCCTCGTGCCTCATTCTCTATATCCCTGGGTCTCTACCAGATGGGCGCCTGGTAAGGTTTTGTCAAGGGATGTCCATCAAGGGGTGGGTCAATTTTATGCTTTTCCAAAATCTTTTCCCATGATCTTCCAAAGCATCTCCTCAATCTCAGGTGAGAGTTTAGGCATTCTCTCCCCTTCCTTTCCCTTGATTCGAATTTCATACAAGGTTTCAAGTTGAGGAAGGATATTTCTTAGTTCGGGGGTCCTTTCCACTCTCTGATTGATTAAGTTACGTTGCTCGGCAGCTCTCTCAAAATCTTTTTTATCGATGGGGATGTGATAGAGCAAATTCAAAATTTCCATGAGGCGCACCTTCCCAAGATAATCCTCCTCCAAAGCAACATATTGGGGCAAAGACACGATAAACCAAATCGTCTCCATGCCAAACTCCGGTGCTCTCTGCATAATTAAAGTCGTAATGCTCGTTGGACCCTGGTAATGACTTGGCTGGGCTTCCGATCTCTTGAGATCGAGCTCTGTTTCTTTCCCGATCGCTCCTCCATTAACAATGAAAGGCCTCGTGTGAGGAACCACATCATACATGCTCCCTAAAAGGCAATATTTCTTCACCTTGAGAATCTTAAGAAGTCTTAAAACAGAATCAATATAGGCCTCAGCTAAGGCATGAGGTTCAAGAAGGTGGAGAAAGAGAAGGTCATTTTCTCCCTCCCTTTTGGCGTAAGAAAGAGTTACATTTGGAATGGATATTCGGCGAATATCCTCTTCATAGTAAAGATTTGGACGATACCGTGTAAAATCGAAGAAATGACCAGGTTTAGCCAGCCTGGCCAATTCCTTAGCCTCAAACTGAGTCTCCAATCCATTCAGGATCAAACTACCAACATGATTCACATCTATCCAGGGGCGAAGGATTGTAAAGACATAAGGCTCTTTCAATTCCGGTATAGGTTCATTTAACTCAAAAGCACCGATTCTCACTTTTTACCCCTCCAGAAAAAATTCTTAAATATCATTATAAAAGAGTTTCAATCCATTTTGGAATAAATTCTTTGTTACTTGGAAGGTTATCAGAATTCACTGTTGGGCTTAAGGGTTTTTAAGATGTATTTCCTAAAGAATATTGGAATTTGTATCCATTTCATATTTTCAAACCAGATGCCAATTTCTCTAATGCCTCACGATTCAGAATAAGAATTCTATTCTTCTTAACATCGATAATCCCTTTGGCCTTCATCTTAGCCAAAGTCCTTGAAAAGGTCTCACTGATCGTTCCCAGTTTTAAGGCCAGTTGGGTCTTGCTTAAATCAAGTTCAACCTCCTTGGGGCTTTTCCCGACTTTCGATAATTTCAATGAGAGATCGATCAGGTATTTTGCAATTCTGGAGGAAACCTCCTTCAATGAGAGTTCCTCGATTAATGATGCAAACCTCTTTAAAAATTGAGAGAGGGAGACGATCATATTGATGCTGAGTTGAGGATTCTTTTCGATCAGCCGGATAAAATCCCTTTTAGGGAAAAAGAGAAGTTGACTATCACTCAATGCCTCGGCAAAAGCAGGGTAACTCCCTTCGAGAAAGAGGGCTGCTTCAGCAAAGGAATCGGGTGCATTGACCACATGAAGGATCTGTTCTTTACCATCCGGTGAAACCTTATAGACCTTCACCTTCCCTGAGAGAATGACATAAAAACCTCTCGTCTCCTCACCTTCGGAGAAAAGGATTTCCCTTTTCCCAACTTGCTTCAATGAAGCAATAGCTCTGATCCTCCTCAAGTCTTCTTCTTTCAACCCTGCAAAAAGAGGACATCGTCTCAAAAGGTCAATGGACATGCTACCCTATGCAATTTATGCCGATTTGAAATCTGATAACATTTGCCTCGCTATCCCACAGAGATATTGGAATAATGGAATGTTGGAAGAATGGAAAACCCATCATTCCACTTTTCCATTGTTCCAGTATTCCATTCCACTATTTCATTGTAATCTACAGTTTTTTTGCCATTTTTTCAAGCAAAAAAGGGGGCTCCTCCTCTCACATAAAAATATTTATTTAATGATTTCAATTAGATAGACAATTATTATCATCATTTTCCTCTTCTTTCTAACATATTTCCCGAGCGAATATGATATTGAAATAATGAAGGGCATATGTTAATTTAAATCGAAACTTACCATCGGAGGAAAATTTTTGAATTCCCTTCTTAAGAATCTGGTTTTTTGGGGGATCATTATCGTCGTTATGATCTTACTTTTCAACCTTTTTTATAGCAAACCCCGCCCAACAGTAGCAGAAAAAAATTACTCCGATTTCATTTCTGCGGTTGAAAGCAATAAAGTCCTTGAAGTGGAGAGCCGTGGTAGAAATATCAATTGGAGGGACTCAGAAGGCAAACGTTATAAGACTTATACCCCCGAAGATCCCGAGATGATTAAGCTTCTCAGAGAGAAAAAGGTGATGATTAATGCAAAGAAAGAGGATGAATCTCCTCTCTGGCAGAACATTCTCATCTCCTGGTTCCCAATGATTCTTCTCGTCGGTGTCTGGCTCTTTTTCATGAGGCAGATGCAGATTGGCGGTGGAAAGGCCCTCTCTTTTGGAAAGAGCAAGGCCAAAATCCTGCCCAAAGAACACCATCAAGTGACTTTCGAAAATGTGGCTGGGATTGAAGAGGCAAAAGAAGAACTGCAGGAGATCATTGCCTTCCTTAGGGATCCCAAGAAATTCACCAAACTGGGAGGGAGAATACCCAAGGGAGTCCTTCTCATTGGTGCCCCTGGAACGGGGAAAACACTCCTGGCCCGGGCCATCGCGGGAGAAGCGGATGTCCCATTTTTCAGTATCAGTGGCTCTGATTTTGTTGAGATGTTTGTAGGGGTTGGGGCTTCCCGGGTACGTGATCTCTTTCTCCAGGGAAAACGGAATGCTCCCTGCATCATCTTCATTGACGAAATTGATGCCGTTGGAAGACATCGAGGAGCAGGCCTGGGTGGCGGACATGATGAACGGGAACAAACCCTGAACCAATTATTAGTTGAAATGGATGGTTTTGAATCAAATGAGGGAGTGATCTTGATCGCTGCTACGAATCGCCCCGATGTCTTAGACCCTGCTCTGCTCAGGCCGGGCCGGTTCGACCGACAGGTGGTCGTGCCCGTCCCTGATGTGAAGGGTAGAGAAGAGATTCTAAAAGTTCACTCCAAACAGACGCCATTGGCCGACGATGTCAATTTTACAGAGCTGGCCAGAGGCACTCCTGGATTGACTGGGGCAGATTTGGAGAATTTGGTTAACGAGGCCGCTCTGCTTGCTGCTCGATTGGAAAAGGAAAAAGTCGAGATGGCTGACCTGGAACAGGCCAAGGATAAAGTCCTGATGGGTGTAGAACGTAAATCAATGATCATTTCCTTAGAAGAACGGAGAATGACAGCCTTTCACGAGTCTGGCCACACTTTGGTGGCCAGAATGATCCCGGGAACAGATCCCATCCATAAGGTGACGATTATCCCCAGGGGGCGAGCCTTAGGACTTACCCAACAGCTTCCCATCGACGAAAAACATACTTATCCAAAAGACTACCTCCTGAACAATATCACCATTATGATGGGAGGAAGGGCAGCAGAGGAATTGGTATTGAACCATCAAACGACCGGGGCTGGTAATGACATTGAGCGAGCCACTGAGATTGCTCGAAAAATGGTTTGCGAATGGGGGATGAGTGAAAAACTTGGCCCACTCGCCTTCGGTAAAAAAGAAGAACAGATCTTTTTGGGAAGAGAGTTTGCTCAGCACCGAGATTATAGTGAAGAGACGGCTCGTCTGATCGATAATGAGATCAGGGCTATTGTTACCCATAGTTATGAAAAAGCAAAAGATATCCTCCAAAAAAATATGGCCACACTCCATCAATTAGCCAATACCCTTCTTGAAAAAGAGGTTCTTGACGGTCGCCAGATCGATTCTATTATAAAGGGTGAGACGGTTTAGTTATATGAGATGAACTTGATTCGATGCCTTCATATCACCAATGCCAGAGAGACAATCCACCAAATGGGGAGGGTGGGGGTGGATGCCACTGGTATAAAGTTGATGAAGGGAAAGACTCTCCATTTCAACCTCAAGGTTGAAGGGATCAATCCTCGGATTGCCAATCTACTCAAACAAGAGATGCTCTCTTTGGGCGGAGATGCTGCTCTCGATAAAAGGGGACTCGATTGCAGCACCAAACAGACAGATTCCATTCTTATGGGGACTCAAAAACAGTTTGAAAAACTTCTTCTCAAACTGGATCAATACCTCGATCTTCAGCCAATCGGCGAATCCTTAAGAGAAACCATTAAGAACATCTCCAAAACCCATTATTCGATCCACTGCAGGAAAAAAACATATACTTTGGGGAGACGGACACTTCTCATGGGAGTTCTCAATGTCACGCCAGACTCTTTTTCAGACGGAGACCTCTATTTTGATAAAGAGAGGGCCGTTGCGCATGGATTGAGAATGGTGGAAGAGGGAGCAGATTTTATAGACATCGGAGGGGAATCGACGAGACCAGGCTCAAAACCCATAGGAGCGGAAGAAGAACTCCGTCGTGTGATTCCTGTGATCGAATCTCTTGCAAAAGAGGGGAATGTCCCAATTTCGATCGATACCTATAAGTCGACTGTGGCAGAGAGAGCCATTGATGCAGGGGCTGAAATAATTAATGATATCAGTGGATTACATTCTGATCCAGGCCTTGGACAAGTGGCTGCAAAGGAGGCTGTCCCTATCATTTTAATGCATATCCGTGGAACACCTGAAACAATGCAGAAGGATGTCCATTATGACTCCCTTTTCTCTGAAATCCTTCAATATTTGAAAGAGTCCATCCAAATGGCAGAATCTGCCGGGATAGACCCCCAACAAATTATTATCGACCCTGGTATTGGGTTTGGGAAAAATCTTGAAGATAATCTTCTCATCATAAAAAATCTCTCGGAATTTCGAATACTTGGAAAACCTATACTCTTGGGGACATCGAGGAAGAGTTTCATTGGAAAGATTCTGAATGTGGAAGCAAACGAGAGGCTGGAAGGGACACTTTCAAGCATCGCCATTTGTGCTCTCCACGGAGCTCATATCATTCGTTGCCATGACGTGCTCCAGGCGAAGAAAGCGATTGCCGTTGCCGATGCGATCCGTCTGGCAGGGGTCTAAAAGTTCGGAGTTCGGTAGGGAACGGTTTGAAACCGTTCCCTACAGGAGTTCGCCTGCCTGCCCTGCCTACCGCGGGCAGGCGCAGGCAAGGAGTTTAAAGACCTCTAAACTTGATTTTTACAAACCAATTATGCTAAGGCATTGAAAAAACCTTCCCTTTCTCCCTTTTCCCAAAGGAGGGCTGGAGGGATTAGAAATAAGGTAAACCCCGTTAGAAGGTCTTTGAACTTCCAACGGGATAGCTTACACAGGGCTTTAAAACCTGTATTCGCTTTAAAAGTAATGTTGCCTTCATCCCCGCTGAAAGCAGCGGGGTTTTCTAACGGGGTAAAACAGATGACACGTAAGTTATTCGGAACAGATGGAATTAGAGGGGTTGCCAATGTCGAACCGATGACAGGGGAGTTGGCCATGCAGCTGGGTAGGGCCATCGCCCATATTTTTAAAGAAGTAAAAGGGAAACATCGGATTGTAATAGGAAAGGATACGCGACTCTCAGGATATATGTTAGAGACAGCCTTAGCCTCTGGCATCTGTTCCATGGGAGCCGATGTGATGTTAGTGGGACCTCTGCCCACCCCTGGCATCGCCTTCATTACCACCAGTATGAGGGCAAACGCCGGCGTAGTGATCTCAGCTTCACACAATCCTTATTATGATAATGGGATCAAAATCTTTTCTCGGGATGGCTTCAAACTTCCTGACGAGATGGAACATCGGATCGAGGAGCTGATTTTTTCAAACCACCTTCATTCCCTTCGACCCACGGCCAGTGAGGTGGGAAAGGCCCACCGGATCGATGATGCGATCGGGAGGTATGTTGTCTTTCTTAAAAATACCTTTCCCAACGACTTGACATTGGATGGCCTTCGCATCGTCTTAGACTGTGCTAACGGTGCTGCCTATCGAGTAGCACCTATAGTTCTTGAAGAATTAGGGGCAGAGATCATCCCAATGGGTGTCGAGCCCGATGGGGAGAATATCAATGCAGGGTGCGGCTCTCTCCACCCAGAAGTGATCAGCCGCCTCGTCCTTGAAAAAGGGGCAGACATTGGAATGGCTCTGGATGGCGATGGAGACCGGATTATCTTTGTGGATCGACACGGAAAAGAGGTGGATGGGGATCGTATTTTGGCCATCTGTGGTCTCCAAATGTTGTCAGAGTCTCGGTTGAAAAAAGGGACATTAGTCACTACGGTGATGAGCAATATCGGGTTGGATCGGACCATGAAAAAATTTGGAGGGAAGGTGGTCAGAACCCAAGTGGGAGATCGTTATGTCGTTGAGGAGATGGTTCGGGGAGATTACAATTTAGGAGGGGAACAATCAGGCCATACCATCTTCTTAGACTACAACACGACTGGCGACGGTATTCTCACAGCCCTCCAGCTTCTTGCCATCATAAAACGGAAGGAGCGTCCATTAGACGAACTGGCCAAGGTGATGGAACCCCTTCCTCAGGTACTCTACAACATTCAAGTGAAAGAGAAGAAGGATCTCTCCGAGATTCCAGAGGTAGGGAAGAAGATAAAAA
>Ga0315285_10007743_pt1 | contig 11032 bp, 16 predicted proteins | sample YL17G09_36_MG_FD_203698 | JGI IMG/M metagenome (GOLD analysis project Ga0315285, IMG submission 203698) | Sediment microbial communities from Yellowstone Lake, YNP, Wyoming, USA - YL17G09_36 | ecosystem: Environmental > Aquatic > Freshwater > Lake > Sediment | place: USA: Wyoming | collected... | reverse complement strand
CAAATCAATCTCTTCTTCTTTACTCATCTTTAGACTCTTCTTCATATATTTTATTGAAATCTAAACCGAGACACATATAGCGACGCTTCTCTACAAAAAAGGTTGTAGCCTCTTCTAAGGCGTGAAATATTTTATAATAATCACAAATCATGCCTTCTTCTTCGAATTGCCAATCTACCTGCCAATGGGCAATGGTTCCATAAATTGGACGAATGTGCAATGTATCCATACTGACTCCAAAGCCGGCAGGATTAGATAAAAAGGCGGTAAATGAAGCTATCTCATTCTCAATAGTCATCATAGGTTACTCTCGCCAAGTTAAGGTAAGCCGATTATTATATTTTCCTTTTTTAAAAACAACTTCGGATGGCTTGGGAGCCATTGTTAAAATATGAAGAAAAATATCGTAGCAGTCTGCTTCACCAGGTAACTCAAACCTAATTGTCTCGTCATCTGGAATCTCTACATTAGAGACTCCAAGTTTTTCTAACTTAAGAATAAACTTTCGAACTCCCTTAAGCTCCCACTCTACATTATGACCAAAGTATAATTCTCTATCATCAATGGGCTCCATCGCTTTCATCAGCTGATCTTTCCAGTGATTTTTCATTTTAAATCCTCTCTTAACATTTGGGCGAGAACATAGTATGAAGCATCATGCTCGCAAGAACATAATAATAGCAATCCAATTGATAATAATTTATTCATACTTGGCTTTCAATCTAAGAAACTCTTTGTACTCAGGCTCCACTAAATAATCGACAACTATATTATCGTGCGGATTTTCTCCCCAATAACAAGCTTTCCACCAATCTCTATTAGAGATATCTGACAGAGATGAGACCTCTTTAATTTCAAGATTCTCTGGTACGTGATGCCTAGACTCTTCTTCAAGAAACTTCTCGGCGGATCGTTTCAAATCCATTGGATGGTGAGTCATATCATCGTTTAAGACGAAGACGACATCAATCACTTTCTTTGCATAATACATTTTTGACATAATTTTATAAACCCTTGTGTGCGTGTGCGCTTATCTGCCGTTAGCTTGCCTTCTAAGTGCCTCTAAATCAATTCCAAAAAGCCGTCTTTCTTTATCAGAAAGCTTCTCGGCAGCCTCAACCTTAAGTTGATCTTTCTCGAACTCATCGTGCGCTTCATGCCATTGTTTTAACTCCTCACTAGCGAAGCTAAGCAGATTGTGCCCTTCAATTATCTCAAGAGCCTCACAGAGTAAGCTAATGCTCGACGGCGGTGAAGACTTGGCGCCTCCTAATGGATGAAGCAAGTCATTGATATTTTCAGTAGGGCTATCTTTTGGACAACAGGTGTCATGCCAAGCATTACAGGTGGAACAATGATAATCGTTTCTACAAGGCATGTTAGACCTTCGCTCTCTCTCTAATTGTTTCAAACGTCTCATCAATCAGAAGCTCGCCATTTTTATAAACGGTTTGCATCGCCGTAAAGTTATGACAAGAAACATCAGAGCTTAACTTGATTGTGGTGAAACCTCCACCGGCTCCCCCTCTAATTAGGTCTAATCGACCAGATTTAGATACTTTTCCAGGATCCGTAACGGGGCTCTTGAAAACATCAACCGACTTAGTTCCCACCATAATATGAGAACACTTCATCGCAAATTTTAATGTATCCCTGTTATGTTGCTGAAGTAAAGCTCCACCCATACCGAAAGCTACGTTAGTGGCGCTGAACCCGGCAGCAAGGAAGGTATTAATAATTTCCTTGATTGAGTGCTCATTAATGCCGTCGCCCTGAATAACACGAACGTTATTGAGGACTCGATAGCCTTTCTTGTTAGGAAGAGATCCGAACTTAGCTTCCAAAAGTTTGAGACATTTGAGAACAACTTCAGGCGGATTACCAGAATCAGGGCGAATGATTACTGTTGCTCCTGAATCTATGACCTCTTGCTTGAGCTTACCTCCCCAGATGTTAGTAATAGCATTATAGATATCATAAGAGTCTGAAACTACTGCAACCAAGCTTCCAGGCTTAGCAAACTGCTTGAGCATATTACGATATGCATCAACCTCATTCTCTTTACCCCATGAGGTAATAGAGCTGTGCTCTGCTGCCGGAATAGAAAATCCAGCCATTGGTGAATTATAATATTCATTTGCCATCATCGCGCCGACAACGGTGTCCGTCCCCATGAAATTAACCAAATGGGCTGCGCCACCGATCATTGCCGATTCCTGAGAAGAAACGCCGCGAGACCCAAAGTCATGGAGCTTGAACGGAAGTTCAGTTGCAGGATCGTCGGAAGACTCATCGAGAGCAGCCTTGATCATTTTCTTGATCGTGAAGCTCCTCGTGGCTACGTTAATGGGATACCAGATCCGCATCAGAGCCGTCTCTAGCCACGAGACGATCCAAAAAACCTTGGGGTCGGTCGATTCAATGCTAACCAAAATATTGTGAGTTGGTACCAATGTTCCTTCAGGAACTGCGCGAATGATGACAGGAAGCTTACCCTTGAGGTCTTTAGCAATATACATCCAACCTTCATAATTGAAGGGCTCGCCGTGAGCTTCAAAAAATTTCTTAGCCGACTCAACCTCTTCAACAGTAACCGCTCGACTTAAATATTCTTTAAGGATATACTGCAATCCAAAGAACAAAGTGCTCTCATACTCCCCGCCGCGCGATTCGATATAAGAAAACATTCGCGTGGTCCCAGGAGGGTACTGTAAATTATGACTTGCCTTATAACTATCCGTATCTTTAACTAAACTATATTTCATGACACTCTCCGTGTATTATGATCGCAATCTCTCTCTGAGATTGTTTTAGAAACTCTTATTGATAAAGTATGAGATGATATGGAAATGATCCTCAAAGAATTCTTCTTCACGAGTATAGAACTCTCTTAATGACATCCACCAAGCTTTATCTGCATCATCTGAACCCTTAACCAAAGGAAGCGGACCACTCTTCAAATTAAAAAGAAATCCATGAGAGATGGTTCTTCCTCTTTCCGATCTATCGGGATGGTCGAAGGGTTTGTAATCTACGATGGCAGCATCAAGATCTTCTTTGGTAAGCTTGATTGCCGTCTCCTCCTTCAACTCTCGAATGGCGCCGGTCCTAACCCGTTCATCTACCTCAAGAAAGCCACCAGGAAGAGCAATCTGCCCCTTACCATAAGCTTTCCCTCGACGAACACAAAGAATATGTCCGCTCTTCAAAACAACAGCATCAACGGTATTAAAGATGACGGGACGAGGAGATCCTGCCCATAAAGCTTTTTTAGCTCTGACATCATCAAAATAATCTTTGAGCAATTTAAACTTTTCAGTTTTCTTAAACTCTTCAAGATATTCAATTGTTTTCGAATGAATGGACTTTTTATAGTCAGCATCATGCGTAAAATATAGATATCTAATTTCTGTTGCGTGAGGAAACTTATCAATGTTGTTGATAAGAAACTTCTGCCATTGAGGAAACATCTTCAAATAGTATGAAGAACGATCGTGTTCATGACCGATGAGAACAACATCATTAGAGTCTTCGGTTACTTCAGAAATCTTCTGAGTAATATCCGCTAGCCACAAATTATCGTTATAAAGGTAATCGCGCATGTAAATTACTTTTACACGAGCGTTCTCTTCGTCGGTAAGAGACGCGCGCATCATCGCTTCGCGCTCTTCACCCGACCAAGGATTTTTTGGCGCAGGGGCTCTCTTATAAGAACCAATTACTACTATCGCCGTTTCTGCTTGCCTAAGTGCTTCTTTTACAAGTTCGTAATGAGCTAGGTGGAACGGCTGAAATCTTCCAATAAAGACTGAAAATTTATGCATGACACTCTCCGTGTGTTTCTTTTCGAGGAACCCTCTCTGGGTTCCTAATTTTATATAACAGTATGCCTAGTAGTTTAACAACTGCAATAAACAAACAATTGCGCAGCCGACTTCTAAAAAGAAAAGCATGTACTGCTTATTTAAAAATAAAAGGCTTGCAGCGACACTATTCAACAAAAATAATGCCATCCATATAAAACTCATATAGATATTATAAGTCTTTAAAATAAAAAGTCAAGATGCCGATAATTCAAAAAAATAAAGGGAGCCTTTCGGCTCCCCTCAATATTAGAATCGGGTATATGCGACTGGTTCAGGAGGCGGTGAGTTATCAGGAAGTCTAGGTGTCGTTCCGAGACTCATTAGAGGTTTAATGTCTCCTGGGAAGCCGGTCGCAGTGGCGACCTTGGCAAAACCCGCATCAAGTTTAGGGGATAAGTCTTTCCACCAAGAATATTTTACTTTAACAATTGAGTTAAATTTTGGTTGATACAATCCGGTAGCTGAAGTGATCGCCTGGGCAACTTGCTGACCTGCGCCAACTGATGCTAAACTTTCTAAGTTAGCTTTACTGATTAGCTCTTCACCGAAACTAGCTGATGCTGCGTCTGCGCTAGTGCTATCTGATAATCTAAGAAAATCTCCCGTCGATCTTTCAAGATCAAAATTCGTAGAATTAAAAGTACCACCTTTAGTTGTGTCCGATGACTTCATACTCCTACGCATGCTACTACCAGACTTAGTATATCCTCCGCTTGAATAGTTCATTCCAGAACTGTAGAAAGCTAAGTTTTGATAGCTTTCGGTAAAGACGGCTGCCGCGATAACTCCACGAGAACTTAAATTACCATGAGTTCCTACGGCAACACTCTTTTCAGCGGTAGTGAAAACGAATTGTGCTCCACCAGCATTAGTTTCTGGCCAAGCTTTAAGCCTTAAAGAGCTATTGGCGGCAACTACCCACATGTCTTTATTGATTTCGGTATCAGCTAATTTGCCTGTGAGAACATCGGTTCCATCAATGGAAATCTTAACTTGAACCTTTTGATAGGTGTTATTCTTGAAAACAATCTCGAATGGCTCGTCGTGCCAAGCGCCAATAACCTCTTCATCCCCTATATTGTATTTTTTAAAACTCTTCCCTGCGAACTCAGGGTGCTGTGAAACCACTTCTAAACTAAAATCTTTTGACATACTTTATCTCCTTCTTACACTAACCTTACACGAGGAATATATCAAATATTTCATTTATGATATTAAATATAATTAACTTTCAAAAATCTTTACGTATTGCAATCCAATCTTCTCCCAAGTATTCTCGTCTAAATAGGCGCATTGTTTCTCAACTTGCGCACTTCTTGCCTTTGGATCTAAGAAAAGAATCTCAAGCTGAGCTGCGATTTCTTCAGGGGTATCCGCTTTAATGGTTGGCAAATCTGAAAAATGATTTACGCCGGTTGTAATAACCGGGATACCCTTGGACATTGCTATTCTAGCTGCCCCAGATGCCCCGAAAACCTCGTGTTGAGGATGGGAGATGTAAGGGAAGACCGTCGCCCTATTCGTTCTTAAATAGGCGTCTAGAGTCTCTTCGGATTGATATCCTCTTAGTATTGCCACGTTGTCCTGCAATCCTAAGGCAACGATCTCATCCATTAATTCATTATAATAAACTTCGTGCTCCATTTTATTAAATTCGGATTCTGAAAAGAGTCCTGTAAAAAATATATCGGGGCATTTTTCTTTCAAGATAGAAACCGCTTTAATAGATAATTCCCAGCCCTTATATCTAAATCCAAATCCAAACTGCATAAAAGTACGTTCAGTTTTATAAAAATTCCACAACTTAGATTTGTTATCGCAAGGAAAGCAGCCGTGAGGAATTACATAAACTTTACTTGCTAGTTGTTTTTCTTCTTTCAAAATCTTTTTGGCTCCGTCAAGATGAACGACTATCTCCGGCATTGCTGCTTCACAAATTATTTTATCTTTATGGTGAAAGACTGAGTGCATTGTTACAATTACTCTGTAACCAGATAATTGATTCATTAAAGAAAGCCAATAGCGGGCATTAGGAAAAATCCCAAACTCATGTTGAAGCCAGATAACATCTGGGTTGTAATTTTTAATTTCGCTCGCCAGCTTCTGTAATGATTCTCCTCGCTTCCAGCAAATATTAATTTTATTATCAGGTATTAGATCGTCACCCATCATATTTAATAGACCTGTTGGGTTATCATTCTCTTCGATAAAAAGTTTGTAATCACCTACATGTTTAAATACTTCTGGCACTAAATTTTCTGAATAGGTTGCGATACCGCAACGCATTTTCCAATTCCCAACAAAAGCAACTTTAAGTTGAGACGCCGGCAGCTTCGCATGCTTTGGAATAATTTTATTATCCCTAATCCTATAACCAGAAATTAATTCGGGCGCGCTGACGCCATCTAATTCGGCGGGGACCTCTAGTATTTTATAGAGTTCATTATCAAATACTTTATCAGAGATTATGTAGATCTTATCGTTTTTGATTCCAATAAAACGTGCCATAGTTACCCACTAGGAAAGAATGTTAATGACCCTTTGTTTTAAGGTATCAAATATATCTCTTTTTAATGGCAGACCGGACGACGAATTATAAAATGAATGAAGCAGATCTTGTTTTAAGAGACCATAATATGAATGCCTATTACCATTCATTGGTGAAGCATATTTAAGTTTATCATGATGATGAATGTTAGTATAAGGCGTACCCATCATTTCAGCTAAAACAATTCCGTGATATCTCTGAGTGATGATGTGACTATATTGAGACATTACCGCGGTAATCTCTTTCATATCTCCTGCAACATAAGGCAATTGATAATTAATAGAGCGGCGCTTCATCATACCAATAATTTGAGCGGACGCCCACTCATCACTCATGGTTGCGTTATGACACATAGAAAAGAAATTTATAGAATAACCATTAGATATTATCTCATCTAAGAATTGTGAAAATTCAGATTTGAAATATTCGAATGAAGAATATTTCCAATGGGCAGCCTCATGATTTGGGACGACCTCTATATTTGGCAATATGAGAACTGATTTATTTTTCTTTGGAGAAAGCGCCACTTCATTTTGAAGCGAATAAACAATATCAGGAATGGCAATCGTATTTACATTCAAGGCTCGAACTTTATCTAATTGTTCTGGAGATCGAATGGCAACTAACTTAGCCAAACTCATTAGCTCTAAGTGCATAGGGCTAATATCAGTTTCAGCTCCAACGCCTATATACATTATCTTTTTAGTTTTAAGCGTAGCGATGACATCAGGTGGTGCAGCAATATCTTTGCTAAGGAAAGATCCTCCGCCTAAAATAACGGCATCAGCATCATTTAAAAGAGACTTAGTTAATTGATAAGTAAATTTAAACTTATAAGTAGGAAATAATTTTTCGAATGAACTTACAAAAAGATCATCGCCTATATTTTTTTTGTTATACCACCCATATACAAGGATTGATTTCACTTAATATCTGACGGTCCAATAAATGGAGCGAAGTCCGCTAACATCCCACTTAATGGTTAAGTAGTTTTTATGATGATCGTGTTTGTCATGATGATGGTCATGATGGTCATGATTATGACACGTTTTGCCATCATGTAAAACCCATTCCACCGAATCAAAATGGCGAGGGTTGCAGGGCACAACAACGCATTCATCTTTGAAAAAGACGAGAACCTCTCTTGGGTGTCGCTTTAACTCAATATTAACTAAATCAGTTCCAATAACATTAAGTTCGCCTGAGACTTCATCTTCTCTAGAAGAGAATAGCTCTAATAGTTTTTTTAAAAATGCTGACATTTTTCCTCCAAAAATACAAATGGTGCCGTAAATTATCAAGATAATTAATATTAGTTCATTTGACATATTGTATCTCCTACGCTAATTGGATTTTATGCCTAATCTTCGTCATCTGCTTCAGACTTAATTATTTTGGGTTTAACATCTTTGGATTTTGGTTCCCATCCATTATCTCTTGCCTCTTTATAAATATCAGCAAGCGTATATGTTTTGCTCTTTTTTTGTGATTCAAATCCAATGGTACGTCCGTCGCCCGAAGGTAAAGTAAGTTTTTTCTTGCCAACCAATCGTTGATAGATAGAATTAGCCTCGTCATAAGATAACCCTCCAACCTCAATCCTTCGGCTTAATCTGCCCGGACGCATAATAGCCTCGTCCATATCAGCGCTCTTAGCGTTGGTTGTTGCTACAATTCTAATATCGAGCAAGGTTCCAAAGATGCCGTCACTCAAATTTAAGAGAGAGCTGATTGAAGCGATATTGTCGCTGGCTCTTGGGGCGAGGCACTGATCCGCATCTTCTAAAATAAGAATAGTCGGTCCAGTTTTAGAATAAGTTTGCCTGTTCTGAACTAAAAGTGGAAGCAATTCAGGTCCGCCTAAAGACGCAACCATCGTTGGAGGAACAATGACAAACATTGCGTCTTCAACTGAATTTAAAATTGAACGAACTAAATATGTTTTGCCCGTTCCTGGTCTGCCATCTAAAATCACAATCCTGCCACTTGGATCGGGAGAGTGAAGCTCCTTCAACACAAAATCATAATCCTCAATTACTTTTTTAGAGTAATTCTTTTTTTCTAAAGGGTTGCCTGCGTATCCAATTCTACTTAAAGATAATCCATTGCCAGAACGTACGATAGCGAAAACATAGCCCTGTTTCTTCGGCTTTTCGGAATTATTTTTTCCCATCTTAACGATCTTGGGACCGATAGTGCCATCTGTAGAAAAAACCTGAATCGAAAAGCTGGTTCCATTAGAATCTAAAGACACAATGCTATTTTCATTAGTAAGCACCGCAAATTTATAATTTTCTTGAGTAATAAGGAAATTTTGAGTCAATCCATGACCCATAACTTCTTTAAGATAAAATTCAAACTCCTTAGATCTAAACCCAGAGACGCTATGTTTATAGACGCAATGACCGGCAATCATCGCATTATTTAATAATGCCATCGCGCCAAGACCATCTATTCCGTAAGAAGCATTGCCTGAACCAAATTCAGTAATATTTATTTTTTTAATTAGTTCTTTCATAATGCTCAATATTTTTTGAAAAAGGTTGTGTTTCGCTTAACTTTAAACTTTAAAAATTTCTTTTTCTCTGGAGGAAAACGATAAAAGAAAAGATAAATAATCAATCCGATATCTGCAATACAAAATAAAATGTCGATGATTGATAGAATCAAATCTAAAAGTTCCATGTCAGACTAACTTATTATAAAGCGTTTCGTTACCATTGCAATAATTTTTTAATTTCTCTAACCACAATCTGCTTTTAATTTTAAACATAATCGGCATTTGAGCATTAGTGTCGCTAGCGCCTTTACAAACAACACCTTCACAAGTCATATCTTTTAAAGTGCCATCCTTTACAGCATCTACAAATTCAGGCGTAATAAATCCCTCAAATAGAACTTTGGGCGTACCTAAATTTCCAAAAAGCTTAATAAACTCTTTTGGCTCTAAAATTCCCTTTTTAAATGGATTAACGTCAATAAGGATGACATCTTTCTTATCTTCTTCAACATGAGCGCCGAACGCAGAATTAGGTCCATGAAATTCAAAAAAACAAATGGCGTCACGCCACTTGTTCTCTTTGAAGACGACGCCAAGCCACTCCTCATATTTTTCTTTAATTAAAGAAATGGCTTGACCGAAAGGCTTTGTATTCTCATCCATTAATTGGGTTCGCGTGCCAAATTTATAGAATCCTTTTTTAGAATTCCACTCGGCACGAATATTAGAACCGTCTAATTTATCAAAGGCATAGATGTAGGTATCTTTCCTAAGATTACGATCAATGGATGGGTATTGTTTCATTTCTCAATAAACTCAGCTAAACTCTTCATAAAGTTTGAATTTTTTACGGGGTCGCTTTTAGTATAAATTTTATTATAGCAATTGCCGGTCGCTATGGATCCTGCCCACTCTTTCATAATTTTACTAGCTAGAACTCGACTTTCAGCGGGATACCCGCTTAAATCAACAAATAATTGATCACAAAGATCAGTTATCTCTTTAATTAATTGGTAAGTTTGACCATTAATCCTAGCTTCTTTTAAAGATGCATCACGCGCAGCTTTTGCCTTTGCCGTCATCGTTTTAAGCTTTGACTTTATCATGATGCTGGCGGCGCCAAGACCGCTAGAATAGAATCTTCGCGAAGAATTAAATAAGTTTCGCCATCGCGCTTAATCTCCGCATAATTTTTGGTAAAGAAAACTTTATCGCCCACCTTAACTTCTAGGGGGACAACTCCACCATTCTCTAAAACATGACCGGATCCTACAGCAAGCACATCTCCTTCATTCATACTTTCAGTAGATGGGTTCGCAATGATGATGCCTCCAGGGCTCACATCTAATGGTTTAGAACGTTTAACAATAATTTGATCTCTCAATGGTTTAAGCATGGTAACTCCTGCACACCCTATATCTAGGATCTGCTTTCAATTAATTTTATTAAATTTTCAAAAAAGTATATAATTTCATTACGTCGATAAATTGCAGTAAAAGAAAAATTGTCAGTCTCAATAAACTCCTGATAGGAAATTGCGCTTGGTTTAATCCGTAAAATATCGCAGGCATCATTAATTAGATCTTGTGGAATGGCACAGTCAGAGCCATCTAATAATTGCTTAGAGCATATATTTAAAATTTTGATTCTTAAATTATTGAAATATAAAGATTGATACTTCATCAATTTTTCTTTTGAAAAATTCCATCTTTTAATATAATTAAAGAAAGGTTTATTGCCCCGTGAGCCATTGCAATGAGTGCAAGAGACTGTAAGATTAGTTGTATTAAAGGTGCCTCGTTTAGATTCTGGGACAATATGTTCCATGGTAATGGATGCGGCAGTTAGCAGCTTATTACAATAACAGCATATCATTCCGTCTCTTTGAATGACAGACTCCCTAATTCTATGTTTGCGCTTTGTATCCGTCATAGTTGCAACAAATGTGGGATACTGTTTATCGAGCCCAAATGCCATTTACCCTTTGTAAAATGAACAGTTGTTACTGAAGTATTCTCCAAGCAAACTCTCCAAGTCATATGCTGATCAAACTGCAATATAAAATGAAGAAGACATTTAATTGTCATGCCATGTGAGAAAACCAAACAATTTACCGCT
>Ga0315285_10007742_pt1 | contig 11032 bp, 10 predicted proteins | sample YL17G09_36_MG_FD_203698 | JGI IMG/M metagenome (GOLD analysis project Ga0315285, IMG submission 203698) | Sediment microbial communities from Yellowstone Lake, YNP, Wyoming, USA - YL17G09_36 | ecosystem: Environmental > Aquatic > Freshwater > Lake > Sediment | place: USA: Wyoming | collected... | reverse complement strand
ACATGATCGAGGGCATCTACCGCTTGCTGTTCTCCAGCGAAGTAGACCCGGTCAACTTGGGCAACCCACAGGAGATGGCCATTCTAGAGTTTGCCCATCTGGTGAACGAGATCACGGGGAACTCGTCAGGCATCGTCCACGAGCCACTGCCCGAAGACGACCCCAAAGTCCGGCAGCCCGACATTAGCCGAGCGCGCCAGGTGCTGGGTTGGGAGCCTGAGGTCCCGCTGCAAGATGGTCTGAGCGAGACCATCGCCTGGTTCCAGGGGAGATTGGGGGCCCGCTCCCCGCGTGGGAGCGACGGCTGACGGCGCGGAGGCAGAAGCCGCGCCACAGATCTTCAGCGCCTTGGCTCTGACCCGCCATCCGGTCAAAGGAGGAGAGACATGGCCTGGCTCCGGGAGGTGAGCGCACCAAGGGGTGACGTATGGTTCAAGCCTTGCCAGGGGGAGGGCCTCTACAATGTGGAGGGCATCCTGGAACTCGGGGAGCCTCTGTTGGTCTGGTTCCAGGACATCGATCGATCCATCGAGTTCGCCGACCCTGTGTCCTCTGGCAAGTACCGGGTTCGAAAGGGGCGCATCGCCCTGGAGTCCCGGTTGGAACCACAAGTTGCGGAACCCGGGGACTTCCTGGATTTGTGCCAGAGGTTGCTCGCGCCGAAGCAAGAAGGGGGAGAGGAATGGTATGGCTACGTCTTCTCCGCCCATCTGCCGTTGGAGACAGGGGAGAGCGTGACCGTTCGCTTCAGGGACACGACCTTCTGGGGCCGAGAAGGGACCTTTGTGGAGTTCGTGCGGCGGGAGCCTCCCTACGTCCTGGTCGCCCAGGACAGGGCCACCACCGTGGCTACCAAGCCCGAGGAGTTCGAGCTGATGCTCAGGCTCAAGGCTCGCTGGCCGGTGGAGCGAGAGTCGCCAGGCTCGGCGCCGGGGGTTTGACAAGCCAGCGAGTGTGTCCTAGAATACTCCGCGAGCGCCTGTAGCTCAGTGGAATAGAGCAACTGCCTTCTAAGCAGTGGGTCGGGGGTTCGAGTCCCTCCAGGCGCGCCTTGTGTTTGTCAGCGGGGCAGCAAGTTCCGTGGCCCGCTGGACCGCGGAGCGGCGCTGGCGGTGAACGAGCGCCACGAGTGTTGAGGCTGCCAGCCCCCTGGTGGCCGCCCAGCTCAACAACTACTTCGCCATGACGATCAGGCGCGCCATCGTCAACACAAACGCCTCCATCCACGGCGTCCCCATCGGTGTTGTAGACTTCATCCCCCGGCCCTGCGCCCCGTGGGATCCCCCAGCCCACGACACCAGATTCGCGCCCTGATCCAGGCACACTAACCACCCTTCTTGCCTCCACCCGGGCAGACGCGGATTCGACTCTCCAGGGGTGTTCGATATAAAGGTGCCCTTGTTCTGCGATGAGATCGAACTGGTCCGGTAGCCTCGATGAACCGGTGCGCGTCCGCAGAGCGGGTTCGGCAAAGGAACTAGAGCGGTTTTGTTGCTGGGATGAGCGCATTCCAGGTCGCTGACCAGGGCATCAGTAGCTCTTGAGCACAAGGGGAACCCACGAGCAGTAACCTACTGAAAACGTGAACTCCTGAGCGTATCCCGTGGTAGAAGCAGCAACCTCTGCCCAATAGGCAGCGTTGTCGACCGTCTGGGCCTCGGTCGTGTGTCCGCAAAACCTGATGGCGATCTGTCCACTGGAAGGCGCGTCAACGGGGGGAAGTGTGAACGGTATCATGTTCCCTTCCCCTTGGGCCAAAGTCACTTCGTAAGCATAATCATAGATGTCGTTGGGTGGCTCGTAAGTCACATCGACAACGAGTGTGCTGCGCTCGACCGGATTACCATCTGCGTCCCGCACATTCACCAGTATGTACGCGTTGGGAACCTCAGGCGTATTTCGTCTGTCGGGGCGGCTTGCGTCCGCGGCGCGCCCCAGCTCTTCACCATCGTCATATGCCTGGTTGTCGTTCGTGTCGGCGAAGAATCCGTGGGCGATGAAGACCTCATCTAGATCAGAGAATCCATCATCGTCGCTGTCGCCGGAACCTATGCCCGCTGCGCCAAAAGCATCATAGACGTCTTTTATGTCGGACAGATCGTTGCTGGACTTATTACCCATGATGTTCCACATCTGAGTAGCCGTCAAGTCAACATAATCGCTGTCAGGAGGGTTTACGGGGTCATAGAGGTCCCACAGCAGACTCGCCACGGCGAACTCTTCCCTGGTCAGGCAGCCTTCATACTCCCAAACCGTCCAGTTCCGCTCAAAGTCTTCGATGCCGCCCATCCGATAGAGATGGGGATCCTGTTGACCTAGAGAGTCAGCTAGCACACAAGGCCAGAACTCAGCCCAGCCCTCTACCCAGGAATCGACAGTACAATGATTGTGCCATCCGCCGTGATTGCAGTCGCCGTTCACACACGGCCAGTCACTGCAAGGAGGATCCGAAGGGTCTGGGCAACTTCCTGATTGGCACGGATGGTAGGCTGGCCACGCTAGGGCATCGGCCAGAACGTGGTGAAAATTCTCATGCCATTCCCGATTCATCGGACCACCTGGGTAATCCCACTGGCTGCTGTTCAGGTCAATATTGACCTCATCTTTCCCCAAATCATAGAACACGCCATCTGTGGCAGAGAATCCCCACACTGAATCCACTGGTTGAAATGATGACTGTCCTAGTGTATTGCGCACAAAGTCGTTCACTTGCTGCGAGCGGTAGAACATGAGAGCGAGATCATCAAGGTCCTCCAATGGAATGGGATCTGATTCGAGTGTTGAGTCTATGAAGAAGACATGCCTGACCAAGGATGTCTGGCCAGGACTGAAGCTGAAGGGCGGAGTTTGCACGCCCACCAGCAAACCATTCGTTCCCCAGTGCACACTAGTTCTCGACGATGCATCGCGAAGAATCACGCTGACCATATAGCTGTCGGCGACCGGCACGTCGGAGAAGGCATAGCTTCCGTCGTTCTCTGTGTAACAGGTCATAGCGTAGGAGCCGATGCCGTCGAGTAGCAACCCTACGAACACGCCTGGAAGAGGATGCGCGTATCCATCTGAAACCACGCCGCTAATCCGGCGTTCCGGCTCCCCGAAGGTGACAAGGGCCTCGCCGTTCAGAGAATGGGCGTAGCCCAGACGGCCTCGAACCGTAGCGGTTCCGGTCGTGCTTGAGCTAATGAGCGCAGTTGCTCGTCCCTCGCCATCAGTTGGATTCAAGAGATATGTGATTGTGTCCGTGTTCAGGCGGTCTGACGAGAAAGTAACCCACTTGCCAGGAACCGGGCTGCAAGAGGAATCCCGTAGTGTCACAGTAATGACGGCACCTGCCGCGCCGTCTGCAGGTAACGCAGAGGGGCTCACATCCCAAGACGTGCTCAGGTTTCCCACAGGTTGGATACTGTCAATGTCTAGAGTCATCTCGTAGAAGCCGCCACGTGGCCCCCCGGCAAGTATGGTAGGACCACTTGGTGCACTCACCGTTAAGGTGGCCACCTCGGCCATCCAATTAACGCTGGTGCCACCCAGAGTATCCCAGCATTCACCTCCGCTCTGAGACCAGATCGTCCGGGGCAATGAGTGCCTTCCGGCGAACACAACCCCGTCAGACGCAAAATCAGGTGAGAAGACTATGCTATACCACGTGCCTGCGACCGGAGGCGCCAAATTGTCTTCCAGGACAGCGTACCATGTCTGCCCCCTGTCTACGGATTTCAGGATCCTGTTCGGATTGCCGGCCAAGAGGATGCCATCAGTTGCGTAGTTAGGAGAGACGGCGAGCGAGCGGACGGAGGACGTTACGCCGGATGAAGCCCACGAGTCCCCGCCATCAACGGACCTGAACACCCCGGCATCCGTTGCCGCGAATATGGAGCTATCATGCCCAAAACTTGGGGAAATACCCAATGCCCAGACGGCGCCGATCTGCGGTAGAGAGCTGCTGACTGATGCCCAAGTCCCGCCACCGTCTGTCGATCGATAGATATTGCCCTCGTCTCCGTCGCCGCCGTACGCCAGACCGGCGAACACCGTCTTGTCAACAGAGTAGTCTGGAGAGACTGCCAATGAAGCGGTTCTGCCCTGTTGCTCGAGTTGGGCTGTTGTCCACGAGGTTCCCATATCACTGGATCTTGAAACAGAGGCCTGGTAGTGTCCAGCAAACAACGTACCATCTGATTCGTACGCCGGGGAGATGGCGAGCGATGTTGCGCCCGCAACCACATCTCTCCCAGCGACACTCCAGGTAGTGCCGTTGTCCTCAGATCTAAACACTCCGCCGGTGGCAGTTAGCCCACTCCATGTGCCGCCAACCGCCGCATACACATAAGCAGCCGGCGCGTAGGCGGCGCTCACCACGTCATCCCCCGGGACGACGATGTGCCAACTCGTCCCACGATCACTTGATCTGTACAGACCGCCGGCCAGGTTGGCGAAGACAGTCCCGTCCGAAGCATAGCCTGGTGATATCTGGATCTCTCTAGCTGATTCAACCTCCGCCAGTCCCAGATGCGTTTTCTGTTCCCAAGACACGCCGCTGTCATGTGAAGCATAGATCTCCTCAGCCGAGAGGAACAGGGTGTGATCCGCTGCATAGTCGGGCGAGATGGCCAAAGCATATGGGCCTTCCCGACCAGAGAGGGTGCCGGCGAGTAACCAATTCTGGCCACCATCAGTCGATTTGTATACCCATACCGTCAGGGTTGACCCCACGGGGGAGTCGGTCGCGGCGGCAAATACTGTCCGATCGACTGCGAAGTCCGGGGATGCCGCCAGGAACACCGGCTCATGTAACAGCCCCTGGCTTGCTGAGATCCAAGTTAGGCCACCGTCGGTGGATTTGATCACGTTGCCTGGACGGGCGAATATGGTTTGATCGACTGCATACGCAGGAGACAGCTCGACGTCCCAAACAGGATCGCCGTAAACCTTCACCCACGACTCGCCACCGTCGCACGATTTGAACAATCCCGCCGACCTACTGGCGGCAAAGATCGTACCATCAGACCCATAGTTTGGGGAGATTTCTATGTCTTCGACGTAACCCTTATACAACTTGACGGTCCAGGTGTGGCCACCGTCTGTTGACTTGTGCACCGCGCCATCATGGGAGCCGTTTGCCGAGCTCGCTACGAACAGAGTAGAGTCCGCAGCAAAGCTCGGTGAGATACGTATGACCTCCCCGTAATTGCTCAATTCGCCCGCCAGTTTCCAGGAGCCCCCGCTGTCCGAGGAGTAGAACACCCTATACCAGTAGTTTGCTACAAACATCCGCCCGTCCTTGGGGAAGTCAGGTGAAAGCGCGATCGAGTTAGCGCTGAAGGGACCGCCTTGCATCGTCCAGGTGTTCACTCCACCCAGTTGCGGGCCAGATCGCGCAGCCACAGTTAACCCCGCGCGGCCGAGGCGCCGCGCGGCTGGTTGGGCGCCGGGCAACACCAGAACCAGCAAAGCCCCCACAAGCAAGGACATTGCCACCATCCGTGCCTTCATCGCCTTCCTCCTAGGAGACTATGTGGAGCTGGAAGACCGGGCGCTTGCGGGGGGACACTGCGCAAGGGCCTTGGGTCTGCAGCCGAGTTCCGTAGGTACCATACCACATCCCGAACAGAACCGCAAGGGGTTCCAGACGGAGGACGGTGTCCCAGCAACCGTACCGCCCTTCCGACGTCGTCCGGGCCCATCTGTCACGCCCCCGCTACATCCTGGTGACACCCCCACCTCACTTGGTGCCTCCTCCTGTCCCCAATATCAACTCTACACAAACACTATAGTGTGAACATCAACCCCAAACTGGCGACACCTCCTGTACCGGCCTGCCTCCGCCCTCAACCCCTGTCACCACCTGGTCTCCCCCCCACCGCCACTGCTACCCCGCGTGCACCTCTTCGCGGCAGCTGGTACATTCTCCTCCTGAACAGCGGGGCCTCTTGATGTTATCTGAAACTGACGTTGCGCTGTCTTACCATTAGCGGTACAATCCACTGACTTCGCTTCCCACTTGGCCGACCTGTCCAAACAGTCTCAATCTCTAGCAGCCGTGCAATTCTGATAGTGGACTCCGGAGGTGCGAGCGTGCTTGAGGGTCACATCGGCGCCAAGAGCGAGTGCATAGACAGAAAGCAGGAGCACAATTTCACATTGGCTCTTTCGTACCTGGAGGACCGGACGGGCCAAGGGTGGTTCGTCCTTCATGTCGACCCGAGAGTGCACCTGACAGGCGCCCTAAGCCCTGACGACTTCCTCGTGATGCTCGGTTTTGAGAAATACACTGGGACTTGCCTGCACCTCAATCGCCCATGTTACTTCAAGCTCACTCACAGTGTTGCGTCCAAGAGCCTCGGATTGACGGGTGCCAAGCAAGAATTCAACCGCTTGGTCGAGTCCATCCAAGGTCTGTACGAGCGCGCGCGCGAATTCACCACGCTTGCCGGCGACCACTCGCACTTTCTGCGATGGGGCAAGCAGTTCTCGTCCGAGCCGGAAGTTCTCGAGGTCGAGGGGCAGGAACCGGGCTGGCTGGCCGAGTCACGGATTGAGCCATATAGGCAGGCCATCGAAGCTCTCAAGAAAGCTGATGCGAGGGTGAAGCACTTTCAGACCATCGAGTTTTGCCTGTGGGGGAAGAACGACGACCTGGTGGACGCGGTGCACTATACCCTCTCAGACCTCGGACTTGACCCATACAAGACCCAGAGGGGCGAACACGTCGACTTGATACTGGAGTACCCTCCTAGCGATGTGAAGATAGGCATAGAAGTGACGGGCACCAGCGGCAGCATTGGCATGAAAAGCCCCAAGATGAATCAAGTCGGGGCCTATCTAGAGGACTGTGCGGAACGTCAGGAGGCCTGCAAGGGAGTGATACTGGCCAACCCCCACTGTGACATGCCATTGAATGAGCGCTCGGGGCTGCCAGATTTCACGGATCCCGCGGTGCGTGTGATGAAGGGACTCGGAGTTGTCGGCGTCACCACCAGCGACCTCTACCGAGTCTGGCAAGATGTCAAATACGGCGGTGCCCAAATCGACTCTTTTGTAGGGGAGATATGCGACCATCAGGGCGGCGTGTATACATACGCAGTCTAGCAGCCACTCCGAGCAGTGAGGGAAACCATGATACTGAAACCCAACGCGGAAGAACTAGCCCGCATAGCTCAAGAGATAGGCGCTGAGGACAGGGAGGAGACAGACAAGCTGATCAGGGATGTGGAGGAGTGGCTGAAGAACCACCAGGACGATTAGACGATGCCCATCGCCGACAAGGGCTGTTGAGGCTAGAATACCCCTGAGGCTCCGCTGCGACGACCAAGGGTTGGTCACGCCCTTGCTGCATTATCCTCGATGGCGGGGCGTCGTCCAACACTGAGAACCACACCTTCCCGGTCTTTGGTCTATGTCGTACAATGGGAATGCATCATTCCCTACCGCACCAGCTACTTCATAGGGTACCTAGCCCTAGGTGAAGGGTGCCATTCAGAGACGTGTCTGGGGGTGCAACATGCCAAACACGAACACACGGACATCAAAGCTGGTCAGCCATCTGGAGTTACAGGCCAGGAAGCTGCGCCTGGACGCGCAGGCAGCCCGGCTCTTCATAACAACAACGGACGTCGGCACCGTGGGCGAGAATGCGGCGCGCGAATTCCTATCGAATGTCCTCCCTGCGAGGTACTCGGTGGGTGTGGGCGAGGTAATTGCCGCGGATGGTCGACAACCTGTACGTGTGGACCAGACACAGCAAAAGGACGTGCTCATATACGACCCATTCGGCGGCGCTGCCCTCGGTTGGGGCGGAAGTGACCTTAGTCTCTTCCCAGTAGAAAGCATCTACGGGGTCATGGAAGTGAAGATTAGTGTGACCAGCGGAGACGGCTTGCTCAAGGCTGTCGATCAGGCGCTGGAGGTCCGGAAGCTGAGCGAGGCTCACGGCAATTCTGAGCAGCAAACACCATTCACGGGCGTGTTCGTATTCGAGTCTAGTCTTCCAGGGACGTCACTGTTCGAGATACTAAAGAGCAGATCCCTCGATGAGAGGGTGGATTTCGTGCTGGTATTGGATCCGAAACGAAATGCCGACTCCAACAAGAGTCTGTACCTCACACACTGGCGTTATCACGAGGTTGGTCACGGTCCTATCGAATTTGTGCGGGCTCATCGGGTCGCCCAGGCGAGAGCGACCATCCCGTCGGGCCAGGCTGTGCAGCTTACCCTTGGTATGAGCGAACATGCTCTTCTGTGGTTCTATCTATTTCTCATTCAGGAACTAGAGGCCATCCAACTGCAGAGGCTAAACCACTGGATCTGGGGATACTCACGAAGCGTTGCCAGTAGTCTTGGCTACGTAATAAACGAGTGAGTTATCGATGCGGCACGATAGCCCCCCGGATCGGGAGTTTGCGGGGCCAGGGAGCAAGCTGTCCGGGCGTAGCCCACGGTACCAATTGCCGAACTGCCGCTGTGGGCCGCAACAAAACGAGTTGGCCCAAGACATGACACTCAAATCCAACGCTGAAGAACTATCCCCCACAGCTCAAGAGATACCCGCTCAGGTCATCCGAGTTCAAGTGACCCCAGGGCTGCCCAAGAGTACCTGGCCGGTCAATGCTGGTCCAACGGGAGGTTCGAAGTGGATGCGCAACAGATCACTGCCATAGGCACACTGGCGCTAGCAGGGTCGACCGTGGCCCTCGCGGTATACGCAGCCATCCAAGCTAAGGCTGCTCGCAAGTCTGCGGAGGCCACGGCAGGTGCTGTGAACGCGAGCAAGGAAGCCATGTTCGTTCAGGCCGCGGTGTCACTGTGGCGCGAACTGGAGACACCAGCAGCAAGAGAAGATCGACGAACGGTGTACCAAGAGGTAGCCAAGTATCTGCCCACCCAACCCGAAAGAGTCGAGCTCGACGATTCCCTCAGAGAACCGGTCGAGCGAGTGGCAAGCAGCTTTGACTACATTGGCCAGCTGGCCAGGGTCGATGATAGGCTGCGTGAACTAGTCATCGAGTTCTATGGCGTCCCAGCAATAAGGACGTGGGCTGTGCTGAAACCGTACACTCGGTACATGATAGACTCTGGTCGTCGCGCCCACAACTTCCACCACTCATTTCGGGAGTTCGCCGAGACGGCGGCAAGGCATGAGCGGTTCCGAGACGCAGAAGGTATCAGCGAAGGCCGTGAGGTCTGGGTTGACGTGGGCGAAGAGGAGCCACGAAGACTAACTATCTGACGGTAGACAATGGCGGAAGTTCCACCCTGGGCCCCACCCGTGTCTTCCGGATCGGTTGAGCAATCCCTGCGGTCCAAAAGCCACCCGACCACCAAGGTACGCCACCCATGAAGAAGCGCACGCTCCTCCTTACCATCCTCCTCTCCGCCTGCACCTCACCCCAGCCCACCGGCAAGATCGCCTTCTCCTCAGACCGCGACGGAAAGGCCGAGATCTACCTCATCAACGCCGACGGCACCGGTTTGGAGAGGCTCACCTACGGGTCATCGTCTGACACCAGCCCCGTGTGGTCTCCGGACGGCCGATACATGGCCTTCAACCGGGAGTTCGAGGGCAACCTCGACGTATGCGTGGTGCACGCCGACGGCTCACCGGCGATCAATCTCACCGCCTGGCCGGGTGCCGAGGGATCCCCCTCCTGGTCGCCAGATGGTACCCACATCGCGTTCGCATCCGACAGAGACGGCAACCTGGAGATCTACACCATGGCTGGTGACGGCACGGACCCTGTGAACCTGACCAAGAATCCAGCCGCCGATGCGACGCCCTCCTGGTCACCCGACGGCGAGCGCATCGCCTTCGCCTCAGACCGGCATGGCAGCCTGGATATCTACATCCTTCACCTGGACAGCGGCACAGTGGACAGGCTCACGACCGGCGCCGGCGCCGAGATAGGCCCCGCATGGTCGCCTGATGCCGGGCGCATCGGGTTCTCCTCCGACGGCGACCACGAGCTCTACCTCATGAACGCCGACGGCACAGGACTCGTGCGACTCACCGACAACCTGGCCGAGGACAAGCAGCCCAGCAAGTCCCCAGTGCTGCAGTCTACCGTCCGCGAGTGGCATGAGACCCAGGACCGTGGCGACTACGAGGGCGCCCTTGAGCAGCCAACGCTCAGGTTCGGTCACCCCTCAGAACTTCACACTCCCTATGGTCGGCGGAGCAACTGGCGGAGCTTGTCCACGGCTATCGACGACGCTGCCCCCACGAGGAATGCCCACACTATCCAGGGGATGGCGATCTCCAGGGGGAACTCGCCAGCACCCGAGAAGACGTACACCAGGGCGACCAGCAGGTAGGGGGAGCTTTGTCCCAGCCCAGCCACGACCCTTCTGTTCAGCCCAGTCTTGGACAGGAGGACCATGGCGCAGGCGGCCGCCAGCGGAGGAAAGAGCACGAAGGTCCAGTGGATCTCGGTGAATCTGAAGACCAGCAGCGCCAGGCTGATGCAGGCTACACACGGATAGTAGCCTGTGGTCAGCCCGATGAGCAGCGGGACGGCAAGAGCAGACAGGGCGAGAAGGGCATAACCCAGAATGGCCACGGTCACGGCGTACTTGATGGCGTGCTTCACGATACTCCCCCGTCAGCGGATTCCCTCAGAACCCCCTCATGGTGAATCGGAATGGCTGGCAGGCGCCTGTAGCTGAGTGGAACAGAGCAACTGCCTCTCTACCCTTGTAGGGCATCCACGCCCTTGGCCACGGCGAATCTGATTCGCTCCGTGCACTCGAAGTCGTGGACCCTGGCGAAGTACTGTTGCAGCCCCTCAGAGGTTTTCAGGTTCAGACCGCTTAGCTGCCTGCAGTTGAGATGGCCAAACCGCTCTTTGAAGGCCTGGACGTATTCGTCCATCATTCGCCAAACGGGCTCTGGGCTCTGCTCCGGGTCGCTTCTTCCATACTTCAGGCCGATGAGCATGGCTACACTCGAGACTGAGCCGCACAGCAGCCCGTTGAGACTGACCCCCGCACCTATGGCCGTGCCTACCCTGGGGAAAAACTCAGCATCCTCGCTGGA
>Ga0315285_10007740_pt1 | contig 11034 bp, 9 predicted proteins | sample YL17G09_36_MG_FD_203698 | JGI IMG/M metagenome (GOLD analysis project Ga0315285, IMG submission 203698) | Sediment microbial communities from Yellowstone Lake, YNP, Wyoming, USA - YL17G09_36 | ecosystem: Environmental > Aquatic > Freshwater > Lake > Sediment | place: USA: Wyoming | collected... | reverse complement strand
CCTGATCCGGACACGACGCCCAAGAACCATGCCGAGCACGTCAGCAAACATGCCCACGCTGGCGACCTTTGGCAGCGTTCGTCTGATCGTCCGGACTTGGTCGACAAACAGTGGCTCCGCGGTGACCGCGTGGAAATGGAGGTCGCGCCACTCGAACGTCTCGACGCTCTCGGCGGCCCTGGTACCCTCGACGGTCTCGCTCGGATGAGCCATGTGCCCGCCCCTCGCCTGCCCACGGTGCGCAGTGCGCCTTGCAGCGGACATTGCAGCGCGCGGTCATTCGCCGGCCCTTCGGCGACGCGGGGACCCTCGCGGTGCCTGGGCGTGCATGGGCTCGTCGCCGGCTCGCAGCTCTCCGTCCGGTCCGGCCGCCGAACGCCAGCGTCGCCCACTCACCTGCCCCTTGTCTGGGCCTTCAGACCCCGTCACGATGGCAAGATCGTGCGGGCTCGGAGGACGCGGCCAGCGCGCAGGGTCGTGCTGCGAACGATCGGCGTGCCCCTCCTCGGCCTGTTGCAGATGTGCACCCGACCGTCTGTGCCTCGTTGGGCCCACCGCGTCTGCTTGCCTCGGAGCATGGTGACGCAGGCAGCGTCGATCACGCCATCCCTTGTCCAACTCTCGGTGTCTGGATCGACGATGGCGAAATGGGCGAGCTCCGCGATCGAGTCCTGCTTCCGCAGTGGCTGGGGGTGTTCACGAGGTGTGTCGAACCTGCTGGACGAGCCAGTCGAACGCCGCGATGAAGGAAGCCCGGCCACCGACCGGGCCTGGTCGTCGGGACGAAATGATCCGACGTGCCCGCGGCTATCCTTCACCGGAACGCGAAGGACGTCCGGAACCGTTCCCGCCACCCGGGAGGCGTCCGCAATCCGAGAGCCTCGACACCCAATTGCCGACGCCGGCCGGCGATCTCCGGAGACTTGGATGACCGACTCCAGACCGATCGACAGTGTGGTCCTGGTCAAGCAGGTGCCCGACACGCACAACATCACCGGCGACGTGATGACCAAAGACGGCACCATGAACCGCAACGCCCTGTCGGCCATCTTCAACCCGGAGGATCTGAACGCCCTCGAGATGGCCCTCCAGATCAAGGAGCGTCACGGTGGGACGGTCACCGTGATCACCATGGGCCCACCCAAGGCGGCCAACATCCTGCGCGAGTCGCTCTGGCGCGGGGCGGACAAGGTTGTCCTGTTGACCGATCGCAAGTTCGCCGGAGCCGACACCCTGGCCACCTCCGTCGCCCTCCAGAAGGCGATCGAGAAGATAGGCCGCTACGACCTGATCCTGGCCGGGCGCCAGGCCATCGACGGCGACACGGCCCAGGTGGGCCCGCAGACGGCAGAGAAGCTGGGCATCCCGCAGATCACCTACGCGGAGTCCGTCCTGGAGATCGCCAACGGCCGGATCACCGCCCAGCGCGCCCTGGACTCCGGCTCGGAGATCGTCCGCTGCCAGATGCCGTGCCTGCTGACGGTCGTCGGCTCGGCGAACACGCCCCGCCCGCCCTCGGTCCGCCGGCAGATCGCGCGCAAGCTGGCTGCGACCTCGGGCGAGTACGCCGCGCTTCGCAAGCAGTGGCCCGAGTTCGAGACCCAAGCGGCGCTCGAGGAGTACCTGAGCGCCCACGACCTCAAGATTCCGGTCTGGACGGCGGACGATATCGGCGCCACCGCCGAGAGCATCGGCCTGGCCGGCTCGCCCACCCAGGTCCACAAGATCAACTTCGTGGTCCTGGAGAGCACCGAGAGTAAGACGGTCCAGCCCACCCCCGAGGCCATCGCGGCCATGGTGGCGGAGCTGGTCCACGAGTACATCGTCGGGTAGGCAGCCATGACCGAGCAGAAGAGCGTCTGGGTATTCATCGAGCACACCGACGGCCGAATCGCCGACGTGAGCCTTGAGCTGACCGGCAAGGCCCGCGAGCTCGCCGGTCAGCTGGGCTACGAAGTGGTGGGCATGCTCTGCGGGCACGGCGTGGAGGAGCTGGCCCGGAACGTCATCCGCCACGGCGCCGACCGCGTCCTGCTGGCCGACCATCCGGAGCTGGCTCACTACCGCACCCTCCCCTACGCCCGCGTGGCGATCACCGAGGCGCGCAAGCGCCAGCCGGAGATCTTCCTAATCGGCGGCACGCCCAACGGCCGGGACTTCGCGCCGCGTGTCGCCAGCGCCTTGCGCTGCGGCCTGACCGCCGACTGCACAGACCTGCAGATCGGCGACTACTACGTCAGGCGCGAAGACAAGACCCTCAAGAACCTGCTGTACCAGATCCGGCCGGCCTTCGGCGGGAACCTGATCGCCACGATCGTCAATCCGAACACTCGGCCCCAGATGGCCACGGTCCGCGAGGGGGTCATGCGCATGCCGGCCGCGGACTCGAGCCGGACCGGGGTCGTGGAGGCGGTGACGCCCGAATTCGAGCCGGGCGATTTCGCCCTCGAAGTCCTGAGCCGGCAGGTCCGCCACTCCACCGTCAAGCTCAAGGACGCGCCGGTGATCGTTTCCGGGGGCGCAGGCATCTCCGGCGCCGACGAGTTCGCCCTGTTGCGCGACCTGGCCAACCTGCTCGGCGGAGAGATCGGCGCCTCGCGCGCGGCCGTGGACGCGGGGATGATCGGCCGCGAGTTCCAGGTGGGCCAGACCGGCACGACGGTCCGGCCGCGCCTCTACATCGCCGCGGGCATCTCGGGCGCCATCCAGCACCGGGCGGGAATGGACCAGTCGTCCAAGATCATCGCCATCAACACCGACCCCAACGCGCCGATGTTCCAGATCGCGCACTACCGCATCGTCGGCGACGTCGGCGAGGTCCTGCCCATGATCATCAAGGCCCTACGCGAGCGCTCCATGGTCCAGCGAGAAGCCGAATGAGCGAGAACTTCTTCCTCGACAACCCGGACCTGCAGTTCCGCCTGGAGCATCTCGATCTGCGCGAGGTGTTGGAGCTCAAGGAGAAGGGCTACTCCGAGTCGGATATCTACCCCACCGCCCCGCGCAACTACGCTGACGCCAAGGACAACTACCGTATCGTTCTCGACGTCCTCGGCGAGATCTGCGGCGAGCGCGTGGCGCCCCGGGCCGCCGAGGCGGACGAAGAAGGCGCCCACTACGACAACGGCGAGGTAACCTACGCCGCAGCCACCCGGGACGCCATCGAGGCCCTGCGCCAGGCCGAGCTCTTCGGGGCCATGCTGCCACGCGAGTACGGCGGCCTGAACCTGCCCGAGTCCATCTACCAGATGTTGGTCGAGGTTGTGGCCCGGGCGGAGAGCGGCCTCATGACCGTGTACGGCCTCCAGGAGATCGCCTCGTTGATCGAGGAGCACGGCGATCCGGAGACCAAGACCCGGGTCCTGCCCCGCTTCGCGCGCGGCGAGGTCTCCGGGGCGATGGTCCTGACCGAGGCCGACGCCGGCTCGGACCTGGGCGCCGTGGCGACCCGGGCCACCCTTGACGAGGCCACCGGCCAGTGGCACCTCAACGGCGTCAAGCGCTTCATCACCAACGGGCTGGCGGACGTGTCGCTGGTCCTGGCCCGAAGCGAGGAGGGCTCCACCGACGCCCGCGGCCTCTCCATGTTCCTGGTCGAGCGCGACGACACGGTCAAGATCCGACGCATCGAGAACAAGATGGGGATCCACGCGTCGCCGACGTGCGAGATCCAGTACAGCAACACCCCGGCCATCCTGCTCGGCAAGCGCCGCTTCGGACTCATGCGCTACGCCATGAACCTGATGAACGGCGCCCGCCTGGCCGTGGCCGCGCAGGCCCTCGGCATCGCGGAGGCCGCCTACCGAGAGGCCGACAAGTACTCTCGCGAGCGCGTCCAGTTCGGCAAGCCGATCCGAGTCCTGCCAGCTGTGGGCCGGCTGCTGCTCTCGATGAAGGTGGACCTGGAAGCCACGCGGGCCCTTCTCGCCGAGACGGGGCGCTGGGTGGATCTCTGGAAGGTCTACGAGAGAGTTCTGGGAGAGGGCGGTTCGGAAGCCGACCCGGCGATGCGCGCCCGCCACAAGCATTCCCAGGCCCTGGTCGAGACGCTGACCCCGATGGTGAAGTACTGCGCCACCGAAATGGGCAACCGGGTCTGCTACCAGGCCATGCAGGTTCACGGCGGCGTGGGCTACATGCGCGAGTTCAACATCGAGCGCCTCTTCCGGGACGTCCGCGTCACCAACATCTACGAGGGCACGAGCCAGCTCCAGGTGGTCGCGGCCATCGGCAAGTTGCTCAACCGGTCGCTCGATCCGCTGCTCGCCGAATGGCAGGCCGCCGAGTACCCGGCCGACATGGCAACCGAGAAGGCGCTCCTGACCGAGCTGACCGGCCTCTTCGGCCAGGCCGTGGGTGGGCTCAAGGCTCTGCCCGAGCGCGACCGCGTGGACTACTACGCCGTCGACCTGGTCGAGATGGCTATCTGGATCGTCGGCGGCTGGCTGCTGCTGCGTGACACCAACGTCGGGGAGCACAAGAAACCGGTCGCGCGGACGTACGTGGCATCGCTCGCACCGAAGGTTCGGGCCGCGGCCGAGGTGGTCCTGGCCTCCAACCCGGTTCCGCTCGAGGCGATCCCGGTCCTGCTGCTGTAACAAGCGCGCGGCGCCGGCGCGAGGCGGATGCAGCCGCTCGTGTCGTTGCCTACGACGAGCACGCGGCCGTCACCGAGCGGGACGGCGTGCGGTAGGCCATAGAAGGATGGACGTTGCCTATGCCTGTACGAGCGTCAACCTCCGAGCTGGAGATCTGGCCATCCAAGGCCCAGGACTGGACAGAACGCGGGACCTCGGGCCGGCGGGGTTGCCTTCCACGAATTCCCGCTAGGCCTGGGCTGGGGGGGCTAGGGGCCTCTCGACCGCCTGCCCGCCGAAGTAGCCAAGGCCGGCTCCTTGCGGCGGCTCGAGGGGGAGACGCACCGGACCTGGCCCAGGGGCCCCGGGGCGGTCCGTGCGGTCAGGACGGTCCCCCAAGCAGGAGCGGGGAGGCTACGGCACGGTGGCCCGATGCGCCCTGCCCGCGGTCAACCGGTGACCACGCGCCCGATCAGGACCCCTGCGGCCGCCGCCGCGGCGGCAATGGCGAGCGTCTGGAGGGTCGTCGCAAGGTAGCCCGCGTGCGCCACCCGCGCCCGCCCGATCCCGAGACAGATGAGCAGCAGCGTCGTCACGACGAGCGAGACGACGCGGGCCGTCTCGAGGGGGAGCAACGCGAACGGGATCACCGGCGTCGCGGCCGCGAACAGGTCCGCCACGAACATCCAGGCGGCGTGGACGGCCGGCGACTCGCGCGGCGCACTCCCGATCTCGAGCTCGAACGCGGAGACGAACTCCAGCATCGCGTCCGGGTTGCGGGCGAGCGCCGTCCCGACCGTCGCCGCCTCCTCCAGGGTGAAGCCCTGGGCGACGAGCCGTTCCTCCGCCCGCCGCTGGTGGCCCTCGGGGTCCGCTTCGATGTCGACCCGGGCGCGGGAACGGAGCGCAGCCGCCCGGTCGCGCACCGACTGCACGTCGAGGTACGTGCCGGCCATCATCGAGACGGCGCCGGCGGCGGCGCCGGTCGCCCCGGCCAGGAGCACCACCTCGGGGTCGTTCGTGCTGGCGGCGACCCCGAAGACGAGCCCGGCGATCGAGACCGCGCCGTCCTCCATCCCGAAGGCGATGTCGCCGATGGAGGTCCGGAGGCTGGCGAGGAGGCCGCCCCAGGGCGGCGAGGGCGCGTCGTCGGACATGTCGCCCGTAGTATCGGGGACGGGTGTTGACCGCGCGCCCGCCGGAGCGCGCGGCCTACGTCGCCCGGCGCGCCCGGCCTACCTCGCCCGGACCCGGTTGTTCTTCGGCAGGTGCTCCAGCTCGGCGAGGCCGAGCGCCTCGAGGAGCGGCGGCAGGTACATCCCGAAGCGGCCCCGGTAGCCCTTCCGCAGGCCGTACCAGCCGCCGACCGGGTTGTCCGCCGAGCGCCCCCAGGCCTCCACGGTTCCCTCCGCGGCCGGCTTCTGCTCGTCCGCGGCGCCCAGCGGCACCCAGTCGCCGCGCTCCTTGAGCCAGGCGTGGAGATCCTCGATCGCGCGCAGGTGGTACTTCAGCTGCGTGGAACCCACCTGGCATACGAGGAGAGGCGTGTCGGCCGACTCGTCGCGCCACATCTGGTACTCCGCCGTGCCCGGTGCCGTCTTGAGGACCCACGGATCGCCCTTGGTCCCGCTTCCGCTCGCCATCGTCGCCTCCTTGGCCTCGCCCACCCATCGCGGCGCTCGGCGCAAGTCATCCACGCCCGCCGAGCCGGGCGTACGATCGCGCATGATGACACGCGCGCCCTCCGGCTGGGATGTCGAGAGCCCGGTCCAGGCCGAGGTCTTCGTCGTCTGGCTGCACGACGACCACCTCGAGCTCACGGGGCCGTGCGGCGCCGCGCCCTGGATCCTGGAGCTGGGGGCGACCGACCATCCCGTCGCCGTGGTCGACCGGATCGTCCGCGACGTGGTCGGCGAGCCGCTGCTGGTGCACTCCACGTCGTGGCGACGCGACCGCGACGCCGTCATCCTGAGCTTCGTCGTCGTGATCGACGGCGCGCTCGTCGGAAACCTGGAGAGCGTGCCGGTCGGGCGGTCGGAGCTGGCACGTTCCGAGGCGAGGGCGGCACCGCGCGAGATCGCCCACGCCCAGGTCGTCGAGCATGGCCTGCGCCACCTGGCCTGGCTCGCGGTCGACGACCCGGTCGTCGCGGTGGAGCTGTCACCGCGCTGGAAGGAGATCCTGGCCGGGTACGTGCCCGAGCCGTTCCGCAACCTCGGCTGACGGGAGGAGCAGAACGATGGAGAGCCGAATGCTGCGGTGCGCCTGCGGCTGGGAGGTGCGCGGCACGCTCGACGAGCTCGTGATCGCCGCGCAGGAGCATGGTCGCCGCCTGCACAACATGGAGCCGACCCGCGGCCAGGTCCTTGCGATGGTCGTGGATGACCGGCCGACGGACGATCGGGTCGACGAGGCCACGGCGCCGCCCAACCGGGAGTAAAGATCCCGACGGCGCCCCAGCGAGGACGGGCCGTTCGGCCGTCGGCAGCGAGACGGGAAGGCGGTATCGTGCCTTGCGATGGAGGTGCGACCATGTCCTTGCTGCACGAGCCGGCCGAGGCGATCGGGACCGTCACGCACTACTTCAGTCACCTCTCGGTGGCGGCGGTGCGCCTGACGGAGCCACTCGTCGTCGGCGAGCGCATCCACGTCCACGGCCACACGACGGACCTGATCGAGACGATCGCGTCGATGGAGGTCGATCATCACCGGGTCGAGCGGGCCGAGCCCGGCGACGACGTCGCGATCAACATGAAGGATCACGTGCGGGAGCACGACCTGATCTTCCGGGAGCCCTGACCGCGCGCCGGGCCCGCGGCACGAGGTCGGCGCGGGCCCGCGGCCCGCCGACAACCTGATCGGGACGCTGCGCTACCGGACGTCCCGGTCCAGGCGGACGGGGAAGGTCCGGCCGCGGATCGTCGCGCTGCGGAGGGCCCGCACGACCTGTTCGAGGACCTCGTCGGCCACGTCGACGAGCGCGAAGCCGTCCGTGATCTGGATCGCCCCGATCGCCGACCCCGGGACCCCGGCCTCCGCCGTGATCGCCCCGACGAGGTCCGCCGGCCGGATCCCGGCGCGCCGGCCTCCCCCGACGAAGAGGCGGACCCACGCCCCGCCCGGGGGGAGGCCCGGGCGCGGGAGGCCCGGGCGCGGGGGTCGCGGAGCCCAGGCGGCCGGGGGCCCCTGTCCGGGGCCGCGCCACGGCGGCGCGCCGGTCGGGCGCACGGGGCGCACCGGGCGCGCGGGCCGGTCCTGGGGCAGGAACGCGGGCGCGATCTCCGCCTCGGCCTCGTCGCCCGCCTCGCGCGCGTCGAGCAGGGAGATGGCAGCCAACGCGATCTCCACCGCGTCGTACTCGTCGGCGAGGGCCTCCACGACCGCCCGGTAGCGGTCGAGGTCGTCCGCGCCTGCGCCTGCGCCTGCGCCCTCGTCCCCGCCCGCGCCCTCACCCTCGATCTCGTCCCCATCGTCGGCGCCGGCGAGGCGCTCGCGCAGGCTCGCCCGCAGGAGCTCGAGCCGCCGTTCGCGCAGGTCGGCGATCGTCGGCACGGTGGCCCGCTCGAGCCGCGTCTTCGTCGATGCCTCGATGTTGAGGAGGAGGCGATGCTCGCGCGGCTCGACCAGGGTGATCGCCATCCCCTCGCGGCCGGCCCGACCGGTCCGCCCGATTCGATGGACGTAGGCGTCCGGCGACGACGGGACGTCGAAGTTGACCACGTGCGAGATGTGCTCGATGTCGAGCCCGCGCGCGGCTACGTCGGTCGCCACTAACACATCAAGCGCCCCGTCGCGGAAGCGTCCCATCACCCGGTCGCGCTGCTCCTGCGAGAGCCCACCGTGAAGGGCGGCGGCGTCGTGCCCGCGCCCGCTCAGCGCCTCGGCCAGGTCGTCCACCTCGCCCCGCGTCCGGGCAAAGACGAGCGCGGCCGCGGGGTCCTCGACGTCGAGGATCCGTCCCAGCGCCGCGAGCTTGTCCGGCCGGCGGACGACGTACACGAGCTGGCGGACCAGCGCCGGCGCCGCTTCGGACGGTCGCTCGGGACGCACGGAGACGCGGACCGGCTCCCGGAGGTGGCGTGCCGCCACCCGGGCGATCGTCGGCGAGATCGTGGCCGAGAAGAGCGCCGTCTGGCGCCCAGCCGGGGTGGCCGACAGGATCGTGTCCAGCTCCTCGGCGAATCCCATGTCGAGCATCTCGTCGGCCTCGTCGAGGACGACCGCCTCCACGGTGTCGAGGCGCAGGCTGCCCCGGGTCAGGTGGTCGACCGCCCGGCCCGGCGTGGCGACCACGACATCCAGCCCGCGACGGAGCCCGCGCAGCTGCAGGCCGATCGGCTGCCCGCCGTAGACGGGGAGAACCCGCGCGCCGAGGACGCGGCCGTAGCGGTGGACCGCCTCGGCGACCTGCATCGCCAGCTCGCGCGTCGGCACGAGGACGAGGGCGAGGGCCGTCCCCTGCTCTGCGCGACCCAGGCCCTCGGCGGCGAGCCGTTGGAGGATCGGGAGGGCGAACGCGGCCGTCTTGCCGGTCCCCGTCGGCGCCTCGGCCAGCAGGTCGCGGCCGGCGAGCAGGGGAGGGATCGCTGCCTCCTGCACGGGGGTCGGCTCCTCGTAGCCGAGACCGGCGAGGGTCTCGAGGAGCGCGGGCGCCAGCCCGAGGGCGGCGAAGGTCGTGGGATCGGCGTCCGTCATTGGCGCAGCGTACTCCGCGTCGCGCCCGGCGCCCCGGCCGCTTCCCCTGCTCGGCCCGGGGCCCCATCCTGCACGCCATGAGTGCCACGCCCGCCAACCTCCGCTTCCCCCACCTCTTCTCGCCGCTCCGGGTCGGGTCCATCACACTGCAGAACCGGATCTTCTCGTCCGGGCACGACACGGTGATGGCCAACGAGGGCCAGGTGACCGACCAGCTGATCGCCTACCACGAGGCGCGAGCCGCCGGTGGCGTCGGCCTCATCGTCGTCCAGGCGACCGCGGTCCACCGGAGCGCCGACTACACGGCGCACGCCCTGGCTATCTACGACGACGCGATGGTGCCGGGGTTCCGGCGCCTGGCCGACGCCGTCCACGCCCACGGCGTGCCGATCATCGGCCAGCTCTTCCACGGCGGGCGCGAGGTGATGGACACGCGCGACGGGACGCTGGCCGTGGCGCTCGCACCGTCGGTGGTGCCGAACGAGCGGTTCCACACGATGCCGCGGGCAATGACGACGGAGCTGATCGGCGAGATCGTCGAGGCCTACGGGACGGCCGCGGCGCGCTTCGCGGCGGCCGGATTCGACGGCGGGGAGATCGTCGCCTCGCACGGCTACCTGCCGGCGCAGTTCCTCAACCCGCGGGTGAATCTCCGCGAGGACAGCTACGGCGGCGACCCGGAGCGGCGGCTGCGCTTCCTGCGCGAGGTGATCGGCGCGATCCGGGACGCGGCGGGGCGCGACTTCGTCCTGGGGCTCCGCATCTCCATCGACGAGGTGACGCCGGAGGGCCTGACCGCCCACGACGTCCTCCCGGCGTTGGCGGCGCTCGACGCCGACGGCCTCCTCGACTACCTGAGCGTGGTCGCCGGCACGTCGGCGACCCTGGCCGGCTCGGACCACATCGTCCCGCCGATGATCCAGCCGAACGCCTACACGGCGGCGCTCGCCGCGCGGGCCAAGGCGGTAGTCCGGCTCCCCGTCATGGTCGCCGGGCGGATCAACCAGCCCCACGAGGCCGAGGCCGTCCTGGCGGCCGGCCAGGCCGACGCCTGCGCCATGACCCGCGCCCTCATCTCCGACCCCGAGCTGCCGCACAAGGCGGCCGCCGGCCGGCTCGACGAGATCCGCGCCTGCATCGGCTGCAACCAGGCCTGTATCGGCCACTTCCACGCCGGCCACCCGATCTCCTGCATCCAGTACCCGGAGACGGGGCGCGAGCGGGAATTCGGGCGGCTGGCCCCGGCGTCGCCGCCGCGAGACGTCATGGTCGTCGGCGGCGGGCCGGGCGGGCTCAAGGCGGCGGCCGTCGCGGCGGCCCGCGGCCACCGGGTGACCCTCTACGAGGCCGGACGCCGTGTCGGCGGGCAGGTGCTCCTGGCCGAGATGCTCCCCGGCCGCGCCGAGTTCGGCGGGGTGATCACGAACCTCGCCGGCGAGGCGGAGCGGGCCGGCGTCCGGATCGTCGCCGGGACCGTCATCGACGCAGACCGCGTGCGCCGCGAGGCGCCGGACGTCCTCGTCGTGGCCACGGGAGCCCGGCCGCGCCGGCCGCCGCTGGAGGTCGCGAACGGCGCCGTCGTCCTCGACGCGTGGGAGGTGCTGCGGGGCGCGCCCGTGCCCGACGGCCGGGTCGTCGTCGCGGACTGGCGCTGCGACTGGGTGGGCCTCGGGCTGGCCGAGCTCCTGGCCCGTGCCGGGCACCCGGTGACGCTCGCCTCCACCGGCTACACCGCCGGGCTCCGGCTCCAGCAGTACGTCCG